>LNFM01008259.1_pt1 | contig 37124 bp, 24 predicted proteins | sample 596031 | NCBI WGS metagenome assembly LNFM01 (sample SAMN04254537, study PRJNA301005) | activated carbon metagenome | isolation source: dual media filters at the Ann Arbor, Michigan drinking water treatment plant | place: USA: Ann Arbor | reverse complement strand
CGCCTGACAGAGATAACACTTTCGATATGCTACTATAGATTGCATATCGATGATCTCCGCTCCTTCAGAGGCACTCAGTCCGACAGGCTGCTAGCGCCAAGAACGGCGCCCGCGGCACCGCCGGCAATCAGCAGGCCGGCGACCGGCCAGTCGACCAGGCCCGACCAGGCGTAGCTCGAGGCCGACGCGATGCCGAACGCGGTCACCGCGATCAGCGATGCGCTGGCCGCTTCCGGCATATCCATGTCGGCGGCGAGGATCAGGCCCGGCACGATCAGGAACCCGCCGCCGATACCGAAGAACCCGGACAGCAGCCCAACACCCAGCCCCAGCGCCGCCAGGCGCGGCAGCAGATGGCGGGCCGTGGCGGCGCTGAGCCACGGCGACGGAGCGGTGGCGGCGCGGCGCGGCCGCAGCATCATCAAGCCCACCACGATCATGAGCAGGCCGAACAGGGCGAGGAGCTTCTGGCCGTCCATCATCTTGCCGAGCGTGGCGCCCGCCAGCGCGCCGCCGATACCGGCGGCGCTGAACACCAGCGCACAAGGCCAGCGCACCGGGGCGCGGCGCGCGTGCAGGCCGAGGCTGGCGGCAGCATTGACCGCGACCGCGACGGCTGCCGTGCCAATGGCGACATGCGGCGACGGCACGCCCACGGCGTAGATCAGCAGCGGGACCGCGAGGATCGAGCCGCCGCCACCGATCAGGCCGAGGACGAGACCGATCAGCGCGCCCGACCCCAGGGCGAGAATCGAGGTCGTCATCAGGCGGCGACGGCCTTCTGGACGCGCCGGTTCCACGGCATGACGGCGAGCAACTTCGCCATGCCGCACCAGCCGGTCGTGCCGGCGAACACCAGGCCGGCGCCGACGAAGGCGGACAGCGCGAGGAAAGCCGGCGCGACCCAGACGCCGAGCGCGACGCCCGCCAGCACGAGGCTGCCGGCCGCGATCTGCACCTGCCGCATGATCTCGATCGGCTGACGGGAATCGACGGTCACCGGCAGGCCGGCCTTCTTCCAGGCCTCGAGCCCCCCTTCGAGGATGTAGGCCTCGCAATCCGCGACGGCGGCGAGGCGCTGGGCGTTGGCCGCCGTGCGCGCGCCCGACCGGCAATGGAAGATCATCGCCTTGGCGCCGCCGGTGTCGACGGCGGCGAGCCTGGACAGCGGGTTGTGGCGGGCGCCCGGCGCATGCTCGCGCGCGCGCTCGTCGGCCTCGCGGATGTCGACCAGGACGGCGCCTTGGTCGAGCAGGCGGCGGGCGTGGGCGACGTCGATGGTGGGTAGAGACATGAGTTGGTTCCTTTCCTTCGGGGCCAGGTCAGTCCTGGCAATAGAGCCGATGCAGGGTCGCCAGCAGGCTTTCGACCCGCGGATCGGCGATCCGGTACCACAGGGTCTGGGCGTCCCGCCGGTAGGTCACGACGCCTTCCTCGCGCAGGCGCGCGAGATGCTGCGACAGGGCCGACTGCGAGAGACCGATCTCCTCGGCCAGCCCCCCGACCGTCGCCTCGCCGTCCTCCACCAGCTTGCAGAGGATGAGGAGGCGCCTGTCGTTGGCGAGGGTGCCCAGCAGGCCGGCGACGATGCCGGCCTTCTTCTGGAGCGCCCGCGGGTCGATGCGGTGTGTTGTCCTGGTTTTCATATTAGCCTTTGCTAAATTAGTGTGTACTAATATATCAGTCAAGACCTTCACGGGAGAAAAGCTTGCCCCCCCTTCCGATCATCGACCCGTTCTTCGACGAGGCGACCTTCACCGTCACCTACCTCGTCAGCGACCCGGCCTCGCGGCGGGCCGCCATCATCGATCCCGTGCGCGACTACGATCACCGCTCGGGCAAGGCCAGCACCGTTTCGGCCGATCGCGTCCTGGCCAAGGCGGCGGAGCGCGGCGTCACGGTTGACTGGATCCTCGAGACGCATGCCCATGCCGACCATCTGACCGCCGCGCCGTGGCTCAAGGCAAGGACCGGTGCCAAGGTGGCGATTGGCGAGCACATCCGCGACGTACAGAAGATCTTCAAGAAGGTCTTCAATGCCACCGACGTGAGCGAGGACGGCCGCGAGTTCGATCGCCTGGTGCGCGACGGCGAGCGGCTGCCGCTCGGCACGCTGGAGATCGAGGCGATGCACCTGCCCGGCCATACGCCTGCCGACGTCGCCTACCGGATCGCCGACGCCGTGTTCGTCGGCGACACGATCTTCATGCCCGACTACGGCACCGCCCGCGCCGATTTCCCGGGCGGCGACGCCGCGCGGCTCTATCGCTCGATCAGGCGGCTGCTGTCGCTGCCGCCGGAGACCCGCCTCTTCATGTGCCACGACTACAAGGCGCCCGGTCGCGACCGCTACGCGTGGGAAACCACCGTGGCCACCGAGCGCGCCCGCAACATCCACGTCCATGACGGCGTGAGCGAGGCGGAATTCGTCGCGCTGCGCAGCAGGCGCGACGCCACGCTCGCCGCGCCGGTGCTGCTGCTGCCGTCGGTCCAGGTCAACATCCGCGCCGGCAATTTCCCGCCTGCCGACTCCAACGGCACGATCTACCTGCGCATCCCGGTGCGCCAGAGCTGAAGCTCTGCGCCGAGAGCACACCTATTCATAGGCGCCCAACTTTGGTTGAACCATCAATGTCCTCATCCTGAGGAGGCCGCGCAGCGGCCATCTCGAAGGATGGGACACAGTCGAGATCGAAGAAGAAGCGGGTCGCACCACCTACTTTGTTGTCGACCCTTCGAGACACGGCCCTGCGGGCCGCTCCTCAGAGCCTGTGACTTTTTCGATAGTCGTTTTTTGGCGATTGATGAGGTCGCTACCGCGAACTTTTCTGTCGTCCTGAGTGAGGCGCGGTTTACCGCGCCGTAAGCGAAGGACCTCATCGCCGTGTGGTACCAGTGTACTCTGGAACTTCTGGCGATGAGATCCTTCGCTTACGGCGCTTGCTTCGCAAGCGCCTTTGCTCAGGATGACAGGAGGGGGGCGACAGAGTTCGATAAAGTCACGCGCTCTGGGGAGTGGCCGTCAGGCCGCGTCTCGAAGGGTAGCGACAGACCTGCCTTCGGCCGACCAAAGGGCGAAGGTTACTTCGCCGGAATCGAGACGCCACGCTAAGCGCGGCTCCTCAGGGTGAGGATTGTTTGTAAGTGGCGCCCAAGAGTGGCGCGACTTTGGTGGATGACCTTCCCTAGTCGCAAGACCCTGATCCAGATCAAGGATGGCCCCGCCCCCTGCCGCTAGAAGCGGGCTCATGGCGCGCAACATCCTGATCCTGAACGGGCATCCCGATCCGGCGAGCAAGGGCCTCTGCCATGCCCTGGCCGAGGCCTATGCCGAAGGTGCCCGGTCGGCCGGCCACACGGTCCGTCGCCTCGACATCGCCGCCTTGCAGTTCGGGCTCCTGCACTCGCAGGCGGAGTTCGAGCGCAGCGCCGACGCGCCCGCCATCGTCGCGGCGCAGGAAGCGCTGACGTGGGCCAACCACCTGGTGGTCGTCTTTCCGTTGTGGCTGGGCGACATGCCGGCCCTGCTCAAGGCATTCTTCGAGCAGACCCTGCGGCCGGGTTTCGCATTCGTCGATCGGCCACGCGGTTTCCCGATCGGCAAGCTGAAGGGCCGTTCCGCCCGCATCATCGTGACCATGGGCATGCCGGCGTTCCTCTATCGCTGGTTCTTCCTCGCCCACGGCCTCAAGGCTCTCGAGCGCCACATCCTCCGGTTCGTCGGCATCGCGCCGGTGCGCAGCACCGTGCTGGGCGGCATCGGCCAACGCAGCCGCGAGTCGATTGCGCGAGCGCTCCAGGGCATCGAGGCGTTGGGCCAGCGCGTCGCCTGAAGCGCAATTTTCTTTGTGGTTGAAGCACGAAAGAGACTCTTCACCCCGAGGAGTGGCCGGAGGCCGCGTCCCGAAGGGTTGTCAGAACACGTCTGTTGCCACCAAAGGGCGAAGGTCACTCTGCCCGAATCTGGACGCCACGCTCCGCATGGCTCCCCAGGGTGAGGTCATCCTTCGTCCTTCGAGGAATGGATCACGCCGTGGCCAGGGACCATTGCTCCGCCCTAGCGGCCGCCCAGCCGCTTCAGGGTCGCGGCGATGGCCTCGCGGACGGGCGCGGGCTGGTCGGCGATCGCATGGCCGAGCAGGTCGAGCTGGTGCCGCAGAGTGTGAACCTGGTCGAGCAGGTCGACCACCGTCTCGATCGCGTCGTCGTCGAAGCCCAGGCCGTCGGCCAGCTCGCAAAGCAGGCGGGCCCGCGCCACGTCGACGCTGGCGAACGTCCAACCCTCGGCGGAGACGCCCGGCCGCAGGAGGCCGCGCGCCACCCAGCGCTCGACATGGACCACGGTTACGCCGTCGCAGGCGTGCAGCAACTGGTCCAGCGTCCTCATGTGAACTGCTCCATCGCCTTGCGCGGATCGTGGTCACGCCCTGCCGCCCACTTTTCGGCGAACGCCTTCAGGTCGGCATCATGCTGATCGGGCAGCACCAGCTTCAGCTTGACGTACTGGTCACCGCGCTGGCCGGTCTTGCGGTCGAGCAGCCCGCGGCCCTTGAGGCGCAGCGACGTGCCGCTGTTGGAGCCGGCCGGCACCCCGAGCATCACGGGCCCGCCCACCGTCGGCACGCGGATGCGGCCCCCCAGCACCGCTTCGGGCACGGTCACCGGCACCTCGACATGGATGTCGTTGTCGCGCGGCTCGAAGAAGGCGTGCGGCTCGACGTGGATCTCGACATAGGCGTCGCCGGCCGGGCGGCCCTTGGTGCCCGGCATGCCCTGCCCCTTCAGCCGCAGCGTCTGGCCGTTGGTGGTGCCTTCGGGAACATCGATGTCGAGCGTCTTGCCGTCGGGCAGGGTGACGCGCTGCTTGCCGCCCCGCGCCGCCGCCAGGAACGGAACGCGCAGGCTGTAGGTGACCGGCAGGCCGTCCATCTCGAACTCCTCGCCGTCGCCTGAGCGGAACCTGAAGCCGCGACCGCCGCCGCCGCGCTGACCGAACATCTCGGAGAAGACGCCGCCCATGTCGACGAAGGATTCGTGGGCACCAGCGCGCTCGTACTTGGCGCCGTCGAAGCCGCCCGCCTGGTCGCGGTAGAAGCCGCGCGGCGGCACTTCCTGGCCGGTCGCGTCGATCTCGCCGGCATCGAAGCGCCGGCGCTTTTCCGGATCGGACAGGATCTCGTTGGCCTGGCTGATCTCCTTGAACTTCGCCTCGGCGGCCTTGTCGCCTGGATTGAGGTCGGGATGGTGCTTCTTGGCGAGCTTGCGGAAAGCCTTGCGGATTTCCTCATCGCTCGCCGTCTTGCCCACGCCGAGCACGGAATAGGGGTCGGTCATGCGCCCCAATTTGATGCCGATTCAGGCGGTTGCAAGCCCCCTTCACCCCTCAGGGCATTTGCATATGAGCAAAAATAACCGTCATCCCGAGCGGAGCCGCCGTAGGGCGGCGCAGTCGAGGGACCTTTCTTGCGGATGCTGCAAAGAAGAAAGGTCCCTCCACTACGCCTCGCTGCGCTCGGCTTCGGTCGGGATGACGGGTGTTTTCGCCGTATACGTATTCCCCCCATCGCCCTGGGGTCCATTGATCGGCGACGTTCCGGCCTGGCGTTACGCGAGAAAGCCGAGGCAGCCCGTCCTGTCGAGGATCGGATCGAGGCGATGGAGCGCCTCCGCCGGCAGGGCCGCCCGCCGCTTGCGCAGCGCATCGTAGCACTTCGCCTGATAGCGGAAGGGCGCCTGGCGGAAGGCGCGGCCAAGCAGCTCGACCTCGAGCTCCTGCGCCCCCTCCTGCACCGCCCCTGCATTCGCGGCGAGGAACGGCAGGTAGGTTTGCGCCATGTGCCGCAGCAGGACTTCGACCGTCTCGGGCAGCGGCACTGCCGCATCGGCCCATTCACCCTCGATGCCCGAGGCGTCGTCGAGGCGCATCAGCCAGCAGAAGAGCGCAGGCGCTCGGGCGCGCATCTCCGCCGCCGGCGTCGGATCGACCGACAGGATCTGGAGCTGGCCGTAGAGCCCGAAATCGCCCAGGCACGGCCGCGATCCCAGCAGGTACGGCAGTGCGCGGACGTGACGATCGAGGGTGTCGAGCACGAAGCGGTAGCTCTCCTCGATCACCGGCCGGTTCTGCTCGGTGCAGCCGACCAGCGCCATGCGCCCGACCTGGCGGTCGTTGAAGGCCTGCATGGCGTGCTGGCGCTTGCGCTCCTCCATGGTCGGATCGCGCGACGACACGATCCAGGTCTGGGCGAAGGCGCGGTCCTGGGCGTAGTACCAGCGATAGTGGAACATCATCTTGGTGACCCACTCGTCGCCGAAATCCTCGAGCAGGTCCGACAGCCAGGCGAGCACCGGATCGTCGGGGATCACCGAGCGGCCGGCATGCTCGCGCTCCAGCGCCCAGGCGAGCGGCGTCGAATCGTTCATCAGCCGGCCGTCCGGAAAGCGCAGCACCGGGATCACCGGCGGCAGGCCGGCGGCGACCGCGACGTCACGGGGCGAGCCCAGCGCATCCCACACGAAGGGAATGCGGCGGTAGCGCATGAGCGCCCGCATCTTCACCGAGTAGGGCGACGGGTCGAAGCCGTGCAGCGTGTAGGGGGCGCTCACAGGCCTAGCACGGCCTTGGCGATGATGTTGCGCTGGATCTCGTTGGAGCCAGCGTAGATCGTCGACGCCCGGTTGTTGAGATACAGCGGCATCGCCGTGATGCCGCATTCCGGCGTCACGGTCGGCTCGTTGTGCCCGAGCATGCGCGCTTCCGGCTCGAACGGGGCGGCATACCAGGCCAGCGCCTCGACGCCGAGACCGTCGAGCTTCTGCAGGGTCTCGCTGCCGCGGATCTTCATGGCCGACGAGGCCGCGCCCGGATTGCGGCCACGGCTGAGATCGGACAGCACCTGCATCTCGATCATCTCGAGCGCCTGGATCTCCATCTCCGTCTCGGCCAGCCGCTCGGCGAAGCCGCGCTCGGTCGCCAGCCTGCCCGAGCCGTCAGCGGCTTCCTCGCGGGCGATGCGACGGATGTCCTCGAGGCGGGCATGCAGGTTCGGCGTATAGGCCTCGCCGCCGCGCTCGAACTCGAGCAGGTACTTGGCCACCGTCCAGCCGGCATTCTCCGGCCCGATGCGGTTGGCGACCGGCGTGCGCACGTTGTCGAAGAACACCTGGTTGACCTCGTGGTCGCCGGCCAGGGTCACGATCGGCTTCACGGTCAGGCCCGGCGCGCTCATCGAATCGATCAGCACGAAGGAGATGCCGTCCTGCGGCTTGCCGTCGGTCGAGGTCCGCACCAGGCAGAACATGTGATCGGCGACATGGGCGCCGGTCGTCCAGATCTTGGTGCCGTTGATCACGTATTCGTCGCCGTCGCGCACTGCCCGCGTCTTGAGGCTGGCGAGATCCGAGCCCGAGCCGGGCTCGGAGTAGCCCTGGCAGAACACGATGTCGCCGGCCACGATGGGCGGCAGGTACTTGGCCTTCTGCTCGGGCGTGCCATACTTCATGATCACCGGGCCGACCATGCGCAGGCCCATGCTGAAGATGCGCGGCGCGTCGACCGCCGCGCACTCGCGCGCGAAGATGTAGCGCTCGGTTGCGTTCCAGCCGGTGCCGCCATATTCCACGGGCCAGGTCGGGGCCGACCAGCCGCGCGACGCCAGCACCTTGTGCCACCGCAGGCCTGCCGCAATGTCTGCGAAGACGCCGCCGGTCTTGCGCCCGGCCTCGCGCAGGTCCTCGCTGAGGCTCTCGTCGAGGAAGCGGCGCACCTCGTCGCGAAAGGCCTGATCCTGCGGGCTCAGTGCCAGATCCATTGAACTTGCGGGCCTCCCAACCCTTGTCGAGCTTTCCACAGAAGCTAACGGCCGGTCGTGGCTGGCGTCCAGTGCGGCGCTGGTGGACGCTTTCGACGGGCGGTATGGTTGTTGCATCGTCTCGCGCACATTGCTGCGGAGGTCACCATGGCCCGCCTGCTCCGTCTGATCGCACTCATCCTCGTCCTCGCCGGCCCGGCGGCGGCGCAGGACAGGAAGGAGGTCGATCTCGCCCTGGTGCTCGCCATCGACATCTCCGGCAGCATCGACCCCGAGGAGGCCAAGCTCCAGCGCGAAGGTTACGTGCAGGCGTTCCGCGACCCGGTGATCATGAAGGCGATCCTGGGCGGCAGCCACGGCCGCATTGCCGTCGCCTACTTCGAATGGTCCGATGCCTGGGTCCAGCGCCTGCTGATCGACTGGACGTTGCTCGACTCGGAAGCGGCCATCGCGAGCTTCGCCACGCGACTGTCCAGCGCGCCCATCTCGATCGCCCGCCGCACCTCGATCAGCGGGGCCATCCGCTACGCCATGCCGCTGTTCAACCGCAGCCCCTTCGCCGCCGAGCGCAAGGTGCTCGACATCTCGGGCGACGGCTCGAACAACGACGGCGGCATGGTCACCGACATGCGCTACGAGGCGCTGAAGGAACGCATCGTCATCAACGGGCTGCCGATCATGAACGACAGGCCCAACCCGTTCGGCTTCCCGAGCGAGACCGATCTCGACCGCTACTATCTGCACTGCGTCATCGGCGGGCCGCGCTCGTTCGTCGAGGTGGCGCAGAGCTTCGAGGACTTCCCGCGGGCCGTTCGCAAGAAGCTGCTGCAGGAGGTCGCCGACATCGGCCCGCGCCACGACTACGACACCGGCGATCTCGGGCTCGTGCGCGAGGGCCTTCAGCTGGCACAGAGCGGCAGCGGAACCGTGCGCCGGGCAATCCGCGGCGACCAGGACTACACGAAATTCGTCCGGCCCGAGTACGAGCTGGGCTGCGATATCGGCGAACGGCGCAGCCGCGAATTCTGGCAACGCCGCTTCGGCGTGACGCCTGATTGATCCGTGCGCACCGTCGTCAGCCCGGCACCGCTCCCGACAGGACCGGCAGCGCCTTGAGCCGCTTGGCGGCGAAGTCCAGGAAGGCGTCGATCCGGGGCGCCCGGTGGGGCGGCCGCTCCCAGTCGGGCAACAGGCGCACCAGCCGGCCGGCCGCCAGATCGTCGGCCGCCTGGTACGACAGCAGCTGGGCGATGCCACGGCCTTCGCGTGCCGCGCGCAGGCGCGTCTCGACGTCGTCGACCCTGAGTCGACCCGCGAGCCTCGCCGGGGCGCCGCGCCGGCCGCCGGCGAAGGCCCATTCCCTGTTGCCGCGCGACGTGCCGAGCAAGGCCTCGTGGCCGGCGAGATCGGCCGGAGTGCGCGGCGTGCCCCGGCGAGCGAGATAGGCGGGGCTCGCCACCCACAGCCGCCGGACCTGCCCGACCGGACGCGCCAGCAGCGACGAATCGGCGAGCGACCCGATGCGCAGCGCCACGTCGATCCCCTCCTCGATCAGGTCGACGTTGCGGTCGTTGAGGACCAGCTCGATCTCGACGCCGGCGTGAGCGTCGAGAAAGCGGCCGACGATCGGCGCCAGGTGACGCCGCCCGAACTGGAGCGGAGCGGTGAGGCGCAACAGGCCCTGCACCGGCGTGCCGGCTGCGGCAGCCGTCGCCGCATCGTAATCGGCGACCAGCGCCCGCGCCTTGTCGTACAGGACCCGGCCGGCCTCGGTCGCCGCCAGCCGGCGTGTCGTACGGTCGACCAGGCGCTGCCCGACGCGATCCTCGAGCGCGGCGAGCGCGCGGGTGACGGCGGGCGGCGAGCGACCCAAGCGGCCCGCAGCGCCCACCAGGCTGCCCTCATCCATGATGCGCACGAAGATCGCGAGCTCGTCCAGCCGATCCATTCGATTAATCCATTTTCCACAAGAGTGAATTCTAGGTCCTTCGGCTTTCCGGCTCAATCGGCCGGCCCTAGCTTGGCTGCCACGAGAAGCGAGGTGCCTGAATGCTGACCGGAAGCTACCTCTGCCGGGGAGTCACCTGCGACCGCGGCCCCCGTCACCCCGAGAGGCCGGAGGGCCTGTCATGAGCGCGCAGGACGGCGCGCCGGAATCCCTGCCGTTCCACGAGGACGAACGCGCGGCGCAGCGCCTCGCCGGCCAGTCGCCCGGTCGCGCTGCGATCCGCCCCTTCATGCCCGACCAGCATCGCGTTTTCTTCACGGGATTGCCGTACATCTTCGCCGCCGCTCTCGACGAACGCGGCTGGCCGATCGGGACGGCGTTGACCGGCGAGCCGGGCTTCATCCGCTCGCCGGATTCGACGACACTGCGGATCGAGGCTCTTCCGCGCGATGGCGACCCGGCTTTGCCGGGCCTGGTCGAGAATGCGGATGTCGGACTGGTCGGCCTCGATTTCACCAACCGCCGCCGCAATCGCGCCAACGGCACGCTGACCACCGTCGACGGCGGCTTGACCGTGAATGTCAGTCAAAGCTTCGGCAACTGTGCCCAGTATATCCAGACGCGCACGCCGTTGCCCCGTCTTCGGTCAGGGAACCGCATCGAGGTCCTGGGTGGTCTCGATGAGGCGGCCCAAATCCTTGTCGGGGCATCCGACACCTTCTTCGTGGCCAGCCGCTCGCGCGCCGGCGTCACCGGCGGCGGCCTCGACATGTCGCATCGCGGCGGACGCCCGGGATTCGTCGGCGTGTCCGCAGATCGCATGACCATCCCCGACTTTCGCGGCAACCGCTTTTACAACACGCTCGGCAACCTGCTGGGCGATCCGCGCGCCGGCCTGCTCTTCATCGATTTCAATTCGGGCGACCTGCTCCAACTCCAGGGTCGGGTCACCATCGACTGGAATCCCGACGACCCGGCCGCCGGAGTGGAGCGCTCATGGAGCGTGACGATCGAGCGCGCCTGGCGCCAGCGATCGGCACTGCCGTACAGCTGGGCGTTCGGCGCTTACGCGCCGACCACCCTGGCGACCAAAGTGCCCTGAAGTCGCCACTGCTAGAGCGTGATCTTCATTGCTTGAAGCACCAGAGAATGTCCTCACCCTGAGCAGCGGCCCGAAGGGCCGCGTCTCGAAGGGTTGGATAAAGCACGTCCGTTGCCCACCCTTCGAGACGCCACGCTCCGCGTGGCTCCTCAGGGTGAGGTCTCCACCTAAAGCAATCACGCTCCAGCCCATCTTTCTCCTAAGCCAGCTCGATCTTGAGGGACGGCTCGTCGCCGCGGAAGCGGACCTTGAATCGGCGTCCCGGCTTCTTCCGCTCCTGCTCCAGGGCGTCCAGCGGCTTCTTCATGGCCGCGGTCCGGTTGGTGAGATGGACCGTGTACATCCGGTTGCCCAAGGTCTTTGCTTGCCGTCCGCCGAGATCACGTAGTGGTCGGCGGGGAACAGCTCGAACAGCGCCGCGGTGATGTTCCGGTCGCTGCCGTGATGCGGCAGCTTCAGGATGTCGACGGGAAACGGCGCGCCCGTGTCGCGGCCCGAGGCCTTCCAGCCCGCGACGATATCGTCGCCCCGCGCGTCGCCCGTCAGCAGGAGTTTCCGCCCGCCGATCTCGACCAGCATGCTGATGCTCGAGAGATTGGGCACGCTGTCGTCGAGGTCCTCGCGGAACAGGCCGACGAGCCTGGCGGTGTCGCCATCGCTGACGGCGTCGGCCCATTGCTGCTTCAACGCATCCAACCGCTCCTTGAGCGGCCCGAGGAACGTCACCGTGGCGCCCTCGAATGCGATGCTCTGGGGCGCCTGGATGCGTTTGGCACCCATCGGCTCGTTGAGCGGAAGCCCGAGCGACTCGATGTTGGCCAGGAGCTCGACGCCCTGGTTGACGCTCGCCAGCACGAGTTGCCCCGCGACGGTGCCCACCCCGAACTTTGCGGCGATCGCACCCAGATCGTCGTTCGCCGCGGCGAGGCTGGCATCGGCAGCGGCGGCCTTGATCCCAGAAAGGTCGCCGCCGCCCACGATCTCGTGGAAGCCATTGTGCCAGAAGCGCTGAATGTCCAGAGGGAGGACCTTGCCGCTGTCCCTGAGCGAGACCAGCCGGTTGGTCAGCTGGACCATGCCGGCAATGTGATCGTCGTCGATGTGGCTGACCATGGCGAGGTCGACGCGCAACGACTCGCTGCCGGCCCGGAGCGCGTCCAGGCGCGGTTGCAGGCTGGCCTTGAGGACGCCGGGCGGACCGCCGTCGATCACCCACAGCCGCTCCTCGCCGCCGTCCGAGTAGCGCAGCAGAAGCGCATCCCCGTGCTTTGCGTTCAGGGCCTCCAGGATGATCATGGCCAACCTCCTTCAGAGCGTCGTCTAATTTGGTTGAATCACCAGAGATATCCTCACCCTGAGGAGCGGCCGTAGGCCGCGTCTCGAAGGGCCGGACAAAGCATGTCGTTGCCACCCTTCGAGACGCCACGCTTCGCGCGGCTCCTCAGGGTGAGGTTTACACCTAAAGAAATCACGTTCTAGACCGACTGAAGGGCGCGCAGGATGTCGACCATCCCGGCGCCCTGGAACTGCGGTTCGCGCCCGAGGTCGGTCGCGGTGCGGCACAGGATGTCCTTGATGCGCCGCGGGTTGCGGATCAGCTCGCGATGGCGTGCCATCAGCAGCGCCGCGGCGCCGCTGACATGGGGCGCCGCCATGCTGGTGCCGTCCATGCGCTGGACCCGGCAGTCGAGCACCGGCGCGGTGATCTTCTCTCCCGGCGCGACCAGATCCGGCTTGCGCCGGCCGTCACCGGTCGGTCCGCGGCTCGAGAAGTAGCTGACGCCATAGCTATGCGGCTGCGAGCGATGGGTCGAGCCGACGGTGATGACTTCCTCGGCGTTGCCCGGGTCGGTGATGCTGGCGGTGTGGTAGCCGCCGTAGTCGCCCTGGTTGGTCTTGAATGTCTTGTAGCCGTCGTTGCCCGCTGCCACGACGACCACGACGCCGGTGCTCACCAGATGGTTGGACTCGTCGCACACCGGCGTGCGCCCGCAGGCGAAGCTCATCACCTTGTGGGTCAGCGACAGCGACAGGTTGACGCCGTGGATCAGCGGCACCTCCCGGTGGCGGTTCAGATACTCGACGAACTGCAGAGCATACTGGACGGCGAACTCGTCGTTGTCGGCCTCGGGCTTGTAGACGCGGAGATCGTAGATGCCGATCTCAGGGCAGATGCCGACCAGGTCGATGCCTTCGGGATTGTCCTTCCCGAGCCATTGCCCGCCGAGAATGCCGGCCACGTGCGTGCCGTGGCCGAGCCGCGGCTTGACGTAGAGCTGGTCGTGCGGGACGCGAATCAGCGGCCTCACGATGTCCCAGTCGATGTCGCGCGCCAGCACGGTGCGGATCCTGAGTGAATCGAGCTGCGTCTTGTACGTCTTGCGCAGGTAGGACGCGATCTCCAGCGAAGGTCCGCCGTCCTCCGGGCCGGGCAGATCCTTGCGCGAGAGCATGCGGCGCAGATAGGTGAAATCGTAGGTTTCGCGGACGCGGGAATACTTGGCCAGCCGGTCGAGCGGGATGTCCTGGTCCTGCATTACGGAGGCCGCCGCCGTGGCCCCGGGCGCCGCAAGCTCCCTGGTCACGGACCGAAAATCGAGGAATGCCGGATGGCGCGCATCGATGCCGCCGTCGATCACGGCCCAGGCGAGGTCGCTGGTGTCGATCCTGAAGACGTTGTTCGCTGCATCGGCCTTGATCGTGCCGCGCGACTCGGCGATCGCCAGGTTGGCCTTGCGATTCTCCGTGATCATGAAGACGCGGGGATTCTCCGGCTTGTCCTCGTAGTCGAGAACGTCCCCGGCGACTTCCCAGTAGGAATCGATGATGTCCCGGACCTGCGAGATTTTCGTGTTCCCGTTCGCAAGGCGCGCGGCCAGCTCTTCCAGATTTCGCTTGCGGTCGCCATGGCCGGCGGAGCCGGGCACGATTGCCGACCTGCGGGCCTCCTCCTCGACCTTGCGCTTCAGCTCGATGAAGCCCGCCAGCGCGCCGAACCGTACAAAGTCCCAGGCCGAGCGATTGACGATCACGTCGGTCTCGGCAATCAAGCGTGCCAATTCTCGCGTGTCGCCGTCGAGGGCGTTCAGCCTTCGCTTGAAGTCGTCGACCGCGCCGGCCGAGAGACCAAGCTTCCTCCACCACTCGGTCATCGGCATGATGACGCCTATGAGGTGGCGGAAGTCGACCCGCGCGACGAGGCTGCTGCGGCTGTAAGCGATCTCGAACTCGGCGCGTGCATCATAGCTGGGCGGGTTCTCGAGACTTCTGACCAACTCGCCGAGGGGCAGGCTGCGCAACCGCGATTCGTAGGCTTCATGCCGCTCGAAGCTTTCCAGCCGGTCGTTCAGCATCGCTGCAAGCTGGCTGGCCGAGTCGCCCATCTTCGGCGTCAGCAGGAGATCGATCCTGGCCCCTGGTGTCCGGGCGAACGCAGTCCACACGTCGGGCATGATCGGGCTGTCCTGCGTGTAGCGCTGGTCGCCGAACGTGCTGAAGACCAGGCGGTTCAGCAGCTCGTCGTCGAGCCCGAAATAATCGTCGTCATCGGCCATTCGTTTGCCTCACCCGGAGGATGGTCGGGACACGGCAGTCGGTCGGCAGGGCCACCGGAGGAAGCGAGCACGGCTCCGGCGCCAGGTTGAAACGTCACGGCGGACGTTCCTGCGGCAAAGGCTGGGCATTCGCCTGCAGCAGAACCATCGTCTTCCCGACCGCGGCCGCGCATCGCGCGGCGCGGTCGAGGGACCTTTCCTGCAACATCGGCAAGAAAGGTCCCTCGGCTGCGCCGCCCTTCGGGCGGCTTCGCTCGGGACGACGGAGAGCGATGGCCTATGCGAATGCCCTGCCGCGCCGCCGGAGCCGTGTCGATCGTAGGCACATCTTACACAACCCACGGTAATCGGCAAGCCGCCACCCCTCTGCCGGCACCCGAAGTGCGCAACGGAGCAATCGGGATTCGCGACCGCGTTGCCGCCTCAGGCCATCCGGACGATCACACCACGCCGGCCGCGCGCAAACCGGCCACCTGCTCGGCTGTCATGCCGAGCACCGACGCGAGGACGCGCTCGGTGTCCTCGCCGTAGCTCGGACCGGAGCGGCGGAGCACGCCGCCGGCATAGGCCGGGCTGCGGTCGAGGCGCACCGGGAAGCCCTTCACCGGCCACGTGCCGATCTCGGACTGCGGCAGCTCGACCAGCCACTGCAGGTGACGAAGCTGCGGATCGCTTTCGTACCGCTCCTCCGCGGTCTGGCAGACGCCGGCCGGGACCCCTGCGGCCTGCAGGCGATTCATGAGATCCGCGCCGTCGAATGCGCCCGTCGCGCGGGAAATCAGGGCATCGAGGTCGTCCTCGTTGGCGCGCCGGCTCGCCAGGCTGTCGAATCGCGGATCGTCTAACCACTTGGGATGGCCGAGCGCGGTTGCGACCGACCGCCATTGCTCGTCGGTGAAGGCGGCGATCGCGATCCAGCTGTCCTCGCCTCGTGTCGGATAGGCGCCATGCGGTGCTGCGAGCCGATAGGGCGAACGATTGCCGTATCGCGACCAGCGGCGGCCGTTGACCGAGTGATCGAGCACCGCGGTTCCCGTCAGGAAGATGCCGACCTCCGCCTGCGAGGCGTCGACGTGGCAGCCGCGACCCGTCGTGGCCCGCCGGTAGAGCGCAGCGAGCGCCGCCGTCGCCATGTTGTAGGCGCCGAACCAGTCGAGATAGGAATAGCCGATGCCGGCGGGAGGGCGAGGCTCGGGCAAGCCCGACATGTCGCTGATGCCGCTGAACGCCTGCGCTGTCGGGCCGAAGGCGCGGGCCCGACCATAGGTGCCGTGCTGGCCGAATCCCGATTGCTGGAGATAGATGATGCCGGGATTCAGCTCTTTCAGGCGGGCGTAGCCCAGTCCCATCCGGTCCATCGTTCCCGGCGAGTAGCCCTCGAGCACCACGTCGGCGTTGCGGATGAGGTTCTCCAGGATCCGCTTGCCCTCGGGCTTCTTCAGGTCGAGCGATATCCCGAGCTTGCCGGCGTTGATCTCCATGAACGAGCCGCTGCGGTTGAGCCCGTCGCGCGGTGGCGTCGGCATCGTCGCCGTGGCCGCCTGCCGCTCGGGTCGCCCGCCGAGGGGACACGCCGCCGGGCCGAAGCGCATGCCGTCGGCGCGCGACTCGTGCTCGACCTTGATCACCTCGGCCCCCATCGCGGCGAGGTAGCGCCCGGCGCCGGCGCTGGCGAGCATCCATCCGAGATCGACGACGCGGACACCGGAGAGCGCGAAGGGCTTGCCCGTGGGGCCCGCCCTGGCGGGCCCGCGAGCCAGGCCGCAGTCGGGCGACAGCGCCGGCACCGCTCTCGGCGCTGCCCACTCCTCGATGACCGGGCGTGTGTGCTCGCCGAGCCTGGGCGGCCGTCGTGCCGCAACCGTCCAAGGCGCATCGGGACTGTACCAGCGGGCGCCGATATAGGTGTACGAAGCCCCGCTTTCCGGATGCGGCACGTTGGCGAAGATGCCTCGCTGAATGTAGTGCGGATCGCGGGCATTCTCCTCGGGGCGCCGCACAGGCGCCCACGGCAGCCCGTTGTCCTGGCCATCGCGCCAAAGGTCCGCATCGAAATCCAGGCTGGCCGCGACACGATCCACCAGCTTGCCGACCCGCGCTTCCGTCTCCGCGTCCAGCTGCTCCAGCTTGCCGAGGCCTTCGTCCATTCCGTGCTTGGCGAGAACCGCGATGGTCCCGCGAAGGGCGTCAGAGGAATAGGTGGCCGTGGCGCGGAGATAGGTCTTGTACGGCAGGAGATAGCGCCCGTCCCGGGTCCGCGCGAGAGCCGGCAGGCTCGCCGTCGTCATCGAGTGCCGGCAGGTCTGCCGGAAGTGGCGCTGGCGCAGGAATATCCAGTTCGGCACGTCGCTCTCGGTATTCATGCTGACCGCTTCGTGGATGCTGAGAGAGAGGCGCTGCCCCTCGCCCGTTCGGAGCCGGTGCGCGAGAGCACCGAGAAGCGCGATCACGCTCATCTCTCCGGAGATGTGATAGGCGTGCCACATCTGCGGTGCGATCGGCGGCGTGTCGTAGCGACCCGACGAATCGGGATCGTAGCCGCAGTTCATCATGACGCCACCCAGCGCCAGGTGAATGAGATCGCTGCCTTGATAGTCGGCCCACGGGCCGGTATCGCCGAACGGGCTGATCCGCAGGTAGATCAGCCGCGGATTGACTGCCTGCAATCGTTCGAACGCCAGATTGCGATCCGCGAGATAGCCGCGAGGACGCGCATCCAGCACGATGTCGGCTGCCGACGCGAGCCGAAGGAACGACGCCTGCCCCTCGGGGTTGTCGAGATCGAGGACGACGCTGCGCTTGCCGAAATTGTAGTGCCAGAAATGCAGGCTCTCCTCCGGCGAAGGAGTGTCCCCGCGGAACGGCCCGATCCGCCGCGTGGCTTCGCCGTCCGGTGGCTCGACCTTGACGACGTCGGCGCCGAGGCCTGCGAGCACCCGGCCAGCATACTCCCCCTTCTCGTCTGCAAGCTCGAGCACGCGGATGCCGCCGAGATAGGCACCTTCGCTCCGGCCCGTGTCAGCCATGCGCCTTTCCTCCGACCATACACTTGTCCGGATATGTCGCCCGCGATTCCGGCCGGGGGCAAGGGGCAAAGCCCGCATGGCAGTTCATGGCCGAAAGGCGCGCCACTTCGACAGTTCATGCGCCTCTCCTCCGTCCGAGCAGAGCATTCGCACATGGAATAACACCGTCATCCCGAGCGAAGCCGCCCGTCGGGCGGCGCAGTCGAGGGACCTTATCTTGTCGGTTCTGCGACGAGAGAGGTCCCTCCACTACGCCTCGCTGCGCTCGGCTCCGGTCGGGATGACGGGCTTTTCTCCATATGCGGATGCCCCTACGCGTCAGGGGGGCCGTCAAGGGGAGAGACCCTGAAAGGGGGCCGCAGGTGATGGTACGGCCTTCGGGGCGCCCTCGCCGCAGAGGAACATGAGTAACTCCCCAGCGAAGACGCTGGGGAAGTGCCTACCGCGGCAGGGTCGTGCTGCCCATCAGGGTCTCGTCGATCGAGCGGGCGCATTGGCGGCCTTCGCGGATCGCCCAAACGACCAGCGACTGGCCACGGCGCATGTCGCCGGCGGCGAACAGCCTGGGCACGCTGGTCTTGTAGTCCTTGACGTTGGCCAGGATGTTGCCGCGGGGATCGAGGGCGACGCCCGCCTGCTCGACCATGCCGGGCTTGCGCGGACCGAGGAAGCCCATGGCGAGCAGCACCAGGTCGGCCTCGAGCTCGAAGCGGCTGCCCTCGATTTCCTTCATGGCGCCCCTGGACCACTCGATGCGTGCGCATTCCAGCGCCGTCACCTTCCCATCCTTGCCGACGGCGCGCTTGGTCAGCACGGCGAAGTCGCGCTCCACGCCCTCCTCGTGCGACGACGAGGTGCGCATCTTGAGCGGCCAGTCGGGCCAGGTGAGCTCCTTGTTCTCGCGCTCCGGCGGACGCGGCATCACCTCGAGCTGGGTCACCGAGGCGGCGCCCTGGCGGTTCGACGTGCCGACACAGTCCGATCCCGTGTCGCCGCCGCCGATCACGATGACATGCTTGCCCTTGGCCGTGAGCGTGCCCTTGGGAGCGGCCCGCGATTCGTCGTCTCCGGCGACCCGCTTGTTCTGCTGGGTCAGGAAATCCATGGCGAAATGGATGCCCGACAACTCGCGCCCCGGCACCTCGAGATCGCGCGGCCACTCCGCTCCGCCGGTCAGGGCCACGGCGTCGTAGCCCTCGAGCAGAGACTTGATCGACAGCGTGGCGCCGACCTCGACGCCGGTGCGGAACTCGACGCCCTCCTGCTCCATCTGGCGCATGCGCCGATCGATCAGGTGCTTCTCCATCTTGAAATCCGGGATGCCGTAGCGCAGCAGCCCGCCGATCCGGTCGGCCTTCTCGAACAGGGTCACCAAATGGCCGGCCCGCCCGAGCTGCTGGGCGCAGGCCATGCCGGCCGGGCCCGAGCCGACCACGGCGACGCGCTTGCCGGTCTTGCGCGCCGGCACCTGCGGCACGATCCAGCCCTCGTCCCAGCCGCGGTCGACGATCCCGCATTCGATCGACTTTATGGTGACGGGATTGTCGTCGATGTTGAGCGTGCAGGAGGCCTCGCACGGCGCCGGGCAGATGCGGCCGGTGAACTCCGGAAAATTGTTGGTCGAGTGCAGCGCCTCGAGCGCGTCGCGCCAGCGGTCGCGGCGCACCAGCTCGTTCCAGTCGGGAATCAGGTTATTGACCGGGCAGCCGTTGTGGCAGAACGGTATGCCGCAATCCATGCAGCGTGCGCCCTGCTGCGACAGCTCGGCCGGCGGCAGCGGGAGCACGAACTCCCGCCAGCTCTTCAGCCGTTTCTCGACCTTCTCGTAAGGCCGATCCTTGCGCTCGATCTCCAGGAAGCCGGTGGGAAGGCCCATGGCTTGCAAACTCCCATCTAATCTATGATCGTCCACCAACTGGGGCCTGCTCCCCATAGGCGTTGAACTAAAAAGGGACCTCACCCTTAGGAGCCTCACCCTGAGGAGCCGCGCGGGGCGCGGCGTCTCGATTCGGGCGAAGTAACCTTCGCCCTTTGGCGAGGAGCTTGCTCAGAATGAGGGGCCGAGCCTCGATTCGGGCGAAGTCACCTTCGCCCCTTGGTCGGCAACAGTGAAGGGTGCTGCGACACCGCTTTTCCAACAATCTCCTGTGTAGCCCATCCTTCGAGACGGCCGCTGCGCGGCCTCCTCAGGATGAGGTTTCTTGGAAGTTCAATGTCTATGGAGCCTACTCGGCCGCCACCGCTTTGGCCGCCGCGCGATCCTTGGCTTGCAGCAGCGCCCGCTTGTAGTCCCTGGGCATCACCTTGATGAAGCTGCGCAAGGCCGCGTCCCAATCCTCCAGCAGCTCGCGTGCCCGCGCGCTGCCGGTGTGCAGAAGATGCCGCTCGACGAGGATGCGCAGGCGCTCCGCGTCGTAGGCCAGCACGTCGCCCATGCCCGTGTCGTCGGCGTCGAGCGCGCGCTGTCGCGGACGGCCCACCCCGTCGCGATCGCCCGACGCGGGGCCGACCGGCTCGAGCTCGACCATCGACATGTTGCAAAGCTCGCGGAAGCGCGCCTTGGGATCGTAGACATAGGCGATGCCGCCCGACATGCCGGCCGCGAAGTTGCGCCCGGTATCGCCCAGAACCACGACCACGCCACCGGTCATGTACTCGCAGCCGTGATCGCCGGTGCCCTCGACGACGCACACGGCACCCGAGTTGCGCACGGCGAAGCGTTCGCCGGCAACGCCTTCGAAATAGGCCTCGCCGCCGATGGCGCCATAAAGCACGGTGTTGCCGACGATGATGTTCTCCAGCGGATCGCGACTCGTGCCGCCGGGCTGCCGTACGACGACACGTCCGCCCGACAGGCCCTTGCCGACATAGTCGTTCGCATCGCCCGTCAGGTCGAGCGAGACGCCGTGCGCCAGGAACGCGCCGAAGCTCTGGCCGGCGGTGCCGGTGAGCTTCACCGAGATCGTATCCTCCGCCAGGCCGGCGTGGCCGTGGCGCTTGGCGACCTCGCCCGACAGCATGGCGCCGACCGTGCGATTGACGTTGGAGATCGGCAGCGCGATCTGCACCGGCTCGCCTTTCTCCAGCGCCGGCTCGGCCGCCTCGATCAGCTTGTGGTCGAGCGCCTTGTCGAGGCCGTGGTTCTGCTGCTCGCAGTTCCAGATCGCCACGCCCTCGCGCGCCGGCGCGACGTGCAGCAGGCGCGACAGGTCGACGCCGCCGGCCTTCCAGTGGTCGAGCGCGCGATGCATGTCGAGCCGGTCGACCCGGCCGATCATCTCGTTCAGCGTGCGGAAGCCCAGCCGCGCCATGATCTCGCGCAGCTCCTCGGCGACGAAGAAGAAGTAGTTGATGACGTGCTCGGGCTGCCCGGTGAAGCGCTTGCGCAGCACCGGGTCCTGGGTCGCCACGCCGACCGGGCAGGTGTTGAGATGGCACTTGCGCATCATGATGCAGCCGGCGGCGATCAGCGGGGCGGTGGCGAAGCCGAACTCGTCGGCCCCCAGCAGCGCGCCGATGGCGACGTCGCGGCCGGTGCGCAGGCCGCCGTCGACCTGGACGGCGATGCGACCGCGCAGGCCGTTCAGCACCAGCGTCTGCTGCGTCTCGGCGAGGCCGATCTCCCACGGCGAGCCGGCATGGGTGAGCGACGTCAGCGGCGAGGCGCCGGTGCCGCCCTCGAAGCCCGAGATGGTGACATGGTCGGCGCGCGCCTTGCTGACGCCGGCGGCGACCGTGCCGACGCCGACCTCGGAGACCAGCTTGACCGAGACCCGGGCCCCCGGGTTGACGTTCTTGAGGTCGTGGATGAGCTGGGCCAGATCCTCGATCGAGTAGATGTCATGGTGCGGCGGCGGCGAGATCAGGCCGACGCCGGGGGTCGAGCGGCGCACCCGCGCGATGTTCTCGTCGACCTTGTGGCCGGGCAGCTGGCCACCCTCGCCGGGCTTGGCGCCCTGCGCCATCTTGATCTGCAGGTCGTCGGCATTGACGAGGTACTCGGCCGACACGCCGAATCGGCCCGACGCCACCTGCTTGATGGCCGAGCGCATCGAATCGCCGTTGGGCAGCGGCTTGAAGCGGTCGGCTTCCTCGCCGCCCTCGCCGGTGTTCGACTTGCCGCCGATCCGGTTCATCGCGATCGCCAGCGTGGTGTGGGCCTCGCGGCTGATCGAGCCGAAGCTCATGGCACCCGTCGCGAAACGGCGGACGATGCTGGCGGCCGGCTCGACTTCGTCGATCGGCAGGGCCGAGTCGGCCAGCTTGAACTGCATCAGGCCGCGAATGGTCAGCAACCGCTCGCTCTGCTCGTTAATCGACTCGGCGAAGGCCTTGTACTGGTCCGGTGCGTTGCCGCGCACGGCGTGCTGCAGCATGGCCACCGACTGCGGCGTCCAGGCATGATCCTCGCCGCGCAGGCGGAAGGCGTAGTCGCCGCCCGGATCGAGCATGGTGCGATAGATCGGGTTGTCGCCATAGGCGTCGCGATGCCGACGCACCGTTTCCTCGGCGATCTCCTGCCAGCCTGCGCCCTCGATGGTGGTGGCGGTACCGGTGAAGTACTTCTCGACGAAGCCCGAGTGCAGGCCGATGGCGTCGAAGATCTGGGCACCGCAATAGGACTGGTAGGTCGAGATGCCCATCTTGGACATGACCTTCAGCAACCCCTTGCCGACCGCTTTGATGTAGTTCTTCTGAACCGCGTAGGCCTCGAGCGCCAGGCCGTTCTGGACCCTGAGCTGCTCCAGCGTCTCGAAGGCAAGATAGGGATTGACCGCCTCGGCGCCGTAGCCGGCGAGGCAGCAGAAATGATGCACCTCACGGACCTCGCCCGATTCGACCACGAGGCCGGTCTGGGTGCGCAGGCCGCGACGGATCAGGTGATGGTGCACGGCGGCGGTCGCCAGAAGCGCCGGGATCGGCACCCGCTCGGGCGACACCGCGCGATCCGACAGGATCAGGATGTTGCGGTCGGCCAGCACGAAGTCGGTCGCCTCGGCGCAGACCCGGTCGAGAGCTTCCTCGAGGCCGGCCGCGCCTTCCGACGCCGGCCACGTCGTGTCGATGGTGGCGGTGCGGAAGGCGCCGTCGAGCAGCTCCTCGATCGAGCGGATCTTCTCCAGCTCGGCATTGGTCAGCACGGGCTGCGCGACCTCGAGGCGCTTGTGCGTGCCGGCCTGGCGGCCGAGCAGGTTCGGCCGCGGGCCGATCATCGACACCAGCGACATCACCAGCTCCTCGCGGATCGGGTCGATCGGCGGGTTGGTGACCTGGGCGAAATTCTGCTTGAAGTAGTTGTAGAGCAGCTTGGGCTTGCGCGAGAGCACGGCGATCGGCGTGTCGGTGCCCATGGAGCCAACCGGGTCGTCCGGCTCCTTGCTCATCGGCTCGAGGAAGAACTGGACGTCCTCCTGGGTGTAGCCGAAGGCCTGCTGGCGATCGAGCAGGGTCGTCGGATCGTTCGACGGCGCCGGCATCGGCGCCTCGGGGAGTTCCGACAGCTCCTCGAGCTTGTGCTGGGTCTCCTTCAGCCACTCCTCGTAAGGCTCGGCCTCGGCCAGCGTGCGCTTCAGCTCCTCGTCCTCGACGATCCGGCCCTGCTCGAGATCGATCAGCAGCATCTTGCCGGGCTGCAGGCGCCATTTGCGCACGATCTTGTCTTCCGGGATCGGGAGCACGCCCGCCTCGGAGGCCATCACGACCTGATCGTCGTCGGTGACCAGGAAGCGGGCCGGCCGCAGGCCGTTGCGGTCGAGCGTGGCGCCGATCTGACGGCCGTCGGTGAAGGCGATGCAGGCCGGGCCGTCCCACGGCTCCATGAGGGCCGCATGATACTCGTAGAAGGCCTTGCGCTTGGCATCCATCAGCGGGTTGCCCGCCCATGCCTCCGGGATCAGCATCATCATGGCGTGCGACAGCGAGTAGCCGCCGGCGACCAGCAGCTCGAGCGCGTTGTCGACACATGCCGTGTCGGATTGGCCATGCGGGATGATCGGCCACATCTTGTCGAGGTCGGCGCCGATCAGCTCGGATTCCATGGTGCGCCGGCGGGCATACATCCAGTTGACGTTGCCGCGCACGGTGTTGATCTCGCCGTTGTGGGCGATGAAGCGATAGGGATGCGCCAGCCGCCACGACGGGAAGGTGTTGGTCGAGAAGCGCTGATGGACCAGGCACAGCGCCGATTCGGTGAGCGGGTTGCGCAGATCCTCGTAGAAGCTCTCGACCTGGGGCGCGAGCAGCAGGCCCTTGTAGACCACGGTGCGCGTCGAGAACGACGGCATGTAGAGCTGCGACAGGCCGGGCAGCTTGTGCTTCTTCGCCAGGTCGGCGAGCGGGTTCTGGGTTTGCTTGCGGATCGCCAGGATCTTGCGCTCGAAGGCGTCCTGGTCGGCGAGCTTGCTGCCACGCCCGACGATCGCCATGCGGATCACCGGCATGCGCTCGATCACCGCCTTGCCGAGCCCGGTCATGTCGGTGGGAACATCGCGCCAGCCGATCAGCTTCTGCTTCTCGACCTTGATGAAATGCTCCAGCCGCTTGACGGCGAAGGTGCGCGAGGTCTCGTCCTGCGGCAGGAAGCACATGGCCACGGCGTAGCTGCCGGGCGCCGGCAGATCGAGCCCTTCCCGGCCGGCCCAGTCGCGCAGCAGGGCATCCGGGATCTGGATCATGCAGCCGGCGCCGTCGCCGACCAGCGGATCGGCGCCGACGGCGCCGCGATGGTCCAGATTGACCAGGATGCTCAGGCCCTGGCGCACGATGGCATGCGATTTCCGGCCCTTGATGTCGGCCACGAAGCCGACGCCGCAGGAATCGTGCTCGTTGCGCGGGTCGTAAAGTCCTTGTCTTTCCGGCAGATCCATCACTTTGTTCCGTTCCCGCCTTCGGCGCAGGATTTCCCAGGATGCAGGCGTCATGGCATTATTAGCCCGGCAGCGGGCCGGGACGAAAGCGTTTGTTGCGCCGCGAAAGCCGCTGTAGGTTGCCGCCGCTGCCCTGGAGGAGATGGTCCGCAAAATGTCGCTCGCGTCGCTTCGCCGTCTGGCTCTCGGCCTCTCTGTCCTGGCGCCGGCCATCGGGCTCGCCGGCTGCGGACCGGGCGTCAGCCAGGCCTGGAACGGACCGGGGTGGTACCTGCAGAAGCCCTACATGACCGTCCTGGGCGGTCCGGAGTACTTCGGGGGGCCCTACACCTACGACAAGTGCGAGGAAGAGCGGATCAAGCTGCCGGCCGAGACGGCGACCCAGATGCTCTGTACCCGCGAGAACCGCAAGCCGGATCGCTACGGGTTCTACTGATCGGCTACGACACGAACTGGATGTTGGGCTGCTGCAGGTCCACCACCGACAGGCCGGCGAGCTGAACCATATCCGAGATCGCCAGAGACTGGACCTGGCTGGTTCTGTCGAAGGCGGCCGGATTGTAGATGTTCAAGTCGGCGATGCGCAGGTTGCCGGCGGTATCGTCGTAGGCGACCATGTAGTGGTTGACCGAGTTCGTCTGTATCAAGGAGAACTTGATCGCCGTCAGCGGGTCGACCAACGCCTCCGCCAGCGCCGCGGCGTCCGCAAAAGTCTGTCCGTCGCCAAAGAGCAGGACGTCGGCATTGGGCACCACGACGGTGTCGCCGGAAACGAGCAGGTTGCTGAACACGGCGTCGCCGAGCGCCGGACCGTTGTTCGGGTTGGCGCTGCGCAGCAGACCGCTGAACGCCGACAGGGACAGATCGAGCGAATCTCCCGGTCCGCTCGTCGAGGCGACGAGGAAATTGGCGACCACGCTCATGTCGGCGCTGGTTCCCGTGCCGAACCCGCGATTTGTGGCGGCGTCGGAGACCGGGCCGCCGAGCTGGGCGGTGGCCTGGCCCCACCAGCCGAGCTGGGGGACATCGTTGGCATCGACGATGGAATGAGCGACCGCCGTCTGGACCTGGCCGGGCGCGATGGTCGTCGGCCGGTCGATGCTGTTGCCGGCATAGAGCTCGATGCGCGTCGGCTCGAGCCGGCCATCCGAGAGCAGGACGATGTCCGCCCCGCCGCCCGTGTAGATCGTGTCCGACATCGACGCGCCATCGGTGCCGACGAAGGTGTCGTTGCCGATCGAGCCGCCGAGCACGTTGCCTTGCGTCCGCGAGCCGACGACGAGCGCGCCGACGCTGCCCTGGACCGTCATCGAGTAGGCGAAGTCGAGCGCGCCGATCGGCATGATCAAGCCGCCGAGCTCGCTCACCTGCGACTGGTCGACGACCGCCGTGTAGGTCGGCACGGCCGTCGTCCCGGACAGCAGGTAGATGCCCATGACGAAATCCTGGTAGACTGAATTACCGGTCGACGACGTCGCGCCGGGCATCCCGACGGGCGTCCAGCGAGCCTCGCCGAACGACCCGTCGGGGTTGACCACGACGGTCGCCATCGACGCGCCGCCGACGCCTTGCGTGATCAGATTGAAACCGCCGGGAATGGCCGTGATGCCTTCGAAGTGCGAGATGGCACCGGGGACATTGTCGATCTCGTAGAACTTGAGATCTGAGAATATCCCGGTCAGCGAGTCGTAGTTGACGAGGAAGGCCTGGTTGATGCCGATGCCGTGATTGGATCCGCCGGCGATCGTGTAGGACGAGCTGTCGATGCCGTTCTGCCAGATGCCGTAGGCGGTGGTCAGCTGGTCGGTGCCGCCGAATCCCTGGTCGAAGATGGTCCAGGTTTCGGTCGCCATGTCGTAGACGAAGGCATTGCCGGACGCCGGCACGCCCTGCAGGTCGTAATTGCCGACGACCAGGTCGCCCATCGTGCTGTGAGGGATGGTGTCCTCGACGATGGCGCCGCCGACCGCGCTCGACGGAACGTCGATCTGGGTCCACGTGCCGCCGCCCGCGATGGGCCCCCGGTAGATCATGCCGTGGTTCAGCACGTCGCTCTCGCTGTACGTGTAGCTGCCGACGGCAACGACGTTGCCGACGCCGATCGAGGGCGTGAAGATCGAGGTGTTGGGGCCGTAGAAGTTCGCCCCGGTGATGGTCTGGCCGGAGAACTGCGGCGTCAGCAGGTAGATAGTGCCGAGCGCGGTGTCCTGCATCGGGCCGCTGTAGAGCGCCGACAGGTTGGCGCCGTCGACGACCTGGCTGCCGGTCAGCACGACCTTGCCCTCGTAGTCGGCACGGACGCCGGTGACCGGGAATTCCTCGAAGGCTGCGGCGTAGGTCGCCTGATCCTGCGACTGGCCGGTGTACCTGTCGGTCGCGGCCTTCGACATCAGGAAGCTGGTGGTGTCGAACACGTTCGCCACCGCAGCCTCCATGACGGGCAACGGCGGCGTCGAGCCGGCGGTCGACTGCGTGAAATAGGAGCCGGCCGCCAGCTTGCTGTTGAGGACGGCCTGGTCAGGCTGATTGGCACTGAACTCGATCACATAGACCAGCGCCGAGTACGAGATCGCTCCCGAGAACCCCTGCGGTCGAAAGCCTGCTCGTAGACCTGCTCGATGAACGCCGTGGCGAGCGCCACCTGCTGGGGATTCTGGGGATCGAGCGGCTGCGTCGCGAGGATCGAGTACGGGTCGTTCTCCGCCGAGACGGCAAAGCTCGCGGATATGCCGAGGATCGCCTGCTGCAGGGTCGCCCCCTGCGCCATTTGCGTCAGGGCCTGGGTCATCCAGTACTCGACGCCCGGCGAATCGCCGGCGCGGCCGAAGTACCCGATATAGAGTCCCTCGAGCTGCGACATCACCTCCTGTGGCGGCAGGCCGATGGCCGTCTCGACCGGCACCGGGGAGTTGTCGGGGAAGAAGGGAGTGTTGCCGACGATAACATTGGCGTAGCTGCCGTTGATGGCGATCGGTTGTCCGCCATTGGGCCGGTTGAGCGAGCCGTCGCGATCGGTGCCGATGAAGTTGCCGATGATCTGGTCGCCGCTGACGCCCGAGGCGAGCGTTATGCCGTTTCCCAGATTGCCGCTGACGTAGTTGGCGCGCGGCCGGTCCGGATCCGTTTGGTAGCCACCGATCAGGTTGTTGCCACCGGTGCTCGCCAGCAGGATTCCGCCGGCTACGTTCCCCACCGACGTTATGCCAAGAGTATCCAGCCCGACTTGGTTTTCGAAGAGCTGGTTATCGTAGGCCGCCCCGGCAATGACGATGCCGTAGCCGAGGTTCCCTGAGAACGAGTTCCGGAACGGCGAGCTGACGGAGATGCCGCCAACGAGATTGTCGTGAGCCGTTCCAGTGATGAGCAGGCCGTTGTTCTGGTTGGGAATCGCGGTGAGGCCGGGCAATTGCAGCCCGGCGACGTTCGAGATGAGCTCGACGCCCCGGGCGTCGCCCGCAATCTCGATGCCATTGTTCAGGTTGCCCGAGAGAGCGTTGGTTCGCAGCAGAATGTCGCCGCCGGTCGAATCGATCAGGATGCCATCGTTGCCGTTGGGCGCTGCCGGCCCGAACGCGAAGAGACCGCCGAACGTGTTGAAGGAGATAAATCTGCTGACGGTATCCGTGACGTAGAGACCGTTGGCCTCGTTGCCTGACGACACGTTGCCCAGGGGAATGATGCCGCCCATCACCGTGTTCTGCGAGTCACCGTCCATCAGCACGCCGTTCTTGCCGTTGGCGACCACAGTCGCGTTGTCGGCACCGATGCCAAAGAAGTTGGCCTGGATCGTCGTGTCGTCCGAGCTGGTGACGTGCAGCCCGTTGCCGCCGTTGCCGCTCAGCACGTTGTAGTAGATGAAGGGATTCTCGACGACCGTGCAGCCGATCAGCGAGTTGCCGTCGGAATCGACGATCAGCACGCCGTCGAGGCCATTGCCCAGGGCCGCGTCGCCGTCTGCGATCGTGCCGATGAAGTTACCATAGAGGACGTTGTTCTCGGACCGGTCCTCGATCATCACGCCGTTGCCGAAGTTGCCCGAGATCAGGTTGCCGAGCGGCGGCACGACGAAGACGGGCGGCACCGCGCCCTTGCTGCCCGTGGGATTGTTGGCCTCGCCGGTCGATGTGTCGATGAAGGCGGTGCCGCCGATGGTGTTGTTGGTCGAGCCCGCCGCGGTGCCATCGGCGTTCGTGCCGATGCGGTTGCTGACGATGGTGTTGCTCGACGAGCCGTGCAGGGCGATGCCGTTGCCGCCATTGCCCGAGATGACGTTGGCGACGAAGCCGGAAGCGGCATCGGGGTTGTAGCCGATGTCGTTGCCGGAGGAGAGCGACGTGACATGGACCCCGTCGAGCGCGTTGCCGAACGCCGTCCCGTTGGCCCGCAGGCCGATGTAGTTGCCGTTCAGCGTGATGTCCGAGCCCTCGAGCGTCACACCGTTTCCACTGGCATGCCCGAGCGCCACCCCGAGCAACGACGATCCACCCGCGCCGAGCCCGAAGGTCAGCCCGGCGTGGCCGTTGAAGTCCACTTCCACGGTCGGCGGTCCACCGGCAGAGTAAGCGGGAGATGACGTCGCATCGATGGCGACCGTCTTGATCACGACAGGCAGGGCGCTCGCCAGCGTGATCGTCCCCGACACCGCGAACTCGATGACATTCGGCGGGGAAGAAGTCTCGGAGTTCGAGGAGACGATTGCGGCGCGAAGGGAGCCCGCGCCGTCATCGTCGAGATTGGTAACCAGGTAAGTCGTCATGTTCCCCTACCCCCCATTCAACGCCTGCACCGCGAGCTGCGACGCCAAAGCCGGCGTGGCACCGTAGCGGCCGACGCCGGCATTGCCCATCCCGCCGTCGAATACGCCACTGCTCGTCGAATCACGGCGGGTACTGGTCGAATTCCCGCTTTGATCGGCAAATACCACGAGCGTATTCCGACCGCCGCCCTGTCACCCGCTAAATGCCCGTGAAAAGGCCGCTAAAAGCGCCTGCCGCGGACATGAGACTTCCGCTCCCGAAAGGCGTCACGCCACGAAGTGGACATTCGACTCCTGCAACTGCGCCAGCGATACGCCGGCCAGCTGGACCATGTCCGATATCGCCAGCGACTGGACCTGGCTGGTGTTGGTGAAGCCGACCGGTGTGTTGTGGATGTCCATGTCTGCCAGACGCACGTTACCGGTCGTGTCCTGATAGGCGACCATGTAATGGTTGACGGCGTTGATCTGGATCACGGCGAAATTGATCGCCGTGCTGGAATCCACCAAGGCGGCCGCGACTGCAGCGGCATCGGAGAAAGCCCCTCCGAGGAGGAGAACGTCGGCGGCGTTCGTCACCGTCCCGCCCGGAGCGAGCACGTTGCTGAACGTCGCCTCGCCGATGATGGGCCCGATGAGCGGGTTGGCGCTGCTCAGCAGGCCGCTGAACGCCGAGAGCGAGATGTCGACCGTATCCCCCGGATCGGACGCCGATCCGACGATGAAGTTCGAGACCAGGCTCATGTCGGCGCTGGTGCCCGTACCGAACCCGCGGTTGGTGCTCGCGTCGGAGACCGGCCCGCCGAGCTGGGCGGTGGCCTGGCCCCACCAGCCGAGCTGCGGCACGTCGTTGGCGTCGACGATGGAACCGGCCACCGCCGTCTGGACCTGCCCAGGTGCGATCGCATCGCCGATGCTGTTGCCAGCGTAGAGCTCGATGCGCGTCGTCTCGGTGCGACCGGCCGAGAGCAGGATCTGGTCGGCGCCGCCACCGGTGTAGATCGTGTCGGACATCGAGGTGCCTTCGGTGCCGACGAACGTGTCGTTGCCGATCGAGCCGCCGAGCAGGTTGCCCTGTGCCTCGGAACCGACGACCAGCGCGCCGGCGCCGCCCTCGACCGAAGTCGAGTAGACGAAGTTCAGGGCGCCGATCGGCATGAGAAGCCCGCCCGTCGCGGAGACCTGCGATTGATCGACGATCGCCGTGTAGGTGGGCGCGGCCGTCGTCCCGTCCAACAGGTAGATGCCCATGGCGAAGTCCTGGAAGACCGAGTTCCCGGTCGACGCGCTGGTGCCGGGCATTGCGATATCCGTCCAGTGGGCCTCGCCGAACGTCCCGTCGGGATTGACGCCGATGTACGCCATGGCCACCTGGCCGACGCCTTGCGTGATCAGGTTGAAGCCGCCCGGCACGGCGGTGATGCCCTCGAAATGCGATATGGCACCGGGTACGTTGCCGACCTCGTAGAACTTCAGGTTGGAGAACACGCCGGAAAGGGAATCGTAGTCGACGAGGAAAGCCTGGTTGATCCCGATGCCGTGATTGGACCCGCCGGCGATCGTGTAGGACGTGCTGCCGATGCCGTTCTGCCAGATGGCGTAGGCCGAGGTCAGCTGATCGGTGCCGCCGAATGCCTGGTCGAAGATCGTCCAGGTGTTGGTCGCCATGTTGTAGACGAACGCGTTGCCGGAAGCCGGGACGCCCTGCAGGTCGTAGTTGCCGACGACCAGGTCGCCCATCGTGCTGTGGGGAATCGTGTCCTCGACGATGGCGCCGCCGACGACGCTGGACGGAACATCGATCTGCGTCCACGTGCCCCCGCCCGACACAGCTCCCCGGTAGATCATGCCGTGGTTGAGCACGGTGCTCTCGGCGAATGTGTAGGAGCCGACGGCGATGACGTTGCCGACACCGATCGACGGCGTGAAGATCGAGGTGTTGGGACCGTAGAAGTTGGCGCCGGTGATTGTCTGGCCGGCGAACTGCGGCGTCAGGACATGGACCTTGCCGAGGGACGTGTCCTGCATCGGCCCGCTGTACAGCGCCGACATGTTCGCGCCGTCGACGACCTGGCTCCCGGTCAGCACGACGGCACCGTCGTAGTCGGCGCGCACGCCCGTGACCGGGAACTCGGCAAAGGCGGAGGCGTAGGTGACCTGGTCGCCATGCTTGCCGGTGTAGCTTTCCGTCGACGCCTTGGAGACCAGGAAGCTGGTCTGGCTGGTGACGTTCTGCACCGCGCCTTCCATGGCGTTCAGGGACGGCGTGGTGCCTGCTGCCAGCTGGGTGAAATACGACGCCGCCTCGAGCTTGTAGCTCAGGATCGCCTGGTCCGGCGCCTGGGCGCTGCCTTCGATCGTGTAGACGAGAGCGGAGAAGGCGATCGCGCCGGAGAACAGCTGGTCGAGCCAGTACTGCAGCCCGACCGGGTCGGGCGCATGGTTGAAGGCCTGCTGGTAGAGCTGCTCGATGAACGACGTGGCGAGCGCGACCTGCTGCGGGTCCTGCGGGTCGAGCGGCTGCGTGGCGAGCGTCGAGTACGGCGCGTTCTCGGGCGATGCCGCGAAGGTCCTCGAGATGTCGAGCATCACCTGGGACAGCGTGCTCCCCTCGGCCATCTGCGTCAGGGCCTGGGTCATCCAGTACGCCAGGCCGGCCGGATCGCCGGCACGGCCGAAGAATCCGATGTAGAGACCCTGGAGCTGGCTCACCACCTCCTGCGGCGGCAGGCCTATGCCGATATCCGCGGGCGTGCCCCGGTTGTTGAATATGTAGTTGGCGTAGCTGCCGTTGAGGGCGATCGCCATGCCGTCGTTGGGCAGGGTCTCGAAGCCGCCGCGATCGACGCCGATCGAGTTGCCGACGATCGCGTCGCCGGTGACGCCGGCGGCGACCGTGATGCCGTTGCCGTCGTTGCCGCCGATGTAGTTCGTGCGGGGCTGGGTGGGATCCGTGGTGACCCCGCCGATCAGGTTGCCGCTGCCCGAGCTCGCCAGCAGCACGCCGCCGGCGGTATTGCCCAGAGCCCTGATCACGGTCGTGTCCGCGCCGATCACGTTGTCGAAGACTTGGTTGTCGTAGGCCGCCCCAGTGATCGCGAGGCCGTACCCGACATTGCCCGAGAACGTGTTCTGCGGGATCACCGAATCGCGATAGCCGCCGATCGTGTTGTCGTGCGCCGTGCCGGTGACGAGCAGGCCATGGCCGCCATTGGCCATGTCGGGCAGGCCGATGCCCGAGTTGACGGTCTTGCTGAGGCCCGCGGTATCGAGCCCGGTGATGACCGGATCGACAGTGACGCCCCAGGCATCGCCGGCGATCTCGATGCCGTTGTTCAGGTTGCCGGAGAGCACGCTGGTCCGGATCAGGTTGTTGCCTCCGGTCGAGTCGACCAGGATCCCGTTGTTCCCGTTGGGCGCCGCGCCCTGGAACGGGAACAGGCCGCCGAAGGTGTTGAAGCTGACGAAGCCCGATGCCGTATCGGTGACGTAGACGCCGTTCTGCTGGTTGCCGGACGAGACATTGCCCAGCGGGATGACGCCGCCCATCTGGGTGTTCCGGGAATCGCCGTCGATCAGGACGCCGTTCTGGCCGTTGGCGACGATCGAGTTGAAGGCGCCGATGCCGAAGTAGTTGGCCTGGATCGTGACATCGTCGGAGCTGGTGACGTGCAGGCCGTTGCCGGCGTTGCCGCTCAGGATGTTGTAGTAGACGAACGGATTGTCGACGAAGGCGCAGCCGAGCAGCGCGTTGCCGTCGGCGTCCACGATGCGGACGCCGTCACCGCCATTGCCCACTGCCGCGGTGCCGTTTGCGTTGGTGCCGACGAAATTGCCGTTCAGGACGTTGTTCTCGGCCCCGTTCTCGATCAGGATTCCGTTCGCGATGTTGCCGGAGATCAGGTTGCCGAGAGGCGGCACGATGAAGGTCTGCGCCGCGGTCCCCTCGTCGCCGGTCGGGTCGTTGACCTCGCCGGTGGCGGAATCGACGAACAGCGTTCCGCCGATCGTGTTGCCGGCGGCACCTTCGGTGACCAGGATGCCGTTGTGGCCGTTGGCCATCGCCCCGTTGCCGTCGGGGCTGGTGCCGATGCGATTGGCGACGATGACGTTGTCGGCCGAGCCGTGCAGCGCAATGCCGTTGCGGCCGTTGGCCGAGATCACGTTGCCGACGACCCCCGACGCCCCCGACTCGTTGAGGCCGATCGCATTGTTCGACGACAGCGACGAGACGTAGACGCCATCGAGCGTGTTGGAGAAGGCCGATCCGTCGGCGTGGATGCCGATGTAGTTCTTGTCCAGCGTGACGCTCGAGGCATTGAGGGTAACGCCATTGTCGCCCGAGTTGCCGAGCGCCAGGCCGAACAGGCCCGAGCCGCCGGAGCCGGTCGAGAAGGTGATCCCGCTGTGGCCGTTGAAGTCGACCTCGACGACCGGCGGCCCGCCGGCAACGTACGACGGCGCCGTCCTGCCGTCGATCTGGACGGCATTGGTGATCGCCGGCAGGTCGCTCAGCAGGTTGATCGTGCCGGAGACGGTGAACTCGATCCGGTCGGGCGTCGGCGAGGGATCGGCATTGGAGGCGAGAATGGCTTCGCGCAGCGACCCCGCGCCGCCGTCGTTGAGATTGGTCACGAGAAACGTGGTCATGCTACCTCCCGGGGTGGGCGCCGACGGACTCCCGGCACCCCTCGTCGCCGACCCGGGGCCGGCGCGGGGACCTTGGGCCGATCCACATCCACTCCGCGTTCCGCAGGATCAGACTGCTCGAGCAACAGGCACGCTAAGTCACGCCGCGCGCAGCCCGCAACTCGCGCATACGCATAGCTCTACTCTTGGATGAAGTTATCTCAACGATGCGCTTGCGCACGTATTGCCTTCAATATGAACCGAATTTTCTCCACTGGTCTGTCCAATCGATGCAAGAATAGGGAAGTCACTGCAAATTTTGGACAAGGCGGGAGAAAGCCTTGCGACAGTGACTTCCCTGCCGGAATGGGCTCAAGCCGCCGAACCGAGGCGCACTCCCTTGCCGAGGAACGCGCCGAGCGATCGCGAGAGGACGGCGGGGTCGAGACCGTCGACAATGAATACCAGCCGGGATCGCCGGTCCTCGTCCGGCCACGCCGCCATGTGGACCGGTGGATGGACGAGATGCTGGACGCCGTGCACGGCGACCGGAGTCGCCGAGCCGGCGACGTTCAGGATGCCCTTCACGCGCAGCATGCGCTCGCCATGGCGATTGAGCAGCATGCTGAGCCAGAGGCCGAACAGGGTCCAATCGACCGGCCTGTCGAACGCCAGGGCGAACGCCCGGATGGAATTGTCGTGCGGCGACGACGAGTCGCTTGGCGGGCCGAGCTCGGCGGCGAACAACCGGCGCGCTCCCTCGTTTCGGCCGGCCGTCGCAAAGACGTCGTGCGACAGCAGCGCGTCGGCATCGAGCGGCGCCCCGGCGGCCCGCCACAGCGGTGCCGAGGGGTTGAGGTGGCGCAGTCGGCTCACCAGGGTCTCGATCTCGCCATCTCCCGCCAGATCGGTCTTGGTGAGCACCAGCCGGTCGGCCACGGCGACCTGCCTGGCGCTTTCGCGATGGCGGACGAGTTGCGCCGCGCCGTTCACCGCGTCGACCGTGGTGATGACGTTGCCGGGGCGAAAGTGATGGCGCAGCACCGGGTCGGCCTGCACGGTCGACAGAATCGGGAACGGATCGGCGAGCCCGGTGCTCTCGACGACCAGGCGACGGAACGGCGGGACTGCCCCCGTCTCGCGCCGCTCGTGCAGCAGCTTGATGGCATCGGCGAGCTCGCCGCGGATGGTGCAGCACAGGCAGCCGGACGGCAGCAGCACCATGGTCTCGTCGATGCGCCCAAGCAGGTGATGGTCGAGCCCGACCTCGCCGAGCTCGTTGATCAGCACCGCCGAATCGGTGAGCGCCGGGTCGGCCAGCAGGCGCTGCAGCAGGGTGGTCTTGCCCGAGCCGAGGAAACCCGTGATCAGGTTGACGGGCGTGAAGACGGCTGTGAGGGCGGGCGCACTCACCGCCGCTCCTCCAGCCGATCGATCGAGGCGGGACCGAGCCGATCGCACGGCCGCCCCGGAAGCTTCTCCGCCGCGACCCCAGGGCATTTGTATAGGGAGGAAAAAGCCGTCATCCCGACCGAGCCCGCGCGTAGCGCGGCGTAGTGGAGGGACCTTTCTTGTTGCAGCTTCAAGAAAGGTCCCTCGACTGCGCCACCCTCTGGGCGGCTTCGCTCGGGATGACGAAGTCCTTGTCCATATGCGAATGCCCTGGCCGTGACCCGGAGATGGCCGGGCGCGCTCACCGCCTGTCCTCCAGCCGATCAATCAGGGCGGGATCGAGCGGATCACAGGGCCGCCCCAGAAGTTTCTCCGCCGTGGCCCAGAGATGGCCGAGATGATCGACCATCTCGCTCTTGCCGGTCGCCGTCGACAGCACGAACGCGCTCGCCTGCCAGTCGCCGAGCGAGAGCCCGTAGGCGCCGAGGATGCGGTTGGCGCCGGCCACCAGCTGTGCGCGCTCGCGCCGGCGCTCGACGGGATCGGCGTTGCGCGTGAACACGCCGGGCCGGGCGACGGCGTCGGTCCAGTGACCGGCGCCGCCCAGCACCCCGCACAGCACGCACACGCGGGCCTACCTCTTCTTGCGCGGGAAGCGGCGCGCGAAGTCGTCGGCCATCTCGTTCATGGTGACGAAGCGCACGCCGCGATGGCCGATCATGTGATGATAGAGCCGCTCCAGCATCATCAGCACGTGCGGCCGTCCCGACACGTCGGGATGGATGGTCATCGGGAACACGGCGTAGTCGTATTCGCGATAGACCCAGTCGAACTGGTCGCGCCACATCTCCTCGATGTCGCGCGGATTGACGAAGCCGTGGCTGTTGGGCGACTTCTTGATGAACATCATCGGCGGCAGGTCGTCGAGATACCAGCTCGCCGGGATCTCGATCAGGTCGGTCTCCTGGCCGCGCTGCAGCGGCACCATCCAGTCGCTCGGCTTCCTGGCGTAGTCGATCTTGGTCCAGCGATCGCCCACCCGCACGTAGTACGGCGTATGGTCGTTGTGCATCAGCGAATGGTCGTACTTGATGCCGCGCTCGAGCAGCAGCTCGTTGGTGACGGGCGAGAACTCCCACCACGGCGCGACGTAGCCGGTCGGCCGTTTGCCGGAGAGCTTCGTCACGAGGTCGATGCACTTGTCGAGGATCTCGGTCTCCTGCGCGCGCGTCATGGCGATCGGGTTCTCGTGGCTGTAGCCGTGGATGCCGATCTCGTGGCCGGCGTCGGCGACCGCCTTCATCTCCCGGGGGAAGGTCTCGATCGAATGACCGGGGATGAACCAGGTCGTCTTGATGCCGAGCCGCTCGAACATCCTGAGCAGCCGCGGGCTGCCGACCTCGCCGGCGAACAGGCCGCGCGAGATGTCGTCGGGCGAATCCTCGCCGCCATAGCTGCCGAGCCAGCCGGCGACGGCATCGACGTCGATCCCGAAGCCGCAGAGAATTTCCTTGGGCATCTCGCTGTCCCTCCTGGTTCAAGTCGCGTCACGCGAGCAAGAAGCGTTCCGGGGAACCCGCCGGTTGCCGTGCCTCGGACCGGGCTCCGATCATGGACCGGACGTCTTCAGCCGTACGTGCAAGACAGAAAAGGCCCCTCGCGGCACTCGGAGCTTGTGGCTCCGCGAACCCGCGACATCCCCAGAAGTATAGGTCCCTTGCTACGCTCGGGATGACACCTGTGTCGTTGCCCAGGCGACAACGGTGTCAACCCGAGCGCAGCGATTTAGTAGTCGTCAAACCCTGTGACTTTTTCGATCGCCATTCGTCAGCGGTCGATCAAGTTCGCAACCGCAAACCTTTCTGTCGTCCTGAGCAAGGCGCGGTTTACCGCGCCGTAAGCGAAGGATCTCATCGCCGCTTGAAGCGAGCGCACTTTGAAAGTTATGGCGATGAGATCGCCGGGTAGGTGAGGATGTTTCCACCCTCACCCCCCACAGACCCGGACGTGCAGGATTACCGCATCCGGTTCTTCGCGAGC
>LNFM01003943.1_pt1 | contig 37126 bp, 33 predicted proteins | sample 596031 | NCBI WGS metagenome assembly LNFM01 (sample SAMN04254537, study PRJNA301005) | activated carbon metagenome | isolation source: dual media filters at the Ann Arbor, Michigan drinking water treatment plant | place: USA: Ann Arbor | reverse complement strand
CGCCACTAAGACTCTGGCAACACTTCAGGCAGTATTCCCGCAAGAATGACAGAGGCAGGGCTCAGATGCGCGATCCGGTAGACCACTACATGAATACCCTCGTCCCCATGGTCGTCGAACAGACCAGCCGCGGGGAACGTGCCTACGATATCTTCAGCCGGATGCTGAAGGAACGCATCATTTTCCTCGGCGGCCCAGTGCATGACGGCATGTCCAGCCTGATTTGCGCGCAGCTTCTGTTCCTTGAATCGGAAAACCCGTCCAAGGAAATCTCGATGTACATCAACTCGCCCGGTGGCGTGGTGACGTCCGGCCTGTCGATCTACGACACGATGCAGTACATCCGCCCGAAGGTCTCCACCCTCGTCATCGGACAGGCCGCGTCGATGGGCTCGCTTCTGCTCACCGCCGGCGAAAAGGGCATGCGGTTCTCGTTGCCGAACAGCCGTGTGATGGTCCATCAGCCATCGGGCGGCTATCAGGGGCAGGCGACCGATATCATGATCCACGCCCGCGAAACCGAAAAGCTGAAGCGCCGGCTGAACGAGATTTACGTCAAGCACACCGGCAACAGCTACGAGGCTGTCGAGGCCGCGCTGGAACGCGACAACTTCATGTCGGCCGAGGATGCCAAGGACTGGGGGCTGATCGACAGCATCCTCGAAAGCCGGGGCAAGGCGGACGACACGTCCAAGTGATTGATCGCCCTGCGGGCCTAAGCCGCCTGCGGGGCGATTTGCGATTGTGGAGCCTCCGGCCTTGGCCTAAGCTTCGCGCAATATCAGGCTGACCACCTCCCGGTCAGGAATGGCGATAGCGGCTAGAGGACTGCGGATGGCGAATAATTCAGGCAGCGACAGCAAGAATACGCTCTACTGTTCCTTCTGCGGCAAGAGCCAGCATGAGGTGCGCAAGCTGATCGCGGGACCGACCGTTTTCATCTGCGACGAATGCGTCGAGCTTTGCATGGACATCATCCGCGAGGAGACCAAGACCTCCGGTCTGAAGTCCTCGGACGGGGTGCCAACCCCGCGCGAGATCTGCAAGGTTCTTGACGATTACGTCATCGGCCAGATCCACGCCAAGCGGGTGCTGTCGGTCGCGGTGCACAACCACTACAAGCGGCTCAACCATTCATCGAAGACCGATATCGAGCTGTCGAAGTCGAACATCCTGCTGATCGGCCCCACCGGCTGCGGCAAGACGCTTCTGGCGCAGACCTTGGCCCGCATTCTCGACGTGCCCTTCACGATGGCCGACGCCACCACGCTGACCGAAGCAGGCTATGTCGGCGAGGATGTCGAGAACATCATCCTCAAGCTGTTGCAGGCGTCCGAATACAACGTCGAGCGCGCACAGCGAGGCATCGTCTACATCGACGAAGTCGACAAGATCACCCGCAAGTCGGACAATCCCTCGATCACCCGCGACGTGAGCGGAGAGGGCGTGCAGCAGGCGCTTCTGAAGATCATGGAAGGCACCGTGGCCTCCGTTCCGCCGCAAGGCGGCCGCAAGCATCCGCAGCAGGAATTCCTGCAGGTGGACACGACGAACATCCTCTTCATCTGCGGCGGTGCGTTTGCGGGTCTGGAAAAGATCATCGCGCAGCGCAACAAGGGTTCGGGCATCGGCTTCGGCGCCGATGTAAAGGGCCCCGAAGAACGCGGCGTGGGCGAGTTGTTCAAGGAACTGGAACCGGAAGACCTGCTGAAATTCGGCCTGATCCCCGAATTCGTAGGCCGTCTGCCGGTCATCGCCACGCTGACCGATCTTGACGAGGCGGCTCTGGTCACCATCCTGACCGAACCGAAGAACGCTTTGGTAAAGCAATACCAGCGCCTGTTCGAGATCGAAGGCACCAAGCTGACCTTCACGCCCGACGCCCTGACCGCCATCGCCAAACGTGCGATCAAGCGCAAGACCGGCGCGCGCGGCCTTCGCTCGATCATGGAAGATATCCTGCTCGACACCATGTTCGAACTGCCGGGTATGGATTCGGTCGAAGAGGTGGTCGTCAAGGACGAAGCGGTCAACAACGGTGCGAAGCCGATGCTCGTCTATACCGAGACGAAAAAGAAAGACGCCGTAAAGGCCTGACCCGACGATCTGTCGTCATGGACCAAGGAGGCTTGGCTTGACCCTAGACCTTCCGGGCGGTTTCGGTCATATGGAACCAACGACGGAGGCGCGCGCATGTATTTCCTGAAACGTCTTGTGACATGGTGGAACAGCCAGACGCTGGGAACCCAGATCTTCACCGCCCGCAATGGCATGAAGGTGGGCGAAGACGCGGCGGGCAACGTGTTTTACGAGACGCGTGACCGCAAGCGGCGCTGGGTCATCTTCAATGGCGAGATGGAAGCCAGCCGCGTGACGCCCGAATGGCATGGCTGGCTGCACCACACCTTCGACCAACCGCCAACTTTGGCGCCGTTGAAGCGCAAGGCCTGGGAACAGTCGCATCAGGAAAACCTGACCGGCACGCCGTCCGCCTATGCGCCTGCGGGCTCGATCCGCAAGCCGGATCCTGTCGCGCGCCGCGACTACGAGGCGTGGCAGCCCGAGTGATGGCGTATGAGCGGGCAGAGGTCGTGGCCGGGGCAGCGGTCCTGGCGGTCGCGGCAGGTTTCTTCCTTTACGCGGTAAACGGCACCGGGTTCGCGCGCGAGGCTGGCACCTACCCGCTGACTGCCAGCTTCCGTTCGGTCGAGGGTATTACCGTCGGGTCCGATGTGCGGCTGGCCGGCGTCAAGGTCGGCAGCATCACCGATCTCTCGCTCAACCCGCAGACCTTCTTTGCGGACGCAAAACTCGAACTTCAGGACAGCGTTCTCCTCCCCACGGATTCGGCGATTCTCATTTCTTCCGAGGGGCTTCTGGGCGGAAACTTCGTCGAGATCATTCCCGGTGGTGCGCTTGAAAGCCTCGAACCGGGCGGCGAGATCGAAGATACGCAAGGCGCGGTCAGCCTGATCACCCTCCTGATGAAATTCGTCGGCGGTGACAGCGCGGACGAGGCGACCGCACCATGAAAGCCGCTGCATTCCTGCTGGCCCTGACGCTGGCCGGCCCGGCCATGGCACAAGAGTTTGTCGAAGCCGAAGGCGCCACCCTGCGCTGGCTCGACAAGCTGACCAGCGAAACCGGCGATGTTGAACTCAGCCGCGGGCAATCGGCCAAGATCGGCCGCCTCGTGGTGCAACTCGACAGTTGCCGCTATCCGGCCGACAACCCTGCATCCGACGCGGGAGCGCATCTGACAATGGTCGATGGCGGCCTCCAGCAGACCGTGTTTTCCGGCTGGATGCTGGCCTCCAGCCCCGCGCTATCGGCGCTTGATCATCCGCGCTACGACGTCTGGGTGCTGCGCTGTGCGCTGCCCGCTGGTGCCGCGCCTGCCGCGACCGACGAGGCCGAGGGCGAATAGCCCGGCGGATCGAAGGTCGCGCTGCGGGGCAGGGCGTCCTGCAACATCCGGTGATAGGCGGCGCGCGACACTTCCACCCCGCCAAGGCTGGCCAGATGCGGGGTCAGGAACTGCGTGTCAAAAAGAGTGAAGCCACCCGCCCTGAGCCGGTCCACCAGCCACGCCAGCGCCAGTTTCGACGCATCGGTCCGGCGCGAAAACATGCTTTCGCCAAAGAAAGCCGAGCCAAGCTTCACCCCATAAACCCCGCCGACCAGCTCTTCGCCTTCCCAGACCTCAACACTGTGAGCAAACCCCGCTGCATTCAGCGCGCGATAAAGCGTCTGGATCTGGCGACTGATCCACGTTTCCTCGCGGTCGGCGCAGGCGCTCACCACGGCGTCAAAGGCATGATCAACCGTCACGGTCACGTCAGCGCGCCGGATATGCCGCGCCAGACTGCGCGAGATGTGAAAGCCCTCCAGCGGCATAATCCCGCGGCGGCGCGGATCGACCCAGTGGATCTCGCTGTCGTCACGGCTTTCGGCCATCGGAAAGATGCCCATGGCATAGCCGCGCAGCAGGGTTTCGGGCGTCAGGTCGGGATGCGGGCCGATCTGCATCAGTGCGGGGAAGGGGCGGGTGCCGCCCCTTCGCTCAGTTGCCGAACTGGTTGGCGAGCCATTTCTCAAGCCAATGGATGGTGTAGTCGCCCGACTGGATATCCGGCTCCGCCAGAAGTGCATGGAACAACGGCGTCGTGGTGTCGATGCCGTCCACCACCAGTTCCCCCAGCGCCCGGCGCAAGCGCGCCAAGGCTTCGGGCCGGTCGCGGCCATGCACGATCAGCTTGCCGATCAGGCTGTCGTAATAGGGCGGGATCGAATAGCCGGAATAAAGCGCAGAATCCATCCGCACGCCATAGCCGCCCGGTGCATGGAACATCCTTACCCGGCCGGGGCAGGGCGAGAAGTTCGGCAGCTTTTCCGCGTTGATCCGTACCTCGATGGCGTGTCCGTTGATCTCCAACTCGTCCTGCCCGAACGACATCGGCAGCCCGGCAGCGACGCGGATCTGTTCGCGCACGAGGTCGACGCCAAAGATCGCCTCGGTCACCGGATGCTCCACCTGCAACCGCGTGTTCATCTCGATGAAATAGAACTCGCCGTCCTCGTAGAGGAACTCGATGGTGCCCGCGCCGATGTAGTTGATCTTGGCCACGGCATCGGCGCAGACCTTGCCGATCCGCGCCCGCATCGCCGGCGTGATCGCGGGGCCGGGGGCTTCCTCGAACACCTTCTGGTGGCGGCGCTGCAACGAACAGTCCCGTTCGCCCAGATGCACCGCCTTGCCCTTGCCGTCGCCGAACACCTGAATCTCGATGTGGCGCGGCTTTTGCAGGTATTTCTCGATGTAGACCTCGTCGTTGCCAAAGGCGTTCTTCGCCTCCGACCGCGCGGTGCGGAAGGCCACCTCCAGCTCTTCGGCATTGCGCGCGACCTTCATCCCGCGCCCGCCGCCACCGGCTGTCGCCTTGATGATCACCGGAAAGCCGATCCCCGCCGCGACGCCGATTGCACTTTCGAAATCGGCCACGCCGCCTTCCGACCCCGGCACCACCGGAATACCCAAGGCCTTCGCGGTTTCCTTCGCGGTGATCTTGTCGCCCATGATGCGGATATGTTCCGCCGACGGACCGATGAAGGTCAGTCCGTGGTCTTCCAGCGCCTGCGCGAAGGCCGCGTTTTCGCTGAGGAACCCATAGCCCGGATGCACCGCCTGCGCGCCCGTGATCTCGCAGGCCGAGATGATTGCGGCCTTCGACAGATAGCTTTCGGAACTTGGCGCCGGGCCGATGCAGACGCTTTCATCCGCCATCCGCACATGCATCGCGTCGGTGTCGGCGGTGGAATGCACCGCAACCGACTTGATCCCCATCTCGCGGCAAGCGCGGATCACGCGAAGGGCAATCTCGCCCCGGTTGGCGATCAGGATTTTCTCGAACATCGCGCTTACTCGATGATCATCAAGGGCGCGCCGTATTCGACGGGCGATCCATCCTCGACGACAATGCGTTTGACGACCCCGGCACGCGGGGCGGGAATGTGGTTCATCGTCTTCATCGCTTCGATGATCAGCACAGTCTGGCCTTCGGTAACCGCCTGGCCAATCGCCACGAAGGGTGCCGCGCCCGGTTCGGCCGAAAGATAGACCGTTCCGACCATCGGCGATGTCACCGCGCCCGGATGCTGGGCCGGGTCTTCGGGTGCGGCAGGGGCAGCGCCTGCGGCAGGTGCCGCCATCGGCGCATGATACTGCATCGGGGCAGGCGCTGCCGCTGCCGTCACCGAAACGATGTTCGCCTGCTTGACGACGCGCACGTCCAGACTGTCATCCTCGCCGTACTCGCGCTTGACCGAAAGCTCGGTCAGATCGTTCTTGTTCAGAAGTTCGGCGAGCGCCGAGATGAAGGCGACGTCTGCGTCCGGGTTCTGTTTGCTCATGCCGTCCTCTGCCATTTGCCGTTTCTTGGCCGCGCGTTGCGCGCAGCGTTGCGTCTGGCGCTTATACGCGAGGCGGTGAGGCCTGAAAAGCGGCGATCTTGGTGCCGGTGTTTTGTGCAGTTTTCCAGGCATTCCTGCAAAGCTGCAAAAAACCCAGCCGTCAAAAATTTACCGTTTGATAAAAAAAAGAACCTGTGCCAGCCTTTCTTCAGGGATAAAAGGGAGGTCACGCGACCGATGACGAACAGCCCGCTGACACCCGGCATCGTTCCGGGTCGCCTGCCAGCCGCCGCCTATCAGGCAAACTTCAACGACCACACACCGCCGCTTGACCCGCACGAGGCGCATGTTGCGGCGGATCGCTGCTACTTCTGCCACGATGCGCCCTGCATCACGGCCTGTCCGACCTCGATCGACATCCCGCTCTTTATTCGCCAGATCGCAACCGGCACGCCCGAAGCGGCCGCCAAGACGATCTGGGATCAGAACATCCTCGGTGGCATGTGCGCCCGCGTCTGCCCCACCGAAACCCTCTGCGAAGAGGCCTGCGTCCGCGAAGCCGCAGAAGGCAAGCCGGTCGAGATCGGCCTACTGCAACGCTACGCCACCGACGTCGTGATGTCGAAAGGCATCCATCCATACAAGCGCGGTGTCCCCACCGGTCTGCGCGTCGCGGTCATCGGCGCCGGGCCTGCCGGCCTTGCCTGCGCGCACCGTCTGGCGATGCACGGCCATGACGTCATCGTCTACGAACGCCGCGCCAAGGCGGGTGGCCTCAACGAATACGGGATCGCCAGCTACAAGGCGACGAACGGCTTTGCACAGGCCGAGGTCGAGTGGCTGCTGAAGATCGGCGGTATCGAGATCCGCACCGGGGTGGAGCTTGGCCGCGACATGACCCTCGCGCAACTGACGGCCGACCATGACGCGGTGTTCCTTGGCATCGGCCTTGCCGGCGTCAACGCGCTGCGTGCCGCGGGTGAAGAGTTGGCAGGCGTGGGCAACGCTGTCGATTTCATCGCCGAACTGCGCCAGTCGGGCGACCTTTCCACGCTTCCCGTCGGCCGCGACGTCGTGGTGATCGGCGGCGGAATGACGGCGGTAGATGCTGCCGTGCAATCGAAGCTCCTTGGCGCTGAAAACGTCACAATCGTCTACCGTCGCGGGGCAGAGAAGATGAGCGCGTCGGGCTACGAACAGGAACACGCCGTAAAGGCGGGCGTCCGCATCATCCATAACGCCGCTCCGGTTCGCGTCCTTGGCGATGGCCGCGCCGAAGCGGTGGAATTCGCCTATACCCATGACGGCCCGAATGGCCTTAGCCTCTCCTCCGAGACCTTCACCCTGAAGGCCGATCAGGTGTTCAAGGCCATCGGCCAGACGCTCGACGGCGCGCCAGAGGGGCTTGTCGTCGCCAGTGGCAAGATTTCCGGTCCCGCTGCGAAGGTATGGGTCGGCGGCGATTGCGCCCTGGGCGGCGAGGATCTGACTGTCACCGCCGTCGCCGAAGGACGTGATGCCGCCGAAGCGATCCACCGTCATCTGATGGGCCAGCAATGACAACAGCTTGCGCATCCATCGCCTCGCGTCTAACGCTGGCTGAGTTTTCGGACCACGAGGCACATGGACGCGCTGATCGAAACCACTTTGGCCTTCGTGCGGGAAAACGCCGACTGGGCGTTCTGGATCGCGCTCATCTTCGCGATGGGCGAGACGATTGCGCTGGTCTCGATCTTCATTCCATCGACCGCGATCCTTCTGGGTGTCGGCGCGCTGGTGGCGACCGGGCAGGTGGCTTTCCTGCCGATCTGGGCCGGGGCGACGATCGGTGCGATCATCGGGTCGTTCATCTCCTACGCGATCGGCTGGCACTATGGCGACCGCATCCTGTCATTCCGACCGATCGCGAAACACAGCGACCTGATCGAAACGGGCAATTCAGCCTTCCGCCGCTGGGGCGCGCTTGCCGTGCTGATCGGCCACTTCTTCGGCCCGCTGCGGGCCGTGGTTTTCCTGATGGCCGGGATCGTCCGGCTGAACCTGCCGGTCTTTGCCGCGATCAACATCGCGGGCTGCGCACTCTGGGCCTATGTCACGCCGAAGTTCGGCGAGGTCGCCGGACACATCATCGGCTGGATCTGGCGCGCGCTCGGTTTCTGACCACTTCCCCACCCACCCGACCGCTGGCCGCCCCTTGTGGCGCCGCCGTCCCTTCCTGAGGAGGACGCAATGGCAAGCCTTGCCTCGAACTTCATCGGCATCAAATCTCCCAACCCGTTCTGGCTTGCCTCCGCGCCGCCCACGGACAAGGAATACAACGTCCGCCGCGCCTTCGAGGCGGGCTGGGGCGGGGTGGTCTGGAAAACCCTCGGTTCCGAAGGCCCGCCCATCGTCAACGTCAACGGCCCGCGCTACGGCGCGATCTGGGGTGCCGACCGCCGCCTTCTCGGCCTGAACAACATCGAACTGATCACCGACCGCCCGCTCGAGGTGAACCTGCGCGAGATCAAGTCAGTCAAGCGCGACTACAAGGACCGCGCGATGATCATCAGCCTGATGGTGCCTTGCGAGGAGGACAGCTGGAAAGCGATCCTTGCGGCCATCGAGGATACCGAGGCTGACGGCGTCGAACTCAACTTCGGCTGCCCGCACGGCATGGCCGAACGCGGCATGGGCTCCGCCGTGGGGCAGGTGCCGGAATACATCGAAATGGTCACCCGCTGGGTCAAGCAATACTCCCGCATGCCCTGCATCGTGAAGCTGACCCCCAACGTCACCTCGATCCTGCCGCCCGCCATCGCCGCGCACCGGGGCGGGGCGGATGCGGTCAGTTTGATCAACACGATCAAATCCGTCACCAACGTCGATCTCGACCACTTCTCTCCCTTTCCGATGATCGACGGGCAGGGCTCGCACGGCGGCTATTGCGGCCCCGCGGTCAAACCCATCGCGTTGAACATGGTCGGCGAAATTGCCCGCCACAGCGAAACCCGTGGCCTGCCGATCTCCGGCATCGGCGGCGTCACCACCTGGCGTGACGCGGCGGAATTCCTTGCCATGGGCGCGGGCAACGTGCAGGTCTGCACCGCCGCGATGACCTACGGCTTCAAGATCGTGCAGGAGATGATCTCGGGTCTCTCGCAATACCTCGATGAAAAGGACATGGCGCTCTCCGATCTCGTCGGTCGCGCGGTGCCGAATTTCGTCGAATGGCAGGATTTGAACCTCAACTACGTGACCAAGGCTCGCATCAACCAGGACCTCTGCATTTCCTGCGGCCGCTGCTTCGCCGCCTGCGAGGACACCAGCCACCAAGCCATCGCGATGACCCCCGACCGCGTGTTCACCGTGAAGGACGACGAATGCGTTGCCTGCAATCTTTGCGTCAACGTCTGCCCGGTGGATGATTGCATCACCATGGAGGAACTGCCGAAAGGTGCCATCGACCTGCGCACCGGCAAACCTGTGGGCGACTACGCCAACTGGACGACGCATCCCAACAACCCCGGTGCCGTCGCGGCGGAATAGGGGTCGATCAGCCCGACACCGAAAGGCGGCCCACCGGGCCGCCTTTTTCTTTTCATCCGGCTTGACCAAAACATACCAAATGGTATGTTTATCCTGCCCTGAGGAGGAAACGCCATGCTGAACCCTATCGTCGACGAAACCGCCTGGACCGCCGCCCGCGCCGCACTGCTGGCTGAGGAGAAGGCCTTGACCGAGGCGATGGACCTGGTCGCCGCCAAACGCCGGCAGCTCCCCTGGCGCGAGGTCACGGCCAATTACCGCTTCATCACCCCGACCGGCCCGGCCAGCCTCGCCGATCTCTTCGACGGTCGCCGCCAGCTCATCGTCTACCACCACATGCTGCGTCCCGCCGACCCAAGCCCCTGTTCCGGCTGCGGCATGCTGGCCGATCAGGTGCCGAACCTCGCGCATCTTCATGCCCGCGACACGACGTTCACGATGGTCTCCAAAGCCCCCTTGGCCGAGATCCTCGCCTTCCGCGCCCGCATGGGCTGGACCTTTCCGTGGGTTGAAACCACCGACAGCTTCAACACCGACCACGGCATGGGTGAACGCGGCCCCGGCTTCACGGTGTTCTTCCTCGACGCAAACCGCGTCTACCAGACCTACGCCACCACCGATCGCGGCACGGAAACCGCGCTTACCGTCTGGGGGCTTCTGGACATGACAGCGATGGGCCGGCAGGAAGACTGGCAGGACGCGCCCGAGTGGGTGCCGCAAGGTGCCCCGTTTCAGTGGTGGCGGCTCCACGACGAATACTAGGCCAGCGCCGCACCCAGCAAGGTCAGCGCATGGGCCGTCGCGGCCTTGCGCACCTTCGACCGGCCCAGCGCGCCGAACTCCACCGTCTCAACGCGCACCGGCGCACCCCGACGCGCAAGGCCGAAGCAGACCCGCCCCTCGGGCTTGAACTCCGACCCGCCCGGCCCGGCGATCCCGGTCACAGATACGGCCAACTCCACACCGGCCCGTTCCATCGCGCCGACGGCCATTTCGCGCGCCACCGCCTCCGACACCGCACCATGCGCCTCCAGCGTCGCCTCGCTCACGCCCAGCATCTCGACCTTGGCCGCGTTGGAATAGGTCACATATCCGCGGTCGAACACGGTCGATGATCCGGCAACATTGGTCAGGGTGGCGGCAACCTTGCCACCGGTGCAGCTTTCAGCAGTGGCAATCCGGATGCCCCAGTAACGCGCCCGCTCCAGAACCTCCTCCGGTGTCATCGCATGATCACCCCATGCGCCACGCCCGCAGCCACCATCACCGCAAGCCCCGCGAACACCCCTGCAATCAGGTCATCCAGCATCACGCCCGCCGCATCCTCGCGCCGGTCAGCCCAGCCGACCAGCCACGGTTTCCAGATGTCGAACAGGCGGAAGAACAAGAACGCCGCCACCCATCCTGGCCAAGCCACATGCGCCCAATCCTGCATCCCCATGTTCCAGAATGCAAACGCCGGAAACAGCAAGGCGATCCATTGCCCCGCAACCTCGTCGATGACGATCTCACCGGGGTCCGCACCGGGCCGGCCCGCCAGTTCGCGCGCGCAGGCCCAGAAGCCTATCGCCGTCACCGCCAAGGTTGAACCCAAAAGCGCCCAGACACCGAAGGTCCGGTCAATCATCAGTCCCAGCAGGATGGCCACCGCCGATCCCCAAGTGCCGGGGGCAGGGCGCAAAAGCCCCACACCAAAGAAGATGCTCCACGCCCGGCTCATGCCCGCACCAGCGCAGCCGTGGCGATGGCCGCGATGCCTTCTTCGCGCCCCGTAAAGCCCAGTCGCTCCGATGTCGTGGCCTTCACCGAAACCAGCCCCACATCGACCCCCATGATGCGCGCCAATTCCGCTTGCATCTCATTGGCATGCGGCCCGATCTTCGGGCGCTCGCAGACCAGCGTCACGTCGCAGTTCGCCAGCCGGTAGCCGCGCTTGCCCATCAATTCTGCCGCGTGCGCCAGAAAGATGTGGCTCGCAGCCCCCTTCCATTGCGGGTCGCTCGGCGGGAAATGGCGGCCAATGTCGCCCTCCGCCAACGCGCCATAGATCGCATCGGTCAGTGCGTGCATGCCCACATCGGCGTCCGAGTGGCCCAGAAGCCCCCGCGCATGCGGCACCTTCACGCCGCACAGCCAGACATGGTCCCCATCGCAAAAGGCATGCACGTCATAGCCGTTGCCCAAACGCACATCCATCATCCGGCCCTTCAAGATCGCCTCGCCACGGGCAAAATCGCCGGGAAAGGTCAGTTTCAGGTTCTGTTCGTCGCCTTCGACGATCGCGACGTCAAGCCCCGCGGCCCGCGCCACCTCCACATCATCCGCCGCATTACCCGGATGCGCCCGGTGTGCTGCAAGAATGGCGTCGAAGCGGAAAGCCTGCGGCGTCTGTGCGCGGTATAGCCCATCCCGGTTTTGCGTGCCGGTCACCAGCCCAGCGTCGCCGCGCCACAGCGCGTCGGTCACCGCAAGGGCAGGGGCCGCGCCCGGATGGATTTCCAATGCCGCCACCAGCCGCCCCAACAGCGCGCGCGAGGGGAAAGGCCGCGCGCCGTCATGGATCAGCACCCGGCTGACACCGGTTCCCGCCAACGCCTCCAGTGCCGCGCGAACCGAGGCATCCCGCGTCGCACCGCCTTCCACCAGCCTTGCGCCAGACCCCAGCGCCTCCGCCCGCGCCCGGTCCTCGGGGTGGATCACAAGAACCACCGGCAGGCCCGCAAACGCCGCCAGTGTGTGTGCCAGCACCGGCTGCCCCGCCAGCATCTGCCACTGCTTCGGCACCTCGCCCCCGGCGCGCGTGCCGCGACCGGCGGCCACGATGATGACGGCAATGCTCATGGGCTTCCCTTCGGCTTTTCCAATCCTTAGGCCAGCGCGCTTCGCCTGACAATCGGCGCAGGAATGGGCTGTGGTGCCTAAAATTTGTGCATCGCATGTTTTTCGGTCATAAACTGCCGGCCTGCGCTTGGCCCTTGGGGCGGGCGCCGTTAGCTCATGGTTTCAGCGCACAAGGATTAGGCAGTTGCCCATCGCCCTCGGCCCCCTGCGGATCGACCCTCCCGTCCTCCTGGCCCCGCTGGCCGGTATCACCGACCTGCCGTTTCGCCGGATGGTCGCGCGCTTTGGTGCGGGGCTTGTGGTCAGCGAGATGGTCGCTTCCGAAGAGGTCGTTCGCGCCCGCCCCGAAGCCCGCGCCCGCGCCGAACTCGGTCTTGGCGATCAGGCCACCTCGGTGCAGCTTGCCGGACGCGAGCCTTACTGGATGGCCGAAGCCGCACGGCTCGTCGAAGGGCAGGGCGCGCGGATCATCGACATCAACATGGGCTGCCCGTCGAAACGCGTGACGACCGGCCTCTGCGGCTCGGCGCTCCTGCGCGATCTCGACCTTGCGCTCACCCTGATCGAAGCCGTGGTGAAGGCCGTCCGCGTCCCCGTCACCCTGAAAACCCGTCTCGGCTGGGACGACACGCTCCACAACGCGCCCGAGCTTGCCAAACGTGCCGAAGGGGCCGGCGTGCAGATGATCACCATTCACGGCCGCACCCGCTGCCAGTTCTACAAGGGCGCCGCGAACTGGGCCGCAATCCGCGCGGTGAAAGAGGCGGTCACCATCCCCGTCATCGCCAACGGCGACGTCACCAACACCGCCACCGCCCGCGAAGCGCTGCGTCTGTCCGGTGCCGACGGCGTGATGGTCGGGCGCGGCGCGCAAGGTGCGCCTTGGCGGCTGGCGGAAATCGCCCACGACCTTTTCGGCACCCCGGCCCCCGCCATCCCCGACGGCACCCAGCGCGCCGAGATGATCCTTGCCCATTACGACGACATGCTGTCGTTCTACGGCCGCGACCTTGGCCTTCGCATGGCCCGCAAACACCTCGGCTGGTATCTGGAGGAGGCCGGCCTCGACCACGCCCGCGAGGCGATCCTTACCTCCACCGACCCCGCCGAAGTCAGCCGACTTCTCAGCGACGCCTTCGCAGACGTGGAGCTTGCCGCATGACGCCTTACCGCATGCCTTACCCCGTGCCCGGGGTGATCTGGGCCTCTCTCCCGCTCCCCGCGCTCCTCCTCGACTCCACCGCCCGCATCCTCGAGGTCAATCCGGCGGCGGAAACCTTCCTCAACGCCTCCGACCGGGCGCTGCGCGGCCAGCCCGCCTTCGACCGCCTCGCCATCGACGCGCCGATGGAGGAGGCCCTCGCCCGCGCCCGCGCCAACCAGTCGCCCCTCAATATCAACGATGTCGACGTCACCACCGGCGAACGCCCGCCCGTGCAATGCACGATCCACGTCGCGCCCATGCACGACAACCCCGACATCATCATGCTGATCCTCTCCCCGCGCGAAATCGCGGACCGGCTCGGCCGTTCGATGGGTGTGAAATCCGCCGCCCGCTCGGCTATCGGCATGGCCGAAATGCTGGCGCATGAAATCAAGAACCCGCTCGCCGGCATCTCCGGCGCGGCGCAACTCCTCTCGATGGGCCTCTCGCCCGAAGATCAGGAACTGACCGACCTCATCGTGGTGGAGACCCGCCGCATCGTGAAGCTTCTGGAACAGGTCGAGCAGTTCGGCAACATCCGCCCGCCGGACCGCAAGCCCGTCAACATCCACGACGCCCTCGACCGCGCCCGCAAATCCGCCCTCGTCGGCTTTGCCGCCCACATGACGATCACCGAGGATTACGACCCCTCGCTGCCCCCCACCTTTGCCGACAGCGACCAGTTGATGCAGGTGTTCCTCAACCTCATCAAGAACGCAGCCGAGGCGTGCAAGACCGGCGGCACCATTCGCCTGCACACCTTCTACGACCTCTCGCTCCGCATCCGCCGCAAGGACGGGCAGCCCGCCGCGCTGCCGCTCCAGATCGAAATCATCGACGACGGCCCCGGCATCAAACCAGAAATCGCCGCCGAGATTTTCGAACCCTTCGTTTCGGGCCGCGAAAACGGCACCGGTCTTGGCCTTGCCCTCGTCTCCAAGATCATCTCCGACCACGAAGGCTGGATATCGGTCGACAGCACCCCAGGACGCACCGCGTTCCGTGTCTCGCTGCCGATGGCGCCGAAAGACAAGAAACCCCTGAAGGAGGCCCCGTAATGGATGGCACTGTTCTGGTTGCGGATGATGACCGCACGATCCGCACGGTGCTGACGCAGGCGCTGACCCGCGCGGGCTGCAAGGTCCACGCCACCTCCAGCCTGATGACGCTGATGCGCTGGGTCGAGGAAGGCAAGGGCGACCTTGTGATCTCCGACGTGATCATGCCCGATGGCAACGGCCTTGATGCGCTGCCCCGCATCGCGAAAATGCGCCCCGGCCTGCCGGTAATCGTGATCTCGGCGCAGAACACCATCATGACGGCGATTCAGGCTGCCGAGGCGGAAGCCTTCGACTATCTGCCCAAACCATTTGACCTGCCCGACCTGATGAAGCGGTCCGCCCGCGCGCTTGATCAAAAACGCCGCGCCCCGAAGGTGGTGATCGCCCCACGCGATCCCGGCGACGATCTGCCGCTCGTCGGTCGCACAACCGCGATGCAGGCGCTTTACCGTCTGGTCGCCCGCGTGATGAACACCGATCTTTCGGTCCTGATCACCGGCGAAAGTGGCACCGGCAAATCGCTGATTGCCCGCGCGATCCATGATTTTTCCGACCGGCGCACCTTGCCCTTCGTGGTGGCGCAGGCGGCTGACCTGCAAGGCGTGGACGGCCCATCGGCGCTGATGGCGCGCGCCCGCGGCGGCTCCATCGTCTTTGACGAGGTGGCCGATTACGACGAAGATACGCAGGCGCGCGTCGTCCGGATGCTCGACATGCTGGGCGACAACGCGCCCCGCATCATGGCGACCAGCCAGACCGACCTTGCCCAACGCACCGAAGGCGGCGGCTTTCGCAACGATCTTTTCTACCGTCTCGGTGGCGTGTCGCTGCATGTGCCGTCCTTGCGCGAACGGGTCGACGACATTCCCCTTCTTGCCGAGCATTTTCTGGCCAAGGGCGAACGTGATTTCGGCACCATGCGCCGCCTGTCCAACGATGCCCGTGAACTGGTGCGGTCCTACTCGTGGCCCGGTAACGTCCGCCAACTCGAAAATACCATCCGGCGCCTTCTGGTCACCTCATCTGAGACCGACATCACCAAGCCCGAAATCGAGCAGGTGCTTGGCAATCAACCCAGCCCCGAACCACGCAGCGGTGGCGGCGAGGGCGAAAAGCTGTCGGCATCGGTCGCCCGCCACCTGAAGCGTTATTTTGACCTGCATGGCGGTCAGTTGCCGCCGCCCGGTGTCTATCAGCGCATCCTGCGCGAGGTGGAAACCCCGCTGATCGAGATTGCGCTTGATGCAACCGCAGGCAATCAGGCGAAATGCGCCGATCTCCTCGGGATCAACCGCAACACCCTGCGCAAGAAGATCACCGATCTCGATATTCGGGTCACTCGCCGCAGAAAGTTGATGTAGGCGGATTGATGTAACCACGCCACATTACCCGTGTCTTTCGGGTTTCACTTCGCCTCTCGTCAAGATATGGTGTCGTCGGGGGCGCAGGGACCCCTGTGAGTGGGGCGCAAGGGTTGCAACGCGCAGTTCGCAGCGACGTCTGGGAAAGGGTTTTGCGGCTGCGCCGGCAACGTCGGTTCCAGACCGCACTGACCCTTGGCCTTGTCCTGCTTGGCCCGGTGCTGGCGGTTGCGACCTTCCTTGCGCTTGGGCCGTTCAACCAAGGCGCGACGTCACCGCTCCTGCGGCTCATCCTCCTGTCCGACTTGATCTATGTGCTGGTGATCGCGGCGCTTGTCCTTGCCCGCGTTGCCCGGATGATTGCCGACCGTCGCAGCCAGTCTGCCGGGTCGCGCCTTCACCTGCGCCTGTCGGGTGTGTTCATGCTGATAGCACTGATCCCGACCGTGCTTGTCGCGGTCTTCGCGGTGCTGTCGGTCAACATCGGTCTCGAGGGCTGGTTTTCCGAACGCGTCCGCTCGGTTGTCGGCTCGTCGCTTGCCGCCGCCCAGGCCTACGAGGCCGAACAGCGTGAGGATCTTGTCGCTGACGCCACCGCGCTTGCCGACTATCTCAACCTTGCGAAGGAACGCACCTCCTTCCTGCGCGACGACCAGCTGCGCCCGCTACTCAGCCAGGGGCAGGCCGCGATCCAGCGCGGGCTCAAGGAAGCTTATCTCGTCGACGGCGCGGGCGAGTTGCAGACCCGTGGCGAACGCTCCTATCTCTTCGGCTTCGAGCCGGTCACCACCGCGCAACTGGACGAGGCCCGGACCGGCACGCCCGTGCTGATCCCCGACTGGCCGAACAACGAGTTTCGCGCCCTTGTCCACCTCAGCGCCTACGCCGACCGCTACCTTTACGTCAGCCGCGAGGTTGACGGCTCGATCCTGTCACTCTTGGACGAAACGCAAGAGACCGTCCAACTCTACAACCAGCTCGAGTCGGAGCGCGGGCGCCTGCTGTTCAACTTCGGCCTGATCTACCTTGGTTTCGCGCTGATCCTTGTCCTTGCCGCCGTCTGGCTTGGCCTGTGGTTCGCCGAACGCCTGTCGCGCCCGGTCGGTCGCCTTGCCGGTGCCGCGCAGCGCGTCGGTGGCGGCGACCTTGACGTGCAGGTGGTGGAGGAAGAGGGCGACGACGAAATCGCCATGCTCGGCCGCCTCTTCAACCAGATGACCCGGCAGTTGAAGGGCCAGCGCGAGGCGTTGATGGAAGGCCACCGCCAGACCGAGCGCCGCCGGCGGCTCTTTGACAGCGTCCTGTCGAACGTCACCGCCGGGGTGATCGGACTTGATGGCGAGGGCAGGGTGGATTTCGTCAACCGCGCCGCCGAACGCCTGCTCGATTTCCCCGAAGGTCAGCCCGAGGCGACGCTCGCTGCCAGCGTCCCCGAATTCGCACCGCTCTTTGACCGCCTGCGCGACGGCACCGGCAGCGCTGTGCAGGAAGAAATCCGCCTTACCCGCAAGGGCAAGCTGGAAAGCCTCCTCGTCCGCATGTCGGTCCGGCGCAACGACGCGGGCAAGCTGGAAGGTTTCGTCGTCGCCTTCGACGATGTGACCGATCTCGTCTCGGCGCAGCGCATGGCCGCTTGGGGCGACGTCGCCCGCCGCATCGCGCATGAGATCAAGAACCCGCTCACCCCGATCCAGCTTTCGGCCGAACGCATCAAGCGCAAGTTCGCGGTGCAGGTCAAGGACCCCGAAGACCTCGAACAATACACCGACGTCATCATCCGCCAGACCGGCGACCTGCGCCGCATCGTGGACGAGTTCTCCAAGTTCGCCCGGATGCCGGAACCCGACCGGCGCGACTGCGATCTGGCCGAATTGTTGCGCGGCGCGGTCCTCTTGCAGGAAAACGGCCAGCCCGACGTGCATTTCGTGGCCGATATCCCGAAGACCCCGGTCAGCATGGAACTTGACCCCACGATGATCGGTCAGGCGCTGACTAACCTCATCAAGAACGCCGGCGAAGCGATTGAAACCTTGCGGGAAAAGGGCGCTCCCCCCGGCCATGCGCCCGAGATCCGCGTCGCCATGTCCACCGACGACAACGAGGCCGTGATCCGCATCATGGATAATGGCACCGGCCTGCCACCCGACCGCGCCCGCCTGTTTGAGCCCTATGTCACCACGCGCGACAAGGGCACCGGGCTGGGCCTCCCCATCGTCAAGAAGATCATCGAGGAGCACGGCGGCACGCTCGCGCTCCTCGATGCCCCCCCATTCGGGGGCAACGACCATCCCGGCGCCATGGCGGAAATCCGTCTGCCACGGCTCTCGCGTCGTCGCCCCAGGTCACAAGGCCCAAGCGGGCAAGGAGGTTGAAGCATGAGCATTCTGATCGTTGACGACGAACAGGACATCCGCGAACTGGTGGGCGACATCCTGCGCGACGAAGGTTACAACGTCCGTCTGGCCGGCAATTCCGACGACTGCATGGCCGAAATCAACGCCGAACCGCCGGCGCTTATGATCCTCGATATCTGGCTGAAGGACAGCCGGATGGACGGGATCGACATTCTCAAGACCGTAAAGCGCGACAATCCCGATATTCCCGTGGTGATTATCTCGGGTCACGGAAACATTGAAATCGCCGTCGCGGCGATCAAGCAGGGCGCCTACGACTTTATCGAAAAGCCGTTCAACATCGACCAGTTGATGGTCGTCGTCGCCCGCGCGATGGAAACCTCGCGTTTGCGCCGCGAAAATCAGGAACTGCGCCGCAAAGACGTCAGCTCGTCCGAAATGATCGGCTCTTCCGCCGCCTTCAAGGCACTGAAAGCCAACCTCGACAAAGTCACCAAGTCGAACGGCCGTGTGATGCTGACCGGCCAGCCCGGCTCGGGCAAGGAAATGGCCGCCCGCTATATCCATGCCAACTCGAACCGCGCCAGTGCGGCCTTTGTCACCGTGTCCTCCGCCACCATCGAACCCGAGCGGATGGAAGAGGTGCTCTTTGGCCGTGAGACCGCCGAGCGCGGCATCGAACCCGGCCTTCTGGAACAGGCGCATGGTGGCATCGTCTATTTCGACGAGGTGGCCGACATGCCGCTTGGCACCCAGTCGAAGATTCTTCGCGTGTTGACCGAACAGCAGTTCACCCGGGTTGGCGGGTCGGACAAGGTTCGCGTTGATCTGCGGGTGATCTCCTCCACGACGCGTGATCTGCGGGCCGACATTGGCATGGGCCGCTTCCGTCAGGAACTCTACGACCGCCTCAACGTGGTGCCGATTCCCGTGCCGCCCCTGACCGAACGTCGCGAGGATATTCCCGAACTGACCCAGCATTTCGTCGACTGGTTCCACCGCACCCAGGGCCTGCCCGCCCGCAGCCTTACCACCGACGCCGAAGCGATGCTGCAAACCATGCCGTGGCCCGGCAACGTCCGGCAACTGCGCAACATCATCGAACGCGTGTTGATCCTTGGCGAAGGCACCGGCCCGATCGAGGCCCGCGAACTTCCGGGCAACGAGCCCAAGGCCGAGGCGGAAAGCGCGATTTCGCTCGGTGGTGCGGTGGCCACCTTGCCGCTGCGCGAGGCGCGCGAGCTTTTCGAACGCGAGTATCTTTTGACGCAGATCAACCGCTTCGGCGGCAACATCAGCCGCACCGCAAATTTCGTCGGCATGGAGCGTTCGGCACTGCACCGCAAGCTGAAGTCGCTGGGCGTGGTCGGCACCTCGAAAAACAACGGTCGCCCGGCCTTTGACGATTTCGAGGAATGACGCGCCTTCCTTGCCAATCCACGGCACCGACACCCCACCGTTGACCCGCCCCCTCCGATCTGACATTCAGGCCCGACAGACACGATCCAGGGTTCCTTGATGAAAGTCATCATCTGCGGCGCGGGTCAGGTGGGCTGGCAGATTGCCCGGCACCTCTCGGGCGAACGCAACGACGTGACAGTCGTGGACGTGAACGCCGATCTGGTGCGCCGCGCCACCGAAACGCTGGATGTGCAGGGCGTCGTCGGTTTTGCCAGTCATCCCGATGTGCTGGAAAAGGCCGGTGCGCGTGATGCCGACATGATCATCGCCGCCACTCATTCCGACGAGGTCAACATGGTCACCTGTCAGGTGGCTCATTCGATCTTCTCGATCACGCGCAAGATCGCCCGCATCCGCGCGCAGAACTACCTCGAAACGCTCTATAGCGACCTCACCAACAACGACCGCCTTGCCATCGACGTGGTGATCAGCCCTGAACGCGAGGTGGCCGAGGCCGCACTGCAACGCCTTGCCGCGCCTGCCACCTTCGATACCGAGATGTTCATGGGCGGCCGCGCGCAGCTTCTGGGCATTCAGCTGACCGAGGAATGTCCGGTCCTGAACACGCCGCTGCGCCAGTTGAACGAACTCTTCTCCACCCTTCGCGCCATCGTCGTCGGCATCCGCCGTGAAGATCGGCTCTTTGCCCCCGAGGCCGGCGACCAGCTTTATGCCGACGACCAGATTTATGTCTTCACCCATTCCGAAGACGTGAACCGCGCCTTGGAAATCTTTGGCAAGAAAACGAAAAAGCAGGAACGTGTGGTCATCATCGGCGGCGGCAATGTCGGCCTCGCCGTGGCGCGCGCGCTTGAATCCCGGACCGACCGGGTGCGCGCCAAGATCATCGAAAAGAACCGCGCCACCGCGGAATATGCCGCCGACCGGCTGGAACGCACCATCGTGCTCAACGGCGACGGCATGGACATCGACAAGCTGATGGAAGCGTCCGTCGACCGCGCCGATGCCGTCCTCGCCGTCACCGATGACGACAAGACCAACCTTCTCGTCGCGGTGCGGGCCAAGCAGGCGGGCTGCTCGATGTCGATCGCGCTTGTCAACGACCCGACCCTAGCGCCCCTGATGGCGCCGCTCGACATTGACGCCTACATCAACCCGCGCGCCACCACAGTGTCGTCGATCCTGCGCCACATCCGCCACGGCCGGGTGCGCGGCGTATATTCCATCGGTGACGCCGAGGCCGAGGTGATCGAGGCGCAGGTTCTGTCGACTTCGCCCATCGCCGGGGGCCTTGTCCGTGACATCGAGTTTCCCGAAGGCGTTCTCGTCGGCGCGGTGATGAAGGGCGACAAGGTCCTCAAACCCAACGGCGATATCCGGATCGATGCAGGCGATGTGATCGCCCTGTTCGCGATGACCAAGGATGTCCCCGAAGTGGAGCGCCTGTTGCAGGTCTCCATCGACTTCTTCTAGCCCGATGCTGGCGCGGCTGTCCGAGCTTCCCTTCCTTGTGGTCCTGCTCGGGGCGACCGGTCTCCTTGCGCTTCTGCCTGCCGCCCACGCGGTGATCCTCGACGACAGCGCCGTGGCGCGGCATTTCTTCTATTCCGGCATCGCGATCCTGATCCTCGCGGTGATGATGGCCATCGCCACAGCCGCCTACACTCCGCGCGACGCCGGGCGCAGCCTTTTGGCCGGGCTCGCCGCCGCCTATCTGGTGCTGCCTGCGGCGATGGCGTTTCCGCTGGTGCAGGCCTTGCCTGACACCAGCTTCGTCAACGCCTGGTTCGAGATGGTTTCCGCCTTCACCACCACCGGCGCCACCGTCTACGACCCCGCCCGCCTGTCGCCGTCGATCCATCTGTGGCGCGCCTCGGTCGGCTGGTTCGGCGGCTATCTCATTCTCGTTGCGGCCTATGCCATCCTCGCCCCCCTGAACCTTGGCGGGGCCGAGGTGATATCGGGCCGGGTGCCGGGGCGCAGCGCGACCGGGGCCACCCAGATCGCCCGCCTCGCCGAACCCTCGCAGCGCCTGACCCGCGCTGCCCTGCAGATCCTGCCGATCTACGCCGGCCTGACCCTGGCGCTTTGCGTCGGCCTTCTGATCGCGGGCGACGACGGGCTGACGGCCCTCGTCCATGCGATGGGAACCCTCTCGACCAGCGGCATATCCGCCAGCATCGGCACTGCCAGCGCCGCCTCCGGCCTTGGCGGCGAAGTGTTGATCCTGCTGTTCCTCGTGTTTTCCATCACGCGTCGCGCCTTGCCGGTCAGCGGTCTTGGCAGCAACGACCGCTCGCTTCTGGCGGACCCTGAACTGCGTATTGCCGGGCTGATCCTGCTGACCGTCACGCTTGTCCTTCTGCTCCGGCACTGGGTTGACGCCGACTCGCGCCGCTTCGAAAGCCCGTTCGATGTGCTGGCGGCAATCTGGGGCGCGATCTTCACCTCCGCCTCGTTCCTCACCACCACCGGATATCAAAGCGCCTATTGGGGCTCGACCACTGACTGGTCCGGGTTCGGCACGCCCGGCCTGCTGCTGCTGGCGCTGTCGATCATCGGCGGCGGGGTTGCCACGGTTGCGGGCGGGGTAAAGCTATTGCGGATCTACGCCCTGCTGCGCCAGGGCCAGGGCGAGCTGGAAAAGATCATCCACCCTTCGTCAATTTTGGGCGGCGGCACCGATGCGCGCCGTCTGCGCGGCGAGGGGGCCTACATGGCTTGGGTGTTCTTCATGCTGTTTGCCATGTCGATCGGTCTGGTGATGGGGGGGCTGCTGCTGCTGGGGGTCGCGTTCGAGCCCGCCCTCGTCCTTGCCATCGCAGCACTCACCACGACCGGACCCCTGGCCGATGTCGCCACCCTCGATCCGATCCCCTACGGCGGCCTCTCCGGGCCGGTCAAGATAACGCTCGCTTGCGCGATGATCGTCGGCCGGATGGAGACACTGGCCCTGATTGCGCTGCTGTCGCCGGGCGGCTGGCGACGCTGGGGCAGGGTGTCAGGGTAAACACCTGATTTTTGCGCTGGAATCTCCCTCCAAGCCGCTTCATACTTGGCTCAGGCCGTCATGGAAGCGTGTTATCACGCCAACAGGGGAACCGAAGGAAGCACCCCTGTGTTCTCCTTCGCGCACTGGCGGTTCAGAGGGCTGTGAACGTAGCGATAGAAAAACAAGGCAAAAAAGCAATGGCCGCCGACAAGCAAAACTTGCAAGATGCTTTCCTCAATCATGTGCGGAAAGCGAAGGTTCCTGTCACGATATTCCTGATCAACGGTGTAAAGCTGCAGGGCGTCATTACCTGGTTTGACAACTTCTGTGTCCTGCTGCGCCGGGACGGCCAGTCGCAGCTTGTCTACAAGCACGCGATTTCGACCATCATGCCGGGTGCGCCGATCAGCCTCTATGAAGGGGAAGACTGATCTCCGACCAACCCGAGGATGACGACGACCTCCTGCCTGAACGGGCCGGGGCGCGGCTGCGCGATACCGCCGCTGCGCCGACACGCGCCTATGTGCTGCATCCGTCGCTGAAGGGCTCGAATGCCCGCCGCCTGCCCGAACACGGGCTGGCCGAGGCGGTCGCTCTTGCCGCAGCCCTGCCAGAGCTTGACGTCGTCGGCTCCGAAGTGGTGCGTCTTGCCCGCGTGCAGCCCGCTACCTTGCTTGGCTCTGGCAAGGTCGAGGAACTGAAGGCCCGCTTCAAGGCCGATCATATCGAACTGGTGCTGGTCGACGGCACCGTCTCTCCGGTCCAGCAACGCAATCTCGAAAAGGAATGGGGGGTAAAGCTTCTCGACCGAACCTCCCTGATCCTTGAAATCTTTGCCGACCGCGCCCGCACGCGTGAGGGCGTGTTGCAGGTCGAACTTGCCGCGCTCAGCTATCAGCGCACCCGCCTTGTTCGCGCCTGGACCCACCTTGAACGCCAGCGCGGCGGCTTCGGCTTCGTTGGCGGCCCCGGCGAAACGCAGCTCGAGGCTGACCGTCGCGCCATCGACGATCAGGTGATCCGCCTCAAGCGGCAGCTCGACAAGGTGGTCCGCACGCGCGAGTTGCACCGCGCCTCGCGCCGCAAGGTGCCGTTCCCGCTGGTGGCCCTCGTCGGCTACACCAACGCCGGGAAATCCACTCTTTTCAATCGCATGACCGGGGCCGAGGTTCTGGCCAAGGACATGCTCTTTGCCACCCTTGATCCCACGATGCGGGGCATCGTTCTGCCAACCGGGCGCAAGATCATCGCGTCCGATACCGTGGGTTTCATCTCCGATCTGCCGACGCAGCTTGTCGCCGCCTTTCGCGCTACGCTGGAAGAGGTGCTGGAGGCGGACCTGATCCTCCATGTCCGCGACATCAGCCATCCCGAAACTGCCGAACAGGCGCAGGACGTGGCCGAAATCCTCACCTCTCTCGGTGTCGGTGAAGATACCCCGCAGATCGAGGTCTGGAACAAGCTTGATCTCGTCCACGCCTCCCAGCGCGAGGCGCTCCTCGCCCAAGGCACCCAGCGCCCGCGCGTGCTGCCGGTCTCGGCGCTGACGGGCGAGGGGGTCGACAAGCTTCTCACGCTGATCACCGCGACGCTTGATGCCGACCGGACCGAGGCGGAACTCCTGATCCCGTTCAGCGACGGTCGCCGCCGGGCCTGGCTCCACGAACAGAACGTCGTCCAATCCGAAATTCAGGGCGACGACGGTTGGACCCTGACCGTGAACTGGACCGCGCGGCAAAATAACCGATGGCGGCAGCTTTAGCCGCACTGTCGATCTGGACCACGACGGCAGGTATGCTCTGGTTCGAAGATTATCTGGGGTGGGGCTAACCGCTATCCTGGTAATCCTCTCCTCCCTTGCATTGACGGCGACCTGACTGACCCTGCTGGTCGCTGCCCTTGCGCGCCGTCTCGGCCTGCGCTGCTTGGCGCTGCCGCCGATCGTCCTCCTTTGGTTCTTCGCCGCCTTCCGAACACTGCCCCCGTATAAAGCGACCTGAAGCTTTCCCTTTCCCGAAATATCCCCGCCGGAGGCAAACCCGAGCGCGTTTGCGTCCACGCAAATGCGCGAGACAAAGGACTTGCGGCGCCAGCCGCGCCGCAGTGAAAGCCGCCTCAGCCGCCGTGCGGGCGGGCAAGATAGATGCTGTCGCACCACTCGTCGCGCCAAAGCAGGGTGCGCTCGGCCCGGTGCGTCTCGACGAACCCGAGCTTCGCCAGCACCCGCAGCGAGCCGGTATTGCGCGGGTCGACCTCGGCCGTCAGTTCCGGCAGATCGGCATGCGTTCTTTCCAGATGACCGATCACTGCCCGCATCGCCTCGGTCGCCAGCCCCTGACCCCAATGCTCCGGATGGAGCAGAAACCCGACCTCTGGCAACCGCCACGCGCCCGCCTTGCCGATCACCACCCCGTCGCGCTCGATCAGGAAGTCGACGCTGTCCGCCGGCGGCTCTACCATGTCGCGCAGCCACTCGCGGGTTTCCGCCACCGTCTCATGCTCGGGCCGCGACCAGTAGCGCATCGCCCTCGGGTCCGACATGGTGCCATGCACCGCCGCCAGATCGCTCCACCGCGCCCGCCGCAACACCAGCCGCGCCGTTGTGATCATTCCGCCGGTCTCAGCACCATCACCCCCGCCGCCGCCGCCCGCGCCAGTTCCGGGTCGAGGCTCATCGGGATATATTCCCCCCGCCGCCACAACTCGCCCAGATCGTCGTAATGGCGGCTCAGCGGGTGGCCCGACTGCCCGGTGGCATTGATGAACACCGAACTGTCCGGATCGGCAAAGTCATAGACCCCCCGATACCCCGCGCCATGCACGTTGAGATAGGGGTTCGGCCCGGTCCCTTTCGTCCGCCCGCGCATCAGGGTGTCGTCGCCGCCGCTGGTCGACTGGCGAATATTCACGAAATACCGCAGGAACGGCACCTCACCCAGCACCGGATGGTCATGCGTCGCCTGATGCGCATCGCCCCAGCGCCAGCTTTCGACGTTCGGCCCATAGCTTTCCGACAGCCGCAGCAAGGCCTCGTCCAGCGCGATCCGGCTCAGGTCGGCACAGCTTTCCACCGCCGCCGACTGCACCACGTCGCACCAGACCGAAGCGCCGTCCACATCGCGGTAGACCCGCTCCATGAAAACTGGCGAAGGGTGGGTGAAGCTGTCCGCCATCGCCCCCAGCTCGTCACGGATCAAGCGGTCCATCAGGGCACGCAACCACGCCTCCGCGATCAGGGGTTCCGGCAGATGCTCGCTCATCTCGCCGTTCCATTCCGCCAAAAGGATCAACGCCTTCTGGCGCAGCCGCTCCGGCGTGCCCTCAGGCGCCGCCTCACCGGTGAACCACAACTCCGCCCCGATCAGCGGCAACAAGGCCCGCGCCGTCGGGTTCACCGTATCAAGCTGCGCCTCGATGAAGCTTTCCCGCGTATGCACCTCGCGCGCCTTCATCAGGGTCAGCCAGCGCTGGATGCGCTGCGTATCGCCCCATTCAAAGCTGACGTGGTTCGGAAACGGCCGGTCCACGGTCTTGTTGTTGGTGTTGCCCAGAAGGCCCGAGGTCGGGTTCACGAAGCGCGGGTTGTCGTCATAGGGCAACACGCCCTTGAACCCGTTCACCGCCTCGGCCCCAAGCGAAGGCATCCGCCCAAGCGACCGGTGGCCCGCATCCCGCGCCGGTATCGCCCCGATCACCTGCATCGCGATCCCGTCGGTATCGGCCAGCATCAGGTTCTGCGCCGGTGCCACGTGCAGCCGTCCCGCCTCCAGCGCCTCGGGTATCGACTTCGCCCGCATCAGCCGCATCGCCGCAGTAAGCGAGGTGTCCGCCCCCGACAGGGCGGTCCAGGAAAGTGCCGCGACATGGCCCGCCGGGGTGACCGAGGCCAATTCGTAATGCGTGCCGGGCAGGATCGGCCCGTTCTTCGACCAGCGCAGCGTGATCGTCACCGGATCGGCATCCTTCACGGTGATGATCGATTGGCGTTTGTCAAAGGCGGCCCAACCATCGGGCGTGCGGTACTCCTCGGGGTTTTCCGGGTTCAATTCCTCGATCAGCACGTCCTGATCATCGACATAGGCCGTGGTCAGCCCCCATCCCAGCGCCTCCGACCGGCCAACCAGCACCACCGGCACACCCGGAATGGTGCCGCCGATAACACCGCCCGACTGCAAGTCCAGCCGCGCCAGATACCATGTCGATGGCGCGGTAAAGCCCAGATGCGGGTCATTGGCCAACAGACTGCCCCCCGCCGCCGACCGCCCCGGCGTCGCCGCCCATGAATTCGACGCACCCGAGAAGCCAAGCTCCGGCACCGGCGACAACGGGCCACCGGCAAAGCGCACCGGTGCGAACGAAGGTTTCACCTCAGGCACAAGGCTTGCATAATCAGGCAGGGCGGCCACACCTTGCCCCGGATCGTCGGGCAGAAGGTCCGCCAGCCGGTCGCCGGGCAACAAAAGCGACATCCGCGCGCGCAGCACCTCGGTTTCCATCTGCCCGGTCAGTTGCAGCGCCATCAGCTTGATGATGGCTATTGAGTCCGCTGGCGCCCAGGCCGCGATCTCGTTGGAAAAGAAGAAGAATTCCGGTGCGCCGCGGCCTCTGGCGCCTTGGTTGATCTCGTTGATCCAGGCATTGACCCCCGCCGAATAGGCGGTTAGCGCGGCGCGCGTCGGCTCGTCCTGTGCCGCAACCGAGGCCAGCGCCAAACCATACAGATCAAAGCGCCGCAGCAGTTCGTCGGTCTTGACGGTGGCTTGCCCGAACACCTCGGACAAACGCCCCTGCGCGGTGCGGCGCAGCATAGTCATCTGCCACAGCCGGTCCTGCGCATGGGCAAACCCGAGGGCGTAGAACACGTCCTCGTCGGTTGCGCCAAATATATGCGGCACGTTGTCGTTGTTGCGCACGATCTCTACCGGGGCGGAAATGCCCGGCACGGTGAAATCCTCGGCGTAATCGACCAGCGACCGCGACAGGATCCAGTAAGCCAGCGTCAGCGTTACCACGGCCAGAACGATCAGGCCCGTGACAAGACGGATCAACCAGCGAAAGGCGGTCAGCATCTGGGGCCTGTTCTTGACGACGTCGTTAGGTTCGGTTCCTAGTCCACCTTGCAATGAAGGGCAATCATCGGGAGTCTGCTATGGCAAAACTGACGTTTCTTGGTTTGGGGGTCATGGGCTTTCCGATTGCAGGGCATCTGAAGGCGAAAGGGCATGAGGTGACGGTCTACAACCGCAGCCCCGCCAAAGCCGCCGCATGGGTGGAAAAGCACGGCGGGACCAGCGCCGCCACGCCCGCCAAAGCCGCTGAGGGGGCCGATTTCGTGATGGCCTGCGTCGGCAACGACGATGACCTCCGCGCCGTCTGCCTTGGCCCGGATGGGGCTTTTGCGGGCATGGCAAAGGGTGCGGTTTTCGTCGATCACACCACGGTGTCCGCGCTCGTCACGCGTGAACTGCACGCCGTCGCGGCCGAGCAGGGGATCGGGTTTGTCGACGCTCCGGTGTCTGGCGGGCAGGCCGGGGCGGAAAACGGTGCGCTGTCCATCATGTGCGGCGGGGGCGAGGGCGATTACGCTGCCGCCGAACCGGTGATGGCCGCCTATGCCCGCATCTGCCGCCGTCTTGGCGACAGCGGGGCAGGGCAGTTGGCCAAGATGATGAACCAGATCTGCATCGCGGGCCTGATGCAGGGTCTGGCCGAGGCGCTGGCCTTTGGTCAGAAGGCCGGCCTTGACGGCGAGAAGGTGGTCGAGGTGATCGCGCAAGGTGCCGCCGGGTCGTGGCAGATGGTCAACCGCCACAAGACGATGCTGAAGGACGAGTTCGATTTCGGTTTCGCGGTGGACTGGATGCGCAAGGATCTTGGCATCTGTCTCGCGACCGCCGACGAGATCGGCGCGCGGCTGCCGGTGACGGCGCTGGTCGATCAGTTCTACAAGGATGTGCAACTGATGGGCGGCGGTCGCAACGACACCTCCAGCCTGATCCGCCGCTTGAAATAGTTGGTTAAGACCACGTAAAGACCCGGCCTTAACCCATTGATTTATATGTGTGGGCTGTGGTGTCCCACTGTGGACACCACGGTTTCAGGGAATGATCCGGGTATACTTCACACCGCTCAACGTGGCCCCCGCGATCAGCCCCTGCTGACCAAAGACCAGCGCCACGACCGGGTCCAGCTCGGTCGTCTCCTTGCCGATGCTGGCCCCCTGATCCGGCGTCGCATAGCGAATGTCCGCGCTCGCCGCCCAACCCGGCGAGCGGCGGAATTCCTCCAGCGCCTGAGCCGTCGTGAAGAACAGGGCATGGGCATATTGCTGCGCCCCGATCTGGAACCCGATCGATGCCTTGGCGGCCGAATAGTAATCTACCGTCGCCCCCTGGATCCGCAGCGCCCCGCGCCCGTAGGCCCCGCCGATGCCGAAGCCCGCCTCGGTGATCAGGGGCATATAAAGCACCCCCGCCGACCGCGCCGCCAGATCCTGCGTGCCGGGATAGCGTTCCTGCAGGAAGGCCTGCGTCGCATCAACACGCGCATCGATCTGCCCCGCGCCGCCCGATCCGATGCCATTGCTGCACGCCGCCAACAGGGTCGCCGATCCCGCGCCCACCAGAAGCCCACGCCGAGAAAGCTGTGTCATAAAGTCCGCCCTTTCTGCCTCACCCGGGGTCTTCAGCCCCATTAATCGCCAGACTAATCGGTTTTCGCGCCCCTGTCATGCCCTTCGCTGGCAAAAGGCGCCCGGGCGCTCAATCGCCCAACGTCGCGTAAAGCGCGAAGTCCTCGGCCGCGACCTCATGCAGCAAGGCCTCGGTCGCCGGCGACAGATCGGTCGCGCCGCCCGGCGAGACGTTCAGCCGTGGCAGGATGATCTCGCAGCCAAGCTGGTCTTCCAGAAAATCGACGAAGCGGTCGATCGCTTCATAGCGAAACAGCCGGTCCACCCCCTCGCCCTGACGCGGCCGCAGGAACCGCCCTTGTGACCCAACCGCCGCGAACTCCGGTTGCGGATCGCGGCACCAGGACTGCACGAACTCGTCAAAACTGACGCCACGCGTCGAACGTTCCGGATCGGTTTCCTCGCGCTGACGATACCTGTACCACGACCCCAGCCAGTCGCGCGGTTCGCGCATCATGGCGACAACGGTGAAGCGATCCTTCGACGCGGCTTCAAGGTACGGCCCGACAAAGCGACGGTACCGATGCACCGTGGTGTGCTTCAAAAGGGGCGGGCGCTGGATCGACACCGCAGCCAGTGATTCGAGAGCGGCTGCAATCGCCGTCGATCCGGTCTTGGGTGTTGCCAGAAACGCCAGCCGCTGATCCCAGAACACCAACATTTCCACGTTTCCTGCTGCAAAGGGCGATTTTGCCCGGCGTCGTAAACTATCCTTTAACCAAAACGGGCAAAAGCTGGAACCGGGAAGAAATTGGTTGAAATGTTCTACATTTGATCTCATAACGGCTAGAACACTTGGGGAAGGACACACGACATGGCGGTTGCGAACCTTTTGGACCTCGACGGGAAACGCGGAATGGATAAGGCGAAGGCTCTGGAAAGCGCATTGGCGCAGATTGAACGCCAGTTCGGCAAGGGCTCGATCATGAAGCTGGGCGCCGATAGCCCGGCAATGGATATCGAGGCGACGTCGACCGGCTCGCTCGGTCTTGATATTGCGCTTGGCATCGGCGGCTTGCCGCAGGGTCGGATCATCGAGATCTACGGGCCCGAATCCTCGGGCAAGACGACGCTGACGCTGCACGTCGTGGCCGAAGCTCAGAAAAAAGGCGGCGTCTGCGCCTTCGTTGACGCCGAGCATGCGCTTGACCCGCAGTATGCGAAGAAGCTGGGCGTCAACCTCGACGACCTTCTCATCTCGCAGCCAGATACGGGCGAGCAGGCGCTGGAGATCGTCGACACGCTGGTACGCTCCGGTGCCGTCAGCCTCGTGGTGGTGGATTCGGTCGCGGCACTGGTGCCGAAATCTGAAATTGAAGGCGACATGGGCGACATGCAGATGGGTTCGCAGGCCCGCCTGATGAGCCAGGCGATGCGCAAGCTGACCGCCTCCATCGGCCGGTCGAACTGCATGGTGATTTTCATCAACCAGATCCGCATGAAGATCGGCGTGATGTTCGGTAGCCCGGAAACAACGACCGGCGGCAACGCATTGAAATTCTACGCCTCTGTTCGCCTTGATATCCGCCGCATCGGCTCGATCAAGGAAAAGGACGACGTGGTCGGCAACACGACGCGCGTCAAGGTGGTGAAGAACAAGGTCGCTCCGCCCTTCAAGCAGGTTGAATTCGACATCATGTATGGCGAAGGCATTTCCAAGACCGGTGAGTTGATCGACATCGGCGTGAAGGCGGGCGTCGTCGAGAAATCGGGTTCGTGGTATTCCTATGGCGATGAGCGCATCGGGCAGGGGCGTGAGAACGCCAAGCTGTTTCTCAAGCAGAACCCCGGCGTCGCCAAGGAACTTGAAGACAAGATCCGTGGCGCCAACGGCCTCGACTTCAATGTGACGGGTGGCCCGGACGCAGACGATCTGGTCGACATGTAACGCTGCCTTTCAGGATGCACGCAAAGGCCGGAAGCCCACGCTTCCGGCCTTTTTTTCATGGCGCTTGCCCGCATGGTGGACAGCCTCAACGCGGGGGGCTAAACGGGGGCGAAACCGTTGATTTTGCCTTCGGAAGGGCCCCTTGATGGCATCGCTGAACGACATCCGCTCTACCTACCTCGATTTCTTCCGCCGCAACGGCCATACGGTGGTGGAAAGCTCGCCCCTGGTGCCGCGTAACGACCCGACGCTGATGTTCGCGAACTCGGGCATGGTGCAGTTCAAGAACCTGTTCACCGGGGTTGAGAAGCGCGACTACGTTCGGGCCACGACAGCGCAGAAATGCGTGCGCGCGGGTGGCAAGCACAACGACCTCGACAATGTCGGCTACACCGCTCGGCATCACACCTTCTTTGAAATGCTGGGAAACTTTTCGTTCGGCGACTACTTCAAGGATCAGGCCATCGCCTTCGCTTGGGAGCTTTTGACCAAGGATTTCGGCCTAAATCCCGACAAGCTCTTGGTGACTGTCTATCACACCGATGACGAAGCCGCCGCGATCTGGAAGAAGGTTGCGGGCCTGCCAGACAGCCGCATCATCCGCATTGCCACCGACGACAACTTCTGGCGCATGGGTCCGACTGGCCCTTGCGGTCCCTGCACCGAGATTTTCTATGACCACGGCGACCACATCTGGGGCGGCCCTCCGGGCAGTGCCGAAGAGGACGGCGACCGGTTCATCGAGATTTGGAACAACGTTTTCATGCAGAACGAGCAGTTCGCGGATGGCCGCCTGATCCCGCTGGAAATGCAGTCGATTGATACCGGCATGGGGCTGGAACGGATCGGCGCGCTGTTGCAGGGCAAGCACGACAACTACGACACCGACCTGATGCGCAGCCTGATCGAGGCTTCGGCCCATGCCACCAGTGCCGATCCGGACGGCCCCGGCAAGATCCACCACCGGGTCATTGCCGACCACCTCCGCTCTACCTCGTTCCTGATTGCCGATGGCGTGATGCCGTCGAATGAAGGCCGTGGCTATGTCCTGCGTCGCATCATGCGGCGTGCCATGCGCCATGCGCACATGCTGGGCAGCCAGGATCCGGTGATGCATCGCCTCGTCCCTGCGCTTGTGCGTGGCATGGGCGCTGCCTACCCGGAGCTTGGTCGTGCCCAATCGCTGATCGAAGAGACGCTGCGGCTGGAGGAGACGCGCTTCAAGCAGACCCTCGACCGCGGTCTGAAGCTTTTGGACGACGAGCTTGCCCGCCTGCCCGAAGGCGGCCCGCTGCCGGGGGCGGCGGCATTCAAGCTTTATGACACCTACGGTTTCCCGCTCGATCTGACGCAGGATGCCTTGCGCGAAAAGGGCCGCGAGGTCGATGTGCAGGGCTTTGACCACGCGATGCAAGAGCAAAAGCAGAAGGCCCGCGCCGCCTGGGTCGGCACCGGCGCCGCCGGGGATGCCCGCATCTGGTTCGATCTGGCGGAAGAGCATGGCGTGACCGAATTCCTCGGCTACGATACCGAAGTTGCCGAGGGCGTGCTGACGGCGCTGGTCCGTGACGGCGCGGCAATCGGCTCGGCGGCCGCTGGTGACTTCGTGCAGATCGTCGTCAACCAGACGCCGTTCTATGCCGAAAGTGGCGGGCAGGTTGGCGACACCGGCCTGATCCGCACGGACACCGGTCTTGCCGAAATCACGGATACCAAGAAGGCAGCGGGTATTTTTATCCATGTAGCCAAAGTGTTGGAAGGCGATCTTCTGAAGGGGCAACCCGCCAAGCTGGAGGTCAACCACACGCGTCGCAGCCAGATACGTGCCAACCACTCCGCAACGCACTTGCTGCACGAAGCCCTGCGGCGTGCGCTTGGAGACCATGTTGCACAGCGCGGCAGCCTCAACGCCGCCGACAGGCTGCGCTTCGATTTCAGCCATGGTCACGCGGTTTCGCCCGCCGACATGGCCAAGATTGAGGCCGAGGTGAACACCTTCATCCGCCAGAACGCGCCTGTTGAAACCCGGATCATGACGCCAGACGACGCCCGCGCCATCGGTGCACAGGCGCTCTTTGGCGAGAAGTATGGTGACGAGGTTCGCGTCGTGTCGATGGGGCTGCTGGAAGGCTCGGCCAAGGGCGCAGACGGCAAGACCTACAGTCTCGAGTTGTGCGGTGGCACGCATGTCGCCCGCACGGGTGACATCGGTGCGATGGTTCTTCTGGGTGACAGCGCATCCTCTGCCGGCGTGCGGCGGATCGAGGCGTTGACCGGGCAGGCGGCGCTAGACCACCTGCGACTGCAGGATGCGCGGTTGGCCGAAATTGCGACCACGCTTAAGGCGTCGCCCGCCGAACTTGGCGACCGGGTGAAGGCGCTGGCGGATGAACGCCGCGCGCTTTTGAATGAGGTCGCGCAACTGCGCCGCGATCTTGCGATGGGTGGCAAGGCTGGTGGCCCAGAAGCCCGCGAAATCAACGGGATGAAACTCATAGCTCAAGTGCTTCAAGGCGTTTCTGGCAAGGATCTCCCGGCCCTGATCGACCAGATGAAGGCGCAGCTTGGGTCGGGCGCGGTTCTCCTCATCGCAGATACAGGCGCCAAGCCTGCCGTTGCGGCGGGGGTCACCGCCGACCTGACCGACCGTCTTTCCGCAGTCACGCTCGTCAAGGCTGCTGCCGAGGCGATGGGTGGCAAGGGCGGCGGCGGCCGGGCCGACATGGCTCAAGCTGGTGGGGCCGACATCGCCTTGGCCGATGCTGCGATAAAGGCCGCCGAAGCGGCGATGGGGGGCTAAGATGCCGACAGCACTCTGGATCGCTCATGTCCATGTCACCGACGCCGAGGCATACGGACGTTACGCCAAAGGCGCGACCGAGGCAATCGCCGCGCACGGCGGGGTCTTTCTCGCACGCGGCGGTCGCTATGTGCAATTGGAGGGCAATGACCGTCCGCGCAACGTGGTGGCGCGGTTCCCAAGCCTGGAAAAGGCGGTCGAATGCTACAATTCGCCCGCCTATCAGGCCGCTCTCGCACATGCCAAGGGGGCGTCGGTGCGCGATCTGATGGTGGTCGAAGAGGTCGAGTAGGCATTTCCCGCGAATGCGATGAAGATTATTGCGTGCGCCCCGGCTTTCGATGCTACTGTAAGAAAAACGAGGCTGGGCAAATGACTTACCAGACGAGGGCAGGCTGATGTGCCGCTGGGCCGCTTACACTGGCGCACCGATCTTTCTTGAGGAGATCATCAGCCGCCCCGGGCATTCGCTCATTCACCAAAGCCACGGCGCGACCCAATGTCATTCCGCGATCAATGCCGATGGCTTTGGTGTTGCCTGGTACGGCGCCCGGCCCGAACCCGGCCTTTACCGCGATGTGCTTCCCGCATGGTCCGATCCCAACCTGCGCAGCCTGACCGCGCAGGTGCAATCACCGCTTTTTCTTGCCCATGTTCGTGCCTCTACCGGCACTGCCACCAGCCGCAACAACTGCCATCCGTTTACTCACGGCAGGTGGAGCTTCATGCACAACGGTCAGGTCGGCGGCTACGATGGCTTTCGCCGGGACGCTGACATGATGATCCCCGATGCGCTCTACTCGCAGCGCAAGGGGGCCACCGATAGCGAGGCGATGTTTCTGGTCGCACTTGCCGAAGGGCTCGATCACGATCCGCGCGGCGCGCTGGAACGCGCCGCCGCCCGTTTCATCCGTCTGGCCCGCGAGAAGGGCGCCGCGCCGCACCTTCGGATGACAGCGGCGCTCAGTGATGGCAAGAACCTCTATGCCGTACGCTACGCAACGGATGACGCAGCGCCGTCGCTTTACCACCGCTGGTCGGAAAGTCGTGGCGGCATGGCCGTGGTGTCCGAACCGCTTGAAGCCGAGGAGGGCGGCTGGATCGAGGTTCCCGCGTCCAGTTTCTGCACCTTCGACGGGGAAACTGTCCTGTTGGAAGAGTTCCGGCCCTGTCGCCTCGCTGCGGCGGCCTGACTTTCCCTTTCTGCAAGTATCCCACGGGGGCGCGGGGGCGTGAAACCCCCGCTCCGACGTCTTAACCTGCGCGCGACATCCGCTTGCGGTCGTTGGCATCAAGGAAACGCTTCCGCATCCGAACGGATTTCGGCGTGACTTCGACCAGCTCATCATCGTCGATATAGGCGATACACTGCTCAAGGCTCAGCTTCACCGGCGTCGTCAGACGCACCGCTTCATCCGTGCCGCTGGCGCGGACGTTGGTCAGCTGTTTGCCCTTCAGCGGGTTCACTTCCAGATCGTTGTCGCGGTTATGTTCGCCGATGATCATGCCCGCGTAGACCGGTTCCTGCACGCCGATGAAGAAATGCCCCCGGTCTTCCAGCTTCCACATCGCGTAGGCGACGGAAATCCCGGTTTCGATGGAGATTAGCACGCCCTGCCGGCGTCCCTCGATCGGTCCCTTGTGCGGTGCCCAGCCGTGGAACACGCGGTTCAAGACGCCGGTGCCGCGGGTATCGGTCATGAACTGCCCGTGATAGCCGATCAGTCCGCGTGACGGGACATGTGCGATGATCCGCGTCTTGCCTGCACCAGCCGGCTTCATCTCGACCAGATCGCCCTTGCGCGGTCCGGTGATCTTTTCGATGACCGGGCCAGTGTAATCATCATCGACGTCGATGGTGACTTCCTCGATCGGCTCGCATTTCACGCCGTCGATGTCCTGAAACAGCACGCGCGGGCGGCTGATCGACAGTTCGAACCCTTCGCGGCGCATGTTTTCGATCAACACGCCCATCTGCAATTCGCCGCGGCCCGCAACCTCGAATGCGTCCCCGCCGGGGGTGTCGGTGACCTTGATCGCCACGTTGATCTCGGCCTCGCGCATCAGGCGCTCACGGATCACGCGGGACTGCACCTTGGTGCCTTCCTTGCCCGCCAGCGGCGAATCATTGATCCCGAAGGTGACCGAGATGGTCGGCGGGTCGATCGGTTGGGCGGGCAGGGCGGTGTCCACTTCCAGCGCGCAGAGCGTGTCAGCAACGGTCGCCTTCGACATGCCGGCGATGGTGACGATGTCGCCTGCCTCGGCCACGTCGATTGCGGTCTGCGTCAGGCCACGGAAAGCCAGAACCTTGGAGACGCGGAATTGCTCGATCTTTTCGCCGTCGCGGCTCAGGGCCTTGATGGTGTCGCCGGCTTTCAGGGTGCCGGCCTCGACACGGCCGGTCAGGATGCGGCCGATGAAGGGGTCGGCCGACAGGGTGGTAGCCAGCATCTGGAAGGGCTCGCCGCGCCGTGCGACCTGCGCCGGGGCCGGGACATGCTTCTGCACTAGGTCGTAAAGCGCCGACAGATCCTTGCGTGGTCCGTCAAGGTTTTCGTCGGCCCAGCCCGACCGGCCCGATGCGTAAAGCACAGGGAAATCAAGCTGATCGTCATCGGCGCCAAGGTTTGCAAAGAGGTCAAACACCTCGTTCAGCGCCCGGCTCGGTTCAGCGTCCGGCTTGTCGACCTTGTTCAGCACGACAATCGGCCGCAGCCCCAGCGCCAGCGCCTTCGAGGTCACGAATTTCGTCTGCGGCATGGGCCCTTCGGCGGCGTCGACCAGCAGCACCACGCCATCGACCATCGACAGGATCCGCTCCACCTCGCCGCCAAAGTCGGCGTGGCCGGGGGTGTCGACGATGTTGATGCGCTGACCCGCCCACTCCAGCGAGGTGCATTTCGCAAGGATCGTGATCCCGCGCTCGCGCTCGATGTCGTTGCTGTCCATCGCGCGTTCGGCAACGGCCTGATTGTCGCGGAACGCGCCAGACTGCTTCAGAAGCTCGTCAACGAGGGTGGTCTTGCCATGGTCGACATGCGCGATGATGGCGATGTTGCGAAGCTCCATCG
>LNFM01002653.1_pt1 | contig 37129 bp, 42 predicted proteins | sample 596031 | NCBI WGS metagenome assembly LNFM01 (sample SAMN04254537, study PRJNA301005) | activated carbon metagenome | isolation source: dual media filters at the Ann Arbor, Michigan drinking water treatment plant | place: USA: Ann Arbor | reverse complement strand
CTGTATCTTCGAGTTGGAAATGGCCCTTCCAAATCCCGGATAGCCTCCTTTGATCGTCTTCGGCAGCGACTAACGTATCCATAATTTGACCGCGATTGTAGTTCCCTGCGCCAATGAAGCGTTGGACGGGGTGGAAGTAAAAGCGCGATCCAGCCACGGCTCTGCGGTTTGTTGCCGCGCAAAAGATTGCAACGCCGATTGAATCAACAGCGCCTAAAGCATGCATCATGATGGGCTTGGGAGAAGCCTTGATCGCATAGTGTACACCGACACCATAACTTACGCCGCCGCCCGGACTTGAGAAGCCAATACAAATCTGATCGACGGTTACATCATTGATGGCGTCAACAATCGCGCCGGTGAGGGCGTTGGCGTTCTTTTCGTTAATCTCTGAATTGAACATCAAGTACTGAACGACCATCACTTGCTCCTACGCTTGTGCCAGCGCGCGTATCGCTTCGCTGCCTGTTTGGGGTGACCAATCTTAGTTAGTCGGCCGGTACGTCAGGCGCTTGCCCTCGATACCCTTGAGAGCAATCGCCGTCCGTTCCCCGTCGGTAACGCCAAGGCCGGAGCGATTGTTGTAGCGGAATTGAAATTCGGTGAGGTAGCGCTGCAAGTGCTGCTCGCCGCAGAACGTATAAGTCCCGCGCATGCCGCGCTTGAACACGCCAAAGAAGTTCTCGACGTTGTTCGTGGTGAAGCCAAGCGCGTTCACGTATTCCTGCGCGACGTGCTTCATGGTTTGGTGATCGACGAACTCCCGACCTAACTGGGTGTAGAGACGGCTTTCGTCCGTAACTAGGGTGGCGTTGCGGTAGATGTTCTGGAGCAAGATATCCTGCATCTTGTCAATGTTAGTGCCCTTGTCGACATGGAAGGTGCGAACAGTTCCTGTGTCCTCGTCAACGAGCGCGACGATTGCAGCCTTGTTCTTGAAGCCGCGCTTATAACCCTTGGCGCGCTTCGACGTGTTGAGGTGATAGGTCTCATCGGCCTGCACGTTGCCGCCCATCGCGCCCATGGGGCCGGGATTGGTGACGATCATGGCTTCGCGCAAGCGGTGCATCATGAACCACGCGGTCTTGTAGGTGACGCCAAGCGCCCTGTGGATTTCGTGGGCCGATACGCCGTTCTTGCCTGAGTTCATCATGTGCGCCGCCATCCACCATTTGGTGAGGGGAACCTTGGAGCGCTCGAACACGGTGCCAACGGTGACGGTGAATTGGCCTTTGCAGTCGTTGCAGTAGTACAGGCCGGGACGGTGCGATTTCTTGGTGCCCTCGACCTTGGCCAGCTTGTCAGGATCAGAGGAACCGCAATGAGGACAAACGGGGCCATCGGGCCAGCGAACGGACTCAAGGGCTTCGCGGGCCTTTGTTTCGTCATGGAACATGGGGTCTTGGAACGTGGCTGCTTTGCTCATGATCCCAATTTACGGGACCAAATCACTTTTGTCAAGTATATAAGTGCGCCTGATTTGGATGAGAACAAAAGGGGAATATTTTCACGCGAGGGACTGGACCAACCACTGGTGTGATTTGCCCGACCGCCGGCACCGCTATTGGTAGGGGAGCCGGCAGTGCGGCCGCCGGCTGGCGCGGCCGTTCCCCGCCTATTTCATGTCCATGCCCTTGTGCGGGTCGTCGGCCTTCATGCCGTCCATCATCGCCATGTTCTTGCAGCAGCCGCACATGCCCATTCCCATGCCCGACTGCTTCTGGGACGGTTGCGCCTTGGGCGCATCAGGCCATTCCGACATCTGCTTTGCGGCCGCCGGGGCGCCGCACATGCCGCCCGAACCGGCCTGCTGGCCGCCGCCGCACATGGCGGACGCGGGCGAAAGGCCGAGCAGCAGGGCGAACGCGGTAGAGGCGAGCAGCAGGCGCATGGGGATTTCCTCCGATTGGTGGAGGGAGTTTAGGCGGGTTCGGGGAGTTTCGGCAATCACGTTCAGGTCACCGGACCATCCCTGTCGCCGACTGACGGCGCGCCTGCTTGCGGAGTTAACCTTATCAATTCCGCCTGGCTCACTGTCGCGCAATGTTCTGCCCGCGCAACGACCCTCGCTTCCGCCACCCCTGCAGGTCAGCCATGACCTTGATGGCCGCGGCAAGGACCAGCATGCACAGCGCCGCCTTTGAGGCCGTCTCCATCGTCCCCTCGATCAGCAGGCCATGAACCACGCTGCCTGCGACGATGACAATCGCGAGGAGCATGTGGGCGATGCGCCATTTGCGCGGCCCCAGACGCCGGCGGAATGCAGCCAGAAGCGCGACCGCGAAGATGGCCCACATCGCGATCACACCCCAGGGGGAGAACGGGGTCGGCGATGCGAACAGAAGGGCGTCAATCATGTCCGGCGGACTGGTGATCCAGAGGCCCCCGACGTGGATCACCACGGCCGCCACCAGCGTGCCTCCGATCCAGTGATGCGCACGCCGCCCGAGACGGCCCGACAGTCCCGGCAGGTATCCGCCAATCAGCAAGGGCTGAACGAGCATGGCGCCCAACGCGACGATCCCTGCGAATCCGGCCAGGATGTAGAGCGGATCGCGCCATGCGAGCAGCGGGCTCGCCGCTGCTGCGGCGATCGGCACCCCAATCGCTGCGGCAAGGGTGGCCCAGATCAGGGCCACCCTCGCCGATCTCATCGTTCCCAACGCGCTCAGACCGGCTGCAGCACGAAGTGCGCCTCAAGGCTGGTATCCTTGGCGCTGCGCATCACCGGACGCAGGAAGACGGTCTTGTATTCACCGCTGTCATAGGCGAGATGACCGTGCGGTTGACCGAAGATCGGAACAATCTGCGGCATCTCGAGACGGAACATCCCGTTCTTGTCGGTGAGCGTGGCGCCATGACTCTGCGGCTCGTGCTCCCGCCCTTCGGTCGTGTGGGCCCAGATCTGGACGCGCTGCCCGGACAGCGGCGCCCCGTCGCCGGCGCGGCGCACGGTCCCGCTCATCCAGAACCCACCCTTGCCGATCCGATCCACGATCGGCGCGCCGCCGCGGTAGTTGTTGGACCCGCCAGGCATCGACGGGGTCGGCGCCAGGCCTTCCGCGCGGGCGGGCATGAACAGCCCGGAAACCCCGGTTGCCAGGACGGCGCCGCCGGCGGCGAGGAGATTACGTCGGTTGAGGATGACGATGGGCATGTAAACTCCTCCTGGCGTCCGCGCGGTACTCTTGCAAGCGTACAACAACACACGCGAGAGGCCCAGATCAGGGAGGCCAAGCGCGCGATCAATCGCAATAACAGTGCTGTGAAGGGGGCACGCCGGCCGCTCAACCAGCGTCGGCATTCGGGATCTGCGAGCAGAATGATAACGGCCCTGTCTCCTGCCTCATGGCTTGCCGATCGCCATCGCGATCGCTGCGGCGAGGAACGGGAACGGCAGCGACACCGTGGCGCGAAACCAGACGAAGCGGGCCGGCATGAACGGGATCTCCCACAGGATCATGCGCTGAAACGCAAACAGCGCCCAGGCGACCACATAGGCGATCACCTGCGGCGAGCCGCCGCCGACCTTCATCGCCACCGCGGCGATCGAAAATCCGACCACCGGGCCGCCCGGCGTCGCCGCGCCCGCGACCACGGCGGTCAGCACCCCAAACCAGCCGGAATCCGGCCCGAGCCAGCCGGTGATGACCTCAGGCGGGATCACGGCGGCGATGAAGCCGGAGCCGAGCACGCCGAGCGCGATTCTTGGCACGATGTTGATGAAGTCCAGCGTGCCTTCGCGCACCGACGACACCAGCACCACGCGGCCGCGCTGCCAGGCCATGAAGCCGAGCACGGCGACCGCGCCCCACAGCGTGACGTCGATGATCAGCGCGCTCGCGGTCATGGCCGCCCGCCCTTGCGGTACATCCGCACATAGGCGAAGCGCCCGAGCGCGCCGGCCAGAACCGGAATCGGCAGCGAGATCACGATCCGCCACAGCGTGAAATCGGGGCCCAGGATCGGCAGCTCCCAGGCCACCGCCCGGCCGTAGCCGATCAGGGTCCAGCTCACCACCATCGCAATCGCCGCGCCGAAATCGGCCCCGACCGTGAGCAGCGCCGCCGCCACCGGATAGGCGGTGAAGGGACCGCCGGGCAGGATCGCGCCGAACGCGGTTCCGATCAGCAATCCCTTCAGGCCGGAGTTCGGCCCCAGCGCGCGCGAAACCTTGTCGTGCGGCAGGATTTCCGCGATGAAGCCGCCGAGCAGGCAGCCCGCCAGCACCCGCGGCAGGATTTCCCCGAACAGCACGACGTCATGGGAGAGAATGCCGAGCACACCGTCGACGCCGTCGCGCCGCCACACCAGCACGACGCAGACCGCAACGAGGGCGCCGATGAAGATCATCGACCAGCCCACCGGCTTGCGGCCGCGCCTTGGGCGCGGCTCGGCGTCGTCGGCAGGCGCCGGGGCTTTGATCGGAGGTTCTGACAAGGCGTTGGGGTTTGGCGGGTGATTGAGAATCCACCCTGCTTAGTCCCGGCGTCGCGGCGAAGCAAACGGAAGCTCGCCGATACCCATGCGCCTTCAAGGGACGCCCATGCGAGGGCGGTGCGCGGCGTTCGTTCAGCTGAACTGGCGCACCAGCGCCAGCCCGCCCAACAGCCCGGCGATCGAGAGCACCACCGATCCGAGCACGTAGAGCGCGGCCAGCCCAAGCGCGCCGCGCTCATAAAGCAGCGCCGCATCGAGCGAGAAGGCGGAGAACGTGGTGTAGCCGCCGAGGATGCCGGTCGTCACGAACAGCCGCCACGGCTGCGACGCCTCGCCCTTGAAGGCGAGATAGCCGGCGACCAGGCCCATCGCCAGCGAGCCCGAGATGTTGATGAGGAACGTGCCCCAGGGAAATCCCGCGCCGATCCAGCGCGCGCAGCCGAGATTGACAAGATGGCGCAGCGTCGCGCCGAGGCCGCCGCCGACAAAGACCAGGAGATAGCTCATCGCACAAATTCCAAACGGCGAAGTAATCCGGCAGGTCGCTTGTGCCGCAAGCGGGTGGTGGCCGCAAGGATCGGAAGGCAGACGTCCCAACGAAAAGAGCGGCAGCCGCAGCTACCGCCCCCTTTTGCTTCCGTCATTCCGGGATGGTCCGAAGGACCAGACCCGGAATCTCGAGATTCCGGGTTCGATGCTTTCGCATCGCCCCGGAATGACATGATGAAGCGTCAGACCTTTGCGAACAACTGGTCGACATAGTCCCAGTTGACGAGGTGATCGACGAACGCCTTGAGATAATCCGGGCGGCGGTTGCGGTAGTCGATGTAGTAGGAGTGCTCCCAGACGTCGCAGCCGAGGATCGGCGTCGCGCCGTAGACCAGCGGGCTTTCGCCGTTCGCGGTCTTGGAGATTTCGAGCTTGCCGTTCTTGACCGACAGCCAGCACCAGCCGGAGCCGAACTGGCCGACGCCGGCGGCGGCGAAATCGGTCTTGAACTTCTCAAGCCCGCCGAGATCCTCAGTGATCTTCTTTTCCAGACGGCCGGGCAGCTTGCTGCCGCCGCCGTTCGGCTTCATCCAGTTCCAGAAGTGCAGATGGTTGTAATGCTGGCCGGCGTTGTTGAACACCGCCGGATTCTTGCCGAACGAGCCCTTGACGATGTCCTCAAGGGACTTGCCCTCGAATTCGGTGCCCTTGATAGCGTTGTTGCCGTTGGTCACGTAGGCCTGGTGATGCTTGTCGTGGTGGTATTCCAGCGTTTCCTTGGACATGTGCGGCGCAAGGGCGTCGTGGGCATAAGGGAGATTGGGCAGCGTGAAGGTCATGGGGTGATGTCCGAACTGATGGGAGACGTGGTGTAACGGGCCCCCCTTATAGAAGGTTCCGCGGGTCTTAAACACCGCAATCTTGCGTGACGTGTCGCCGCGTTTGGCCTATGCGGGACCGACGGCCATGCGCTATGGCGCGGCGGAGAACCGAAATGAGTATCGAGATCGACGTCCTGAACGCCAACGCGTCATGGCCGGTGGCGGAGCCGCTGCTGGATGCGGTTTGGCCGCGCCATGTCGTCGAGCAGCTCTCCTGGGGCCACGTCAAATGGGCCGATGCCGATCTGCGCGTGCTGATCGACGCGCCGGGCGACACGGGACTGGCCTGTCATGCCGGAGTCTATTTCCGAACCGCGACCTGGGACGGGCGCAAGGTCGAGATCGGCGGCATCGGCGGGGTCGCGACCCGCGCGGATTGCCGCGGACGGGGCTACGCCACGCTGGCGCTCAACGCCGCGATCAGCACCCTGCGCCATCACGAGGCCGTCCGGTTCGCACTGCTGTTCTGCGAGCCGAACAATGAGGCGTTCTATCAGGCGCGCGGCTGGCATCGCTTCAGCGGCGAGGTCTATGCCGAACAACCGCACGGGCGGGTTCGCTTCGACGCCATGGCGCCGTTTATATTCGACTTCACCCGCGCGCCGCGCGACGGCGTCATCGACCTGTGCGGCCTACCGTGGTGACCCCTGCGTGGCCGGGGCTGGCTTGCGCCAGCACAAGATCGTAATATGTCATCCATAATCTATTCGATCTGAAAACGCCGGTGACGCATGACCGTTGACGCCTTGCCCGACATGCGCCCCACGACTGTTCCGTCGGCGGCGGTCAACAGCCTCCTGACCGCGCCGATCCTGCCGACGCTGTTGAAGCTCGCGCTCCCCAACGCCATTGCGATGGTCGGCACGACGCTGGTGGCCGTCGCCGAGACCGCCTATATCGGCCGGCTCGGAACCGAACCGCTGGCGGCAATCGCGCTGGTGTTTCCGTTCGTCATGCTGACACAGATGATGTCCGCGGGCGCCATGGGCGGCGGCGTCTCCTCCGCCATCAGCCGCGCGATCGGCGCCGGCGACCGCGAGCGCGCGGCGGCGCTGGCGCTGCACGCGGCGATGATCGGCGCCTGCGCCGGGCTGTTCTTCACTGCGGTCATGCTGAGCTTCGGCCGCGAATTCTACGCGCTGCTCGGCGGGCGCGGCGGCGTGCTCGACCAGGCCATGCAATACTCGACCGTGCTGTTCTCGGGTGCGACCGCGATCTGGCTGGTGAACACGCTGGCCTCGGTGGTGCGTGGCACCGGCGACATGCGGATCCCCTCGGCAACGCTGATCGGCGCCGCGCTGGTGCAGATTGCGGTCGGCGGCGCGCTGGGCCTCGGGCTGTTCGGCCTGCCCAAATACGGCATGGCCGGCGTCGCCGCGGGCCAGCTCGCCGCATTCACGCTCGGGACCATTTTTCTGATCTGGTACCTCGCCAGCGGCCGCAGCCGGCTGACGCTGACCTTCGCGGGCTTCCGGTTCCAGCGCGACATGTTCCTCGACATTCTCCGGGTCGGCGCGGTCTCCTGCCTGTCGCCGCTGCAAACCGTGCTGACCGTGCTGATCTTCACCAGCATCCTGGCCGGTTTCGGCACCGAGACGCTGGCCGGCTACGGCATGGGCTCGCGGCTGGAATTCCTGCTGACTCCGATCGCGTTCGCCTTCGGTGTCGCCTCGGTGCCGATGGTCGGCATGGCGATCGGCGCCGGGCTCGTGAGCCGCGCGCGAAGGGTGGCGTGGACCGCCGGCGCCGCGGCCGCCCTCACCCTTGGCATCATCGGGCTCGTCGTCGCGGTGAAACCGTCGGTTTGGATCTCGCTGTTCACGAGCGACCCCGGCGTTACCGCCGCGGCCTCGTCCTATTTCGCCTTCGCCGGCCCGGCGTTCGGATTTTTCGGGATGGGCGCCTGCCTCTACTTCTCCTCGCAAGGTGCGGCGAAGGTCGGCGGTCCGGTGATGGCGGGAACCGCGCGCTTGCTCATGGTCGGCGTCGGTGGCTGGTGGCTGGCTGCAACGGGAGCGCCAGCATCGACGCTGTTCGCGCTGGCGGGCGCCGCCATGGTCGTTTACGGCCTCGGAACGGCGCTGTCGATCCATCTGACGCGCTGGGGCAAATGACGGCCCGACAATACACCGTCGTGAATCGATGATGGCGCGAATCGGATTTGTTGATAAGCAGGCGTGATTTTTTCAAGGACTGATTCATGGCCTGCAGGACGGCTTTTTTCATCGCGATCATCACGGCCGTGCTGGCCGCGCCATCGGCCCGCGCGCAACAAGGCGGCGAGCCGACCGGGGTCTGGCTGACCCAGGCCGGCGACGCCAGGGTGCGCGTCAGCAGATGCGGCGGCGGAATTTGCGGCGTGATCGTCGGGCTGAAGGATCCGATCGATCCCGCCACCGGCAAGCCGCAGGTCGACGACAAGAATCCGAACCCGGCGCTGCGGCGGCGGCCGATGATCGGCCTGCCGCTGTTCACGGCCATGCGGCCCATTGCGCCCGGCAAATGGTCGGGCCGGATCTACAACGCCGACGATGGCTCGCACTATGCGAGCAGCGTCGCGGTGACAGGGACGAGCACGCTCAGGGTCGAGGGCTGCGTCGGCGCGCTCTGCGGCGGCGAAACCTGGACCCGCGTCAGGCGGTAATCGCACATCAACGTGGTTACCCGCCGGCGACGCCGCGCAGCACCAGCGCGTTGAGCCGGCTGGCGAACGCCGCCGGGTCTTCCGGCAATTCGCCGTCGAGGATTTGCGCCTGTTCCAGCAGCAGCAATGACAGGTCGGCGGCCGTCTCCTTGCTGCCGGCGATCGCCGCCACCAGGGGATGGCGCAGGTTGATCTCCAGCACCGGGCGGGTGGTCGGGCCCTTGTTCTGCATCGCCAGCAACCGTTCCAGCATGCGGTCGTGCGCCCCGCCGCCGGCAACCAGGCACGACGCGCTCGAGGTCAGCCGCTGCGAGGCGCGCACGTCGGAGACGCGATCGCCGAGCGCATCCTTGATCAACGCGATCGTCGTGGCCGCGTCGGCGCCGCCCTCGTCTTTGGCGGCATCGGCCTTTTCATCCAGCAACGGGATCAGGGCGAAATCGATGTCGCCCTGGCTCAGCGACTTCAGCGGCTTGCCGCCGAAATCGAGCGGCGCCGAGGTCCAGAACGCATCGACCGGGTCGGTCAGCAGCAGCACCTCGATGCCGCGCGCGGCCGCGGATTCAAGCTTCGGATTCGACTTCAGCCGTTCGACACTGTCGCCGGTCAGGTAGTAGATCTCGGTCTGGTTCGGCTTGAGATCCTCGACATATTGCCTGAGCGAACGCTTCTCGCCGGCGGTGGTGGTGAAGCGCGACAGCGCCAGCAGTTTCTCGCGCCGCTCGAAATCCTCCCAGATGCCTTCCTTGATCACGGCGCCGAACGCGTCCCAGATCCTGGCGAACGCCTCCGGCTCCTTGTCGCCGAGGCTCTCCAGTTCGGCGATCACGCGGCCGGTGACGGCTTTTCGGATCTGCGCCAGCTGCGGATTGTTCTGCAGCATCTCGCGCGAGATGTTGAGCGGCAGGTCCTCGCTGTCGATGACGCCGCGGATGAAGCGCAGATAAGCCGGCAGCAGCTCGGCGTCGTCGGCGATGAAGACGCGGCGGACATAGAGCTTGACCTTGCCCTTGCGGGCCTGGTCGAACAGGTCGAACGGCTTTTGCGACGGCGCAAACAGCAGCACTGCGTAGGACTGCCGGCCCTCGGCGCGGTAATGCAGCGTCATCGCCGGCTCGTCGAAGGCGCCGGCGATCTGCCGGTAGGCCTCCTTGTAGTCCTCCGCCGTCAGTTCCGACTTCGGCCGCTGCCACAGCGCGCTGGCCGAATTGATCTGGCGCGGCTCGCCCTCCTCCGGCACCAGCAGGATCGGAAACTGGATGTTGTCGGACCAGGCGCGGACGATGCGCTCGATCTCGTGGCTCTCGAGATACTTCGCCGCGTCCTTTTTCAGGTGCAGGACGATCTCGGTGCCGCGCGCAACGCGCCCGGCGTCCGCCGCGCCGCCGGCTGCGATTTCAAAGCCGCTGCCGCCTGACGACGACCAGACGAAGACATCGTCCGAACCGGCCCGGCGGCTGGTGACGACGATGCGCTCGGCGACCATGAAGGCGGCATAGAAGCCGACGCCGAACTGGCCGATCAGATTGGCGCCGTCGCGGGCCTCGGTGAGACGGGACAGGAAGGATTTGGTGCCGGAGCGGGCGATGGTGCCGAGATTGTCGATCAGCTCCTGACGGTCCATCCCGATGCCGCTGTCGACCACGGCAAGGGTGTTGGCCGCCTTGTTCGGCACGATGCGGATGTCCGGCGGCGCGCCGTCAGCGATCAGCCCGGGCGCCGAGATCGCCTCGTAGCGCAGCTTGTCGCAGGCGTCCGACGCGTTCGAGATCAGCTCGCGCAGGAAGATATCGGTCTCCGAATAGACCGAGTGCACCATCAGGTTCAGAAGTTCGGCGACCTCGGCCTGGAACGGCTGGGATTCGGGGGACGCGGCAGTCATGGGGGGCTCACACGCAGACGAACGATCGGAACGCCCTGATATAGCAATGCGATCCGGCGTGGCAAGATTGGCGGGGGCTGCCGAAGACCGATGGCGGCCGCCACGTCGGATCAAGGCGCGGCGAAACGGTCGCCCGTCGGCGAAGTAAAAAAAATCGAAGCAGCCTGTCGGGATGGCTGCACCTCCGCCGTCCTTGGGGCAGATCGGCCGGCAATCAACATTCACCACACCATCAAATATCGGAGATTGGAGCATGAACGTCTACACCGACATCTTTGTCGTTCCGGTGCCAAAGGCCAGGGCCGCCGACTATAGAACGCTCGCCGAGACGGCCGCGAAGGTCTGGCGAGAGCATGGCGCGCTGTCCTATGTCGAGGTCGAGGCCGACGACGTGCAGCCCGGCAAGTGGACCTCGTTCCCCCGGAGCGTCGACCTCAAGGACGACGAATTTGTCATCGTCGCGCTCATCTCCTACCGCTCGCGTGCGGACCGGGACGAGGTGAACGCCAAGGCGATGGCCGATCCCCGCATGAAGCAGCTAGATCCGCAATCTCTGCCGCTCGACGGCAAGCGCATGTTCTGGGGCGGCTTCAAACCGTTCGTCGGCCGGCACCACACTGCCGCTCCGGCAGTGCAGCCCTATCTGTTTTTTCGCGGTCGCTGCGAGGAAGCGATGAACTACTACAGGGATACACTGGGCGCGCGGATCGGGCTCGTCATGCGCTTCAAGGACAATCCCGACAAGCCGCCGCGCGACAAGGTACCGGCTGAGTTCGACGAGCGAATCATGCACGCCGAGATCAGCATCGCCGGCACCGACCTGATGATGTCGGACGGCATGAAGTCGGGGCCAATCGATTTTCAGTGCATGTCGCTGTCGATCAGCGTCGCTACGGAAGCCGAGGCCGACCGCCTGTTCCAGGCGTTGGCCAGGGATGGACGAATCGAGATGCCGATCGGTCCGACGTTCTTCGCCAAGCGTTTCGGCGCCGTCGCCGACAAGTTCGGGGTCTCGTGGATGATCATGGTGCCGGCATCATCGTGGTAAGCCCGGACCGCATGCTCGCTAGGCAGCGCGCCGCGTCGCATCAGGCGCGGTGAAACGTCACAGCTTGCGGGTCTCGTCCCTGGCAAATCAGATCGCCTGACCCTTCGAGCGTGGCTTCTCAGCCCAGAACGGACCTTACCAGCTCTCGTTCTGCGAGAATGAAGTCGAAGAAAGCCGCAATACGAGGAACACGCCTGAGGTCAGGATGGGTCAGCAGGCGCCAGCTTCGCGACAGTTCCGGAATTGGTCCCAGCACCCGCACGAGATCCGGTTCTGCGTCGCCGAGCACCGCAGGTAGCGGCCCAAGGCCGAATCCCGACTTCACTGCCTGGATGAGGCCCAGCACGCTGTTGGTGCGTGCCGATATCCTGGCGTCCGGCGCGACGTTCTGGAGCCATACCGATGCGCGGTGCGTGCTGAGCGTTTCGTCGAAGCCGACAAGCTGATGGTTTGGCAGATCATCCACCTTCTCCGGCCTTCCAAACCGTTCGATGTAGCCGCGGCTGGCATAGACAGCCCAGATCGATTCCGCGACCTTGCGGCCGACAAGTTCATCGTCGGTATCGCCGGACCGGAAGGCGACATCCGCCTCGCCTTTCGACAGGTCGAGGTAACGATCGCTCGTCACAAACTCGATTCGAAGCTTCGGATGGCGGAGCTGGAAGCGTTCGATCAGCGAAGACTTCGTCATCCGGCCTATGATCGGCTCGGGACAGGTCACCCGGATGGTGCCGGTGAGATCATGGGCCTCATCGGCTACCCGGCGCTCGAAGTCGATCACGGTCGCTTCAATGCGCTCGGCGTAAGGCATCAGTTCCTCGCCGAATTCCGTGAGGCGATAGCCTGACGGATTACGCTTCACCAATGGTTGCCCGATCGCGCGTTCCAGCTCGATCAAACGCCTTTGCACCGTCGATTGACTGAGCCCCAGCGCTTTTCCAGCTGCGGTCGTGCTGTGATGCCGAGCAACGGCCAAGAAATACTTCAAATCGTTCCAATCGAACATTGGCCATTATGCACTTCTGCGGCGGGGCACCGCAATCCCACGGCTGTCGCTTTTGCCCCGGTTGTCTAGGTTTCCGGCGCTTTGATGAGGCGACCACGATCCGTTTCCTACTGACACGCGCATCCGGGAGATCGAGATGAAAAGCCAATCGCGACCGCTGATTCCGTTGTTGATCGCAATATGCGTCGCGTCGACCGCCATCTCGCAGCCGGCCAGGGCTGAATGCGGTCAACCCGTCAAAATCATTGTATCGTACCCGCCAGGGTCGCCCGACGATGTGGTCGCAAGGCTGCTTGCGCAGAAGCTTTCCGAGGCCGGCGAAAAGTTCTATGTTGAGAACATGCCAGGGGCCGGCGGGATGATCGGCACTGCTGCGGCCGCCAGGGCGGCGCCCGACGGCTGCACGATGGTCATCGTCAATCCAAATTTCGTCGTTCAGGCCGCCATCGGCGAAAAGCTTTCTTACGAGGTTCCCGGCAGTTTTACGCCGGTCATACTCCTGATATCGGCGCCTGAAACGATTTCGATCAACCCCTCCGTCGCCGCGACCACCATCAAGGAACTTGTCGCTCTGGTGAAGGCGAGCCCCGGCAAGTTGAATTACGCGTCGCCTGGCTATGGCTCTTCACCGCATCTGGCCAGCGAACGGCTGTTCAGGAATACGCTCGGGCTCGACGTCGTGCACGTGCCGTTCCAGGGTGGGCCTCCAGCCGTCACCTCGACGGTTGCCGGGCACACGCAGATTCTGCACCTCGCTCTCCCGGTCGTCGCCCCGCTTGTGCGCGATGGAAAACTTCGTTTGCTGGCGGTTGCCGACAAGACGCGCGCACCGGAATTCCCCGATGTTCCAACCCTGGAAGAGGCGGGAGTACCCGGCCACGAGGTTGGGTTCTGGAATGGGATCCTGGTGCCCAAGGGAACCCCTGACCACCTCGTCAAGCGCCGGCATCAGCAGATTGTTCAGATCATGTCGACGTCAGAGGTGAAGGACAGACTGCGAGCACTCGGATACAAGCCGGTCAACAATTCGCAGCTACAGTTTGCCACCCATCTCCAGACCGAACTGGTCAAATGGAAAGGCATTGTCCGCAAGGACGCCGTCAAGACACAATGAGTGCAAATTAAAAGCGCGCCGCTGCAACCCATTGGCTGGAGATACCATGAACGGCAAGTCTTCTGGTGACGATGATCTGGCCACCGCGGCGATGCGCGCGCCATGGAACGAGACGGCGAAGGGCTGGAATGAATCTGGCGCCATCATTCGCCCCTGGCTGCACCAGGCGACGCAAGCCATGCTCGAAATGGCGGGAGTTAGACGTGATTCCCACGTGCTCGACGTGGCCGCCGGCGCCGGCGACCAGACGCTGGACATCGCTGAGAAAATCGGTCCCCAGGGCCACGTGCTGGCCACGGATCTCTCGCCGGCGATGCTTGAACTTGCAGCACGGCAGACGGCAGCCGCGGGTCATCACAAGGTCGAGACGCGCATTTCGGACGGACAAGAGCTGCGTGTCGAAGACGCACGGTTCGACGCCGTGGTCTGTCGGCTCGGCCTGATGTTCTTCGAGGATCCCCTGCGGGGACTGCGCGAAATGGCGCGGGTGCTCAAACCCGGGGGCAGAGCATGCACCATGGTATTCGGCGCGCCGCAGGCCAATCCCTGTGTGACAACGCTGATGTCGACGGCGCTAAGATACGCCGGCCTGCCGCCGCGCGATCCGTATCAGGCCGGTGGACTGCTCAGCCTCGGCAAACCCGGCCTCATTGACGAACTTTTCAGCGAGGCGGGATTCAGCGAAATTGCGACAATAAGAATCGCGGCGCCGTTCAGCCTGCCGACCGTCAAACACTATGTGAACTTCGTACGAACCTCGGCAGGTCCGATCGTGGAAATTGTACAGCGCCTGGACTCGGCCACGGCCGAAGCAGCGTGGGCCGACATGGAGCGGGCGCTCAGCAAATATCAAGGGCCGAGCGGATGGGAAGGCCCCAATGAGTTGCTGCTAACGGCAGCGCGAATACCTGGGCGCCATTAAGCCCCGCCATCCGGTGGCTGCCGGCCACCCGGATCGGGCCGCGCCGGCACGGCTCACAGCTTGCGGGTCTCGTCCCTGGCGAATTCGAGCTGGCTTTCGAGGATGGCGATCTGCCGGTCGAAGCCGTTGCCGCCGGCATCGCCCATCATGCGCGAGACCTCGCGCGCTTGGCGAAGCGCCAACTCCAGCATCAGGATGACGTCGCCGATGTCCCGCTTCGCCTTCGCGTGAATGTCCGTAAACCGGGAGATCAGTTCCGGGATCGGCGGGCCAACGTCGCCCCGATGAGGCGCCGCGGGCGCCCCTGACGATTGCGGCGCCGGGAAGGTTACGATGTTTGACATGGGCGGGGGTCTGCTCACCTCGATGCAGCGCGCAACCTGGCGCGTTGGACGCAAAACTAGGTCAACAAGGTTAGCAATGGCTGAGGCCGCGCAGCGACAGCGCCGGCCCGAATCTGCCATGTCGCGGGCGGCAACTTACATCGTCGGCACCACCGCCGGTGCTGGTACGCGGGTGCGGCTTGCATGCGCGTCCTTGCGACGGCCTCAGCGAGGCCATGGACTTATGCGGGAGCTCAACCCGGATCAGTTTCCAGTCTTCACCGCAGCGCCGCGATCACCGCGTCGGTCCTGGTCACCGCAGAGACGTTCTGCAGCGCATAGTTGATCGAGGCGTTGTGCCAATCCGCGCTCATGGTGGAGCAAGAATCCTCGGGCACGACCATCACATAGCCCTTGTCGGCACCGGTGCGCGCGGTGTGCTCGATCGACATGTTGGTCCAGGCGCCGGTCACGATCACCACGTCGCGGCGCAGGCTTTTCAGAATCGTCTCGAGCCGGGTGCCTTCCCATGCGCTCATGCGGTCCTTCTCGACGACATGGTCACCGGCCTTGCGCTCCAGCCCCGGCACCGGCGCGGACCCCCAGGTGCCGCGCTCCAGGGCCCGGCTCTCCAGCAGGCCTTCGAACAGCGGCGCATTCATGGTCACGCCCGGCGCGCCCGGCTCGCGCGGCCCCTTTTTGCCGAGGCTCGAGGACTGAACCGCCGCGTAGTCGTCGCGAGGGTTCAGCACGAGCCTACCTCGACACGCCCTGGAATGGCCGTCGAGCAGGTCCGTTCGCATGATGGACAGTCTGATTTTTTGTGCGGAGCGCCGGCGCGCGCGAGCAGCTTCCGGGGGATGGCGAGGCGAAGTCTTGAGGGGTCGCGATGCGGGTTCTCGAACCCGATCACCGGCAACGATGGCTGCTGAGCGTGCATCGCTGTGGCCACGCCGCAGCGCCGAGAGGTGTGAGGAATTCGCGATGCCTCATTCGATCGTCGACCGGCACCCGACGCCCTTTGGTCCGCACACGCGGCCAGACAGTGGGGACAAGGATCGGTCCTCGCCGCCACCAGCGCGGACGTGAACTCGGCCGAGACCATTTGTCGCTCGGCAGCGCACGCACGCGATCAGCGTCCGGGCCGCGCCAAGCGCAGCAGCGCCGCCCCGGCGAGAGCTGATGCCACCGAGCCTGCAAGAACGCCGAGCTTGACGCCGTCCTGGAGCGCTTCCGATGCCGGAAAGGCCAGCAGCCCGATGAAAAGGCTCATCGTGAAGCCGATACCGCAGAGGAGCGCCACGCCATAGAACTGAGCCCATGTGGCGTGAGCCGGAAGGTCGGCGAGGTTGAAGCGAATCGCTCCCCAGGCGAACGCGAACACCCCTAATTGCTTGCCGACAAAGAGACCGAGCGCGATGCCGAGGGGCACGGGGGCAAGGAGTGCCGCCGGGCTCATGCCGGAAAACGAGACACCGGCGTTTGCGAAGCCGAACACGGGCACGATGAGGAACGCGCTCCAGGGCTGAAGCGCGTGTTCCAGGCGGATCAACGGGCAGGCCGCACCCTCGGGTCTGCCAGGCGTTGGGGTGAGCGGGATCGTCGCGGCCAGGAGCACGCCGGCGATGGTGGCGTGCACGCCCGAAAAAAGCACCAACACCCAAAGGATCGCACCCGCGACGAGATAGGGAGCAAGGGCCACAACGCCGGCGCGATTGAGGCCGATCAGAAAAGCGAAGACGGCCGCCGTTCCGGCGAGCGCGGGCACGGAGATGTCGGCGGTATAAAACAAGGCGATGATTGCAACCGCCCCGAGATCGTCGAGGATGGCAATGGCGGTCAGGAGCACCTTGAGCGACACCGGGACACGGGAGCCCAGCAGCGCCAGCACGCCGAGCGCGAAGGCGATGTCCGTCGCGGCCGGAATCGCCCAACCACGCAAGGTAGCCGGCTCGCTCCAATTAAAGGCGACGTAAATCAGCGCCGGCACCAGCATGCCGCCGAGCGCGGCGAGGCCTGGCAAGGCGCGGTCGGACCAGGTGCGCAACTGACCATCGAGAAGCTCGCGCTTGATCTCCAGACCGACCAGGAGAAAGAACAGCGCCATCAGGCCGTCGTTGATCCAATGCAGCACCGAAAGCGGGCCCAGATAGGCTTTGAGCGCGCCGAAGTAGGAAGGGGCCAGAGCGGAGTTCGCCACCACGAGCGCCAGCACCGCAGCCGCCATCAACACGAGCCCGCCCGCGGCCTCGCTCGACAGAAGGGTTCGGAAGGCCGAAGCCTGCCCGCGGCGAGCGGGCCGGTGCCCCTGATGCTGGCGCGGCGGTCCGGCTTGCAGCATGCTACCTTGCGCGCGGCTGGTTCGGTAGAGCCCAGAAGAAGGCTTCAAAAAGGCCTTCGATCTTGCGCAGTGTGGGTTCGACGGCCTCGCCGTTCATTTTGCCTCCAGATTGATCGGTCGGGACGAACGACCGAAGTGGAAGTCGGTTCCATGTTGATAGAGGCACCAGCGATCTCCGTTAGCATGATGTCGCCGGTAGCGTCGAGCCTTGTCCGGACGGGTGGTAGTTCTGCTAACCTGAAGTTCAGCCGTCATTGGAGGCGCTTATCTCCTACCTGTCGACCACACGACTGATCGGCCTGTGGGATCGCTTGCGCACCAGTTTCTGGTTCTTGCCCTCGGCGATGGCCTGCGCTGCCATTGGGCTGTCCTATGCTCTTGTCGAGGTCGATGAGGGGCTTAGCGTCGAGCGATCCGCGAGCTGGATTGGCTCTACAGCTTCGGACCGGAAGGCGCGCGGGCCGTGCTCTCCGCCATCGCAGGGTCGATGATCACGGTCGCTGGCCTCACCTTCTCGATCACCATGCTGACGCTGCAACTCGCCTCATCGCAGTTCGGGCCGAGGCTCCTGCGCAACGCCATGCGCGATCGGGGCAACCAGGTCGTTCTCGGCACCTTCATCAGCACCTTCGCCTACTGCCTCCTCGTGTTGCGCACGGTGCGGGGAACGGAGGGCGCGAGCAGCGTGCCTCACCTATCGGTCGCGGTCGGCGTGCTGCTCGCCCTCGCGAGCCTGGGAGTGCTGATCTATTTCATCCATCATGTCGCAAACGCGATCCGCATCGAGACGGTGCTGGCGCAGTTGGCAACGGAGACAAACGCCGCAATCGACCAGCTCTATCCCGAGCGCCTCGGGCAGGACCCGCCAGACGATGCTCCGCGGGCGGCTCGGCGGGACGCGTTGGGCGACTTCGCCGATCGCGAAGTATGCATCCAGGCGGCCGAGAGCGGCTACGTGAAACGCCTCGACACAGAAGCTCTGATGCGCATGGCAACCGAACACAACCTCGTGGTCTGGATCGAGGCCCGGCCCGGCCGGTTCGTGATCGAGCAGCAGGTTGTGCTGTCCGCCTCACCATCCAAACGCATTCCGGCCGAAATTGCGGACGCATTGAGGGGGACCCTCGTTATCGGTCCGGACCGCTCGCCCGATCAGGACGTGGCGCACGCTCTTCGCCGCATCGTCGAGATTGCCCAGCGCGCCCTGTCCCCCGGCATCAACGACCCGACGACCGCTATATATTGCCTGGACCGCATGGAAGAAGCGCTCATGCGTTTGGCGGCACGCGATGTGCCCCCGCCGACGCTACGACAAAGAAGGCCGGCTGCGTGTCGTGACCGAGGTCGAGACCCTCGAAGCCTTGGCATGCCCATCGCTGGTTGCGGTGGCGCGCTACGCCCTTGCCGACGCCGACGTGATCAGTCGCATACTCGCCCTCATCGAGACGGTGGGCCGGATCGCGCCGGCCGGAGCGGCCGCGCAACTCGCCGCGCTCGGCGAGGCAATCAGGCCCGACAGCGCGCAGCTGCTCGATCTTTCTTACGACCGTGATCGGCTTACTTCAGCGGCATCTAGCCCGAATGCCGGTATGGGCCGTCGGTAGCGCCTTCTGGGCCGAGAACCACGGGTTCTGCCGAACACCCACAAGCGGGCACCGTGAAGTGTGCTGCACCCTCTGCGAGATACGGCAACGGGTGAAGGATTGCAGCGCTCTTGGCGTGGGCTGCCGCCACCAGCTCGGGAGACAATGGCATGGCCGCGCGCGACGTCGCCTTTCGAACTGCGGGTGCTGATTGTGGCGATGAAAACCCGGCGGTCGATCATATTGCGCCATCCCTGCGGCAGGGCGACTGACCCATCGTGGCGGCGATATGGGGACGGGTAAAGACTCACCCGGTTGGGCGCTTTCGTGCAGAGCTGCCCAATTTCTCAGACTCTGCGCTTGAAGGACGGCGCAGGCAAGATCGAAAAATCTCCGGGCGCGGGACGGCAGCGCCCAGTCATCCGTTCGGATGATGCGGCACGATCAAGACCATGAAAGCGTCAGCACGTGAAGGTCGAAGCAAGGAGCACGTGCGATGGTGCGAAGCTCATCAAGAATGATCTCTCTTCCGCATGTCGTTGTGGTTGCCGTCGTTACTATCTGCGGCCCGGCACATGTGCCGATGGCCGGTACGACGCTTGACCCTCGGCAGTCATGGCCGGCTGGCAAGACGGCGGCGCCGGCGTCCATCGAGATGATCGCTGCCGCGCCAAAGGGCATGGCTGTCGCCGTGCCCGGGCCAGCGACAGCATTGGCGCAAAAATCTTTCGCCTTCGGCTACCTCGAGTTCGACTGGGACCCGAACGCGCCGGGCGGCGTGCCCGGCTTCGATTCGTGGCCACGTTGAGGGCGGCCGCCGGCCTCCAACAAAGAACGCTCGGCCGACGAGCAGGACTCTCAGGCTTTCTGAACTCGACGGGAGTTTCTCCGGGTCCGACGGCGTTGCCGGATCCGGCCCGTTGCCGGGTTCGCCCCGTCGTGCCGGTCAACACCGGAAAGGTGACTTTTGCGCCTTCGGGCCACAGGAGCTGATGATGGAGATAACTCTCGAAGGCGTGGCTTTCTTCTGCCTGATCGCGGCGCACCCTCTGGCTGTCATCGCCGTTCACAATGCGCGGCGGGAAGCTGAATCGCCCGAGCCCTTGATCCCCCCGTCGAGGCCCCTATCCGCCAGAAGCAGGATATCTTTCATGATCGCCATCCTGACGGTGTCGGGCCTCAATTCAGCTCAGGCCGACAGCAACCCGGACGGGCCGCTTGCAGGTTCGCCCATCAAGTCGTGGCTTCAGAGTCTCAAGAGCGGCAAGGGGCCGTGCTGCTCCACCACAGCCGGAGGACCCCTTGCAGATGTCGGCTGGGAAAGCGTAAACGGCCACTATCGCGTCCGCGTCGAAGGAGCCTGGTGGGAAGTGCCTGACGATGCTGTCATTACCGAACCGAACCATGCCGGTCGAACCATGGTCTGGCCTGTTTATACCTGGGGGCTCGACGGACTTGAACATGTCGAGATCCAATGTTTCATGCCCGGAGGCATGACGTAACGGATTGGTGCGGCTTCAGCAACGTCGCCGCCGGGCTGCGCGTTTCAGTATGCGGCCCGCGCTTCGTCGGCCTCGCGTCGATTGCCCAGCCGAAAAAACGTCAAGAATTCGCGACACCGCACACCAACGCGGAAAAGCCGCCCGGAACGAAGGACGGCCTTTATGAAGACCTCATGAAACCAATATCAGGTTTGGTTGCGGGGACAGGATTTGAACCTGTGACCTTCAGGTTATGAGCCTGACGAGCTACCGGGCTGCTCCACCCCGCGTTAAACCGTTGCATGCCTTCCGAAAAGCGGGCCTGAAATGAACCCGGCCAACGCCTGTTGGGCGCCGATCGATCCCGTCCAGAGGCTTCCTGAGAAGACGACCCGGGCCGAAGCCATCGGGTGCGAGGGGTATGTACCAACGTCATCCCGCTTTGGAAAGGGGCAAGGGCCCGCTTTTGAGGATTTTATGACGGCGGAAACCAGCGTTTGCAGCGCCAAAAACGCCCCCTGGAACCGCTCTTGCCATAAACGCCGCAAAAGCGGAGTTTTGTCCCCAAAGCGCGCCTGAAGTCGCGCGAGAACAGAACTTTCGGGGGATGAAGCGTGAGCGATACATTCGACTTCGTGGTGGTGGGCGGCGGCTCGGGGGGCTGTTCGGTGGCGGGGCGGCTGTCGGAGGACCCCAAGACCTCGGTGGCGCTGCTGGACGCCGGCGGCAAGAACGACAATTGGGTGGTGACCACGCCGTTCGCGCTGGTGCTGATGGTGGCCGGGAACGTCAACAACTGGGCCTTCAACACGGTGCCGCAGAAGGGGCTCAACGGCCGCATCGGCTACCAGCCGCGCGGCAAGGGGCTCGGCGGCTCGTCGGCGATCAACGCCATGGTCTATATCCGCGGCCATCGCAGCGACTACGACCAGTGGGCCGCGCTCGGCAACGCCGGCTGGTCGTTCGCCGACGTGCTGCCCTATTTCAAGCGCGCCGAGGACAATTCCGACTTCGGCGGCGAGTACCACGGCAAGGGCGGGCCGCTCGCGGTCAACCGGCTGCGCACGCAAAATCCGGTGCAGCAGACCTTCCTGCAGGCGGCGCGCGAAGCGCAGTTCCGCCTGCGCGAGGATTTCAACGCCGACGAGCACGAAGGGCTCGGCATCTATCAGGTGACGCAGAAGAACGGCGAGCGATGGAGTGCGGCGCGCGCCTACATCCACCCGCACATCGCAAGCCGCGGCAACCTGCGGGTCGAGACCCGCGCGCATGCGACGCGGATCCTGTTCGAAGGCAAGCGCGCGGTCGGCGTCGAATACCGCCAGGGCAAGGAGCTGAAACAGATCCGCGCCCGGCGCGAGGTGATCGTGTCCTCCGGCGCGTTCCAGACGCCGCAACTCCTGATGCTCTCGGGCGTCGGCGACGGCACGGCGCTGGCAAAGCACGGGATCGCCCCGGTGCACCACCTGCCCGGCGTCGGACAAAACCTGCAGGACCATCCCGATTTCGTGTTCGGCTACCTGTCCGACAACCCCAACTTCAACGGCCTCTCGCTCAAGGCGCTGCCGCGGCTGTTGCGCGCGATCGGCCAGTACCGGCGCGAGCGAACCGGGCCGATGACCTCGAATTTCGCCGAATGCGGCGGCTTCCTGAAAACCCGGCCCGACCTCGACGTCCCCGATATCCAGCTCCATTTCGGCATGGCGCTGGCCGACGACCACGGCCGCAAGCGCCATCGCGGCACCGGCTTCAGCTGCCATGTCTGCCTGCTGCGGCCGAAAAGCCGCGGCAGCGTGGCGCTCGGCAGCGCCGATCCGCTCGCCGCGCCGCTGATCGATCCGAACTTCTTCGGCGATCCCGACGATCTGGAAAGCATGGTCGCGGGCTTCAAGACCACACGGCGGCTGATGGAGACGCCGGCGCTGCGGGCGCTGCAGAAAAAGGACATGTTCACCGAAGGCGTGCGGACCGACGCCGACATCCGCGCGCTGTTGCGCGCCCGCGTCGACACCGTCTATCACCCGGTCGGCACCTGCAAGATGGGCGTCAACGATTCCCTGGCCGTGGTCGACCCCAGGCTGAAAGTCCACGGCATCGAAGGCCTGCGGGTGGTCGACGCCTCGGTCATGCCGACCTTGATCGGCGGCAACACCAACGCGCCGACCATCATGATCGGCGAGAAGGCCGCCGACATGATCAAGGCCGAGCTGCGGGCGAACTGATTCCTGAGCGCGCCTTCGCGCGACCCGTTGGCTCGCAAAGACGTGGACGCCCCTCTTTCCGGGATCGCCATATGCGTTATCGGCAGGCCTTGGCGGCTTACCAGGCGTGCCCGATCTGGCTACACTGCCGGCATCGGAGCAAAAAAAATCACCTGACATGACGGGAGCGAAACAGTGGATCTTGGAATCAAAGGCCGCCGCGCAATCATCTGCGCCTCCAGCAAGGGCCTCGGGCGCGCCTGCGCCATGGCGTTGGCCAACGAAGGCGTCCACGTCACCTTGACGGCGCGCGGCGCGGAAGTGCTGAAAAAGACCGCCGATGAAATCCGCAAAGCCAATCCCGGCGTCACCGTCACCGAGGTCGCCGGCGACATCACGACGCCGGCCGGGCGCGAGGCGGCGCTGAAGGCCTGTCCCGATCCTGATATCCTGATCAACAACGCCGGCGGCCCGCCGCCCGGCGATTTCCGCAACTGGACCCGCGACGACTGGATCAAGGCGATCGACGCCAACATGCTGACGCCGATCGAGCTGATCAAGGCGACGGTGGACGGCATGATGGCGCGGAAGTTCGGCCGCATCGTCAACATCACCTCGGCCGCGGTGAAGGCGCCGATCGAGATACTGGGATTGTCCAACGGTGCCCGCGCCGGCCTCACCGGCTTCATCGCGGGGCTTTCGCGCAAGACCGTGATCAGCAACGTCACCATCAACGCGCTGCTGCCGGGACCGTTCGAGACCGACCGGCTGCGCGGGACGGCGAAGGCCGAAGCCGACAAGCGTGGCGTCCCGATCGAGCAGCTGCTGGCCGAGCGCGCCAAGCTCAATCCGGCCGGGCGTTTCGGCGATCCCGACGAGTTCGGCTACGCCTGCGCCTTCCTGTGCGGCGCCAAGGCCGGCTTCATCACCGGCCAGAACATCCTGCTCGACGGCGGCGCGTTTCCGGGAACGCTGTGAAGGCGGTCTGGTACGAGCGGACGGGCCCGGCGCAGGAGGTGCTGACCCATGGCGAGATGCCGACGCCGGTGGCCGGCCCCGGCGAGGTCCGGGTGCGGCTGGAGGCGTCCGGCGTCAATCCGGCCGATGTCGGCCGCCGCGGCGGCTCCTATCGCGCGATGGAGTATCCGCGCGTGATCCCCAACAGCGACGGCGCCGGGATCATCGACCAGATCGGCGACGGCGTGACGCGGCTCAAACCCGGCCAGCGCGTCTGGCTGTTCAACGGCCAGCGCAACGGCCGCGCCTTCGGCACCGCGGCCGAGTACATCGCGCTGTCAGAACACCTGGTGACGCCGCTGCCGGACCATCTGTCGTTCGCAGCAGGCGCCACCCTCGGCATCCCCGCGATGACGGCCTGGACCTGCCTGTTCGGCGACGGCCCCATCGTCGGCAAGACGGTGCTGGTCACCGGCGGCGCCGGCGCCGTCGGCCACTACGCGGTGCAGCTGGCCAAATGGGGCGGCGCGCAGGTGATCGCGACCGTCAGTTCGCCGGCCAAGGCGGAGCAGGCGCGGCTTGCCGGCGCCGACCTTGTCATCAACTACAAGACCGAGGACGTGATCGCCAAGGCGATGGCCTTCACCGGCCAGCGCGGCCTCGACCGCGTCGTCGAGGTCGATTTCGGCGGCAACATCGACACCACGCTGAAGCTGATGGGGATGAACTCGACCATCGCGGTCTATGCCACCAACGGCAACCGCGCGCCCGTGGTGCCGATGCGCGACTTGATGGAGAAGTGCATCGCGGTGCGCGCGCTGGTGCTGTTCGCGCTGCCGCCGCCGCTGCTTGCGGCAGCGCAGGCCGACATCACCAAATGGCTGGCGGCGGGCCGCCGCCTTCACAACGTCGCGGCGCAGTTTGCGCTGTCGGATACGGCGCTGGCGCATCTGGCGGTGGAGAAAGGCGACAAGCTCGGCACCGTCGTCGTGGACTGTGCGCGGTGAATCGAAAGACTGGTCGAGCATGACAAAACAAGGAAACGCCGGATGCAGTGGAACGTAGGCAAGGTCAGGATCACCAAGATCGTCGAGCTGGAGACCGTCGGCAGCACCCGCTTCATCCTGCCGCTCGCCACCAACGAGGAAATCCAGAAACTGCCGTGGCTGATCCCGCATTTCGCGACCGATGAAGGCCGGCTCAGGATGTCGATCCACTCGCTGCTGGTCGAGACGCCGTCGCGGCGGATCATCGTCGATACCGGGCTCGGCAACGACAAACAGGGCCGCAACGTTCCGACCTGGAACAACCGCAACGATCCTTTCCTGGAGAAGCTGACGGCGGCGGGCTTCCCGCCCGACAGCATCGACACCGTGCTGTGCACGCATCTGCATGTCGACCATGTCGGCTGGAACACGCGGCTGGTCGGCGGCAAATGGGTGCCGACGTTCGGCAACGCCCGCTACGTGTTCGGCAGGACCGAGTTCGAGCATTGGCGCGACCACAGCCATGAGCCGGCGCAGCAGGCTGTGTTCGGCGATTCGGTGCGGCCGATCGCCGACGCCGGCAAGGCCGATCTCGTCGCCAGCGACGCGCGCCTCGGCGACGAGATCACGCTGATCCCGACGCCGGGCCACAGCCCAGGCCATATGAGCATCCATATCAGGTCCGGCGGCGCGGACGCCCTGCTCACGGGAGACGTCGCCCACCATCCCTGCCAGATGTCGTATCTCGACTGGTCGTCGACCGCCGATTCCGACGCCACGCAGTCGGCAGCGACCCGCCGCGACCTGTTCGCGCGCTTTGCCGACACGCCGACGCTGGTGATCGGCGGCCACTTCAATGCCGGCCACATCAGGCGTGAGGGGGACGCCTTCAAGTTCATCGCGTTGTAGGGTGGGCAAAAGCGCAGCGTGCCCACCCTACCCTGCGCTTTCGGCAGTTGAATTTCCCGTCCCGCTGCTCCAAAAGCATTCCAAGTCAAAAAAAACGTCAAGAAAACCCGCAGGGAGTGATCACATGAAGCTTGTTCGTTACGGCGCCAAGGGTGCGGAAAAGCCCGGCCTGATCGATAAATCCGGCCAGTTGCGCGATCTTTCGGCGCATATCAGGGACCTCGACGGCGAGGCCTACTCGCCGGCCTCGCTGGCCAGGCTCGCCGCGCTGGATACCGCCAAGCTTCCCGCCGTGAGCGGCTCGCCGCGCTTCGGCGCGCCGGTCACCGGCATCTCGAAATTCGTCGCCATCGGCCTCAATTATGTCGATCACGCCAAGGAAACCGGCAATCCGATTCCCCCCGAGCCGATCTTCTTCCTGAAAGCCAACACCTCGCTGTCGGGCCCGAACGACGCGGTCGAGAAGCCGCGCGAATCCAAGAAGCTCGACTGGGAAGTCGAGATCGCGGCCATCATCGGCACCCGCGCCAAATACGTCTCCGAAGCCGACGCGCTCAACCACGTTGCCGGCTACTGCGTCTGCAACGACGTCTCCGAGCGCTACTTTCAGCAGGAGCGCGGCGGGCAATGGACCAAGGGCAAGTCGCACGACACGTTCGGTCCGGTCGGCCCCTGGCTGGTCACCAAGGACGAAATCCCCGATGTGCAGAAGCTGTCGATGTGGCTCGACGTCAACGGCAAGCGCTGCCAGACCGGATCGACCTCGACGATGATCTTCTCGATGGCAAAATGCATCGCCTACGTCTCGACCTTCCTCACGCTGCTGCCCGGCGACATCATCACCACAGGCACCCCGCCCGGCGTCGGCGCCGGCATGAAGCCGCCGCAATTCCTCAACATCGGCGACGTCGTCACGCTCGGCATCGAAGGCCTCGGCCAGCAGCGTCAGGAAATCATCGCGGCGTAGGCGTCATACCCCGCGAAAGCGGGGTATCCAGTACGCCGCGGCTTCGGTGAGAAAACCGAACGACCGCGGAGTACTGGATCATCCGCCTGCGCGGATGATGACATCGAGACGTCTTCATGACCGGGCATGACAAGAGAAACACCCAAGGAAGTAACAGAAAATGAAACTCACCTTCTCGCCGGCCTCGCCGTTCGCCCGCAAGGTCCGCATTGCCGCGATCGAGACCGGCCTGATCGACCGGATCGAATTCATCTCCGCCGCGGTCACGCCGGGCCAGCCCAATGAGGAATACACGAAGATCACGCCGCTGAAGAAGCTGCCGGTGCTGATCCTCGACAACGGCGAGGTGATCCTGGATTCCTATGTCATCGTCGAATATCTCGACGAGCTGGCCGGCGGCGGCAAGCTGATCCCGGTATCCGGCCCGGAGCGATGGAGGGTCAAGAGCGACCATTCGCTGTTGCAGGGCATGCTCGATTCCATGCTGCTGTGCCGCTACGAGAACATGACGCGGCCGGAGCCGCTGCGCTGGAAGGCGTGGTCGGACGACCACTGGAACCGGGCATGGACGGGGATGGCCCGCTTCGAGAACAGGCCCGAGACGCTGTCGGCGCCGTTCAACATCGCGCAAGCAGGCCTTGTCTGTGTGCTCGGCTACGCCGATTTCCGCTTCGCCGATTGCGGCTGGCGCAAGGCCTATCCGAAGCTCGACGCATTTCACCAGAAGATGCTGGAGCGGCCATCGGTGAAAATTTCGGCGCCGCCCCCGGCGTAAGCGGAGATCATTCATGAACCTCAAATTCACCGTCGGCGACCTTACCATCCACCGCATCATCGAGCAGGAAACCACCTTCCTGCCGGCGCTGGAAATGCTGCCGGGGCTGACCCCGGATGTCCTGGCCGAAAACCGGTCATGGATGCAGAAGGCCGGCGCGCTCGACGCCAGCGACGTGCTGATCCTGTGTTTCCAGTCCTATGTGGTGAAGACGCCGCACCATACCATCCTGGTCGACAGCTGCATCGGCAACGACAAGCCGCGGCCGCAGCGGCCGAAATGGAACATGAAGACCGACGATACCTACGCGCGCGCGCTGGCGGCCGCCGGGATTGCCGTCGGCGACATCGATTATGTCATGTGCACGCATTTGCATGTCGACCATGTCGGCTGGAACACCCGGCTCGAAGGCGGGCGCTGGGTGCCGACCTTCCCCAAGGCGCGCTACGTGTTCGGCAAGACCGAGTTCGACTACTGGACCGAAACCCACGCCAGGACGCCGGTGCCACCGTTCGCCGACAGCGTGCTGCCGGTGGTCGAGGCGCGGCAGGCCGAGATCGTCCGCGACGATTACGCGATCGGCGACCACGCCCGCATCCTGCCGACGCCGGGCCACACGCCCGGCCATGTCGCCTTCACCTTCGGCCGCGGCAGGGACGCCGCGGTGTTCTCCGGCGACCTCATGCATTCGCCGCTGCAGACACGCTATCCGGAGCTGTCGGCGAAGTTCGACGTCGACCAGGCGCAGGCGGCGACGACGCGGCGCGGCTTCCTGGAGCGCTATTGCGACACCGACACGCTGTGCTGCACTGCGCATTTCCCTTCGCCCTCCACCGGCAGGATCCGCCGCGCCGGAAACGGATTTTCCTGCGAGGCCTCATGAGCGCCCGCGCGGCAACACCCGGCTTTGAGACCCTCGCGCTTGAGGCGATCGACGACCACGTCACGATCGTCCGGCTCAATCGCCCCGACGCCGCCAACGCGCTCAACACCCAGATGGGACGCGATCTCGTCGCCTTTTTCGAGGATGTTGCGCTCGACCCAAAAGGGTTGCGCTGCATCGTCCTGACCGGCGCCGGCGACAAGGCGTTCTGCGCTGGCGGCGACCTCAAGGAGCGCCGCGGCATGAGCGACGAGGCGTGGACGCGCCAGCATGTGATCTTCGAGCGGATGGTGCGGGCGCTGATCGACTGCCCGGTCCCGATCATCGGCGCCGTCAACGGCGCGGCCTATGGCGGCGGCTGCGAGATCGCAGGCGCCTGCGACTTCCTGTACGCCGCGGCGATCGCGCGGTTCGCGCTGACCGAGGTGACGCTCGGCATCATGCCCGGCGGCGGCGGCACCCAGACCCTGCCGCGCGCCGTCGGCGAGCGCCGCGCCAAGGAATTGATCCTGACCGGCAAGCCGTTCACCGCGACGGAGGCCCATGCCTGGGGTTTCGTCAACGAAGTGCTGTCGCCTTCGGAGTTGTTGCCGGCGGCGCTGGCGACCGCATCACGGATCGCGCGCAATGCGCCGATCTCGGTGCGCCAGGCGAAGCTCTCGATCCATCGCGGCCTGCAATTGTCGCTGCGCGACGGCCTCGCGCTCGAGATCGAGGCCTACAACCGCATGGTGCCGACCGAGGACCGCCGCGAAGGCGTGCTCGCCTTCAACGAGAAGCGACCGCCGAATTTCAGGGGACGCTGAACCTGCGCGCGTGGCGAACACCGACGCGGCCTTCCTTTCACCTCTCCCATGGGGAGAGGTGAAGATGGTACCGTCCCTGGATGCTGACGAGGCGGCGTCAATCGAACAGATTCGGCGTGTGGTTGACGGCCGCGCCTTCGATCGCCAGCATCTTCAGCTTCGTCATCACGCCGCCATTGGCGGAGAAGCCGCCGGGCTTGTTGCCCGCTGCCAGCACGCGGTGACAGGGCACCACGATCGGACAGGGATTGCGCCCGAGCGCCTGGCCGACGTCGCGCGACAGCTCAACGCCGCCGAGCTTCCTGGCGATATCGCCATAGGTCAGGGTCTTGCCGGGCGGGATGGTGCGCGCGATCTCGTAGACGCCGCGGTTGAAATCGGGGACGCCGTCGAGATCGAGCACGACATCGGTGAGATCGTTCGGCTTGCCGGCCAGCAGTTCGACGATGCCGTCGATGGCGGCCTGGACTGTCGCCGGCGGCGGTGCCTCGATGAGATCGTCATGGCGCTGCCGCAGGCGAGTGCGCGTCTTGTTCGCGTCGCCCATCGGCAGTTGCACCGAGCTAATGCCGCGCGCTCGCCACACGACGCCGCAGCGGCCGATCGCGGTATCGAAGATCGCGAATTGGTGAGCGGTCATGGCTGACTCCGTTTGATCCTGTTCAGCGCCACCAGCATCCTGTTGCGCCTGAATCTAGGCTTGGAGATTATTGCGATCCACCCGAAACCGGGAACAACTTGACGGCATGAACAACTTCCGTTGATCTCCGGTCGTCGCCCGCCCCCTTCAAGAATACTGCCCCTCATTCCTCGCGAGCCCAGATGCAGACCCTTCACGTCAACGGCTACGACATGGCCTATCTCGATATCGGCCAGGGCGCCGGCAAGATCCCGCCGCTGCTGTGCGTGCATGGCTCGCTGTGCGACTTCCGGATCTGGTCGTCGGTGCTGGGACCGCTGACGCGAGAACGCCGCGTGATCACGCCGTCGTTGCGGCACTTCTTTCCTGAGCATTGGGACGGCATCGGCGACACCTATTCGATCGTGCAGCACGTCAGTGACGTCATCGCCTTTATCGAGAAACTGGACACCAGGCCGGTCGACCTGATGGGCCACTCCCGCGGCGGGCACATCGCTTTCCGGGTCGCGCAGCGCCGGCCTGACCTGTTGCGCAAACTGATCCTGGCCGAACCCGGCGGCGAACTCGACGCCACGCTCGATCCCGCGTTCAAGCCCGGCCCCTCGCCGCTGGCGGCGCGGATCGCGGCCTCCGCCGAGGTCATCGCCAACGGCGATATCGACGGCGGCCTGCAGATCTTCATCGACGCGCTGGAAGGCCCCGGCGCCTGGAAGCGGCTGCCGGCGACGCCGAAGCAATTGCTGCGGGACAACGCGATGACGCTGATCGGGCAGACCCGCGACCAGCGCCCGCCCTTCTCCAGGACCGACGCGGAAGCGATTCGGACACCGACGCTGTTCATCGGCGGCGCCAACACCAGGGGTACGCTGCGGCAGGTGCTGGAGACGCTGGCGGCGAATGTGAAGGGATCGCGCACCGCGATGATCCCGGATACCACCCATCCGATGTTCGAGCAGGCGCCGCAGAAATACTGCGAGATCGTGCTGGATTTCCTGGCGGGTTGACGGCGGCCCGGCGACGGCTTACGAATACGGAATTCCGTATTCGATCTCAGGCCGGCCACATGAACCCGTTGGACCCGCTCCCCAACCTGATTGATCAGGTCTACGCCTGTATTCTCGAGGCGATCATCGATCGCTCGCTGCCGCCGGGACACCGCATCCGACAGAACGAGCTTGCCGAGAGGCTCGGCGTGTCGCGCCAGCCGATCTCGCACGCGCTGCATTTGCTGCACCGGCAGGGCCTCGTCACCGAGAGCGGCCGGCGCGGCTTTGAGGTCACCCGGCTCGACCCGGCACGCATCCGCCAGCTCTACGAAGTGCGCGGCGCGATCGACGCGCTGGCGGCGCGGCTGGCCGCCGGGCGGATCAAGGTCGACGGTCCTGGACGGGCGCAACTGGTGGCGGCGCTGCAAGCCGGGCGCGCCATTGACGCGGATACGCCGCTGGCGCGGCTGATCGCGCTCGACGTCGATTTCCACCGCGCGATCTACCGACTCGCCGGCAATCCCGCGATCGAGGAATTGATCGCGCCGCAATGGCCGCACATGCGCCGATCGATGGCGACGGTGCTTGCCGAACTGGATTATCGCGACAGCGCCTGGAGTGAGCACGAGACCATCGCCGCGCAGATTCTGGCGGGCAACGCCGGCGCGGCCGAGGCCGCGGCATTGGCGCATGCCCAGACGGCGGGACGAATGACCGAGGAGAGATTGCGGGCGACGGACAGGGCGGCGTGATTGAAGCGCCGTCGTTCCGGGATGGTCCAAGGGACCAGACCTCAGATGCGCAATTGCGCATCGGGGAACCTCGAGATTCCGGGTTCGCGCTGCGCGCGCCCCGGAATGACGAAAAAACCAAAGGGAGGAAACACCATGAAATTGACGCCGCAGCAGATCGAACATTTCAACCGCGAAGGCTGGCTGTTTCTGCCGGAGCTGTTCAGCCAGGAGGAAGTGAACTATCTGGCGCGCGAGGCCGAAGGCATCTATGACGCCAACCGCCCCGAAGTCTGGCGCGAGAAGAGTGGCGCGCCGCGCACCGCATTCGCCGCCCATCTCTATAACGAGGCGTTCGGGGTTCTCGGCGCGCATCCGCGCATGATCGAGCCGATCGAGCAGATCTTTGGCGAAAAGCTCTACATGCATCAGTTCAAGATCAACGCCAAGGCCGCTTTCACCGGCGACGTCTGGCAGTGGCACCAGGATTACGGCACCTGGAAGCGCGACGACGGCATGCCGGAGCCGCGGGCGATGAACATCGCGATCTTCCTCGACGAGGTGATGCCGATCAACGGTCCCCTGATGCTGGTGCCGCGCAGCCAGCACGCCGGCGACCTCAAGGCTTCGCACGACCTGGCGACCACGTCCTATCCGCTGTGGACGCTGGACGAGGCGACCGTCACCCGACTGGTGAAGGAAGGCGGCATCGTCGCGCCGACCGGCAAGCCCGGCGGCATGCTGATGTTCCACGGCAACCTAGTGCATGGCTCGGCCGGCAACATCACGCCCTACCCGCGCAAGATCGTCTACCTGACGCTCAACGCGGTCTCGAACTACATCCGCACGCCGACGCGGCCGGAATACATCGCCCATCGCGACTTCACGCCGATCCAGACCGTGGACGACGACGCGCTACTGCGGCTCGCCCGCGCCCATCGCCAGGCGGCGGAGTAGGTTTCGCACCGTCATTCCGGGGCGACGCGACAGCATCGAACCCGGAATCTATATCGGCCTCCAGCTCTGGATTCCGGGTCTGCGCCAAGCGGCGCATCCCGGAATGACGGCTTGATCGGGATCCCCTCATGAACCTTCATCGTCTCCTCAACGCCCGGCTTGCCGCCGGCAAGCCGGTTCGCGTCGCGCTGATCGGCGCCGGCAAGTTCGGCTCGATGTTCCTGTCGCAGGTGCCGCATACGCCGGGGCTGGAAGTGCCTGTCATCATCGATCTCGACCGCGACCGCGCCCGCGAGGCCTGCCGCACCGTCGGCTGGGATTCCGCACGGATCGCGCGGACCACTTTCGCCGACGACGGCCTGCGCGCGATCGCCGGCGGCGGCATCGATGTCGTGGTCGAAGCCACCGGCAATCCAGCCGTCGGCATCCGGCACGCCCGGGCCGCGATCGCGGCGGGTACGCATGTCGTCATGGTCAATGTCGAGGCCGACGTACTGGCCGGGCCGCTGCTCGCGGAGGAAGCGCGCCAGGCGGGCGTGGTCTATTCGTTGGCCTATGGCGACCAGCCGGCGCTGACCGCCGAGATGGTGGACTGGGCGCGCGCCACCGGGTTTCGCGTCGTCGCCGCCGGCAAGGGCACCAAATACCTGCCGGCCTATCACGACGTCACCCCTGATGGCGTCTGGAGCCATTACGGGCTCTCGGCAGGCGAAGCGCAATCGGCCGGCATGAACCCGCAGATGTTCAACTCGTTCCTGGACGGCACCAAATCCGCAATCGAAATGGCGGCGATCGCCAATGCGACAGGACTGGACGTGCCCTCGGACGGATTGCTGTTTCCGCCCTGCGGGGTCGACGATCTGCCGCATGTGATGCGGCCGCGCGAGGCCGGCGGCGTGCTGGAGAAGGCCGGGCTGGCGGAGGTAGTGTCGTCGCTGGAGCGCGACGGACGACCGGTGTTCAGGGACCTGCGCTGGGGCGTCTATGTCGTGCTGGAGGCGCCCAACGAATACGCCGCTGATTGCTTCAGGCAATACGGGTTGAAGACCGACGTCACGGGCCGCTATGCGGCGATGTACAAGCCCTATCACCTGATCGGGCTGGAACTGAACATCTCGATCCTCTCGGCGGCGCTGCGCGGCGAGCCGACCGGGCAGCCGCAGGGTTTTCGCGGCGACGTCGCCGCGGTGGCCAAGCGCGCGCTGCGCGCCGGCGAAATGCTCGACGGCGAAGGCGGCTACACGGTATGGGGCCGGCTGATGCCGGCGGCCAAGAGCCTCGCCGTCGGCGCGCTGCCGATCGGACTTGCGCATCGCGTCAAGCTGAAGAACGACGTCGGCCACGGCGCGGTGGTTCGCTGGAGCGACGTCGAGATCGACGCCAGCAGCGACACCGTCAAGACACGCAAGGCGATGGAAACAGCGTTTGCGGCCGCGCGCTAGAGCAGGATGACTTCTCTTCGAGTCGTCATCCCGCCCTAGCTACTTTTTTGGGCATGATCTTTTCGGAAAACCGCTACACACTTTTCCGGATCATGCCTCTAAGGCAGCAAACGTCTCGACCGCGCCAGCCCGAACCATTTGCGGAACATCGCCTCGGTATCCATCATCTCGGTGAAGCCGGCTTGGTTGATCTTCACGGTCGAGACGATCGACGGCGGGCCGGACTGGGTCTGGCCGTAGCGCATGCTGTAATCGGCATATTGGAAGGAGAGTCCGACGAGCTCTTCCAAACCGGGCGACACCAGATCGTGCTTGCGGCGCAGTTCGTCCCACGGAGCGATCCATTTCGGATATTCCCGCGCGAGCGACAGCGGCACGGGCTCGCCGGGCTTCATTTCAAGCGCCTCGGCAACCGCCGGCCAGACGTTTTCCCAGGTGAACACGTCGCCATTGGTGACGTTGAAGGCCTCGTTGCGGGCCGCCTTCGCTTCTCCGGCCCAGGCGATCGCGCGGGCGAGCAGATCGACGTCGACCGCCTGCGACACCCGCGCCGCACCGCCGGGATAGTCTAGCGGCCGGCCCTGGGCGCGCAGCATCGCGGCATAGACGCCGAGCGGCGGGATCAAATCCATGGCGCCGCCCATCGCGAGGCCAATGATCAGGACCGGGCGCAGGATGCTCCAGTGCCAGGCCTTGCCCTGCTGCAGCTCGCGCAGGAACCGCTCCTGCGCCCAGTAGAAATTCGGCTGCTCGTACATCTCCGAGCGGCCCTCGCGCGCCGGCACCGTGAGCGGACGGATGTGAACGCCATAGGCCTTGGTGCCCTGCAGCAGTGTGACATGCCGAAGCTGCGGCGCGGCCGGCTCCAGTGCCGCCATCAGATTACGCAGCATCAGGTCGTTGATGCGGATCTGGTCGGGGTCGCGCCAGCCGTCGATCAGGTTGGGCGCCTCGTAGAGCGCGGCGTAGACGAGGTGCGTCGCGCCGTGAAACTCGGCCTGCACATCCCGGCATTGTGCGGCGTCGGTGAGATCGACCTGAACGTGCCGGGCGCCGTGGAGGTCGCGCGGCTTGCGCCGCGACAGCGCCAGCACCTCACATCCGGCGCTGGCGCCGAAGTGCTGCAGCGCGGCATTCCCGACCAGCCCGGTCGCGCCCGCGACCACGATCTTCTTGTCTGCCATTGCAGCTCCAGCGGTGATTTTACCGATCTCTTTTACCAGACGTCAGCCGCCGGGGTCAGCCTGCCGGACAACCCCTGATCATGCGAGTTTCACCCGCTGCGCAAACTTATTGCACCGCTTCGCATCGGCGGCGAACCCTCTACCCTTGATTATCGTTCACCAATTCGTCATCCTGCCGCAGGTCCACAGAGCCTGGGAAGCCGCATTCGAAAAACCAACCGTCTTGGTTTCGGGCCATACTCCAAGACAGCCCATATTCCGCAACAACAGTCCAGCGCCGACCACGGAAAACCAGAGAAAGACGACACAAGATCGTCGTTCCTTGGTCGGGTATCGGCAAAACAGAGGGGAAGCAAATGAAGCGTCGTGATTTCCTGAAAGTCGGCGGCGTCGGTCTCGCCGCAACCGCGGTGGCCTCACCGGCGATCGCGCAATCCAACCCCGAGATAAAGTGGCGGCTTGCCGCCAGCTGGCCGAAGGCGCTCGATACGCTCTACGGCGGCTGCGAATTTTTCTGCAAGCGCGTCGCCGACCTCACCGACAACAAGTTCCAGATTCAGCCGTTCGCCGCCGGCGAAATCGTGCCGGGCCTGCAGGTGCTCGACGCCGTCTCCAACGGCACCGTCGAGATGGGCAATACCGCGCTCTATTACTACTGGGGCAAGAACCACGCCTTCACCTTCGGCACCTCGCTGCCGTTCGGCCTCAACACCCGCGCGCATATCTCCTGGCTGCGATTCGGCGGCGGCATGGACATGCTGAACGACCTGCTGAAAGAGTATAAATGCGTGGGCCTTCCGACCGGCAGCACCGGCGCCCAGATGGGCGGCTGGTTCCGCAAGGAAATCAAATCGATGGAAGACTTCAAGGGCCTGAAATTCCGCGTCGGCGGATTCGCGGGCACCATCATCGCCAAGGTCGGCGGCGTGCCGCAGCAGATCGCCGGCGGCGACATTTATCCGGCGCTGGAGAAGGGCACCATCGACGCCGCCGAGTGGGTCGGCCCGTACGACGACGAAAAGCTCGGCTTCGTCAAGGTCGCGAAGTACTACTATTATCCGGGCTGGTGGGAAGGCACGGGGCAGGGCCACAACGTCATGAACCTCGACAAGTTCAACGCCCTGCCGAAGCATTACCAGGCCGCGATCGAATCCGCTTCCTACGACACGTTCAGCTGGGTCACCGGGAAATACGACTACGTCAACCCGGCGGCGTTGAAGCGGCTGCTGGTGGCCGGCGCCATTCTGCGGCCATTCCCGCAGGAGGTGCTGGAGGCCTGCTACAACGCCGCGAACGAAATCTACGCGGACCTGTCCAAGACCAATCCGCACTTCAACAAGATGTATACGAGCCTGACCGCGTTCCGCGCCGAGTCGGTGGCGTGGATGCAGGTGGCTGAACTCAGCTACGACAGCTTCATGATGCGGATGCGCACCCGCACCTGATCGCCGCATCAAGACAACGAAAGAAGCCCCGGGGATTTCTCCGGGGCTTTTTCGCGCGGATGATTTTTGGTTGCGTCGGGTCGGCGCGCTTTATTCGTCCTGGTCGTCGCCCAGCGCCTCGGCGAGCTTGTCGTAATGCCTCGCCACGAGGTCGATATTGCCCTTGTGCTCGATTGCCGGCGGCGGAAATTTCAGCGCTTCGTTGAGATCGGCCAGCAGTTCCTTCTTGTCTTTCGCAGGCATCTTGTTGTCGGCCTCGACACGGGCGATCTGCGCCTTGATGACGGCCTCCGCGCCGACGAATTTCTTGGTCGCGGGATCGAAGCCGCCGAGCACGATACCGATGTTGTCGACCACGGTGTTGTATTCGTCGTAGCTGGCGAAGCCGTTCTTCCGGGCGACGTCGTCGAGTTGCGCATCGACCTTCGGGTCCGGCTTGGCGTCCTCAGGAATCTTGTCGGTGATCGCATCGATATCCTTCTGCGCCGCCAGCACGCCTGCGATCTGTGCTTCGGTCAGCGCGATCTGCTTGACGGCGGGAACCTCCGCGGCCGGCGGCGGCGCGGCCTGGGCGGGTGCGGATTGCTTCGGCGGCGCCTGGTTGGGCTGCGCCCGCAGATCGCCGCTCGGAACAACCGCCATCGCCAGGGCGAGACAGGCGGCGCCGAAGGCACAGGCGATGGGACGAAGTATCGCGGGCATGAAGTCTCCTTACGGCCGAAGTCTCGGGGTCACTGCGTGCGTCAGTCAGAGGCTGTGCTGAAGCGGTTCAAGTCGGTGGGCAAATCTGGCGACAAAAGATGGCGGAAGAAGATCGGCTGCGACCCGTTGCTTTGGTTTCGTTCGCTGCGTGACGATTCCGGCGAGGGCGATCACTACCCTGCGGTCGGTGAATCCTGCCTGAACGAGACTGCCTGTGTGAGCAGAACTACGAGATCCAGCCAGACAAAGAAAACGCCGCCTCCCCTTTGCGCAAATCTTGCGCGGAGGGAAGCGGCGTTTTGTTTGATGCTGACACGTAAAGAGGAATTGCTTTGTCCTTGGCAGGCCTGGCAGCGACCTACTCTCCCAGGGCTTAAGCCATAGTACCATTGGCGCTGAGGAGT
>LNFM01003423.1_pt1 | contig 37131 bp, 27 predicted proteins | sample 596031 | NCBI WGS metagenome assembly LNFM01 (sample SAMN04254537, study PRJNA301005) | activated carbon metagenome | isolation source: dual media filters at the Ann Arbor, Michigan drinking water treatment plant | place: USA: Ann Arbor | reverse complement strand
AGTTTCATTGGCGGCGGCCGGGCGCCTATCCGGGCCGCACTCCATATGGGCGCGGTTACTGCCGCCCGTCACAACCCCGCCCTCAAAGCCTTCCGCGACCGCCTGCTCGCCGCCGGCAAGCCCAAGATGGTCGCCCTCGTCGCCGTGGCGCGAAAGCTCCTCACCATCCTCAACGCCATCATACGGAGCGGAAGGCCATGGCTCGCCCAAAACGCTTGACGACCAACACAGTCGCTCAGGCGAACACTTATTCGTCCTCTTGCTCGTTATCGGTCCACCCTCTCAGGAATTGGAGCCTCCAGCAAACCCGGAGCGGTTCAAATCCCGGGGTCAGCCAGCTGCGGAGCGTGTTGGCCCTGGAATCATTACCGGTCGTCGTGTTTCCATGTCAGATGAGTATGCTCGTGCCGGATCGGCGTGCTTAGGGAACTGCGATGTCATTACCGCCGAAACTCCGCCCACTGGCATCCCTGGGCCCTGATACCGCGACGTCGACAGGCCTGGCAGAGCTTCCGCATGGCGTACCCGCAGCGGTCAGCGACAACCCGCTGCCAGCCTTGATGGCCCGCCTTGCAGGCGCACTGGCCCGCTCGGAAGCGGATAGACGCAATGTCGCGGAAAGAGCCCCTGGCCCGGATCGATCCCAGCAGCTGCCGTCCTCTTTGCCGATTCCAGCGCCTGACCTGCGGGCCGAAATGGCGCCCACCGGGGCCGACTTTCAGAATCTGAAGCTCTACCAATATAACGTCAACGCGAATGGCAGCTACCGTCACCTGGATTTCGGCATGATCGGGCTGGCTTATGCGGCCGGTATCTGGCGTGAAGCGCGGCTTAAGTTATTTGATCGGCGCGGGATCGTGGGGCTGGAGTTCCGCAGCCTGAGAGATTGGCCAATAGTGTTCGACATTTGGCCGGGTGAAAGTCGCGATCAATTCGGGCCGTTTTGGCATCTCGAAACTCAGGGTGTTCTTGAGTCCCTTGTGGAGCTTGGCTCTTCGCACAATAGGATCGTGGTAGCCGCGATCCTCGAAGCGTTGCCCACCGCAGCCCGCCATGCCGCCGCCCTTGCCGGGCTGGCGGGGGAGGAGCAGGAGGCGTGGTCCGTGCGTGGCAGAACCCTCCTGACTACGGTCGCCACAGCCGTCTCGAGCTCAGTGGCACCGCCCGCAGGCGGGTCAATGTAACTCTCTGTTGGCGAGACGGAAAATCGTGCCGCCGAGCCTTATTGTCGCCGCTCCTTTGTCGTGCCTCCAGCGCCCTAATTGAGCATTGTTATGTTATAAATGGACAGCGCTGGGTAAGGCGCTGGCAGCAGGGGCATCGGGGCATGGCGCGGGCGATGCGCATGCGCGGGGCTGCGCGAACGCTCCGCACAACGCGATCCGCTGGAGAAGCTTGCGGCAACGGTGGATTTTGAGATCTTCCGGGTGGAGCTTGCCGCGGCCCTCGGCGCGCGACCGCGCGAAGGGCGGGCGGCCCGCCTTCGATCCCGTCCTGAAGTTCCGCATGCTGGTGCTGCAGGCGATGCGCGGATTGTCGCTGGCGATGGCGGGCCAGAGTCGTGGACGCGACCCTGGTGGCAGCGCTCCGCCAGCGCAACACCGAGGCCGAGAAGGCCTGCATCAAGGCTGGCGAGAAGGGAGCGGCGATCCGGCCTGACAAGCCGGCCAAGGCACGCCAGACGGACACCGATGCGCGCTGGACGGTGAAGTCCAGCAAGGCGAAACCTGCCGCCGACGACGAGCCGCAGATCGACATCGCCATCCCGACCTTCGGCTACAAGTCGCATATCTCGATCGATCGCCGGCATGGTCTGATCCGGCGCGGCAAGACCACCGCCTCCGATGTCTGGGCCGACACCGCATATCGGTCAGCGGAGAACGAGCGGTATCTGGCCGGCATCGGCCGCGTCAGCCGCATCCATCGACGCAAGCCGCGAGGCCGATCGATGCCAAGGCACCATGCGAGGGCGAACGCGGCCAATTCCGCGGTGCGCGCCCATGTCGAGCATCCCTTCGCGCATCAGAAGGGGATCATGGGGCTTGTGATCCGCACCATCGGCCTCGCGCGGGAGAGTGCGGCCGTCACGCTCACCAACATGGCCTACAACATGAAGCGGTGGTGCTGGCTCGGCAGGCGAGCTGTGCCCGCATGATGCGAAAGCCGGAGCGAGCAGCCGCAACCGCTACACCAAGGTCGGCGCAACAGCGCTTTCCCCGGCGACCGGGGCGTCCCAACGATCCTCCGGCGCCCCATGCGCGCCACAGGCCAGGGATTCCGGAGGTATCCAGGTGGCCATGGCTACCCTGATCCGAGCGTTGGGCGACATTGGCAGGCTTCCTCGTCGTGACGGCCATGTCGAGCGCGTCGAGCACCAGGCGCATGCGCAGGTCCGTCGCCATGGCCCAGCCGACAATCCGGCGCGACCCGACATTGAGGTCGACGGCCAGGAACAAAAAGCACGCCGCGGTGGGCACGTAGTTGATGTCCGCCACCCACAGCCGGTTCGGGCCCGCGGCCCGAAAATCCCTGCCGACCGGGTCGTTGGCAGGCCTATTGTGGGTCGGCTCCCGCTGCGTGGTCGTCGGGAAGCCGCGCCGGGAGACGCCGCGCAGCCTGGCCCCGCGCATCAGCCGCGCCACCTGCTTGCGGGCTGCTCACACCGCCATCCCTGCGAGCCCCGCCGTAGCGCTCGGCCTGGCGGACCCAGCTCCAGATCGACTGCGCCGTTGGCTCAAACACGCGCGCGAGTTCCTCGGGTGTTCGTCCGATCGGACCAACTCCACCATCTGCCGCCGGAACTCCGGCGGATAGGGCACCCTGAATTTCGGCATCTCGAATACCTCCGGCTCAAGCCTCGGGGTGTCCACGAAACAGGGTCAACTCCAACTCCAAATTGGTGTATCGGTTTGTCATGAGCGATAGTAGTTTTATGCGGTGCTGCCTGTGCGATCGAGCGTGCCCGCACGCTGCTTACGGAGAACTCAATCGCTGCCCCAGATAAACCTTAGCGTCGGAGCTGTCGTCCCGAGCTACAATTGCGCGCCCCACCTGGCGGAACGCCTGAAGTCGATTGCAACCCAGACCCGCTCCATGCGACGCCTTGTCTTTCTCGACGATGCGTCGACCGACGGAAGCTGGGCGGTTGCAGAGCCATTGCTGTCTGAAATGGCCTGCCCGGTCGAGGTCCGCCGCAACCTGCACAATTCCGGTAGCGTCCTGCACCAGTGGCAAAAGGGCGCGCTACTGCTGGATACGGATCTCGCCTGGATCGCAGAGGCCGATGATAGGGCGGATCCGACCATGATCGAGCGCCTAGCCGGTCTGCTGGAAGACGATGCTGACGCCGTTTTCGCCTTTTGCGATTCTGTCGCCATCGGGCCAGACGGCCAGGGGGTCAGTGAGGAGGACAAGACCTATGCGGCGGCACTTGGCGATCACGGGCTGAGCCGGGATGGCAGCTTTTCGGCCAAGGAGTTCCTGGCCAGCTTCCTTTCGCCGCGTAATCTGATGGTGAGTGCCAGCGCGGTGCTGTGGCGACGCGCGGCGCTGGTCGCGGCACTGGCCGCGGTGCAGCGGGAGATGCCATTCTGGCAGTCTGCCGGCGACTGGCGCGTCTATGCCGAGGCCTGCTGTGGCATGGGGCGTGTGCATTATCTTGCTACGCCACTGAACCTGCATCGCCGCCATGCTACGAGCGTGACGGGCAGCACCCCGCCAGCCCGTCGCTTTGCCGAGGTGGTCGCCATGCTGGTACTGCTACGCCGGCGTGTCGGCGCAACGCTGGAGCGTGATACGGTGATGCGGAGCCACCTCGCCACACTTCGCCAGCATTGGGGCCTGGGCGCTTCAGCGGAACGGGGCTGAGGCTGGCAGATGACGGCCATCGGCAGGATTGAAGTCCTCGAACAGTCTGAGGGATGTGTTGTCCTCTGTGGCTGGCTGCGCATCGATCCGGCGCGGCTTGGCTTCGGGCTGCCGCGACTGCTGCTCCAGGCCGCGGATGGCGAACAGGAAACCGCGCCTCTGCGGCAATTGCGCCCCCGGGCTGATCTTCCGGCCCAGGACGGGACACCGCCCGCACTTGGTTTCGAGCTGCGCCTCGCCTCGCCCCTGATGGGGCCGGGGATGACGGTCAGTGTCATCCTGGACGATCGCCAGTTCGTACTCGACCCGGGCCAGATCCGCATGCAGCCTCTGCGCAGTCGCGGCGCGCTGGAAGCAGCGGGCCGCCATGGCGTGTCGGGTTGGGTATTTGACCTGCCAGGGCGCGTGCCGACGCTGTTGGTCGATGACCGGATCGCCGTTGCCGTGCCGCTCGACCGCCCTCGCCCGGACCTGCCCTTCGATGACGGCCACGTCGATACCTGCTTCGGATTCCATCTGCCGTTGCCCAGGCTGGGTGAAGCACTACGCGCTGTCGAGCCTGACTTCACCCTGCTGGACGGAAAGCCACACGCGATCACGCTGCTGTCCGGCGGGACGGAACTGGGACATCGCGTCTTGCTTTTGCAGCGCCAGCTTGGCGGTAAGCTGGAACGCATTGCCGGTGGTCAGGCGATCGGCTGGGCGACTGAGGCCGAACCTCTGGAGCCCGCGCCCCGCATAGAAGTGCTACTGGACGGTACGCGGTGGCAGACCGCTTTGGCCAACACGGCCCGCGGCGATCTGACCAAGAGTGGTGTCGGCACGCGCCTCGCCGGCGGCGCCTTCCGCCTCAACTTGCCGGAGCGAAGCCTGACCGGCGCAGCCGAGGCCAAGGTGGAACTGCGCCCGGCCCATGCGCGGGAAGTCCTCGCCGGTACGACCCGCCTTGAAGGTCTCGCGCCGTGGCGGCCAGACCGCGGCGCGTTGCTGGGATTGGTGCCCCAGCAGGGAATGCCACAGGTCAGCATCGTGGTGCCCATCTACAACGCCGCCGATGATCTTGCGCGCTGTGTCGAATCCGTACTGTGTCACACAACGGGTCGTGCCCGCCTGTTGCTGATCGACGATGCCAGCCCCGATCCCGCCGTCGCCGCACTGTTCAAGGGCTGGGAAGGCCTGCCGGGGGTCGAGCTGCACCGCCAGACCACCAACCTCGGCTTCACCGCCACCTGCAACCGCGGCTTTGCACTGGCCGGGGGCGACGACGTGGTATTGCTGAATTCGGACACGCAGGTCGGGCCCGGATGGCTCGACGGACTGCGCCTGGCGGCGCATGCCTCGCCGCGGATCGGCACCGTGACGGCGGTCTCCAACAATGCCGGTGTCTTCTCGGTGCCGGAACTCGATGTGGATAATCGCCGGCCGGCCTGGTTCTCGGTCGCCGACATGGCCCGGCTGGCGCGCCAGGCGGCGCTGGCGCTGTGGCCTTCCGTGCCGACGGGCAATGGCTTCTGCCTTTACATCCGCCGCCGCTGCATCGATGCGATCGGCGGTCTCGACGAAACCGCCTTTCCACGCGGCTATGGCGAGGAGAATGACTTCTGCATGCGCGCCGCCGCAGCCGGCTTCGAGCACCGCGTGGATGACCGGACCTGGATCTGGCATCGCCGCTCCGCATCCTTCGGCAGCGCCAAATCCGTTCACATGGCCGCCGGCCGGGCCGTGCTGACGGAGCGTTACCCGGAATATCGCATGCTGACCGGCATCTTCCGTGAGGACACGGCCTTCCTGGCCCTGCGCTGGCGTGTGCGCCGGGCGCTGGAGCGTGCCCTGGCCAAGGGTGATCGGCCGCGGCCGCGCGTGCTGTTCGTGATCTCGACCGACAGTGGCGGCACGCCGCAGACCAACCGCGACCTGATGGGCGCGCTGACGGATCGCTACGAGCCCTGGGTGATGCGTTGTGACGGCAGGGTCATCGAACTGACGCAGCATGGCGCCGCCGCGCCGGAAGAAACCGTCCGGCTTGAACGACCGATCAACCCTGCCACGCATGCCTCGGCCGAATATGATCGGTGCGTTGCCGACCTGCTGCTGCGGCATGGGTTCGAGCTGGTCCATATCCGTCACATCGCCTGGCACGGCATTGGACTGCCGCGCGTCTGCCGTACCCTTGGCATTCCCGTGGTCTTCTCCTTCCACGATTTCTACACGTTGTGTCCCACCATCAAGCTGCTCGACGGCGAGGGAAATTTCTGCGGCGGCCGTTGCACTCAGGGGGAGGGTGCTTGTGTGGCCGAACTCTGGCCGGCCGCGTCCATGCCACCGTTGCGCGGGCGCTTCGTGCATCGTTGGCGAAGCTTCATGACAGGCGCGCTCGAGGCCTGCGATGCGTTTGTCACGACGTCCCCGAGCGCGCGGGACACGCTGCTGGACGGGCTGCCCTTCCTGGCTGGGCGGGACATGCGGGTGATTCCTCATGGCCGCAGCTTTGCGCGCCTGCTTTCGCTCGCGGTCGAGCCAGCGGCCGATGAGCCGCTGCGTGTGCTGGTGCCGGGCAATATCTCGGCCGCCAAAGGCGCCGCCATCATCGCAGCACTGGCTGCCCAGGACGGTGGCCGGGAAATCGAATTCCACGTCCTCGGCGCCGTCGACGGAATCCTGGAGCAGCCCAGGGCCGGGGTGGTGCTGCATGGCCGCTACAATCGTGACAACTTCGCCGAGCGCGTGGCGATGATCGGCCCGCATCTCGCCGTGATCCTTTCGACCTGGCCGGAAACATACTGCCACACGCTGACCGAATGCTGGGCCGCCGGCGTGCCGGTGCTAGGCAGCGCGATCGGCGCAGTCGGCGAGCGGATCGGGGCCGATGGCGGCGGCTGGTTGGTCGACCCGGCCTCGCCACCCGCGGAGATCCATGCCCTGTTGCTGCGGCTGAAGGAGGATGATGCAAGCCTGAGCATGCGACGGGAAGAGGTGCGACGCTGGCAGCGCCGCATCGGGCGGCACTACGATACCTCCGCTATGGCCGTGGCGTACGACCTGCTGTACCGCGACGTGCTGCAGCGCCGTCGCAGCTTCTCCGCGGCGCAACCGCGTCCACTACCACGCGTGGCCCTCATGCTGGCCGCGGCGTCGCGGCAGGATGACTTCCGCCTGCCGATGCCAACAGGCAATGACGTGGCGCGCGACATCGTGTTCCGTGCGGTATCAAGTACCTATCCCTTTGGCGACCCGGCGGCTGGTCTCGGAGATCTGGTCTTGATCGGCGAAGCAGCTGCACGGCCGCGTGACTTGATCCTGGTCGCCGAGCAATGCGCCAGGGCCGCGCTTCCATTGTGGGTGGAAAGCGACGCAGCGCCGGCCGACGCTGCGACACGCGCTGCACAGGCGGCTGCAGGTGCCAGCTTTCTGGTGCCGACGCCGATAGCCGCAACGGCCTTGCGGCGTGGCGGCTATCGGGCCGCGGTCCTGCAGCCCCGCCTCGACCCATTGCAGTGGTTGCCACCTACAACCGTGCAACCCCCCGCCATCCCGGCCCGACGCACGCCGTGCCGGCTACTTGGCTTTGCGGATGATCCGGGTCTCGAGGCGTTGCGGCCTATGCTGGAGGAGCTCCGCCTGCTGGACGTGGCCGACTACGTGCTGGTCGGCCCGGGTGGCCTGCCACTGGGGGCGAATTCCGTGGCGGGGTTGCGTGCCATTGCCCAAGGCTGCGACGCGGCTCTTTTTCCCCTTGCGGTGGCGGCCGACGAACCCCGCGCCATGGCGCTGCGCGCCTGCGGCCTGGTGCTGCTGAGGAGCCGGGTAGCTGCGGAGGAGCCAGGAGAGATGGCAGATGGCCAAATTGTCCTACCGCATGACCCGGCTGCCTGGCTTCTTGCCATTGCGGAGTTGTCCGCCAATGCCGCCAGGCGCGAGGCCCTGGCCCGCCTTTCCCGGCGCGCTGCGGCGGCGCAAATGGTTCTGCGCGGACAGGCCCATCGGCTGGACCGGGAGCTACGCAGCGACCAACGCGATGCTTCATCGCCTGTCTTAGGGTTGATGATGCCGCACGGTTGGGCGGAGAGTGAGCATGGGGCGATTCCAAGGATCGACCAGCATTGAGCGCAGCCCATCGGGAGCAAGCGCGGCACGAAGCCCTTCTCCCGGCGGGTCATGTCTCGTCGTGTGGCATAGGAGCGCTACGCCACCTACAGAGCATTTTTCGCGGCTGCGAAGGCATTACGCTGGCGCTCTGCTGATCGCATTCCCGGCGAGAATCTATCGAACCGGTGAAGGGCAACACCGCGCTGAAAGGCAGGCGACCGGCACGTAAACATGTTATTGGGAAGGCATGCCGGATCAAGTCATCCATCTAGGCGAAGCTTGGGCCGGCAGCAGCGTGAACTGCGTAGCCTTCCGCCACGAGGCGATCGTGCGGGTGGAAGGTGGATGCGTCGTCAGCTTTTACGATACAGACGGCAATGTTGTCTTGCAGCACATCGATCATGCCTTTGTGCCTCAGCGCCGCCTCACCATCGTTTGCCCTGTCGTGCCGCATGACGCGCATAATTGCATCAGCCTCGGCGTAGACCCGTCCGGGACCGTGCACGCAGTGTTCGGCGCCCATAGCTCCATTGCCTACCATGTCCGCGTACCGCCATTGCTTGATATCGCCGCGGCAGAGGCTGTTCCGCTGGGCGGTCGACCACACTCGCGCTTCACCTATCCGACCCTTTTGCGGGACCCTCGTTCCGGTGAGTTGCGGCTGCTCTACCGCGAGGGTGGGCCTTGGGCGGGTGAGTTGCGGGTCAAGCGCTGGAACAGTGAGGTTGCGGCCTTTGTGGACGACGAGGTACCGCTGCTGTCCGGGCAAACCTGCCAGCCCACAGCCGGCCCCTATATCAACCGCCCTGTCATTCTCCCGGACGGGCGCGTCGCGCTGTTTTGTGTTTGGCGTCTGGCGCGCGACGCCACGACGGCCGGGGAGGTGGCGAATACAGGATTGGACCTCGTCGTCGCCACCGCCGATCTGCGAAGCCTTTCCAGCCTGGATGGCGTGGGGCTGACGCTGCCGGTCACGCCAGTTCATGCGCCGCGGACCTGGGCGGTTCCGGCCGGTGCCAACCTTATCAACCAGGGCGCCGCGGCATGCGGGGCGGATGGCAGCCCAATGGCGCTGACCTACTGGAACGATGCCACCGGTGTTCCGCAATACCATATGCTTTGGCTCGAAAGCGGGGCTTGGCGAGCCGCGGCGGTCAGTTGCTTCATAACCCGTTTCAGCCTGCAAGGCCTCGGCACGCTACCCCTGCCGCACAGCCGGCCGGTACTGCTGGTACGCCGGGACGGCCTTGCACTGTGTGTCTTCCGCAGCGCCGAATACGGCAACCGGCTGATGCTGACACTGATCGGCCGGCCATATGGCGACCCAGGCGACAGGCGGACAGTGGTATTGCTTGATGAGGATCTGGGCTTTTACGAGCCAGCGGTAGATCATTCGGCCTTCGAGCAGGATGGCAGCCTGGTGATGTATGTGCAGGCCTGTGCGCAGGACCAAGGCGACCGCGGGCGGGGCCGCGAAGGCGCGCCTGCCCGACTTGTGAGGTGGTCCGGCGCGCGGGTGGACGGATGGGAAGCCCGGAGCGGAGAGGCGTCCGCGCCTTCGGACGAACATGCCACGTCGAAACCTACGCCCCGCTGACCCGCCGCGTACTTTACATTGCAGGCTTTATTCTTTTCTCAACGCGGCAGCTTTCTTTTCAGCCACGTATTCCGCATTAGACTTTCCGGTGAGATCATTCGGACAAGACACCAGAAATCTTTCGGCCTGCTGGCTCAATACAAAATCCGGCTTTTCCTCTTCTATTATAGAGTAGTCTAAATTTGGCTGCCACAAACAAACCAGACGCCGAAATGTCTGGGCATACACATCAAGCAACTGAGTCGAAAAAGAATCCCGGAAAAGTACGCAACTTGGAAGTGTTTCTTTTGAGTTTTCGTAAACTACGCGGTGGCCGATATTGGGAACATTATTATTCTCAAGGCATTTGAAAGTTTGGTCGCGGATTTTTCCGCGGAGCGTTTTCGTTCGTTCGCCCAATTTCGATGTAAGATCACCATCAACTTCAACCTCAGTAAATTCTATTTCTTGCTCGTCGATGGCTTGGATACCTGCGGATGTCATCATCTCGCGATAAGCGTAGAAGGCTCCGCGGTGGTTCCAGTGTGTGTCGCCGCGAATGTATACATCCTCAACCATTGCTTTTTCTTGCAGTATTTTGATGGGGTAGCATGTGCGCACGTGCCCTTCAGCCGCGGACAACACATTAAACACGGGGCGACAATCTGAAAGACTAATGCCTTCAGGCAATTTTTTGGCATAAACGCATTCTTTGTTTGGTATAACAGAGAACAGGTATTTAAAACCCATCGCCTCCGAGCGCAAATTTCTCAGCTTAAACAAATTTCTCCAGGTAGCAGAGAATCCTTCTGGCGTCCTGTAGTTTCCAGAAATTTGATCAATGACTCGATTAGAGTCATTTGTAAGAAATAGCCACCCATCGCGGCCGACCAAAACCTTATCGACGAGGCTCATTTTATATAGGTCTCACTCCGAGTTTTCTGTGGGCAGCGAGGCCCGCGTCCTATCAATGGCCGCCTTGAACGTATCGACCAAATTCCTGATGGATTAGTTTTAGAAACTCGTTGCTGGCGGCGATCCGAATTTGACCCCGCTTAGCCTGCACAATCCATACCGACGGGTATCCTGAGGTGATTTTATATCCTGGGTGGAGCTCCAACCCAGCAAGGTCACTATTATTACTTTCGCCGTAGCCATAAAATTCGACGTCTTCATAACCCATTTCAGAAAGAAGACGAGAAAGCATGGGTTTCGAATAAAGGAAGCGGTGACCCCAGCCGTGAAAAGCTCGATTTATTGCCAGGGTTTGGCGTACGCTTTGATCAGAATCTGCTTCGTCGGCTTTAAAGTGCGTTAATGTAACCCATTCGAGTGAGGGGGTCGATAAACGGATTGAACCCCCGGGCCTTAACGCCTTTCCTGCCTCTAAAAGGAATTTTATTGCCCCGTCAATCTCAAGATGCTCTATGAAATGCTCTCCATAAACATAATAAAGAAAATCTATCCACGGCCAAGGATGAGTCACATCCATGACCTGATCGATACCCTTAAATCCCAATATGTCGACGTTCCACCATCCGGGGCGGATATGATCCGGGCCGCATCCCACCTGAAGACGACGAATGCCTTCAATAGAGCGAACAGCCCCGGCACACTCAACACTACTTCCATTCGATTCAACGTTTTCGCCATTCACGGTTTTACGTTCCTTTCCGAGATGCCGTATGGAACACTTGTCCGCCCTGACTGCGCACAATCAAACCTATATCGTCGGAAGTTTCAAGGCTTTTCGCTTGGTCCGATGTTACCTCACATACTGTTTCGGCCAACACAACTAATCGACAGTCGCAGCTTTCGATCGCGTCCCGCTCAACATTCCGCCTAAGTGGTCACGATTCCCATCCAATTCCCGAATAAATTTATCTAGAATTTCCGCTCGCTTGGCAAACGTATGCTCCGCAAGCACATGCTCGGCAGCTGCGCGAAGGGCCTCCGGCGTTATCGTCGCACTTGTCGCGCGCGTGAACGCATCAAGGAAGCCCTCCCCCTGCTTGAGGGTCACCACCGTGTCGCCGAAAAACGATGCAATGCCATCACAGTCATCCGAAATAACGGGGCGGCCACAGGCCACCGCATCGAAGATGCGGTTGGAAACGATGCCCCACCGGCGCATATCCTCCCAATGGTCGTTCAGGACCACCCGCGCCTGGCGATAGAGGTCGCCAAGGTCGTCATTCTGGACGAGCCGGGATTTCACCAGATGCTCGGGGGGCTGCCCTGCCCAGCCGCCTCCATGGACCTCGAGGCCCACCCCGGCTTCAGCTGCAGCGCTCACAATCGGCCTGGCAACCCCGCGCGAATTCCCGACAAACACAACCGGACCTGACTCGAGGCTCTGCCCGGCAGTGCTGTCATCGGGAAAGAAGATCCGGCTGTCCGTGCATTGCGGCAATATGGAAATGGGACAATTTACGAGGTCGGCAAAGCTATGCACGAGCCGTGTTGAAGCGGCGAAGCACCGGTCATAGCCGTTGATCTCCTCAACTGAAACCTTGTCAGGGTGGCTAATGATCCAGAGCAGGTTGATCTGCCCAACCTTCGGCTGGTAACGGTCCAGGCCACGCAAGGTCAGGCACACATCGTCAGACGCGGCATGGGGACCGTACCAGTCATCCAGGCAGTCAATCCGCACCGCATGGCCGCGGGCCTCCAACTCACGTCGCAGTGAATTGGCAAAATACCAGTCGCCCCAGCCGTCCGCACGCTCCAGCTTCGGGCAGCCGATCTTTATGGCAATCCGCAGCCCGGTAGAAAACCTTTCATGCGCCGCGGCCAGGAACTCACGCGCGCGCACATCATAGGTGTGGTGCTCCATCACCAACGCTTTGGCTTTTGCCGTAACCTCAGCCCGCTTTGCGTCGTCGGTAACGTAAAGCTGTAGCAGCTCCGCCAGGCTCTCCTTGCTCGTGTAGGCGGGCAATACACCGGAGAATACCTCTGCGATACCGATCACATTGTTGGTCAGTACGAGGGCGCCGGACGCCAAGGAATCGAATACCCGGCTATTCAACGAGCCCCACGTCGCAGTGACGAAATTCGAATCATCGATAACAACCTTCGTGCTTTTATAGACATCGGCGATCCGTTCGTAAGGCAGAACGCCACCCCAGAATTGACTTGCCTTAGGATGACCATCCCAGCCCTTTCCGAAAAAGCGGATGTTTAGCCCCCCGGCTTCGTCAAGGATTGCAACCACTTCGCGCGGCGACCCCCAAAAATGCCCGGTGAAGGCTGCGTCGGATGCCAAATTTTGGTCGAAGACGCCTCCCTCTGAAAAACGCTGCGCGTCTGTGCCTATCCGCAACAGGAAAACGGAACGGCAGAGCTCCTCCTCCATGTAGCGCCTGGCATGGTCAGAGGATGCGAACCAGATGTCGAACCGTTCCCTCCAGGGCCTGCTGACCCACCGATGAAACCAATTACGTGCCCAGCCGACCACCGTGGCTGTTGTTCCCAGGCCGGTAACCTTCCGCACATCAAAGTCATCGGTCATGACAATTAGATAATCGATGTCGGAGGCATCGACGGGCTCGTTTTTATTAAAAAAGAAACTGCGTGATGGGGTCGTTCGGCCCATAGCGCGCGCAAAATCGAGAGCAGTCATATAATCGCCGGCGGCAGCCTCTGGCCCAAACTCCGATACAACAAAGCCGAAATTTATTTTCCGGCCGGTCCAAAATGCCTTTTCCGCGAGATGTGGAGAACGCAGAGAGCGCCTGAGGGTGTACGACCAGTGCCCAGCGAAATAGGTACCGTTCCGATTGCGCCGCTCAGTCACGCTCGCTGGCATCTGTCGCCGGCTGTGCGCGCGGACATGCACGGCGCTGACGCTGTTCACGGAAACGTTCACCTTGCCGGCAGCAAGGCTCCGCAAGCAGAGATCGATATCTTCCCAGCCGTAAAAATACGCCTCGTCAAAACCGCCCAAATCGTTAAAAAAGGTCCGGTCCATCGCAATGAGCGCAGCTGTTGCCGCGGGAACTTGGACCGCATTGAAATTTGCCCACACACAATCGGTCAGCAACCGGCTCTCGAACGGCCGTACGCCGCCAGGTGCCGCGGGATTGAAGTGAATCGCGACGTGCTGAGGCGCCTGGGCACCAATACGAGAGTTAGGGATGGGGGGGTCAAGAAGCTTGGCTCCGACAACCCCAATCTCAGGCCCCATGAAGCGTGACATTTCGCCCACGATTGGAGCCGTCAGGTAAACATCGTTATTAACAAAGAAAATTATGTCTTCTTGGCATAGGCTTGCGCCGTAGTTGTTTGACTCAGAAAAAGAAGAACTGCGCGGGCGAATGATGTGTTGCACAGGAAGCTTTGATGAAAACGCTGCGATGACGCTGGCAGTTTCGTCAGAGGATTCATGATCAATAATTATGATGCGCTGAAAACTGTATTCCTCGAAAGTTTGAATGCTCTCAAGCAAGGCCCTGAGAACATCGGCGCCCTCCTGTGTCAGGATGACCGCGGCAAAGGTTGTTCCCCGCTTTTTTATACCTGGCTGGGCGAGAACGGCTTGTATCGGCATAGAGGGTATGGATGGACTGTAGCCAAGCGGCGAGATTTGCACCTCTCGCGTTGCAGATGTCAACACACCACGCCTCGTTCGGGCGCGTGCCGTGACGGAAACGTTTTCCCCCTTACAAATATTCGGCGGTATCTCAACCGAGAAACCTGCCACATCCGAACCGCCCTTCTTTGCCGCCACATCCTTCCGTCTGGAGAGGGCGCGGCCGCTTGCTAGCAAAACGTCGTCGAGGAACACATCGATGTTCACGGCATCGCCGGGCCGCGATGGATCTCGCGCCCATCCAACCGCAAGCAGCGTACCATTGGGGGAAACACGTACTCCTTCAAAAGAACCTTCGATGTCGTGAGCAATGGCCACAACGTCAGAAATTGGTTCGACCTCAGGTTCCGGCGGATTGTGGAGTGAGCCGACAGCAAACACTAATTTGAGCGCAGGTATGACCAGGCGTAGCGCACGCTTGGCTGTCCGCGCGGAGCAAGAAACCTGCAGGCGCACGGTGGGCATTGTTTCTTCGCCGGCCGGCCCGGTAATGACGGCCTTTTGGATTACTAGACCAGCCGCTTCAAGTTCAACTGAAAGCCCATCAATCAGACCAGCATCGCTTACTGAGAAGGCGGCTTCGACTGTTAGCCGCCCGGCCTCGAAAGAAGCGGTGCGAATCTCAGCCCGGAGATCCAATCCTGGATTGCAGCCCAAATCGATCCTAAGCTGACCAAATTGTGCCGTTCCAATTGCGACCAAGGCTCCCGGAACCGCCGGCGCAGACACCAGCATGCTAATAAATTGTGGCCCTAGCCGTTCGACCGTAATGGAACAGGAGGTCGACGCACCGTTCGACTGGTTAAGGACCTGCCAGGAAAGACGGTCAAGCTCGATATTGTCTGCATGACCAACAATGTAGCGCAGCTTTCCCGACACGCTGGACTGAGAAATGACCATCGCATCGACTTGCCAGGGCTGCGGCGTGGCGATCGAGTACAAGGAAAGCGTCGCAGCTTTCGGCACGCACCCTATGTCAGTTACCAAACATGCGAGCTGGAGATTAGCGATCTCCACTACCGGCTTGCCCTCAACTTGGCATAACACGTGAACGGCTTGACCGGAAATTGACGTCGACGGAAAAATGGCTGCGAACTCGGTCCATTCGGGACCAATTTCCAACCGAAGTTTTGATCCGGACTGCCACCTCCAGCCTTGCTTCACTCCTTCGTCGTCCGCAAGACCAATTACGAATGCAGCCTTTTGCTGCTCGGAAGACCGGAACCGCCCTCTCAAAAGGACGGTTTTGGGGCCAGCAACATTGGGAACATCAGCAACCAGAAACATGCGCGCCGACTGCTGTACATTGCCGAAATCAAGGCGCGCGATAACTTCACTGTCAGGCAGAAGCCAGCACATAGCCTGGGGTTTTTTTCCGCCGCCACCAAATTCAACGAACAACCTATCTGTAATTTTCGATTTATGAGCAAGCTCAATCTCTTTGGGCAGATCCTGACCAACCAGAGCGGAAATTAAATTAAAGCCCGGAATTTTGTATTGCGATTTACCATAAATGTCGCCGATCTCGTGGCTTTCCGAAATATTTGTTGCTGACTCCAAACGCCTAGCGTCAATAATCGCCGCTAAATTCGGCGCCATAGCAGGGGCGGTATCCGCTAAGGCGACGGAAGGTGCCATTTCGTTCGTTACGCATCTAACCCAAAAACGGGCGGGGAATTTTGAAATTTGGACGGAGACGAAGTATTTTTTATCGTTATCGGCCACACCAACAACTGGGGGCAGAGGTATAGATATTGTCTGCGTCTCATTTTCCAGCCGGTACGGCTTTGCGGCCACCGAAATCAGGACATGATTGCGAACCGTCTTTTCGCCGAGCACGGCAACCCAGTCGAAATCTGTACTCTCACCGTAAACCTTCGAAAAAATCAGTTGCGCTTTGTTCCCTGCCACCGTCGCGCTTCGAGGATCGATAAGCCAGAGAAGTCGAACCCACTTTTCACCGCCGTCGAACTTAAACTCATGGCCATCACCATCCGCCGTGACGGTCACCTGGACATTTCTAATGTGGCCACTCGCCTCGATAAGGGGGCCATCCCCGACAATGCCGAAGCGGCTTGAAGTCACCAACGGAGTAATCGAATGATTGTTTTCGCCGATTGAGGGGGGGGGCAGTCGCAACCATTCCGCGATCCTTCCGGGAGACAAGCGCAGAGAACGCTCGGTAACTACGTTAACCAAAACATGAGAAGGCCGAAACCGCTAAAATGGCGACATTTTGTCTGTAACCCAGCCGTCACTTGCCGATCGCGAGGGTCGGCTCGGCCAGGTCAGGCTTGCGTTTGGGTCTGTTTCGCCGGGTCACAATGGCTCTGAAATTGATGGAGCCAGGCCGTGCTACACGCCCCCCCCCTCCATCCTCGTCGCGTAGGCGCGAAGGACCGCCAACTCGTCGCGAAAAGCATCGTTTTCTCCGTCGGCGGCCCCGCCGTCTGATTCTGGACGACCTTACAGATCTGCCTGCCGTCACCACCCTCTGCAGAAAATGTTTGAATTTACCTGAGTTAAATAGTGCCGACGAATCCTGCCACAGTCAAGGAAGGCAACTGGGTGTAAAGCCCCTGTCGCAATGCTCGGCTGGATGGTGTGGGAGCGGCTCCCGGTAGCGTCCACGGAGATGGTGGAAATCCCGGTTTCGACTGGGGTGTGGGGCTTGGGTGGCCATCGGACCTGGCGACTAGCGGAGTGTCCCATTCAGAGGATCTCCTGAACGAGTGTCGAGTTGCAGTTGCCCCGCTTCCGTGGATTGTTGCGGGTTGGGATCAGTTGCTGGGGTCAACTTCGCCGATATTGCGCACCTCACCTGTTCGGCAGACGCCCAGCGCCACGACCATCGTGGCCAGCAGGATCGCCAGGATATCCTCATGCAGCCGGTGGGCCTGCGCCACCGGCGGGTTCGGGCCGGCCATGTCAGTCGGGCCGGATGCCGCGCTCACGGATCAGCCGGCCCAGCCGGTCCGTCTCCTCCGCCAGCCGGGCCGCCGCCTGCTCCGGCGTGCCGGGCGCGGGCTGCATGCCGAGATCGACCAGGCGCGCCGCCGTGGCGGGGTCGCGCAGGGCTTCGGTGAAGGCGGCGTTCAGCCGCGCCACCACGGCGGGCGGCGTGCCGGAAGGGGCCACCAGCAGCGCGCGGGGCGACGCCTCAAGGCCCGCCACCCCGGCCTCCGTCAGCGTCGGCACACCGGGCAGCTGGCTGCTGCGCGCCTCCCCGGTCACGCCGAGGGCGACCACGGCGCCGGCGCGGATCTGCGGCAGGGCGCTGGCCACCGTGTCGAAATAGATATCCACCCGGTTGGCGACGATATCGGTCAGCGCCGCGGCACCGCTGCGGTAGGGAATCTGCGTCATGTCCAGCCCGGTGGCGCGGCGCAGGATTTCGGCCGCCAGGTGGTTGGAGGACCCCGCGCCGGGGGAGGCATAGTTCAGCCCGGCCGGCGTCGCCCGCCCCTTGGCCACCAGGGCGGGCAGGTCGCGCACGCCCAGCCCGGGGCTCGCCACCAGCACCAGCGGCAGGTCGGCCAGCGCGGTGACCGGCGCGAAGGCCCGCGCCGGGTCGAAGGGGGCGGGGTTGTACAGGGCGGGGGCGGTGGCGCAGATCGGCGGGCAGACGGCCAGGGTATAGCCATCCGGCCGGGCCTGGGTGAGCGCCACGATGCCCAGCGTGGCGCCGCCACCCGCGCGGTTCTCCACCACCACAGGGCGGCCGAGGATCTCGCCCGCCTTCTCGGCGACCACCCTGGCCAGCAGGTCGGTCCCGCCACCGGGGCCGAAGGGCACGATCAACCGCAGCGAACGGTCGGGAAAGCTCTGGGCGGCGGCTGGCGCGCCGGCCAGCAGGGCGCCGGCGACGAGCAGCGAGGCGGCCAGGCGGCCGGCAAGGGCGGTGGCGATCATGCAGCGATTTCCGTCAGCGAGAGAGGCGGCAGGCTTGCGGCTGGCAGCCCGATACGAATTGGGTAGAGTGATTTAGCTGATAAGCCAAATATTTTCGGCTCAGGAATAGCGCCTTTCTGCGCCTGGCGGTCCAAGGCCGCCCAGCTTTGTGCCACGCCGCCTGCCGAACGGGCATGCGCGCCGGGCTTTCCCTGGCAGAGCTTTGACCGATCGGCTAAACCAAAGCCCGCATGAAGCAACCCGCGAACCGCAAGGGGTCACGCCAGCTGGGCGATGCCGTGAAGGCAGCCCGGATTGCCCGCGGACTGACCCTGAAGCAGTTGGCGGACCGCAGCGGCATGGCGCTCTCGACCCTGTCCAAGGTCGAGAACCACCTGATGTCGCCGACCTATGACAAGCTGCTGCAACTGACCGCCGGGCTGGGCATGGAGATTGCGGAGCTGTTCCAGCCGCGCCCCGCCGATGCCACAAGCCCGCCCCAGGTCACCGCGCGGCGCAGCATCAGCCGCGCCGGGGAGGGGGATTCGGTCCGCACCGCCTTCTACACCTATGGCTACAAATTCACCGACCTGACCGGCAAGCGGATGGTGCCCATCGCAGCCGAGATCCGCGCCCGCACGCTGGAGGAATTCGGCCCGCTGCTGCGCCATGCGGGGGAGGAGGTGTTCATCGTCACCACCGGCTGCGTGGTGGTGCACACCGAATTCTACGCGCCGGCGCGGCTGGAGGCCGGCGACAGCATCTACCTCGATAGCAGCATGGGGCACGCCTACCTCAACGCCGCCGCACTGCCGAGCACCGGCATCTGCGTCTGCAGCGCGGATACGCCGGCGCTGTATGAGACGTTGCACGGCCTGGCCGTGCCGGTGCCTGCGGGACCAGACGGCCCGGGCTGACGCCTGTCTTCACACCTGCTTCATGATCTTCGCGCAAAATTGTCCCCAGGACTGAAAAATCCCGGAGGATGCGTGGCTGTCTCAAAAATATCGCCGCTTTTGGCGCCCGTCCTCGATGTAGTGGCGGAGGAAGCCACCAGCGCGGTGCAGGTCCGGGGCGCCTGGAACACGCCACCCCCCGCGCCCGCGGCACCGGCCACCACGGCCCCTGCCGCGCGCCTTCCCGAGCCTGAACTGAACGCGCCGGAACTGAACCAGGCAGCCCCTCCCCCCGTCACGCCACCCGCTGGGCCACACCTCGCGGAGCTGCTGGTGCAGTTCAGCCCCGGCCTGGATGCGGCCCTGGTGGAGCAGGCCCTGGCGCAGGTCTCCGGCACCCCGGTCGAGGTCATCCATGGCGCGGCCACCGGCCCGGACGGCCTGCTGCTGCGCGTGGCGCTGCCCGGGGGGATGGAGGAGGCGGAGGCGATCACGCTGCTCACCCTCCAGCCCGGGGTGGACTTCGCGGAGGAGAATTTCACCGTCTCGGTCGAGGCGGTGTCGAATGACACCAGCTACGCCAACGGGTCCCTCTGGGGCATGTATGGCGACGCCACCGCGCGCAAGAACGCCTTCGGCAGCCAGGCCGGGGAGGCCTGGGCGGCGGGGGAGACGGGCAGCAGCAAGATCGTCATCGGCGTGCTGGACAGCGGCATCAACTACACCCATGCCGACCTGTATCTGAATGTCTGGATCAACCAGAACGAGATCCCGATCAGCTTCCGCAGCAGGCTGGCCGATGTGGACCGCGACGGGCAGATCACCTTCCGGGATCTGAACCAGGCCGCCAACAAGGGCTTCGTCTCCGACCTCAACAGGAATGGCCGGATCGATGCCGGCGACCTGCTGCGCGACAAGCGCTGGGCGAACAATGACGACCAGGACCGAAACGGCTATCGCGACGACCTGTTCGGCTGGGACTTCGTCAACAACGACAACGACCCCTTCGACGATAACGGCCACGGCACCCATGTCAGCGGCACCATCGGCGCGATCGGCGGCAATGGCGTGGGCGTGGCCGGCATGGCGTGGGAGGTGCAGATCCTGGCGCTGAAATTCCTCGGCGCCAACGGCTCCGGCAGCATCGCCAATGCGGTGAAGGCGCTGGATTACTACACCAATGCGGGCAAGGTGGCGGTCGGCCAGGATTTCATCGCCACCAACAATTCCTGGGGCGGCGGCGGCTATTCCGCCGCCATGCAGGGCGCCATCGACCGCACGGCGGCGGCCGGCAACCTGTTCATCGCGGCCGCCGGCAACAGCAGCCAGGATACGGACCGCATCGCCAATCACCCCTCCAACTACAGCACCAAGGCCAGCGTGGGGTATGAGGCGGTGATCTCGGTGGCCGCCCTCACCAGCTCGGGCGGGCTTGCCTCATTCTCCAATTACGGGGCGACGACGGTGGACCTGGCGGCGCCCGGGGCGAGTATCCTGTCCACCACCGCCAATGGCGGCTATGGCGCGATGAGCGGCACTTCCATGGCCGCGCCGCATGTGGCCGGCGCGATCGCGCTGTATGCGGCGGCCAATCCGGAGGACAGCGCGGCGGATATCCGCGCCGCCCTGCTCGGCTCCGTCACCGCGACCGCGTCGCTTTCCGGCAAGACCGCGACCGGCGGGCGGCTGGATGCGGAGGCGATGCTGAGGGCCGGCGACGATGCCGCGCCGACCCCGCCGCCACCGCCGCCGCCGCCTGTCCCCACCGCTTTCTACGGCACGACGCGCAGCGACATGATCACCGGCACGGCGCGGGGCGAGACGTTGAGCGGCGTGCCGAAATCCGGCAGCTTCCTCGGCCAGGGCACGATCGACGTGCTGCGCGGCCTGGGCGGCAACGACACCTTCATCCTCGGCGATGCCCGCGGCATCTTCTACAATGACGGCAACGCACGGACCGGCGGGCAGGGGGATTACGCGCGCATCATGGATTTCCATCGCGGCGACCGGATCCAGCTCTCGGATGATGTCGGCACCTATTTCCTGCGCAACGCCCAGGTGGATGGCTTCACCGGCATCGGCATCTACGCCGATACCGACCGCAATGCGCGCTTCACCAGCGCCGATGAGCTCGTCGGCCACATCGTCGGCAACATGGCGCTGTCCAGCTCGGATTTCCTGTTCGCCTGAACCGGGCGGGCCACCGAACCCGCCCGGATCCCGGGCGTTACGGCTCCTCCAACCAGGGAGCCCGATCGATGCCCGACCAGACCGGCCAGAAGCCCGTCAACGACCATGAGCGTGGGGTGATGGACAGCTTCCCCGCGAGCGATGCGCTATCCGACACCGCGACCCAGGGACCGCGCGCCGTGCCGGCTGGGGAGGCGCATCCCTCGAAGCATGTGCCCGATGCGGTCACCGTCTCGCGCCACTTCAAGGATCATGAGACGGCCAAGCTGGCCCTGGAAAGCCTGGTGCGCAGCGTGCCGCTGGACCGCAGCGCGACGGAGCTTTCGGGCGCCGAACTGCGCCTGAGCGTGCCGCGCGACGATTCCGCGCGGATCGAGTCCCTGTTGCAGGCGGCGTGACATCGCAGCTCGACGCTACAGCGCCTCGGCCGGCGCGCCGCGCGGGACATAGTTGCTCCAGAGCCCTGCCCCCGCCTGCGGCAACATGGTGCCGTCTTCGGTGGACCAATCGAGCGTGTAGTAGGTTTCCCAGGGCGGGCAGACCTGCGTCTTGTTGAACCAGAACTGCACGCAGCGCTGCACGTCAGGCAGATGGCGGTTGCGGTAGATCCAGCGCAACTCCGACCCGGTGACGGAGCGGTCCTTCGGTTTGTCCCCCCTTGCAGGGCGATCCGAATTGCCGCCGCGAATGGGGTTGCGAAAGGACTTGCGGACGACCGCCACCATGTCGAGGCCGTCCAGCACGAAATGGACCGTCCTTCCGGTCTTGGCCGCCCACATCAACCCGCCCTTGTCCTTGCGGCGGATATCTTCGTTGCTGCCCGGCGCCCCAATGCTGCTGGCAAACTTCCCATGCTCCCGCAGGGCGCCGATGAAGGATCTCCGGGCAGCCTTGCTGACCGGGCTGCGAGGCGTGTCCGCCCCGATGATCTGGAAATCCTCGATGGTCAGGCCGCCCTGGAAGATGCTGTCCAGGTAGGATCGTCGTGCGAGGCTGAAGCTCACCTCTTCGACGCCGTAGACCAGATCGCCGGGCGTGAACGCGGTCCAGGGTGGTCTGAATCCCATCGGTTGGCTCCCGCTGCCATCAACAGCGGCGAGCCTAGGGCACCGGATCCGAAAGCGGAACGAAAACCTCAGCCCGCCACCGGCAGGCCCTTGCTGGTGGAGTATTCGAAGTGCAGCGCCTCCCCCGGGAAGATCCTCGGGTGGATCGCATGCGCCGCCATGGCCGCTTCCGAAAAGCCCTGCAGGATCAGCTTGAGCTTGCCGGGATAGGTGGCGACATCGCCAATGGCGTAGACCCCGGGGATGTTGGTGGCGCAGGTCGCCGCTTCCACCGTGATGTGGCTGCGATCCAGGCCGAGGCCCCATTCGGCGATCGGGCCGAGTTCCATGGACAGGCCGAAGAAGGCCAGCAGATGGTCCGCCGGCACCGTCTTCACCTCCCCCTTCAGCGTGGCCAGGGACACGCCGGTCAGCACCCCGCCTTCGCCTTCCAGCCCGTGCAGCTGGTAGGGAATGGCGAGTTCGATCTCGCCGCGATCGGCCGCCTGCTTCAGCTGCGCGGCGCTTTCCGGCGCGCAGCGGAACTTGTCCCGCCGGTGCACCACCGTCACATGGGCCGCCACCTGCTTCAGGCTCAGCGCCCAATCCACCGCGCTGTCGCCGCCGCCCGCGATCACCACGCGCTTGCCGCGGAATTCCTCCCGCTTGCTGACCAGGTAGCGCACCGCGCCGCTGGCCTCGAATTCCGCCAGGCGTTCCAGCGGCGGGCGGTTCGGGCCGAAGGCGCCGGCGCCGGCGGCCAGGATCACGGCGCGGCAGGTGATGACATCGCCCTCGCTGGTGGTCAGCACCAGCGTCTCCCCCTCCTGCCGCAGCCCCTCGACGCGGCGGCCGAGCATCATCATGGGGTTGAAGGGCGCGCATTGCTTGTGGAGTGCGGCGATCAGGTCGGCGCCGGCAATCTCGGGGTGCGCCGGGATGTCGAAGATCGGCTTTTCGGGATACAGCGCGCTGCACTGGCCGCCGATTTCCCCCAGCGCGTCCAGCACTACCGTTTTCATCCGCAGCATGCCGCATTCGAACACGGCGAAGAGCCCAACCGGACCCGCGCCGATGATCGCCACATCCGTCTCGACAACTGCCGGCATCTCGCTTTTGTCCCAACTGCCTGGCGGCTGCTTGGACCAAGGCGCGGCGTGGATCAAGGCCATGTCTTGTGCAGCGCGGCAGGGCCGGGGCAGATTGCGCCGCCTGATGACCCTCACCCCTCCCCTGGTGCTCGATTTGGCCGATGAGGCCGCGACCGCCGCGCTGGCCGCCCGACTGGCCACGCGGATGCGGCCGGGCGATGCGCTGCTGCTGGAAGGCCCGCTGGGCGCCGGCAAATCCGCCTTCGCCCGCGCCTTCCTGCGCGCGGCATCCGGCGATCCGGCGCTGGAGGTGCCATCCCCCACCTTCACCCTGGTGCAATCCTACGACCTGCCCGCCGGCCCGGCCTTCCATTTCGACCTCTGGCGCCTGGATGGCCCGGAGGGGCTGGAGGAGCTGGGCTGGGAGGAAGCGCGGGAAGGGATTTCGCTGATCGAATGGCCGGACCGCCTCGGCGCCCTGCGGCCGGCCGATGCGCTGGTGATCACCCTGGCACCCGGCGCGACCGAGACATCGCGCATCGCGACGCTCACCGGCTGGCCGGGCCGACTGCAAGGATGCGCACCATGAAGGCGGAGGCGGTCGCCTTCCTGGCGGAACACGGCTTCGCGGCCGCCACGCGCCTGCCGCTGCCGGCCGATGCCTCCTTCCGCCACTACACGCGGCTGGTGGGCGGGCCGCGCCCGGCCCTGCTGATGGAGGCGCCGCCGCCGCAGGAGGATCTCGGCCCCTTCCTGGCCATCGCCGCGCATCTGCACGCCGCCGGGCTTTCGGCGCCGGCGGTGCTGGCCGCGGATGCGCGCCAGGGCTTCGCCATCATCGAGGATTTCGGCGCCGCCACCGTCGCGCAATGCCTGGATGCAGGGCAGGATCCGGCGCCGCACTACCTGGCCGCCACCGCCGCGCTCGCCCGGCTGCATGCGGTGCCGCCGCCGGCCGACCTGCCGGAATGGGGCGCCGTCCGCATGGCGGATACGGCCGCGGCCACCTTCCTGGAATGGTGGTGGCCCGCGGCGCTCGGCGATGCGCCGTCGGAGGCCGTTGGCGCGGAATTCGGCCGGGCGATCCATGCCATGCTGGCGCCCTTTGCCGGGGCGGGCTTCGTGCACCGGGATTTCTTCCCGGCCAATCTGATGCCGCTGCCGGATCGTGCGCCGCCCGCCGATGTCGGGCTGCTGGATTTCCAGGACGCGGCGCTGGGCCACCCGGCCTATGACCTGGTCTCCCTGATCGAGGATGCGCGGCGGGATGTGGAGCCGGCGCTGCGGGAGGCCTGCATCGCCCGCTACCTGGAACTGCGGCCGGAGCTGGACCCGGAGGCATTCCGCGGCGCCATGGCCGCCCATGCGGCGCAGCGGCATCTGCGCGTCGCCTGCCTCTGGGTGCGGCTGGCGCAGCGGGACGGCAAGCCGCACTACCTGCGCCACGGGCCGCGCTGCTGGGCGCTGCTCGGTCGCGCCCTGCAACACCCGGCGGCGGCGCCGCTGGCAGATTTTCTCGACACCTATGTACCCCCGGCCTTGCGCGCCAATCCGGTGGGGCTGGAGACCGAAGCGGCATGATCGCCCTGACCCACGCCATGGTGCTCGCCGCCGGATTAGGCACGCGGATGCGGCCGCTGACGGAGGATCGCCCGAAGCCGCTGCTGATGCTGGAAGGCCGGTCCCTGCTGCATCACGCGCTGGACCGGCTGCGCGATGCCGGCGTCGCGCATCATGTGGTCAATGCGCATTGGTTCGCCGACCAGGTGACCGAATCCGTCGCCGCGCATGACGCGCCGGGGCGGATCGTGCTGCGGGAGGAGGTGCTGCTGGAGACCGGCGGCGGTGTCGCCCACGCCCTGCCGCATCTGGGGGACGCACCCTTCGCCGTGGTGAATGGCGATGCCTTCTGGCTGGATGGCCCGACCCCCGCCCTGGTCCGCCTGGCCGCGCAATTCGACCCCGAAAGCATGGACGCGCTGCTGCTGCTGGTCCGCACCAGCCAGGTGGATGGCGAGGCTGGGCGCGGCGACTTTTTCGTCGATCCGATGGGCGCGTTGCGGCGCCCGGAGGAGCGGGAGATTTCCCCCTATCTCTTCGGCGGCGTGCAGATCCTGTCCCCGGCGCTGTTCCGGGACGTGCCGGAGGGGCCGTTCAGCCTGAATGTGCTCTATGACCGCGCCATCGAATCCGGCCGCCTGTTCGGCCTGGTGCATGACGGCGCCTGGTTCCACCTTTCCACCCCGCGCGACCTGGACCGGGCGGAGACGATGCTGCGGGCGGGGATGCTGACGGCGCTGTTCTAGGACGCCCCAGGCTGCTGGAGCCGCCTCACCGCAAGCGAAGGCGGTGAAACGGCTCCAGATCATTGTCTTGTCGCATTTTCCGAGTCGCCTTGCGAAGCTGCAAGGCTTGAAAATGCTTCAGGCTGGAACGGAACATGAATCTCTTCGACATCCCGGCCGAGCTGCCTTTTCTCGAATGCCTCGCCGCCGGGGTGCTCTCGGATTTCCGCGACAAATCGCCCGAGGCCCTGTCCCGCGCCACCATCCTGCTGCCGACGCGGCGCTCCGCCCGCGGGCTTCGCGATGCCTTCCTGGCCCGGGCGGAGGGCCGCGCCCTGCTGCTGCCGCGGATGCGGGCGCTGGCCGGCCTGTCCACGGAGGATGCGGATGAGCTGGCGCTGCCGACGCTGCTGGACCTGCCGCCGGCCGTCCCGGCGCTGACCCGGCAGGCGGTGCTGACCAGCCTGGTGATCCGCCTGCCGCCCCGCCATGGCGGCCCCGGCACGCCGGAACAGGCATGGTCCCTGGCCGCCGAACTTTCTCGAATTTTCGACGAGATCGCGCTGGAGGAGAAGGACACCGAACTGCTCGCCACCGGCACGCCGGGCGACTTCACGGAAACCTGGCTCGGCCGGCTGGAACAGCTGGTGCCGGAATCCCAGGCGACGCATTGGCAGATCACCACCACCTTCCTGCGCGGCGTCGCCACCGCCTGGGCCGGCTGGCTGGAAGGGGAAGGGCTGCTGGATATCGGCCTGCGCCGGGTGCTGGCGCTGCGCGAACAGACCAAGGCGTGGCAGGACAGGCCGCCCGCCCATCCGGTGATCGCCGCCGGCATCGGCGTCGGCGGCACCATCCCGGCGGCGGTGGAACTGCTGCGGGTGCTGGCCGGGCTGCCGCAGGGCGCCGTGGTGCTGCATGGGCTGGACCGGGCGGAGCTGGCCGCGATCTGGGATTCGATCTGCGACAGCCCCACCCACCCCTTCTGCAGCCAGGGCCGACTGCTGCACGCGATGGGCGCGGCGCCGCGCCAGGTGCGCCGCTGGCATGGCTGTGCGGAGGCCGTGCCCAGCGTCCCCGCCGCCCGCACCGCCCTGCTGGAGATGGCGCTGCGCCCGCCGGAGGGGATGCAGCCCTGGACCATCCCCGCGCCCGAGAGCTGGGCGCCCGGCCTCACTGGCCTGCGCCTGGTCGCGGCGCCGGAGGCGCAGACGGAAGCCGCCGCCATCGCCCTGCTGCTGCGGGAGGCCCTGGAAACCCAGGGCGCCCGCGCCGCCCTGGTCACGCCCGACCGCGACCTGGCGCGGCGTGTCTCGGCGGAGCTGGTGCGGCACGGCATCCGCGCCGATGACAGCGCCGGCCAGCCACTCGGGCAGACACCCACAGGCGTGTTCCTGCGCCTGCTGGCCCGCACCGTGGCGGAGGATTTCGCGCCCGTCCCGCTGCTCGCCTTGGCCAAGCACCCGCTCTCCGCCGCCGGGATGGATCGCGCCGAATTCCTCGATGCCGTGCGGCTGCTGGAACGCCGGGTGCTGCGCGGGCCGCGGCCGCTGGGCGGGCTGGAGGGGCTGGGCCAGGCGATCGCGGCGCTGCCGGAGGATGACCGCAAGCCGCCCCTGCTGGCGCTGCATGCGGCGCTGGCCGGCGCGCTGGGTGATTTCAGCACCGCCCATGGCGCCGCACGCCCCCCCGCCGATCTGCTGGAGGCGCATCTCTCCGCGGCGGAGGCGCTGGCCGCCACGCCACAGGAACCGGGCGGGCTGCGGCTCTATGCGGCGCAGGAGGGTGAGGTGCTGGCCGGCCACATGGCCGATCTCGGCCCGGCCCTGACGCATCTGCCGCCGATGGACCCGGCGCTGTGGCCGGCGCTGTTCGAGGCGAGCCTGGAAGGGGTGGCCACCTACATCGTCCGCCAGCACGGCGCGGCGCATCCGCGCGTGGAAATCCTCGGCCTGCTGGAAGCGCGGCTGTTGTCCTTCGACCGGGTGGTGCTCGGCGCGCTGGATGAGGGGGTCTGGCCGCTGGCGACCGACCCCGGCCCCTGGATGAGCCGACCGATGCGCGCGCAATTCGGCCTGCCGGAGCCGGAAGCCCGCATCGGCCGCGTCTGCATGGATTTTTTTCTCTTCGCCTGCGCGGCGCCGGAGGCGGTGTTTTCGCGCGCGGCGCGCCGCGGCGGGTCGCCCACCGTGCCGGCGCGCTGGCTGACGCGGCTGGAAACTTTTCTCGACGGCCAGGGGCTTTCACTACCGGGCAGCGAGGCGGCGCGGATGGCGGCCGCGCTGGATGTGCCGGATCGCGTGACGCCGGTTTCTCGTCCCGCGCCGCGCCCAAGCCTGGCGCAGCGGCCGCGGGAGATTTCGGTGACGGAGGTCGCCGACCTGCTGGCCGACCCCTACGCCTTCCACGCCAAGCGCATCCTTCGCCTGCGCAAGCTGGACCCGCTGGATGCCGATGTCGGTGCGCTGGATTACGGCATCATCGTCCATGCCGCGCTGTCCGGCTTCGTCAACGCCATCAGCCGCGCCCCCAATGGCTGGCCGGGCGACGATTCCGCCCTGGCGGAATGGGACCGCGCCGCCGCAACCGCGCTGGCAGCCCAGGGGCCGCGCCCCTCCCTGGCCGCCTTCTGGCGGCCGCGGCTCGCCCGCATCGGCGCCTTCGTGGTGGGGCTGGAAGCGGAGCGGCGCGGCAGTGGCGGCATTGCCGGAAGCTGGACGGAAACCGCCGGGCTGCTCGACCTGCACCGCCCGCGCGGCACCGTGCGGCTGAAGGCGCGGGCGGACCGGATCGACCGGCTGGGCGATGGCACGCTGGCGATCCTGGACTACAAGACCGGCACCCTGCCGGGGCAGGGCGAATTGCTGGATGGCCGCGCGCCGCAATTGCCGCTGGAAGCCGCCATGGCCGCGGCCGGCGCCTTCGCCGGCGTGCCAGGCGCCGCGGTGCGGGCGCTGACCTATTGGAAGCTCTCGGGCGGGGAGACGGCGGGGGAGGAGAAGCAGATGGTCTCCGAGCCCGAGGATGTCGCGGACCTGGCCGGCGTGGCGCTGGACCGGCTCGGCGCGCTGGTCGATCGCTTCCTGCTGGGCGATGCCGCCTTCACCGCCCGGCCGCATCCGGGCCGCAAGACGCGCGGGGGCGATTACGACCATCTCTCCCGCGTTGCGGAATGGGCGGATGCGGAGGGCGAGGAATGAGCCTGACCCTGACGCCCCGCCAGGAAGCCGAATTCGAACAGGCCCGCGCCTCGGACCCCGCCGCCTCCGCCTGGGTCGGCGCCTCGGCCGGGTCGGGCAAGACCAAGGTGCTGACCGACCGGGTGCTGCGGCTGCTGCTGGCGCCGGGCACCAGGCCGGGGGCGATCCTCTGCCTGACCTTCACCAAGGCCGCGGCGGCGGAGATGGCGCATCGCCTGGCGCGCGACCTCGGCCGCTGGGCAGTGGAGCCGGAGGCCAGGCTGGCCGCGCGTCTGGCCTCGCTGCTCGGCCGGGCGCCGGACCGGCGGGATTTGGATGCGGCGCGGGGGCTGTTCGCCCGCGTGCTGGACCTGCCCGGCGGCATGCGGATCAGCACCATCCACGCCTTCTGCCAGTCCCTTTTGCGCGCCTTCCCGCTGGAAGCCGGCCTCGCGCCGCAATTCGGCGTGGTGGAGGAAGCGGACGCCGCCACGCTGCTGGCCGAGGCGCGGGAGGCGGTGCTGGTCAGCCCCGCCCAGGCCCCGGCGCTGGAGGCGCTGGCCAGCCTGGTGCCGCCGGAGGCCTTTTCGAACCTGGTGCGCGCGCTGGACCGGGACCGCGAAAGGCTCGGCACGGCGCTGCGGGAGACGGGGTCGCTGCCGGCGCTGTGCGCGGCCATCGGCGCCTATCTCGGCCTGCCGGATGCGGCCGGGGAGGATGCGCTGGTCGCCGAGGGCGCGCAGGCGGTGGACGACCAGGCGCTGATCGCCGCCCGGCTGTTGCAGGGCAGTCGGAACGAGAATGACCGCAAGCGCGGCGACCGGCTGCTGGCCTGGCTGGAACTGCACCCGGCGCAGCGCACCGCGCGCTGGGCGGAATGGGTGGAGATCCTGCTGACGCAGGAGGGTACGCCGCGCGCCCGCATCGCCACCAAGGATGTCGGCCCGCGCCAGGCCGAATGCATCGAGATCCTGCGCCGCGAGGGCGAGCGTGTGGCGGCGGTGGAGGGCAGCAGGCGGGCCAGCCGGCTGCTGGCCGCAACCCGCGCCCTGCTCAGCCTCGGCGCGCCGGTGCTGGAAGGCTATCGGGCGCGGAAGAAGGCGCGCGGGCTGCTGGATTACGATGACCTGATCCTCGCCGCGCGGCAGGTGCTGCGCGACCCGGGCAGTGCCTGGGTGCTGTTCAAGCTGGATGGCGGGCTGGACCACCTGCTGCTGGACGAGGCGCAGGACAGCAACCCGGCGCAATGGGGCATCGCCGCCGCGCTGACCGAGGAATTCTTCGCCGGCAGCGGCGTGGAACGGCGCGATGGCGCGCGGCGCACGATCTTCGCGGTGGGTGACGTCAAGCAATCCATCTACGCCTTCCAGGGCGCCGATTTCGCCGGTTTTCGCAGGTGGCAGCAGCATTTCGCGGGACGCTTGCAGGCGCTGGGCGACACGCTGCGCGATGTGCAGTTGCAGGTCTCCTTCCGCTCCACCGCGCCGGTGCTGGCGCTGGCGGATGCGGTGTTCGCCGAAGGTGTGGCGCGGGATGGCGTGGTGGCGCCGGGCGATACGCTGCGCCACCGCCCGGACCGCATCGGCCATGCCGGCTGCGTCGAGCTGTGGCCGATGCTGGACGGCGCGGAGGGCGATCCGCCGCCGCCCTGGGACGTGCCCGAATCCCCCGCTGCCGCCACCGGCCCGGATGCGCTGCTGGCGGAAGCACTGGCCGCGCGCATCGCCGGCTGGATCGAGAGCGGGGAGATGCTGCCCGCCCGCGGCCGCCCGATCCGCGCCGGTGACATCCTGGTGCTGGTCCGCAAACGCTCCGGCGGGTTGCTGCCGCGGCTGGTGCGCGCGCTGAAGGAACGCGGCGTGACGGTCGGCGGCACGGATCGCATCCGCCTGGTGGAACAGATCGCGGTGCAGGACCTGCTGGCGCTGGCCGATGCGCTGTTGCTGCCGGAGGATGACCTGCAACTGGCCGCGGCGCTGAAATCGCCGCTGATCGGGCTGGATGACGACCAGCTTCTGCGACTTGCCGCGGGGCGGGAGGGCAGCCTGTGGCGCCAGCTCCAGCTGGCGCGGGGGCAGGGAACGCCCGAGGGCCAGGCGGCGGATTTTCTCGCCGGGCTGATGTCCCGCGCCGATGTCGTCACGCCGCATGCGCTGTTCGCCGAAATCCTGGGGGAACATCGCGGGCGGCAGAAACTGCTGGCGCGGCTCGGGCCGGATGCGGCGGATCCGGTGGATGAATTCCTGAACGCCGCGCTGGACCATGGCAGCCGCCACCCGCCCAGCCTGCAAGGCTTCGTCGATTGGCTGCGCCGTGGCGGGGCGGAGGTGAAGCGGGACCAGGAAGCCGCCGGCGATGCCGTGCGCATCATGACCGTCCATGGCGCCAAGGGCTTGCAGGGGGACAGCACGGAGGTGCGCTGGGTGATGGAGCAGGACGCGCCGCCCCTGCCGCTCTGGGCGCCCAACAAGGACCACCACGCCCCCGCCTTCACGGAATTGCTGGCGCGGGAGAAGGCGGCACGGGCGGCGGAGGAACACCGGCTGCTGTATGTCGCGCTGACCCGGGCGGAAGACCGGCTGCTGGTCTGCGGCTGGCAGCGCAAGCGGCCCAAGGCGCGGGATTATCCCGAATCCTGCTGGTACGATTTGATCGCCCAGGGATTTTCCCGAATTGGCGCCGCCGAGGTGCCGCTCGATGCCCCAGCGGGCTTCGGCTTCGCCAGCACCACGCTGCGCCGCCTGGACAGCGCGCAGGAGGCGGCGCCGGTGCCGGATGGGCGGGACAAGCCGCCGGCCGGCCCCGCAGACCTGCCGGATTGGGCGCGCCGCCCGGCGCCGCCGGAGGTGACGGTGGATGCCCTCGCCCCCTCCGCCATCCAGGGCGAGAACGAGGCCCCCGCCGCCGCCCCGCATGGCGCCGCCGACCCCGGCGGCCAGCGCTTCCGCCGCGGGCGCCTGGTGCATGCGTTGCTGCAACACCTGCCCGAACGCCCCGCGGCGGAGCGTGAGGCCGCGGCGCGCAGCTTCCTCGCCCGGCGCGGCCAGGGGCTGCCGGAGGCCGAACAGGCGGCAACGCTGGCGGAGGTGATGGCGCTGCTGACCGCGCCGGATTTCGCCGCCGCCTTCGGCCCGGACAGCCTGGCGGAAGCGCCCATCGCCGGGCAAGTGGGCAACCGCCTGGTCAGCGGCCAGGTGGACCGGCTGCTGGTGACCGCGGACCGCGTGCTGGTGCTGGACTACAAGACCAACCGGCCACCACCGACCGAGGTCTCCGGCGTCGCGGCCCTGTATCTCCGCCAGATGGCCGCCTACCGCGCCGTGCTGCGGCTGGCCTTTCCGGGCAAGCGCGTGGATTGCGCGCTGGTCTGGACCTTCGGCGCGCGCCTCATGCCACTGCCGGAAGGGTTGCTGGACATGCATGCGCCTGGCGCATGAGGCCCCGCCGCCGCCGCAAGATGTCCCTTGCTTGACCCGGGCGGGGACGGCCACGATCTTGCCATCAACGCGCCAGCCCCCCGCGAGGCGCCCGGAGAGCCCCGATGAGTGAATTCACCAAGGCCGTGACCGATGACAGCTTCAAGCAGGATGTGCTGGAGGCTTCCGGTCCCGTGCTGGTCGATTTCTGGGCGGAATGGTGCGGCCCCTGCCGGATGGTCGCGCCGATCCTGGATGAGATCGCCCAGGAATACGCCGGCAAGCTGACCATCGCGAAGGTCAATATCGACGACAACCCGATGACGCCGAACGAGTATTCGGTGCGCGGCATCCCCACCATGATCCTGTTCAAGGATGGCAAGCCGGTGGATACCAAGGTCGGCGCCCTGCCGAAGAGCGCGCTGAAGGATTGGGTGGCCGGCAAGCTCGCGTGATGCGCGACGCCTGATGCGGGCGTGAAGATCGGCGGCGCTGGCACCGGCCCGGCGCCGCCTTACATTGCGGCCATGATCCGTCGCATCCTGGCCTTGGCCCTCCTCGCCCTTCCCCTGCCCGCCCTGGCGCAGGAGGGAGAGGTGGTACGCTCCGAGCGTGCCGCCTTCCACCTCACCACCTTCGCCACCGGGCTGGAACGGCCCTGGGGCGCGGCGATGCTGCCCGATGGGCGGCTGCTGGTGACGGAACGCCCCGGCAGGCTGCGGCTGGTCGGGCGCGATGGCGCCGTCTCCCGCCCCATCACCGGCGTGCCGGAGGTGGAGGCCGCCAGCCAGGGCGGGTTGCTGGACGTGGCGCTCGGCCCGGATTTCCAGACCAGCCGCGAGATCTTCCTGTGCTCGGCCACGCTCGTCCAAGGCGGTGTGCTGACACGGCTGACCCGCGCCCGGCTGTCCACGGATGGCGCGGCGCTGGAGGCGGTGACGCCGATCCTGGATGCAACCCCGGCGCAATCCTCCGGCCGCCAGCATTATGGCTGCCGCATCGCCTTGGGGGCCGATGGGCGCCTGTACCTGGGCACTGGCGACCGCAACGTGGACCGCATGCGCTCCCAGCGGCTGGATGACCTGGCCGGCAAGGTGCTGCGGGTGGACCGCGAAGGCCGGCCGCAGCGCGACAACCCCTTCGCCGATCAGCCCGGCGCGCGTGGCGAGGTCTTCACCCATGGCCACCGCAACCCGCAGGGCCTGGCGCTGAACCCCTGGACCGGCAGCCTGTGGCAGGTGGAGCACGGGCCGCGCGGCGGGGATGAGCTGAACATCCTGCGCCCCGGCGCCAATTACGGCTGGCCTGTCGTCACCCATGGCGTGAACTACAGCGGCACCACGATCAGCGAGCAGAGCTCCGCGCCCGGCATGGCGGACCCGATCCGGGTCTGGACGCCGGTGATCAGCCCCGCGGGCCTCGCCTTCTACGACAACCCGGCCTTCCCCGGCTGGCAGCGCAGCCTGTTCATCGCCGCCCTGAACCAGCCCGGCCTGGTGCGGCTGACCACCGATGGGGACCGGGTGACCGGGGAGGAACGCCTGCTGTTCGACCGCCGCATCCGCATGCGGGACGTGCTGGTGGCGCAGGATGGGGCGCTGCTGGTGCTGACGGATGAGGTGCAGGGCCGCATCCTGCGGCTGGTCCCGGCCCCGTGAAGGACGGTCAGTGATCGTAGTGCAGGCGCAGCTCGTGCCTGCCATCCGGTAGCACCGCCTCCGTCACCCGGTCCGCCGCGCGGCGCAGCAGCAGCGCGGCGAGGCGGGCGGCGAGCGCCGCATCCTCCACCGCATCCAGGCTGGGCGGCGGCCCCTCCGCCGGCAGCAGCGGCGCCCCGCTCCAGCGCAGCGTGGCGTCCAGGTTGAATTCGTCGAACCGGGCGGTGAGCTCCGCCGCGCTGCCCGGGGCCATCAGCGCCGGCAGGGCATGGGCCACTTCCTCCAGCGCCTCCTCCAGCCGGGCCACCACCTCCGCCCGCGCACCCCAGGCGGCGCCGGCCTGGCGGGCGAAATCGCGCAGCGGCGCCTCACCCTCCGTGGCCCGCCAATCGGCCTGGCGCTGCCGGGCCGTCCCGATCCGGAAGGCGGCCACCAGCAGCAGCGCCGCCACCATCGCCAGGACGAGGGAGGAGGAGACGAGCAGGCGGATCTGCGCCGGCATGCCCGAGAAGATCTGCGGTGCCGCGTCGTAGGACAGGCCGATGACCAGCGCGGCGCCCACCACCAGCGTGCGCCGCGCATCCATCAGCCGCTGGGTAACGATGCTCATGCCCGTGACGGTGATGAAGGCGGCGGCGAAGAACAGGGCGGCGCCCAGCACCCCGCGCGGTACCGCCAGCACCACCTCCGCCGAGCCGGGCAGCAGCGCGAGGGCGATCCACAGGCCGCCCACCGCAAAGCCGACCCGCCGCGCGGTGACGCCGCTGGCAATCGAAAGCCCGACACTGGCCGTGTAGCTGTTGACGCCCGGCACGCCGAGCACCCCGGCCAGGCAGGTGCCCAGCCCATCGGCCAGGGCGCCCGCCTTCATCGGCGCGAAATCCGGCCGGCGCCAATCCGGGTCCGTGGCGCGCTGGCAGGCCACCACATCGCCACAGACCCGCACCAGGCAGGCCAGCGCGCCCATGGCGAAGCCGGGCAGCAAGGTCCATTCCAGGGAAGGGGTCGCCAGCGGCCAGCTGGGCATCTGCCAGATCACCGGCACCGGCAGCAGCGGCGTATCCCGCAGCAGGACCGCCACCACATGGGTGGCGAAGCCCAGCACCAGCCCGGCCAGCACCGCCACCGGCCGCAGCCGCGGCCCACCCCAGACCGAGATACCGATGATGACCGCCAGCGCCACCGCCGTGGCCAGGAGGTCATCCGTGCCCCGGTCCAGCCCCGGCCCGAAGCCGAGCATCAGCCGCAGCGCCAGCAGGCCGAGGGTGACGCCGATCATCAGCACCACCAGCCCCACCAGCTCCGTCGGCAGCCAGGGGCGCAGGCGCTGCACGGCGAAGGACAGCGCCACCTGCGTGACGCCCGCCGCCAGGGTCAGCGCCGCCACCGCCCCCAGCCCGCCCATCTGCGCCGCGACCAGCGTCGGCGGCAGGTAGATGGCGGTGAAGACGGCCGGCAGCAGGAAGCCGGAGCCGACGCCATGCCGCCCCCAGACCTGCAGCAAGGTGGCCAGGCCCAGCGCCAGCATGGCGAGCGAGAGGTAGGAGGACAGGGTTTCCGCATCCGCCCCGGCCGTGTCCGCCACCAGCAGCGGGAAGACCAGGGTGACGGAGCCGAGGCCCACATGCTGCAAGGCGGCCGGCCACAGCACGCCGGGGGGCGGGGTGCTGTGCAGCGGCCAGTTCGTCGTGCCGTCCCGCATCCCCATCTCCAGCGGCTTAGTTCCCCGGCGCTCTTACACGCAAACGTTGCAATCTCCGTAAAAAAGGTAAACCCTGCGCACGGGGAGGTGAGGCAGCGATGAGCGACAGGTTCTTCAGAGAGTACCGTCAACGTCAGCACTTCCAGCAGCGCCCTGGCCTCCCGGGGCCTACCCGGATCGCGCCGACAATGCCCGGCATCGGCGCCACAACGATCGAGCTGTTCTACCAAGACCGGGAGATCGGCTACGTCACCTACTATACCGGGATCGTCCACCAGCTTTTCCAGCCGCAGCTCGCGGCCAATGCCCCGTATCTGTATCAGCCCGTTGTGCCGGGAAATCCGGCCATGCCGCGGCTGCTGATCATCACCGACTTCCACAGCGATATGGAACATCGGGTGAAAGGTATCGGGTCCGCCATGCTGCGGGAGCTGCTGCGACTCGCCGAGCAGGCGGAGTGCCGCTACATCCTGGTCACGTCGGGTATCAACCACGAGGTCTATACGGCGCTTGGCTTCGACCTGATCGAGCCAGGCGCGGAGACCTGGTGCATGCCGATCGGGCGGCTGCGGGCGCGGCTATCCCCCCTGCGCCGGGCGCGCGAGGCGCCCTGATCCGGGCAAGGCGGCCCAGACCCTAGGTGTTTGGTCCCACGGTTTGATGGTGCGATCCTTTCGAACGAATGGAAGGAGGCACTATGGGCCAGGTTCGTCACGGCAGCGCCACGACCACGCACGCCGTCAGAGCAGCGATACAGCGATCGCAGGCTTCGCTCTCGCAGCTGAGCCGCGAGCTGAGCATCAACCCCAAGACGGTTGCGAAATGGCGGAAGCGGGCAAACGTCGAGGACCTCAAGGCTGGGCCCAAAGAGCCGCGGTCTACGGTCCTTACCGAGGCCGAAGAGGCAATGATCGTCGCGTTCCGCCGTCATACGCTTCTGCCGCTGGACGACTGCCTCTACGCCCTTCAACCAACCATCCCCCACCTGACCCGCTCAGCGCTGCACCGTTGCCTGCAGCGACATGGCATCTCGCGGCTGCCCGACGTCGATGGGGACAAGCCGAAGCCGCAGAAGTTCAAGCGCTATCCCATCGGCTTCTTTCACATCGACATCGCCGAGGTGCAGACGTCCGAGGGGAAGCTCTATCTCTTCGTGGGCATCGACCGGACCGCCAAGTTCGCCGTCGCTCAACTCGTCGAGGTGGCTGACCGGCAAACCGCCTGGGAATTCCTCCAGCACCTCCTCGAAGCCGTGCCGTACAAAGTCCACACGGTGCTCACCGACAACGGCATCCAGTTCGCCGAGCAACCAAGAAACCGGAACACCATCTACTCCCGGCCCATGCGCTTTGACATGATCTGCGCAGCAAACCAGATCGAGCATAGGCTGACTAAGCCCAACCACCCCTGGACCAATGGCCAGGTCGAGCGGATGAACCGCACAATTAAGGACGCAACCGTCAAGCGCTTCCACTACGACAGCCACGATCAATTACGCACGCACCTCGCAGACTTCATGGCAGCCTACAACTTCGCCCGCAGGCTCAAGACGCTCAGCGGTCTCAGTGTCCGTCCAAGAACATGTTGAGTCCTGGGAATCGGATGTGATTCGATGGTGTCGATCACGATTCGCGGGAGCCGGCTGATGTGGACT
>LNFM01002652.1_pt1 | contig 37138 bp, 35 predicted proteins | sample 596031 | NCBI WGS metagenome assembly LNFM01 (sample SAMN04254537, study PRJNA301005) | activated carbon metagenome | isolation source: dual media filters at the Ann Arbor, Michigan drinking water treatment plant | place: USA: Ann Arbor | reverse complement strand
GAGAGGAGGGGTTGAGAATATGGCTGCGGTTGATTGGCGGATGAAAGGCGGTAGTGTCCGCGGCCATGACACAGAGCGAACCTTCTCCTTCCGCCGCCGGGGCGCTGCAGCGCCTCATTGAGATCATGGCCGCGTTGCGCACGCCGGAGACCGGCTGCCCGTGGGATCTGGAGCAGACGTTTCAAACGATTGCGCCCTACACCATCGAGGAAGCCTACGAGGTGGCGGATGCGATTTCGCGCGGTGATCTGGCCGACTTGAAGGACGAGCTTGGCGATCTCTTGCTGCAGGTTGTCTATCATTCACGGATGGCGGAGGAGCAGGGCGCGTTTGCGTTTGCCGATGTGGCCGACGCGGTCAATGCAAAGATGATCCGGCGGCATCCGCACGTGTTCGGAAGCGCGGAGGAGCGGGCGGCAGGTGCGCAGCCAGATTTCTGGGCGCGCATCAAGGCCGAGGAGCGGGCGGCCAAGGCGGCCGAGCGGGCGCGTTTTGGAAGCGCCGGTCAGCAGGCGCCCAGCGCGCATCGTGCGGCAGTGCTCGCCGAAGTGCCGGTTGGATTGCCGGCGCTGACGCGGGCGATCAAGTTGCAGGACAAAGCCGCGCGCGTGGGATTCGATTGGCCGGATCTGGCGCCGGTGTTTGCGAAGATGAAGGAAGAGATCGGTGAGCTAGAAGAGGTTGCTTTTTTATCTGCGGCTTCCGACTCCCCTGCAGGGAGCCGGCCGGAAGCCGCGGTGTTGATTGAAGAAGAGATGGGCGACATGCTGTTTGTGATGGCGAACATCGCACGGCATTTGAAGCTCGATCCGGAGACGGCGCTGCGAAAGGCGAATGACAAGTTTATGCGGCGGTTCGCTTACATCGAGCGGCGATTGGCGGAGATGGGCAAAACGCCAGAGCAGTCCACGCTCGAAGAAATGGACGCGCTTTGGGACGAGGTGCGGGCGCAGGATAAGGCGCGGCTGGGCCATGAGGCGGTGCCAGGCACCGTCTCTGGCACCAAGTCAGCGACCTAGAATTTACCTAGCTGCGCATCAAGCCGGGCTTTGTTTTCAGGCGTGGTGCGCAAAGTGAGCGTTGTGGCGCCAGTTTCGTCGTTGGTGGTGCGGGTGAGCACATCGGCGTTGGTGTGGATCCAGGCGAGCAGTTTGCCGGCGTCTGCGGGAAGTGTGACTTCGACGATCTGATCAGAGGCGCCGAGACGCGCGTCGATGGCGTCGAGGAGTTCGGGAATACCCTCCCCGGTGATGGCGGACACGAGTGCGGGTTGGCGCTCCTGGAAGCGCGCGAGGTTGCCGGCATCCTGGCGCAGGATGTCGGGCAGGAGATCGATCTTGTTCCAGACTTCCAGGATGTGGCTGTGGGCAGGCACGGTGTCGATGCCCAGATCGCCGAGCACGCCTTCGACGTCGGCTGCTTGCGCGTCTGTTTCGGGATGCGAGATGTCGCGCACGTGCAGGATGAGATCGGCTTCGACGACTTCTTCCAGTGTGGCGCGGAAAGCCGCGACCAACATCGTGGGAAGGGATGAGATGAAACCCACCGTGTCGGAGAGGATGATGCGGCGGCCGCTGCGCAGCTTCACTTCGCGCATGGTGGGATCGAGCGTCGCGAAGACCTGATCCTTGGCCAGGACGGCGGCACCCGTGATGAGATTGAAGAGCGTTGATTTGCCGGCGTTCGTATAGCCGACGATGGCGACGATCGGATAGGGCACCTTGCGGCGGCCGGCCCGGTGGAGTTCGCGCGTTTTCACGACTTGGGTGAGTTCGCGTTTGATGGACTCGATGCGCGATTCCAGAATGCGCCGGTCGAGTTCGAGCTGGGCTTCGCCGGGGCCGCCCAAGAAGCCGCCGCCGCCGCGCTGGCGTTCCAAGTGAGTCCAGGCGCGCACGAGGCGGCCCTTCTGATAGGTCAGATGGGCGAGTTCGACTTGTAGGCGCCCTTCGCGGGTTCGCGCGCGGCGGCCGAAAATTTCAAGGATGAGGCCGGTGCGATCGAGCACCTTGGCGTTCCAGGCTTTCTCCAAGTTGCTCTGCTGCACGGGGGTGATCGCGTGATCGACGATAACGAGGCCGGCGCCGGTCTCTTCAACTTCGAGGCGCAGTTCCTCGACTTTGCCTTTTCCAAAGAGAGTGGATGGACGTGGCTCGGCGATGGTGACGACGCGTGCACCGGCGATTTCGAGATCGATGGCTTCGGCGAGGCCGGTTGCTTCGGTCAGGCGGTCGTTGGGCGAGTGGGTGACGACGGGCGCACCGCGGCTATCGCGCGGGCCATCGTCGCGGTTGTAGATGTCTTTGAGGACTGGAACGATCACGAGGGCGCGGCCGGTGGATACGCGCAGGACCTCGGTGCCGGGCTTTTCACGCTCGGGAACGTCGTTGATGCCGTCTTCTGTCGCTTTATCGATGACGTGTGCCGCCGTGCTCGCGTGGAGTTCGGCCTCAGCCCTCTTCGCCGCCTTCACCGTCCATGAGGTTTACGGGCGCGCCGGGCATGATGGTCGAGATGGCATGCTTATAGACGAGCTGGGAGTGGCCGTCACGGCGTAGCAGCACGCAGAAGCTGTCGAACCAGGTGACGATGCCCTGGAGCTTGACGCCGTTGATGAGGAAGATCGTCAGGGGAATTTTTTGCTTACGGACGTGATTGAGGAAGGTGTCTTGCAAGCTGGGGGCGCGTTCGGGGGGCATTTTGTTGTTCTTTCCGATTGATCGGTCGGTTCTTTTTGTTGGCATACGCAGATTACGGGCGTGCGGCCTTGGCCGGACATGCGATGCGGCTCAGTGACGTACTGCACCTTTTTAGCGGGTTCTCTTCGCAGCTGCAGCAAAAATGCGTGGAAAGTCTGATCAGTGTCGGCGCAAACTGGGCTAAAAAGCTATTCAAACTGGCGTTGTTTCAGCCAGATCGTGGAATTTTTCCCGGAGGCGCTGGGTTAGCGCGCCGGGACGGCCGTCGGCGACCTTGCGGCCGTCGATGCTGACGACGGGCATTACGGTTGCCGATGCGGAGGTCACGAATGCTTCGCGGGCGGCCTGAGCCTCGGGAACCGTGAAAGGCCGCTGTTCGACCGGCACGCCTTGGGCTTTCAGGAGGTCGAGGAGCGTGGCGCGGGTGACGCCGCCCAAGATGCGGTGGTCGAGGGGGCGGGTCAGGACGAAGCCGTCGGGGCGGACGATCCAGGCATTGGACGAGGCGCCTTCGGTCACGAAGCCTTTCTCGTCGACGAACCAGGCTTCCTGCGCGCCGGCATCGCGGGCCGTCTCCTTGGCGAGGGCGGCGGGCAGCAGCATCACGGTCTTCAGGTCGCACCGGCCCCAGCGCGGGTCGGGAACGGTTTTCACGGCAATGCCGGACTTGGCTTTCGCGGCCACCTTGTGCGGGTCGATGGGGCGGGCGAGTGCGACGAGCGTGGGGTCGGTTTCGCCGGGAAAGAGGAAGTCGCGGGCAGCCTTGCCGCGTGTGACCTGCAGATAGACCAGTCCATCGCGGACGCGGTTGCGGCGGACGACTTGGGCGAGCACGTGGCGCAGGGCGGCATCCGACATGGGCTTGGCGATTTTGAGTTCGGCCAGCGAACGGTCAAGGCGGGCGAGATGGCGCGTGGTGTCGATCAGCGCGCCGGATTTAACTTCGCAGACCTCATAGACGCTGTCGGCGAACTGGAAGCCGCGATCCTCCACATGCACGCCGGCTTCGGCGTAGGGGAGGTAGCGGCCGTTGACATAGACGATGCGTGCCATGCGATGTCCCTTTGCAGGATCTTTTTAGAAGTAATCTGGGCTGACGCGGAAGAGCTGTTCGACCTGGCGGACGAAGTCGGCGCGGGCAAAGAGGACGGCGCGGTCGCCGACTTCGAATTCGGTATCGCCTGTCGGTTTGACGAGTTTGTTTTGCCGCAGGATGGCGCCGAAGCGGACGCCTTCGCCCAGATCGATCTCGCGGATGGATTTGCCGACAAGGCCGGAGGTTTCGAGGACTTCGGCTTCGAGCACTTCGCCGGCGCCGTTGTGGATCGAGTGAACGCCACGGATGCGGCCACGGCGGACGTGCTGAAGGATGCGGGAGACGGTGACGGTCTTGGGGTTCAACTGCGCGTCGATGCCGAGCGAGCGGATCATGGCGGCATAGTTGGAGGAATTGAGCAGGCAGAGGGAGGATTTGCAGCCGATCTGCTTGGCCAGAGCGGCGGTGAGAAGATTGGTCTGATCGTCGTTGGTGACGGCGATCAGCGTATCGGCGGAGGGGGCTTCGGCCTCGCGCAGGACGTCTTCGGACAGGGCAGAGCCGTGCAGCACGACGGCGCGCTGGAGCTTTTCGGCGATTTCCATGGCGCGGTTGCGCGACATCTCGATCACCTTCACGCGCACGTTGGCATCGCGCTCTTCCAGCTCACGGGCGATGAAGTATCCGATGTTGCCACCGCCGGCGATGACGAGGCGGCGGGCTTGCGTTTCCTCGTGACCAAAGATTTGGAGGACGCGGCCGATCTGGGCAACGTCGGCGATTACATAGACATCGTCGCCGACCTGGACCTGGTCATTGGCGTGGGCGACGATGAGTTTGCCGGCGCGGACGATGGCGACGATGGCGGCGTTGAGATCGGGGAACAGCTGGCCAAGCTGGAGCAGCGGCGTGTCGATGACGGGGCATTCGCTGCCGGCAGCAATGCCGAGGAGCACCGCGCGGCGATCGGCGAAGGTGACGGTTTCGAAGGCGCCCGGCGTTTCGAGGCGGCGCAGGATCATGCGGCCGACTTCGATTTCGGGCGAGATGACGCTATCGATCGCCATGTTGTCGCGATCGAAGAGCTTGCGCCATTCGGGATCGAAATAGGATTGGGCGCGAACGCGGGCGATCTTGGTCGGGATATCGAACAGCGCGTGCGCGACCTGACAGGCGACCATATTGACTTCGTCATGGAGCGTGACGGCGATCAGCATGTCGGCTTCGCGGGCGCCGGCCTTTTCGAGGATGTCGGGATGGGCGGCGTTGCCCTGGATGGCGCGGACTTCCAGGACGTCGTTGGCGCGCTGGACGAGTTCGGCGCTGGCATCGACGATGGAGATGTCGTTGCCTTCCGCGGCGAGGCGCTCGGCAATGCCAGTGCCCACCTGTCCCGCGCCGCAGATGATGACTTTCATGTCGGATCCCGCGACGGAGCGGGCCTCGGTATCAAGTTGCAGCTACGGCCGGGGCCGTCGCCATTCGCCGGGCACATTAGCCGATCGGTCTCACGAGCGGGTTAACCGCGCGATCGCATGTTGCGGTTCACATGGGCCGGCCTTCGGTGCGCTGGTCGGAGGAGACGCCCAGCGCACGCAGCTTGCGATGCAGCGCGGAGCGTTCCATGCCGACGAATTCGGCGGTGCGGGAGATGTTGCCACCGAAGCGATTGATCTGGGCGAGCAGATATTCGCGCTCGAAGATTTCGCGGGCTTCGCGCAGCGGCAGGGACATTAGGTGCTCGGCACCGCCGTTGACGGGCAAGGGCACGTTGGAGCCGATTTCTTCGGGCAGCATCTCGGCGGTGATGACGGTGTTGGGATCGCCGCCGGCGAGGATCATCAGGCGTTCGATGTTGTTTCTGAGTTCGCGCACGTTGCCCGGCCAGTCGTGGGCCTGGAGGACGGCGATGGCATCTTCCCCGATGCGGCGAGGGGCCAAGCCCGAGGCTTGCGACAGCTGGGAGATGAAGAACTGAATCAGGTCGGGGATGTCCTCGCGGCGCTCGGCGAGGCTCGGCACGCGCAACGGCACCACGTTGAGGCGGTGGTAGAGGTCTTCGCGGAAGCGGCCCTCGTTCATGTCGCGCTCGAGATCGCGGCTGGTGGAGGAGATGATACGAGCGTCGACGGAGACTTTCTGCGAGCCGCCGATGCGCTGGAATTTCTGCTCGACGAGGACGCGCAGGACCTTGCCTTGGGTTTCGAGAGGCATGTCGGCGACTTCGTCGATGTAGAGCGTGCCGCCGTGGCTTTCTTCGAGCGCGCCGACTTTGCGCGGGCCGCCGGTGCGGTCTTCGGTGCCGAACAGTTCTTCCTCGACCCGGTCGGGGGCCATGGCAGCGGCGTTGAGGACGACGAACGGCGCGTCGGCGCGGCGCGACTTTAGGTGGATGACGCGGGCGGCGAGTTCCTTGCCGGTGCCGGAAGAGCCGCGGATCAGGATGCGGCTGTTGGTGGGCGCTAGGCGGTCGATCTGGCCTTTAAGCTGGTTGAGGGCGGCGGACTTGCCGATCATGTCGGCGGAGACGGTGGAGCGTTCGCGCAGTTCCTTGACCTCGCGCTTCAACTGCGAGGCTTCGAGTGCCCGCAAAGCGACGAGGATCAGGCGGTCGGCCTTGAAGGGCTTCTCGATATAGTCGTAGGCGCCGCGTTTGATGGCGGTGACGGCCGTTTCGATGTTGCCGTGGCCGGAAATGATGACGACGGGCAGGTCGGGATAGGTGCGCTTGATAACGGAGAGCACTTCGAGGCCGTCGAGGCGGCTGCCTTGGAGCCAAATGTCGAGAATGACGAGGTGTGGGCGGCGCTCTTCGATGGCGCGCAGGGCTTCATCGCTGTCGCGGGCCAATCGCGAGTGGTGGCCTTCGTCTTCGAGAATGCCTGAAATCAACTCTCGGATGTCGGCTTCATCGTCGACGATCAGAATATCGGCTGCCATCGAAACGTCTCCTCTTGGGTCGTCAATTTGCTGTGGCGCGCGCGGGGGGAGCCTGTTCGGCTTCCGGCACGCCGTTGGTGTCGTGATCTTTAGTTGCGGTGGGATGCGTGGCTGGGCGGCCGCCGCGCGGAATGGTGATGCGCACGAGAGCGCCAGTGGTTCGGTCAGGTGCGGACGGCGCATCATCGAGGTAGAGCGCTCCGCCGTGCTGCTCGGTGATTTTCTGAACGATGGCGAGGCCGAGGCCGGTGCCCTTGGAACCCTTGGTGGTCACGTATGGTTCGAGGAGGCGTGAGCGATTTTGTTTGGGCAGGCCGATGCCGTTGTCGATCACGTCGATGTCGATGCGTTCGGGCGTGACGCGGATGATGGTTTCGACGCGGCCTTTTTCCGTTTGTCCGGATTGGACGGCGCTCTCGCACGCCTCGGTGGCGTTTTTGACGAGGTTCGTGACGGCCTGGGTGATGAGGCGGCGGTCGAAGTGGGTGATGACGCGCTCTTCGGGCATGACCAAGTTGTAGGTGACGGCGGGGTGGCCCTCGCGGAAGAGGATGACGGATTCCTGGACCGCGTCGCGGATGTCACCCTCTTCCATGACGGGTTTTGGCACACGGGCGAAGGAGGCGAATTCGTCGACCATGGTTTTGATGTCGCCGGCTTGGCGTTCGATGGTCGCGGTGAGCTTTTCGAACAGTTCGCGGTCTTCGACGATGACCTTGCCGTACTTGCGGCGGATGCGCTCGGCGGAGAGGATGATAGGCGTGAGCGGGTTTTTGATCTCGTGCGCGATGCGCTGGGCGACATCGCCCCAAGCGGACGTGCGCTGAGCGGCGACAAGTTCGGAGATGTCGTCGAAGGTGACGACCGAGCCGACGGGACCGCCGTCCGCTTGCTCCGCCGTCACGCGTGCGGAGAACGTGCGTTCGTCGTTGCCAACGACGCGGCGCACTTCCGCGGCGCCCTTCGTCTTGATGGCGGGCTCTTCGGGGTGCTCGAATATGGGCGCAAATTCGGGGAGTGCCTCGACGATCGGTTTGCCGACGATGTCCTTTTCCGCGACGGCCAGGAGTTTCAAAGCAGAGGGTGAGATTAGGGTGATGCAGCGGTTTTCATCGAGGCCGATGATGCCGGATGAAACGCCGGCGAGAACGGCTTCGATGAAGCTCGTTCGCTCGGACAATTCGGAGTTGGCGGTGACCAGGGCGTTGCGTTGGTTTTTCAGTTCGCGTGTCATCGTGTTGAACGTGCTCGACAGGCGGCGCAAGTCGCCTTCGCCGCGCCGCTCGGGCAGTTCGACGTCGAGGTTGCCGGTTGAGACGTCGCGCGCGCCGGCGATGAGGCGTCGGATGGGAGCCACGAAGCGGCCGGCGAACCACAACCCAGTCCAAATGGCGGCGAGCAGCGCCGTCATCGAGATCATCGTGTACATGAGGCCGTGCGCGAGTTTCAAGCCGCCGCGGGCTTTGCGCAGGCGGTTGTATTCGTCGACGCTCTGTTCGGTGCGCTGCAGGTAGGACATCACCTTGGGGCTGACGGCGCGGGTGACGAGCAGATACTGGCCGGGGAATCGCTGCAGGCGGGACAGGGCTGCGACGCGGGCGCGCTCCAGCGATTTGATGATCGCGATCTGGCCCTTCTCGGCTTCGGCGATGGCGGCCGGGGGCGGGCTGGCGAAGGGTTCGCTTTCGTCGTTGAACGCGGTGACAAGCAGCTGGCCATTGGGCGACACGAGATAGGCGCTGACGAGATCGCGCAGACCCGCCTGGGCAATCAGGAGTTGGCGGAGGGCCTGGGGATTGTCGACGATATCGTCCGCGGAGGCATCGACATCGCGGGCCATGTTGGCGACATCGGTGCGAATGACGGAGCCGTGCTCTTCGAGATACGACTGGGCCACGTCCATCGAGTTGTTGATGATGGCGCGCGTGCGCTCGGTGAACCAGCTGTCAATGGCACGGGAAAACGTCGTCGTGGCGGCGATGGCCAGCAGGATCGCAGGCAGCGCTGCGATGATCGAGAACAGGCCGACGATGCGGACGTGCAGGCGGGCTCCGGGAACCTCCGCCTTCCAGGCCTTCCAGAGGCCGATGCCCTGCCATGCCAGAATGATGATCATGGCGACGATGAGGGCGATGTTGATCAGCAGCGCACCCAAGACGATGTCGTCGCGGGGGGTGATGGGGGTGAGGCCGGTCAGGATCAGGAAGGTAGCGAGGCCGGACACCAGAGAGAGCACGACGGTCACGAGACCGATGGAAAAGGCGCGCTCGCTCGCGTCGAGCGTCGGGGCCTGTTGCGGGCCACCGGGGATCAGGAACAGCGCTTTGAGTTTCTCTGTCACCATGGCGCCGGCCGAGTTGCTGCGGAAATTCCGGAAGACGACCCGCGGGGGCGGAATTCCGGCGCTGTTGTGCCAAGACACGCCAGTGTGTGCCGGACGGCACTCAAGGCAGGACTTGGAGAGGCGCGCGGGCAACGCACGGAGCGAAACCTGCAGCGCCGGAGTCACAAGAGCCAGCTAACTGTGACATTTTCGCGACAAGATCGTCAATCGCGTTGCACATTTTGAACGGTGCACAGGTTCGCGTGCTTACGTCAGCGGGGTCCGGAAGACCTTGATGTTCAGTTCTTTTATGCGGCTGCGCAGCGTGTTGCGATTGAGCCCCAAAAGTTCGGCGGCGCGGATTTGATTGCCGCGTGTGGCGGCGAGGGCGGCGCTGAGAAGGGGGTATTCGACTTGGCGGATGATGCGATCGTAGAGCCCAGAAGGGGGAAGCTCGTTGCCGAATTCGCCGAAATATCCGGCGAGGTGACGCTCGACGAGCTCGGAGAGATCCTTGGTATTGGCGGCGGTGGCGGGCATGCGGGCCGGGATGGCTTCGGCCAATTCCTGATCGATGATCGGCGCGGTGATGAGATCCTGGGTGTGGAGAGCCGCGACGCGGCGCACAAAGTTTTCAAGCTCACGCACGTTGCCGGGCCAGGGATGCTGCTTCAGGCGATCAATGGCGGCTTGTTCGATTGATTTCTGGCCGAGGCCTTCGCGGGCGGCGATGCGCAGGAAGTGGCGCGTCAGATCGCCGATGTCTTCGGTGCGTTCGCGCAGCGGCGGAAGGCGCAGGGGCACGACGTTCAAGCGATAGAAGAGATCTTCGCGGAAGAGGCCCTGTTGGATCTGCGAGCGCAGATCGCGGTGCGTGGCGGCGATGATGCGGACGTTGGTGCGGATCGGTGTGCGGCCGCCGACGGTGGTGTATTCGCCCTGCTGGAGAACGCGCAGGAGACGCGTTTGTGCTTCGAGCGGCATGTCGCCGATTTCGTCGAGGAAGAGCGTACCGCCTTCGGCCTGCTCGAAGCGGCCTTGCGTGCGGGCTTGCGCGCCGGTGAAGGCGCCCTTCTCATGGCCGAAGAGTTCGCTCTCGATCAGTTCGCGCGGGATGGCGGCCATGTTGATGGCGACGAACGGACCCGTTCGGCGTTTGCCGTGATCGTGAAGTACGCGGGCGACGAGTTCCTTGCCGGTGCCGCTCTCGCCGGTGATCATGATGGTGAGTTCGGTCTGCGTCAGGCGGGCGAGCGCGCGATAGATATCCTGCATGGCCGGCGAACGGCCGATGAGGGGCAGTTCTTCGCCGTCGGTGATCTCGGGGCCGCGTTGTGGTTTGCGGCCGGGCGCTGCCAGCGCGCGGGAGACGACGGACACAACTTCGGCGAGGTCGAAGGGTTTGGGCAGATATTCATAGGCGCCTTTTTCGGCCGCGGTGAGCGCCGTCATCAGCGTGTTCTGTGCGCTCATGACGATGATGGGCAGATCGGGACGCAGTTTTTTGATGCGCGGGATGAGATCAAACGCGTTCTCGTCGGGCATGACGACGTCGGTGATGACGACATCGCCCTCCCCTTGGCTCACCCAGCGCCAGAGCGTTGCCGCATTGCCGGTGGCGCGCGGGGCATAACCGGCGCGGGCGAGCGCCTGGTTCAGCACCGTGCGGATCGCGGTGTCGTCGTCGGCGATGAGGATCGTGCCACGCGCCATAGGGCTTATTCTCCTGGGTCTTGCTCACCACGCTTCGTCTCCTGCATGGGCAGAAGAACGCGGAACACGGTCCGGCGCGGTTCGCTGTCGTATTCGATGATGCCGCCGTGATCGCCGATGATCTTTGCAACGAGGGCAAGTCCGAGGCCGGTGCCGTTGTGCTTCGTCGTTACAAAGGGATCGAAGAGGTGCGGGCGGAGGTGTTCGGGAACGCCATTGCCGTTGTCTTCCACCTGGATGAGGAGGGGCAAGCTGACACGGGAATTGGAGCCGGGCACGGAGAGGCGCACGCCGGGACGGAATTTCGTTGTGAGAACGATGCGGCCGTGATCGGCGCTGTCGCCGGCGGCTTCGGCGGCGTTCTTCACAAGATTGAGGAAGGCTTGAACGAGTTTGTCGCGGTTGCCGGGGACGAAGGGCAACGAGGGATCGTAATCCTCGACGAAGCGGATGCCACGCGCAAAGCCGGTTTCGGCGAGACGGCGGACGTGATTGAGCACGTCGTGGATGTTGACCGGCTCTTTAGCGAGCGGGCGCTCATCGCCGAACACTTCCATGCGATCGACCAGATTGCGGATGCGGTCGGTCTCGGCGCAGATCAACTGCGTGAGGGCGCGGTCTTCGTCGGAGAGGCCGGGCTCGAGAAGCTGGGCCGCGCCGCGAATGCCGGACAGGGGGTTCTTGATTTCGTGGGCTAGGACGGCGGCCATGCCGGAGACGGTGCGGGCGGCGGCGCGGTGGGTGAACTGGCGCTCGATCATTTGCGCCATGTTGCGCTGCTGGACCATAAGCAGGATATGGCCGGCGCGTTCGGGGAAAGGTCCGGCATGCACGTCGACGAGCTTGGGCATCAGGAATTTGGGCGAATGCATTTCGACGCCGTACTCATTGACAGTGGCGCCTGAGCGGCGGACCTGATCGAGCAGCGGCAGGAGCGGGCAGCCAAAGGCCAAGAGCTCATCCAGCGTCTGGCGCTTGAGCACGGCGATGCTCGACGACAGGAATGCCTCAGCGGCGGCGTTGGCGAAGACGATGCGGTTGTTCTCGCCCAAAACGAAAATAGGATAGGGCAGCGCGTAGAGCAGCAGATCGAGTTCGATCGGCTTGTCGGGTGCGGCCGGTTTGGGGGAGCGGGCTTCGGCAGATGACGTCATGCGGCGATGCTCCGCGCGCCGGCTGCTTCGGCGTAGGCCTCGTCGAGGCCGGCGAAGACGGCATCGGCGTTCTCTTCCGTGCAAAGCCGCTTGCGCCAACGCTTGACGGCTTCTTCGGGCAGGCCGCTGTTTTCCAGGTACCAGCCGATGTGCTTGCGCGCGTTTCTGAGGCCGAGGAATGGGCCGTAGTGGACCAGCATCGCGGCGATGTGATCTTTGGCGATCGCGCATTGAGTTGAAAGCGGCGGCGGACCGGTGTCCGTGCCGGTGGCGAGGGCGGTAGCAATGCGGCCGGGTTGCCAGGGTGCGCCATAGGCGCCGCGCCCGATCATGACGCCATCGGCGCCGGACTGGGTCAGCGCTGCGCGGGCATCATCGACGGTGACGATGTCGCCATTGACGATGACGGGAATGGCGATGGCTTCCTTCACGCGGCGCACGAAGGACCAATCTGCTTTGCCTTTGAAGAACTGGTTGCGCGTTCGGCCGTGGACGGTGACGAGGTGAATACCAGCGTCTTGCGCGCGGCGGGCCAGTTCGGGGGCGTTGCGCGTGGTGTCGTCCCAGCCGAGGCGCATCTTGAGTGTGACGGGGACTTTGACCGCGCCGACGACGGATTCGATCAGAGAGAGTGCATGCGTGAGATCGCGCATCAACGCGCTGCCGGAGGCTTTGCCGGTCACTTCGCGGGCGGGGCAGCCCATGTTGATGTCTATGACATCGGCGCCGTCGTCGGCCGCGATGAGGGCACCCTCCGCCATCAGATGTGGCTCACAGCCGACGAGTTGTATAACATGGGGCGAAAGATCGCCGCCTTCGGCGCGGCGGCGGACATCGGGGCGGTTGGCGATCAGTTCGGCGCTGGCGACCATTTCGGACACGACGAGACCTGCGCCCAGCGCATGCGCCAGGCGGCGAAACGGCAGGTCGGAGACACCGGTCATGGGTGCCAGAAACACGTTGTTCCGGGCAGTTACGGTCGCGATGGAGAGACCCGCCATCGGGAGTGTTGTCCTCTCAGGTCGCCATTGTGCGCATCTTTTAAGCAGACTTACAAACTGCCCTCAAGTTGGGCACAATAGAGTTTGATCATTTGATTTTCAAGCGTGATCCCTCGGATGCGATTGCGGCCATCCGACCTTCCCGGTTATGCATCCGCGAGGTCTGATTTTGGTCAAGGAGAGCCCGCAGGTGCGTGTCGCCGCCCTTATCGTCGCCGCCGGACGCGGCAGCCGGGTTGGTGGGGGTGTGCCCAAGCAGTACGTCCGCATCGGTGGGGAGACCATTTTGCAGCGGGCGATCGATGCCTTTGCGTTGCACCCGGCTGTGGCTCTTGTTCAATCAGTCATCCATGCGGATGACGGGTCGCTTTATGAGGACAGTCTGAGCCGCCGTCCGGCCGCTTTGCGGGCCCCCGTGACGGGTGGGTCGTCGCGGCAGGCTTCGGTGCGGGCGGGGCTCGAAGCCTTGGCGGCCGAGGAGCCCGATCTGGTCCTCATCCACGACGCGGCACGCCCGTTTGTGGATCGTGGACTGATCGATCGAGTGGTCGCCGCCCTTGAACGGCACCCGGGCGCCATCCCGGCTCTGGCGGTGGCTGATACACTGAAGCGGGCCGACGCGGGACAGACCATCGCGGAAACCGTCGATCGGGCCGGTCTCTGGCGGGCGCAGACGCCGCAAGGGTTCCGCTTCGCGCGGATCCTGGATGCGCACCGGGCGGCGGCGGTGGAAGGTTTTGACGACTTCACGGACGATGCGGCGATTGGAGAATGGGCCGGTTTTCCAGTCGCTCTGGTCGAGGGCGATGCGCGCAATATCAAGATCACGACGGCAGCAGATGTGGCGGACGCGCAGGCGGCATGCGAGGCAGCGATGACGATGGAATCCAGAATCGGGACCGGATTTGACGTGCATCGCTTCGCCGAAGGATCGAGCGTGTGGCTGTGTGGTGTCGAGATCCCGCATACGCATAAGCTCGAGGGGCATTCGGATGCGGATGTCGCGCTGCATGCGTTGACCGATGCACTCTTGGGCACGATCGGCGATGGCGATATCGGGCAGCACTTTCCGCCGTCTGATCCCAAGTGGAAGGGGGCTGCCTCGCACCTGTTCTTGACTGAAGCCGCGCGGCGGGTCCGCGCGCGTGGCGGGCGGATCGTGAACGTGGATGTGACGCTATTGGCGGAGGCGCCGCGGATTGGGCCGTACCGTGTCGCGATGCAGGCCCGGGTGGCTGAAATCCTGGGGATTACGGCGGACAGGGTGGGCGTGAAGGCCACCACGATGGAAGAATTGGGCAGTATCGGCCGCCGGGAAGGCATCGTGGCTATGGCGAACGCTAGCGTTCTTCTTCCGTTCTCCACTGCTCAGGATCAATCCTGAGCCCCGCGACATTGACCCCCCTGGCAGAATCGCGGCACACCCGGCATAGCAGTTGTATGATCAAAAAGACCTCGAGATCATGAGACCGACCCTCGCAAAGGCGAACCGATGAACATTATGACCCAGCCCGTCGAACGCGCGGCCAAAGAGCCCGCCAACATGGCCGATATTGCCGAAACCACGGCGACGTCGTGCCTCGCAACCCGTGTCCGCCAGCTCTCGCGCATTATTACGCGCGTCTATGACGATGCGATGCGCCCGCTCGGCATCACCGCCAGCCAGTACACGCTGCTGGCGCAGCTTGCCGCGCGCGATGGCATCACCGCCGTCGAAATCGGGCACGAGCTCGACATTGAGAAGTCGACGCTGTCGCGCAACCTCAAGCGTCTCTTGGCGCTGGGCCTGATCATCATGGATCCGCCAGCCGGCCGGCGCGGCCGTGGTCTGCACCTGACGCCGAAGGGTCAGGCGGTTCTGCGCGATGCCTTCCCGGTGTGGCAGAACGCCCAGAGCCACGCCATCACTGTGATGGGCGCGGATTCGCGCGGCACGCTCGACGGTCTCCTGAAGCAGGCTGAAAAGCTCGTTCAGCCCTGAGCTTTGCTCCGGCGGACAAACGCACGTAGATTTAAAGGCCGGCGTCCCGATTGGGTCGCCGGTCTTTTTGTTTTTTGGGAGTGAGGCCGATGTTGCCTGATGACCTGCTTTTGGCTGCGGCGGCGCTCGTTCAACGGATGACGGCGGCCGGTTTGAAGCTGGCGACGGCAGAGAGTTGTACGGGCGGTCTCGTGGCGGCTGCCATCACGGATGTGCCGGGGTCGTCGGCTGTTCTGGACCGTGGGTTCGTGACCTACTCCAACGAAGCGAAGATGGCCGTTCTTGGTGTTGATCCGGCTTCGCTTGCAACCCATGGGGCGGTGAGCGCGGCAGTTGCGATTGCCATGGCCGAGGGTGCGCTGCGCTATTCGTTGGCGGATGTCGCGGTGTCGATCACGGGAATTGCAGGACCCGGCGGGGCGACAGAAACAAAGCCGATTGGGCTCGTGCATCTTGCTGTGGCCCGGACGGGGCGGCCGACCGTAGAAGAGGGGTGCCGCTTCGGCGATCTCGGACGCCGCGGCGTTCGCATCGCTGCCGTGGCTAAGGCCTTGGCGATGTTAGAATCGGCGCTCGACTAGTTTGACCGTAGGGTTTGGAGACCTCCATGACGTTTCGCTCCCGCCTCATGCTTGTCGCTTGTGCACTGGCTTTGCCGGGCGGGCAGTCGCGTGCGGCGGACTTCACGGCGCGGGAGGTGACGGAGCAGCTCTATCGGGCGACGGGGGCGATCGATCTTTCGGGGCGCGATCTGGAAGGGCTCGATCTGTCGCTGATCGACTTCAAGAAGACGCGGCTCTCGAACGCGCGGATGTTCGGTGTGAACCTGACGGGATCGAATCTTGCTGGCGCGGATTTAGCCGGGTCCAATCTCGACCGGGCGAACATCATCGGCGCCAAATTCGATGGAGCCAATCTCAAGGGTGCGAGCCTTCTGAGGCCCTCGACGACCATGGGACGCGATCCTGGCGCGGAAACGCCGCCGAGTTTCATCGGCGCGGATTTGACTGGTGCGAAAGTGTTCGGTCAGTTCAGCCGTGTCGACCTTTCGCGGGCCAACTTGGAGCGGGCCACGTTGGCGCCGTTCGGCAAGACGGGTTTTATCGAAGACCTCTTCCGCACCGAGATGGAAGGCGCGCAGCTCAACGGCGCCAATTTCGACGGCAGCGATCTGACGTACGTCTCGTTTCGCTATGCGAGCATGAAGGGCGTCAACCTGAAGGGTGCCAAGCTGCACAATGCCGATTTCTCGAAGGCGGATCTGACGGGTGCCGATCTGACGGGCGCCGATGTCGTGGATGCTGATTTCGACGGTGCGATCCTCGCCGATGTCAAAGGTCTAGATACGGTGACTGGACGCGACCGGGCGCGCAACCTCACTAGATAGCTGGCATGGTCACTTACGGCGCGACGTCCAGCGAGATGGCGGCGCGGGTTTCCGCGTCAGTGCCGAGGGGGATTTGCTCTTCGAGGGTTTCTGCGCGGCCGGCGCCGGTGCGGAATTTGCGCAGGTCCTCCTGGGTTTTTTGATAGGCGGTTTCGCGTTCGGCGGTCTCGATCAGGAAGGTGCGCCAGTCGCCGAGCACGGTGAAGCGCTGGCGCTCGAAGTCATGGCCGATGCCTTGCGGGCGTTTGGCGACGGCGTTGCAAATGGCAACGAGGCCATGCCGGCCGGGCTTATCGAGACGAAATTGGAAGGGTGCGCCGGGTGGCGGCAACTGCAGCGTGGTGCCGCCTTTGATCTTGTTGTCCGTCGTCGTGTCGTTTGGAAACAGCACGGTGGCGAGGCCGCCGGCTTCGACGGCGACGATGGTGAGGTGGCAATCGGCGCTGGGCAACGCATAGAGCGTGAGGATATCGCCGGCCTTGTAGGTGGTCGTCTCGGTCCATAGCGCAAGGTGCAGGTCCGTGGCGGTCTGCGTGGCGGTCGTCTCAATTGGCTTGGGTAGTTGGCGGCCGGCGATGTGCGCCTTCAATGTTTCCCACTCGGCGCGCGGCAGACCGGATTGGAAGAGGCGCACGCCGGGGATGGCTTCGTCCTCGGGCAGCAGCCTGATGCGGTCGCGCAATTGATCAACGCTGAGATGGAGTTCGGCGGCGGCGCGGGCCGGGAGAACGCGGCGGGTGTGTTCGAGAGCGAGAGCATCGACGGGGTCGAGGCCGTCGATCAATGCAGTCTCGGTGGTAGAGGCATTGGCGCGGGCGATTGCGCCAGGTGCTGGAGTTGGGGCGGCAGCTTGGACTGGGACGGTAGCGGCCATCGTACCGGCCGATAGCGCGCGGGCAGCGAGGACCTCCGCATCGACCACATCGGGAAGGGCGTCACCGCGGCCGGCGCGCAGGTCCCAGGCCTCGGCGGTGAGGCCGAGATCATCGGGACGGAAGGCCAAGAGCACGCTGGCATCGCCCACCGTATCGAGGCCGCTGATGGTGTGGCGGGTCAGCCTTGCCAGAAGGATCGCGACGGCTTGCCGGTAGGCGGCGAGTTGAGCATCCGACCGGCAGAGATTGTGCAAGTTGGCCAGCGAAATGAAACGCAGCGGCTTGGTGGCGTCGGGCTCGAAGACTTTGCGCCAGGCGGTCATGTCGCGCTTGAGATCGCTCAGGCTGACGCGGCTTTTGCCAGAACAGGTGTCGCCGCCGGCGCGAAGTGCTGAAAGCCAATCGCGAACGGCGCCGATTTCGGTGGCGGTGGGACCCGGAACAGGCCCGAAGAAAACTGACTGCGGACGGTGGCGCGCCAACATGATTTGATAAAGGCGCGAGGCATCGGGATCTGCCGGTACGATGAGATCCTCGCGGGCGCTCAGTGCATCGAGATCCAGAATGTTGCCGAGATTGCCTTTGGCGGGCGGATTTTCGAGCCGGCCCGCCTGATGGCAGCGGGCGCAGTGCGTTTCCAGGACTGTGCGGGCGCTCTCGGCCAAACCGTCGGGGGCCAAGGTGGCGGCAATCGACGTGGCCGTGCTTAAAGTTGTCGTAGCAATCGCCACGAGGGCGCGCAGGATTCTGGGCTGCGCCATGGCGCTGTCGCGCCGATCTCTGATTTTACCGCTTGCCCGCCCCACTCTGACACCATCCCCCGCCGTCTTGATTGCGGCGGCACCATAGCCGGGGGGATGCGGCGGGCCTATGGCCAGCCCGCCACACGGGAGATGTCAGCGAACGAGGCGAATGGGTTCTCCGGGCCGGCTGATGTAGCGGCGACCAAAGGACCGGCGCGTGCCGAGCTCAATCGAGACGATGTCGGTGATCGGCGCACCCACCGCTTCGTGTTTGGGCCGGGACAAATAGAAATCGGCGTGGAGCAGGCCTTCGCTTTCCTTGCCAGTCGGATCGATACCCAGCGCCTTTAAGCGCGACGTCACTTGCCGGCATTCGTCCTCCGATTCAAAGCGGCGCTGAACGAATGTCGTGCCGGGCAGCTTTTGGGTGACAAGGCCGGCATGATCCAGTGCCGTGGCGATCGGGGCGTAGGGGAACATGCGCAGGACGAACGACGCCACCCAGGGCCGTGGCTCGCCAATCGCGGTGAGAACCTTCGCAATGGTCTTTTCGGTCACGTAGCCGATGGCGCCGGTTGAGATGACCAAGTCAATGCCGCTCAGCACATCTTGTGCGTCGGAGGGCAAGGGATCGCACTCGAAATCACCGACGATGGCGCCCTGCAGTACGCCGGTGATGCGTGCAAAGCTGACGGCGGGTTCGGAGGCGTCGAGGCCGATGATTTCGATCTCATGGCGGGGCCAGGACCGGAAATAGCTGCGGTCCAGCATGGCCAACTGCGCGGGGCCAATCTCACTTTCGGGGAGATTGGCATACCGTTTGGCCAAGCGATCGAGATCGACGGGATATTGAAGCAATGCCGCGTTGATGCCGTAGCTGCAGCCGATATCGAGCACGCGCAGAGGGCGGCCGCGGAGGTGTTCCAATTCAGTGACGATCGAGGCAAAGACCGGGCGGGCCAATTCGGGAATGATGTAGTCCAGGCCGTAGAGTTCGCGGAAGTACGCGCGGGGATCTGGCTGGCTGTAGATTGAATTGAAGTTCGCCTTGATGGTCTTCTGAACGATCTTGGTCGCGTCATTGGCTCTGCATGACGCGGCCGCCTCCGAATTTGGCATGCTGAGTCCTCCCCATGGGTATGACCTGTGTGCGCCCGGGCCGGATTGGCCGGGTGCGATTAGCGTTTCGTCTTGGGCGCGACGACTGTGACGGGAACGCCGGCGTCGCTGATGACGCGCTCGGCGATGCGGCCCGTGCACGCCGCGGTGAAGGCTGAGATGAGGCGGTCTGTAAACGTGCTGCGGGCTTCGGCGACGAAGATTTGATCGCAGCGCTCCTGACCCGCGATATGCGTGATGACGTCGGCCTTGTCGCCTTGCTCCACCCGGGTCGAGGTGCGAATGCCGCGCGCTGCGGCGGAAGAATTGGCGCGGGCCAGCATCTCGTTGGCCACGCCTTGGAAGCGCTTGCGGCGATGAAGTTCCCAGGCGGATGGTTCGCGTTCGACGCCGAGGAGGATCAACTCTCCGCCAGCAGCGGCTGCGACGTCCATCGCTTTGTCGAGGGCGACGGCGGCTTCAGCGGTGCCATCTACGACGACGAGAAAGCGGGGCATGGGGTTCTGTGCTTGTCTGAATAATTGAAGGGGGGCGGCGGCCGCGTCTTGTTTGGCGTCTGAAGGACGTTTCCTCACGTGTTGCAGCCGCCGCCCGAACTTATGACGCGGGGAGAACTTGGACGGGGTCCTCTTGATCATTGGCGGCGGATGCCAAAGTAAGCCCAGGTTTGTTCGAGGGCAGAATAATGGTGCGGACCTGTACGAACCCGCCCTGCGAGTAAACGGCAGGAAGATCGACCGTTGTCTGAAGGCCGTCGCTGTCGGTATCGGGCATGGGCGGTTCCTTTCCGAATGGGACGATGAGTTCACATGGTCTGCTGTTTTGCCGGGCGCGGCCAGAGGGCAGGAGTTCCTAGGCCGTGGGTCTAAGTAGCGGTACTTATCGTTACGGACGGCATCCGGTGTCACAAGCGACGGGCCCGGCCGCCTGCGCCGGGTTCATATGAGAGGATCAGCTGCACGATGTCGGCAACGTCGACCCTGCGAATTTGGCTGGTCGGACTCGCATTTCTAGCCGCTTACGTGGCACTCGATTTCGTGAGTTACGTGAAGCCCTATCGCGATATCGGTATCACGCCATGGAACCCGCCGGTCGGGCTCGCCGTTGCGGTGATCTTCCTGGAAGGGATTGCGCTGGCACCCTTCGTTTTGCTGGCGCCGTTTGTTGCCGATCTGATCGTGCGCGAAACGTCGGTGCCGTTATTGATCGACTTGGGTGGTTCCATTTTGATCGGGGGAACGTTTGTTGCCGCCGGCCTCGCGCTGCAGAGGATCACGCATTTCGATCCACGGTTCCGGACGGTGCGCGATGTGCTAACGCTGGTCGGCGTGGCGGCGGTGACCGCACTGGTGTCGGCAGGCATTCTGGTGGTCATATATTTGACGACCGGTCTGTTGATGCGTGACGAAGTTTCAACGGTCGGCTGGCGCTCGGCGGTTGGCGACATGATCGGCATTCTCACCGTTGCGCCGGTGCTCTTGTTATGGCGAACCCACAAGCCGTGGCCGTCGGTTGGGCCGTGGATGCCGCTGCAGGTTCTGGCCATTCTGACGGCGCTGCTGCTCGTCTTCGGATACCATGAGGCGACGGCGTTTCAGTTATTCTATCTGCTGTTTCTGCCGGTGTTGTGGGTGGCGCTAAGTTATGGACCGCCCGGTGCAGCAGTGGCTCTGGTGCTGGTGCAGGTCGGAATCGTGATCGGCGCGGAAATCCGGTTTGGTCCCGATCCGGGATTTAGTGCGCTCCAGGTTTTGATGATCGCGCTGGCGATCACGGGACTCATCGTCGGGGCGATCGTGGCTGAGCGCGAGGATGCGGCAGCGCGGCTAAGGGATCAGCAGGCGGCGTTGAACCGGACGCTGCGTTTTCGTTCGGCCGGCGAGATCGCGGCAACGATCGCGCATGAGATCAATCAGCCGCTGACAGCACTGGCGACCTACGGGGGAATTGCCGCAAAGGCTTTGCGGGAGGGGGACGACGCTTTGGCGGCGCGGGCTATCGCGAAGGTGGAAAGCGAGAGCCAGCGGGCGGCGAGCGTTCTAACCGGCATTCGTGAATTGCTGCGGCAGGGCGCACTCAACAAGTCCGAGGTCGACATCGATAAGGCGTTTCAGCAAATCGGGGAACTGTTGCGAACCGATCTAGCCAAGCGGGGCGTGACGCTGTCATTTGAAATGCTCGAACCGGCGCTGCGGCTCAAAGCGGACCCGGTGCAGTTACAGCAGGCCTTGCACAATCTGGTTGTGAACGCGGCGGAGGCGATCGAAAGCATGGGGCGGAAGGGACGTGTCGCGGTGCGCGCCGAACGGCCGGACGGCCAGAGTATCCGCATCGACGTAATGGACGACGGCCCGGGATTTCCTCCAGCCTACGATGTCAACGATCCGCCGCCCTTTACATCCACGAAAGCCGATGGATCGGGTATCGGACTGACCGTGGTGCGATCGATTGCCGAGGCCCATGGCGGCAAGCTCAGCATCCGGTCGGCTGCACGCGGTGCCACCGTCAGCCTTCAGCTTCCCACAGGAGATCTCTCATGAGCGATACCGTTTCGATCATCGACGACGAAGCCTCGGTGCGGGATGCCGTCGGCATGCTGCTGGAGACAAACGGCTACGCGACAGCAACGTATGCCAGTGTGGCGGACTTTCTAAGTGCGCCGTTCACTCCGGGGGCCATCGTGAGCGATGTGCGCATGCCGGAGACGACGGGGCTCGATCTGGTGCGCCAGTTGCAATCCAACGAAGACCCGCGGCCGATCATTTTGCTCACCGGGCATGGCGACATCGAAATGGCGGTGCAGGCTCTCAAACTCGGCGCCTTCGATTTCATCGAGAAGCCATTCGAATTGGACCGGCTGCTGGCGGCGGTGAAGTCGGCGATGGAAACATCGGTGACTTCGATGAAGACGACGCTGGAGTTACAGGAACTGAAGGCGCGCTATGCGTCGCTGTCGGACCGGCAGCGCGACACGATGCATCTCCTGATCCGGGGGATGTCGAATAAGGAAATCGGGCTGGAGTTGGGGATTAGCCCGCGCACCGTCGAAATTCACCGCACGTGGGTGATGACGCGGATGCAGGCCAAGTCCATGGCTGATCTGGTGCGGATGGGCCTCGGTTTGGGGCTGGCGTGATCGCGCGGCTGGTTGCTTCTCCCTGCGCCGGGCTAGCGGCCTCCCGCCGCATCAACCGCTTTGCACTTTTTTGACTGCCGACCGCAGGGGGCTGGCGTAGAGAAAGGCTGAGGGAGCGGCACGCGGCTCTCCCCCTTTGCTTGGACCGCTCATGCGCACCGGTGGCCGAATTCTTGTCGATCAACTGGCTCTCCAGGGGGCGAGCGCTGCTTATCTCGTCCCGGGAGAGAGCTTCCTGGCCGTGCTCGATGCGCTGTACGACGCGCCGGCGGTGCGCACGGTCGTGTGCCGGCACGAGGGCGGGGCGGCGATGATGGCGGAGGCCGCGGGGCGGCTGAGTGGGCGGCCTGGGATCGCCTTCGTCACACGGGCGCCAGGGGCCACGAACGCGACGTCTGGCGTTTATGTGGCCGCACAGGGGCAGACGCCGATGATCTTGTTCGTGGGATTGCCGCCGCGGGCGCGCGCGCACCTGACAGCCTTTCAGGATTTCGATTTGGCCGCGCTCTTCGGCGGTCTCGCCAAACATGTCGAGATCGCTTCGGCGGCGGCGCGGCTGCCGGAGACAGTTTCGCGCGCGTATCAGATTGCACTCAATGGGCGTCCGGGCCCTGTCGTCATCGGGTTGCCCGAGGATGTTCTTTCGGAGAGCGCGCACGTGCCCGATGCGCCCTTTGTGGATGCGGCGCGGTCGGAGCCGTCCGAGGGTGCGCTGGCCGATATTGCGGCTGCGATTGGGAAGGCGGAGCAGCCGATCGTGATCGTGGGTGGGCCGCGCTGGTCGGTTGCCGCGCAGGAAGCGGTGCAAGCGTTCGCACTTCGGTTCGATCTGCCGGTAGCTGCGGCCTTCCGGGCTCAGGATTACCTCGACAACCGGCATCCGTCCTATTGCGGGCACATCGGCATCAACATGGACGAGCGGCTGGCGACGGCGATCCGGGCGTCGGATCTGTTGCTCGTCATCGGTGCGCCGCTGGATGAGATCGGCACGGCGGGATGGTCGGTGATCACGTCGCCCGTTCCAACCCAGCGCATCATCCATGTGCACCCGGCGGGTCCCGATCCGCGCGACGGGGTTCGGGTTACCGACGCGATCGTGGCCACGGCGGACGGATTTGCGCGCGGGCTGGCGGCACTAGAGCCGCCCGCTGATAAGCGCTGGCGCACATTCCGGCGCGATCTCAGGGCCGGATATGAGCGGACGTTGCGGCCGGTTCCGACGCCGGGGGCGGTGCAATTTGCTGAGGTGGTCCGCACGGTGGCCGAGCGGGTGCCAGAGACGGCCATCATCTGCAGTGGGGCCGGCAACTACAGCCAGTTCGTGCATCGCTACACGAGCTACCGTTCGTTTCCTTCAAGCCTGGCACCGGCTTCCGGTTCGATGGGCTATGGGTTGCCGGCGGCGATCGCGGCCAAGATCGCGCATCCGGAGCGTACCGTCGTGGCTTATGCGGGCGATGGTTGTTTTTTGATGACGGCGCAGGAACTGGCGACGGCGGTTCAATACGATTTGCCGATTGTCGTGATCGTGGCGGACAACGGCATGTATGGCACCATTCGCATGCATCAGGAGAAGGCGTATCCGGGGCGGGTAAGTGGCACGAGCCTCGTCAATCCGGATTTTGCAGACCTGGCGAAAAGCTTCGGCGCATTCGGGATCACGGTGCGCGATACGGCGGATTTCGAGGCGGCGTTCGATGCAGCTGTTGAATGCGGCCGGCCGGCGGTGATTGCGTTGGCGCTCGATGGCGAGGCGATTACACCCGCGACGACACTCACGGCCTTTCGCACGAGCGCGCTGCGTAAGCGGACCTAAAGGTTACGCAATCGTTACGCAGTGTGCCGCGAGGTCTTAAGAAAGCATGAAAACGCGCGAACAGCGATTAGCGATAACTCGCGCCTTTGCTCGACTGTAAGACATTTTTGGCCTAAACAAATCTTCAACGCGCTGCCATCGGGTAGCGAAATCTGAACCCGGCGATCGAAGAGCAAGCCAACATGGATCTTCAAGCGCACACGTTGATCGGAGCTGCTGCACCACAGTGGGCCAAACGTTTGGCTTTTGTTTGCTTCGCGCTCGCTTGCGGGCTCCTGTTCAATTCACTCACGCATGCACAGAAGGCCGGTCCGGCGGTTCCTCCCAGTGCTGGTTTGATGTCGGCTCCCATCGTCTGAATTCTCCCCTCCCCCGCCCCACCGTTCGGTTCGAAGTTTAAGCCTCCGCCTCCCAAGGCGGGGGCTTCAGCTTTTTAGGGCGGCGGCCTTCAAACACGGGCCGAGGAGAATTGCCGGGCAGCGAGCGTGTCGAGCACGCGATTGAAGCGGCGGACGGCATCGGCGATATCGCCGGAGTGGCGGACGGCGGAGGCGTGCGGCGTGCGCTGGCTGCCGGGGCGGGCGGCGTCGACGTGGGAGGCCAGCGGGATCACTTCGACGTTGGGCCAAATGGCGCGGAAGCGGTCGATAGCGGCGGGCGGGACGGCGATGACGACGATGCGGCCGGCGTCGAGCGCTTCCAGCGCGCCAGCGGTCAATCCATGGTCGGCATCGGCATGTTGCCAGCTGACAGCGAAACCTTGGGCGCGTTCGATGTCGCGGAAGACGCGGCGGGGTACGCCGATGTGTTCGCTGTCGTGGGCCGATTGGCGTGTCTGCAAGCGGGCTGGAAATTCAAGACGCGGATCGCCAGCATAGCGGCGGCGGGCCTGTGCGATCAGTAGATCCTTGCCGCGCGCTTCCGCACCCGCCAACAACACGAGGAGACCTGGGCTGAGGGACTGGTGCGGCGTCTGTTCTGCGGTATTCGTCATGGGTGTCGGTGCTCCGCCCGGCGCGTGGTGTCGGCGCGACTCGCCGCGCCTCATTGCAGCCTAGCGGTCTGGTGACGCCATGACCGTGTCGGGCGCGGCACAGCGCAGCGATTCTCTGGCAGGATATACGGAGCGTGACGTTCAGGCTTCGGCGGCGGAGCGCTTTACGATGACGCGGTAGCCCGCCTTCTCGAGTGCTGTGACCGTTTCGGTCAGGTGGCCGCTGTCGCGGGTTTCGATCACGAGGTTGAGTTCGGTGCCCTTAGCCGGCAGGTCGGTGAAGACGCGCTGGTGATAGACCTCGACGATGTTGGCGCCAGCGCTGCCGATAACGCCCGACACTTTGGCGAGCTGGCCGGGGCGGTCGGGGATGTCGATGGCGAGGCGCGCGAGGCGGCCGTCACGGGCCAGTTCGCGGGTGAGAACGCTGGCCAGAAGCCGTGCATCGATGTTGCCGCCACACAGGACAAGACCGACTTTGCGGCCACGGAAGCGGTGCGGATCGGCGATGATGGCGGCAAGGCCCGCCGCGCCAGCGCCTTCGACAACCGTTTTCTCGATGCCGATGAGCAAGGCCACGGCGCGTTCGATTTCCGCTTCGCTCACCAGCATGATGTCATCGACGACGTTGGCGATCATTGATCGGGTCAGAGCGCCCGGCTCTTTGACGGCGATGCCTTCGGCGAGCGTGTCGCCGCCGATGGGAAGGCTCGCGTGCTTGATCAGGTTGTACATCGAGGGATAAAGGGCGGCTTCGATGCCGATGACACGGAGTGACGGCTTTAATGCGCGCGCGACGGTGCCCATGCCCGAAATCAATCCGCCCCCGCCGATGGGAATGACGAGATCGTCGAGATCGGGGTTGGCGTGCAGCATTTCCAGCGCGATGGTCCCTTGGCCGGCGATGACCTTGGGATCGTCAAAGGGGTGAATGAAGGTGTAGCCTTCGTCGCGCGCGAGCTTGCGGGTGATGCGGGCGCTGTCTTCGAACGTCGCGCCTTCCAAGATAACGCGGGCTCCCAGCGCGCGGGTGTTTTCGACTTTTACGGCGGGATTGCCCTCGGGCATGACGATGGTGGCGGGAATGCCGAGGCGGGCCGCGTGGTACGCGACGCCCTGAGCGTGATTGCCGGCCGACATGGCAATAACGCCGGCTGACCGTTCAGCGGAGGTGAGGCTTGCCAACTTATTGAGGGCGCCACGCTCCTTGTAGGCGGCGGTAAATTGCAGGTTTTCGAACTTCAGCCAGATTTCGCAGCACAGAAGCACGGACAGGGTGCGGCTCATGGCGAAGGGTGTCGCGACGATGGCGCCCTTCAGCGTGCGCGCGGCGTCTTCGATCTCGTCCAGCGTAACGGGGGACGCCTCGGGTCTGATCGCAGCGGTCATGGTCGTCTCCTGGGGCTGCAGCCGGCCCGATGGGGAACCATGGGGCTCAGCGGATGATTCTGAAAGGCGCCTGGTCTGAGAAGTGGCTGGGCGTCGCCATGGGCGGAAGGGGAGACGCGGTTTCAGCGATCCGGTATATCGCACATGCAGATAGGTCGGATGGCGGAAGGACAGCGCAGCATGGCGAAGGTCGCGTGGATCGGGCTGGGGGTTATGGGTTTCCCCATGGCGGGGCATCTCTTGATGCGCGGCGGCCATGATGTGACCGTCTATAATCGGACGGCAGCCAAGGCTGCGGCGTGGGCTGCGGCTTTTCCCGGCGGACGGACGGCGCCGACACCGGCGGAGGCGGCGCGGGGGGCGGAGTTTGTTTTCGCCTGTGTGGGCAACGACGACGATCTGAGGGCCGTGACGGCGGGGCCTGATGGCGCGTTCCAGACGCTGGGTTCGGGCGCCGTGTTCATCGACCATACGACGGCCTCGGCCGAGGTTGCGCGCGAACTGTATGCGAAGGCGCAGGCCCGCGGCCTCTTCTTCATCGACGCGCCGGTGTCGGGGGGACAGGCGGGCGCGGAGAAGGGTCAGCTCGCCGTGATGTGCGGCGGCGATCCGGAGGCCTTCGAGCGGGCGCAGCCGCTGATGGCGACTTACGCAAAGCTGGCGATGCTCATCGGGCCGTCGGGTTCGGGACAGTTGACCAAGATGGTCAATCAGATCGCGATTGCCGGATTGGTGCAGGGGTTGTCGGAAGCGATCAACTTCGCGGAACGGGCAGGGCTCGATGTGGAAAACGTGATCGGGATCATTTCGAAGGGCGCGGCGCAGTCGTGGCAGATGGAGAACCGCTGGGCGACGATGCATGCCCGGAAGTTTGATTTCGGGTTCGCGGTCGACTGGATGCGCAAGGATCTGGGAATTTGTCTCGCTGAAGCCAAGCGCTGCGGTGCAGCAGTGCCGGTGGCGGAACTCGTCGATGGGTACTATGCCGACGTGCAAGCCCGTGGCGGCGGGCGCTTCGACACATCGAGCCTGATTGTCCGCCTGGATGATCCGAAATCGTAGAGTGCAGCGCAGCAATGCAATGCACGCGCGTTGTGCAATGTTCAGTAATAAATATTGGTCGTCACACTCTCGACATCCGACCAAAGTAGGGACTTACTAGGGACACGGGGAGGTCATGCAGCCTTGGTTTTGCGGGTGGGGATCCGCAGAGCCCAACAGGAGGACCACCATGGCATTGCCGACGGTATCGATCGACAATCGGGACATCATCCTGCTCAGTGGTTTCGAGACGGTCACGGCCGCCGCGAACGGGGCCGCGAAGAAGCCATTTGTCGTCATTCTCGACGAGCGGGAGCTTGAACGCTCCGTCAAAAATGACAACAGCGACGCGGTCGCTTACGGCTACGTTGCTGGGCGCTGGATCGCTGTCGCGTAGTCTTTGCACCTCATCAATCAAAGGGCGCGCCGGCTGGGGCTGGCGCGCCCTTTTTCGTTGTCGCGTCGCGAGGTGCCGTCAGGTGTCGGAACCGGCTCGCGGGGTGCGGGCGAACTGCAGCGGGAGCGCGGTGGTGTATTTCATCTGCTCCATTGCGAAGGCGGACGAGACCTTCGCGATCTCGATGCGCGAGATCATTTTTTTATAGAACTCGTCGTAGGCGCGGATGTCGGGAACAACGACGCGCAACAGGTAATCCACCTCGCCGGACATGCGATAGAACTCGATCACCTCGGGGAAATCGTCGACGGCCTTATGGAATTTTTCCAACCAGGCGGTCGAGTGCTTGTCGGTCTTGATGGACACGAAGACCGTGACGCCGGCGTTGATCTTTTCCGGCTCCAGAACGGCGACGCGTTTGCGGATGACGCCGGTTTCTTCAAGTTTCTGGATGCGGCGCCAACAGGGTGTGGTGGAGAGGCCAACCTCCTTGCCAATGTCGGCGACGGGACGGGTGCAGTCTTCCTGCAGGATCGAGAGGATTTTGACGTCCATTTCGTCGAGCATGCGGCCTCCGGATGAGAAATTCATTCCGGGTAGTATGCCTGAGGTCTCGGAGTGTGAAAAGTTATTGTCGCGCGATGGCGATCTGGGGAACTGAATGCCGCGTTAGAGGCGTTCTGCGATGGCGGCGCGAAGGCGGGGGACGATCTGGGCTTCAAACCAGGGGTTGGCCTTGAGCCAGCCGGTGTTGCGCCAGGACGGGTGAGGCAGCGGGATCGCGAGGGCGCTTGCCGGTCCGGGGAGTGGGCGCGGGCCGGCGCGGACAGTGTCGGTGAGCGAGCGGCCGCGGGCATCCTCGAGTGCCCAGCGCTGCGCGTAGGCGCCGACGAGCAGCACGAGGTCAACGGACACCAGTTCTGTCATGAGGCGCTGCCGCCAGAGAGGTGCGCATTCTTTGCGCGGTGGCATGTCGGCGCCCTTCGCATCTTGACCGGGAAAGCAGAAGCCCATGGGCGCGATGGCGATACGGGATTCGTCGTAGAAAACATCGGGCGTCACGTTCATCCAGGCGCGCAGCCGGTCACCGGAGCGGTCGTCGAAGGGGCGGCCGGAGGCGTGGACCTTGGTGCCCGGTGCTTGGCCGGCGATGAGAATGCGGGCGGTGGCCGACGCGCGCACGACGGGACGCGGCTCGTGGGGGAGCGGCGGGCCTTGCGGATGATCTTTGCAAACGCGGCAGGCGCGGATATCGGCCAAGAGGCGGTCCAGGGATGCCGCATTGACGGAGCGGGGTGATGCGGAGCGCGCGGTCACATCGCGATCTTCAAGCCGTCGCTGGCGATGGCGACGGCGGGATGAGTGACGTTGTGCTGATTGGCCAGCATTTCCGGGCCCATGTGCGTGAGCAGGATCTTGCGCGCGCTCAGGCGCGGCACCTGGGCTTCGATCGTGCGCCAGTTCATGTGATAGCGCGCGGTTGAATCATATGCGTAGCACTCGGTGATGTAGAGATCGGCGCCATTGGCGGCATCGATGAGGTTCTCGACCCATTCGGTATCGCCAGAGAAGGCGAGCGTGCGGCCGTCGACGGAAAAGCGCAGGGCATAAGGGGGCGCGCCGGAGGGGTGGCTAACCTCGAAGGGCGTGACGGTGACGCCGCCTTCGGTGAGGGGTTGGCGATCGACATAGGTCCGGAACGTGAGCGCGAAGGGCCGCGCGGTCGAGGTCGCGCCGGGAAAGAGGGCTTCGGCGGCGGCGGTGAAACGCTCTTCGATGCCCGCGGGGCCGGTGACGACGAGGGGCGCGGTGCGGCGGCCGACATGGTTCGCGTGGATCAGCCACCAAACCAAGCCTGAGAAATGGTCGCCGTGCAGGTGGGTGATGAAGATGGTGCTGATGGAATTCGGGTCGATGTTTTCGCGGGCAAGGCCGATGAGCGACGTGGCGCCGCAATCGATCAGAAATGCGCCTCCTGAATGGGCCACGTGAAAGCAGGTTTGGAGGCGTCCACCGCTGCCAAACGCATCACTGCTGCCTATCACGGTAAGTTGCATATCGCCCCAATTGCCTGTTGAACGATGGAGTCTATCCAGCCAGGATGGTCCCCACTGTTCCGCAGGTAACAGTGCCTGCTTCGGCGGGCAACCATGGCGGATCAAGTGCCGCGTCGGGACGCTGATCCGGTATCAGGACCCGCCGTTGTTGCGACGGCGCCAATCTTGGGGACGCTCGAATTCGGCCCCCCAGATTCCTCTCCGGGCGGATTTAGCTTGCCGCTCCTCACTCTCATAGGCTCCGAAGGCTACGGCATACCCTTCAGCCACCATCGCGGCGTTCAGGTTGGCGCCGGACGCGGAGAAGCAGGTCGCCAGTTTGCGGCCATGCTGGTCGGTTGAGTGGATGTCGCAGCGGATGGGTTGGCCACCGGTCAGGCGCTGGAGGGTGCGCTTGGCCTCCTCGCCGCACCTCCAGTCGCGGCCCTCACGCGTGCAGGTTTGGCGTCCCTCCGGTGCGTCGATACCTTGCATGCGCACCTCCGTCTGACCCATGAAGAAGCTGTCCCCGTCAACAAGGCGCGGGCGGCCGTCGATCGACCCCTCCACGATCGCCGGGGCGCAGCGGGAGAACGCGGCAGCCGCTATGCCCAATAGGATCAAGGCCACGGTGCGCGCGGCGTTGCGATTGGGGCCGAGAGAAAACCCCTGGCTGCGACCGCGCCGTCCCCTCCCCCGGCCCGTATTTTGGGGCCATGACGGACCAAATCCCATCGAACGCTGCTCCGGTTTTGCCAGCCTCAGTAAACACTACCTTAGCGAATGGGTGCGAAATTAACGATGGATGGCACCAATGCGTCGCCGCCGGTTTCCGCTTCGCCATCCCTGCGAAGTCGAACTGTGCGCCGCGCCACGAGTGTCTGGGTGGCGGCGGAATGACCAAGAGCGCAACAGTCGACCAACTCCAGAAGCAAAAACTGCGGCGGGAAACGCGTCAGCGGCGTGCTGAGGATATCCGGGCTGCACGCGAACGGCTGAGCGGCGCCTCCAGCTTGCGGCCGGAGTTCGAATACGAACTGCTGTCCATGTTTGCGCGCAACGAGGTGGGGGCTGCCTTCACCATGCCGGCGCTGTCGGTGATCTTTGCGTTGGCGGCCATGTTCTGGGCGCCGGCTCTGGAAGCGATGGTTTGGCTGGGGCTCGTCATTACGGCCAAGGTCGTTCTGATCGAGACGTGCCGCCGGTTTCTGGCGCAGCCGCGCGATCAAATCAATCTTGAGGTGTGGCGCCGCCGGCTCATTCTGTCCGAATTGCTGAACGGCATGACCTGGGCGTGCTTTGCACTCGTCGGCCTGGGGCAGTTGGGGGAAGCCTCGCAGGGGACCGTATTTGCCTCGCATGTATTCCTGTTCGCGACGCTGATCGTCGTGCTGGCCGTCCGCATGAGCTTCGGCTCCACCGTCATGGGCATTCTTTATGCCGGCACGCTGCCGATGACGATCGTCGTCGTCTCGCGGTTGGTGATGGGGGACGATCCGTTCTACTTCGCGCTGGCGTCGATGTCGGCCGGAGTGAACGTCTATTTCATCTTTCTGGCGAAGGGGCTGCATTCGACGGCTGTTGCGATGCTCGAGTTCCGGGCGCAGAAAGATGCGCTCATCGCGGAATTGGAGGAGGCGCGGCTTCTATCCGATGAAGCACGGCGCCGGGCCGAAACCGCTAATAAAGCCAAGTCGCGTTTTCTGGCCACCATGAGCCACGAATTGCGCACGCCACTCAATGCGATCATGGGCTTCTCAGAAGTCATGAAGACCGAGGTGATGGGGCCGATCGGCAGCCCGTTATACAAAGAATATGCCGGCAACATTCACGACAGCGGCAAGCATCTGTTGCACCTCATCAATGAGATCCTCGACTTGTCGCGGATCGAGGCCGGCCGTTATGAGCTGCATGAAGAACCGCTTCGATTCAGCGACATCGCGGAAGATTGCGTGCGCCTGCTGAAGCTGCGGGCGCAGTCGAAGGGCATCGAACTCATCGAGGATTACGATGCGTCGCTGGCGCAGGTGTGGGGTGATCAGCGGGCACTCAGGCAGATCTGCCTCAACCTGATGTCGAACGCGCTGAAGTTCACGCCGAAGGGCGGACGGATTACGATCACGGTCGGCGCAACGGTTGACGGCGGGCAATATCTCTCGGTTCTGGATACCGGTCCCGGCATTCCCGCCGACGAGATCCCGAAGGTGCTGCAGGTTTTTGGTCAAGGATCGCTCGCGCATGAGACGGCGGAGGGCGGAACGGGCCTCGGGCTGCCGATCGTGCAGAACCTGATTGAGTTGCACGGCGGGGCCTTCGAATTGCTGTCCGAGTTGCGCAAGGGAACGGAAGCCATCATTACGCTGCCCAAGCAGCGGGTTCTGGCCGCGCTGCCGCCGTTGCAGCCGCTGGGGCAGGAGCGTCACCGCGGCGTGCAGCCTGCGCGTTCGGCCCGTGCGGGCCGGCTGCGGGCGATGGCCTCCTGATATTCTGGCGCTTTTTGACTTTGTCTCCGGCCTGCGGCTCACCATCTCTTGCGCGGGGAGATGACGGTGTTTAACTGGTCTGACTGAGCGCGTGCCGGCGGTTGGCTTGCTGCCAACTCAGCAGAAAACAGCGTCTGGATGCCGTGATGGAATTGCCTCGCATCGAAACTCCCTGTGTCAAGACGTGTGTCATCGACGCGCGGACGCGGCTATGCGAAGGTTGTGGCCGGACAATCGACGAAATCGCCGCGTGGTCAACCTACACATCCGAGCACCGGCGCCAAATCATGGCAGAATTGCCCAGCCGCCTCCGAGGCCCAAGCAAGGCGTGATCACATGCTCGTTTGGCTGATGGTGCTGCTCACGGCGCTCGTGGGCCTGTTTTATCTGCTGTCGGGTCAGGATGGGCCGCTCAGCACGCTGGAAGGCGGTGAGATCGCCGTTGCAGCCGTGTTTGGGGCTCTCGCGTTGCTCTATCTCGCGTCACTCGCTGGGGACTACCGCGGACGGGCGCTGCAAGGGATGCGGCATGCCGGTATCTGGTTGGGGCTGTTCTTCGCGTTGATCACCGGATACGCCTATCGCGACGACTTGGGGCATGTCGCGCGCCGGGTTGGCGGTGAGTTGCTGCCGGCGGGTGTGCCTCTCCCGGAGACATCGGACGAGCAGGGCGACCGCGCGGTTCGGCTGCGCAAACATTTGAGCGGTCATTTCGTGGCGCGCGGGGCAGTCAATGGCGCGCCGGTTTCCATGCTGGTCGATACCGGCGCTTCGACGGTCGTTCTGAAGCCGGCGGATGCGGAGCGGGCGGGGATCGATCTGTCGGCGCTGACGTTCTCGGTTCCCGTTGCGACGGCCAATGGAACGACCTTTGCCGCGCCGGTCAGGCTGCGGTCGATTGCGATCGGGGACATCGTGGTCAACGATATCGAGGCGTTGGTGTCAAAGCCGGGAAATCTTAACGAAAGTTTGCTCGGTATGAGTTTTTTAAGGCGTTTGCGCTCCTATGAGTTCAGCGGCGATTTTCTGACGCTTCGGGGATAACGAGAGCCCGTCGGGTCCGCCGCCCGTGTTCAGTTCAGTGAGTGGCGGCCATCATGTTTTCTTCCGGTCATCGTACGCTCCTTGGCGAAGTGGCATCGTGGATGTTTTTTGCGGGCGTCATGGTGGTGTGCATTACACACTTCGATGAGTTGAAGGCGGCCGGTCACCGCTTAATTGGCACCGATCCGGCGGTGTTGGCGGCGATCCAGCAGAACGGCGCTCAGGTCAAGGAGGCTGTCGAGCCTCAGCCGGCCGCTACGGACGGCTATACGTTCGAGGTCGCAGTTGGTCCCGACGGCCACTACCACGTCGATGCTGAGATCAACGGCCGGTCGGTCGCGGTGCTGGTTGACACCGGGGCCTCGGTGGTGGCGTTGACGGCGGATGACGCCGATACGGCGGGAATCTTCGTGCGCGACCGGGATTTCACCGGCCGGATCCAGACGGCCAACGGGTCGGCGCGCGTCGCACCGGTCGTGCTAGACGAAGTGACCATCGGCGACATCACTGTGCGCGACGTTCGGGCTGTGGTCTCAGAACCCGGCGCGCTCTCGGTCTCCCTGCTTGGGATGACCTTCCTCAACCAACTGGACCGGGTGGATATGCGGTCTGGGAAACTTATCCTACAAGACTGACGTTCCGTCTCGGGATCGGCCCGCGCGCCGCCACAATGTGGGGGCAAAGCGCGGCCGCGTTTGTCTGCGTTCCGATTTTGACCTTCACGCTGAACCATAGGTTGCTCATGCTCCCCCGTCCGCGCGCCGATCTGAAACCCAACACGGCTGACTTCGAACGCTATCCCCTCGTGAAGCCGACCGGCTTTCGCGAATACGATGCGCGATGGCTTTTCCCGCAGGAGATCAACCTGATGGGGCTCAACGCCGTAGGGCTCGGCATGGCGACGCTGTTTGCCGAGCGCGGCGTGCCGAAGCGGATCGTCGTCGGCCATGACTACCGCTGGTATTCGGGCAGCGTGAAGCAGGCGCTGATCACGGGTCTTTTGGCGGGGGGCTGCGAGGTTCATGACATCGGGCTGGCGCTGTCGCCGATGGCCTACTTTGCTCAGTTCGATCTCGACGTTGAAGGCGTCGCGATGGTGACGTCGTCGCACAACGACAATGGCTGGACCGGGATCAAGATGGGTCTGGCGCGTCCGCTGACATTCGGGCCGGATGAAATGAGCCGGCTGAAGGAGATCGTTCTGTCCGGCGGGTTCAAGACTGCCGAGGGCGGGCGGTATATCTTCGTGCCCGATATGGCGGAGCGCTACATTGCGGCGCTATCAAAGCGGCCCAAGCTCAAGCGCAAACTTAAGGTGGTGGCGGCGTGCGGCAATGGCACGGCGGGCGCGTTCGCGCCGCAGGTTCTGGAAGCGATCGGGTGCGAGGTGGTGCCGCTCGACTGCACGCTCGATCATTCGTTCCCGCGCTACAATCCCAACCCCGAAGACATGAAGATGCTGCATGCGATCTCGGAGGCGGTGATCGCGCACAAGGCCGACGTTGGCCTCGGCTTCGACGGTGACGGGGATCGCTGCGGCGTCGTCGACAACGAGGGGCATGAGATTTTTGCCGACACGGTCGGTGTAATGCTGGCGCGGGATATCTCGGCGCAATATCCCAACGCGACGTTCGTTGCCGACGTGAAGTCGACCGGGCTTTTCATGACCGATCCCGTGCTACAGGCCAATGGCGCCAAGGCGCTCTACTGGAAGACCGGGCATTCGTACATGAAGCGCTATACGTTCGAGCAGAAGGCGCTCGTGGGCTTTGAGAAGTCGGGGCACTTTTTCTTCCAGCCGCCGCTGGGGCGCGGGTATGATGACGGACTTGTTGCAGCGCTTGCCGTCTGCGACATGCTCGATCGCGCGCCGGATCAATCGATGGCCGACCTAAGACGGGCGCTGCCGAAGACCTATCAGTCGCCGACGATGTCGCCGCACTGCGATGACGAGAAGAAGTACGGCATCGTCGATCAGATTGTTGCTGAGTACGAAGGCATCGCGAAGTCGGGCGGGACGATAGCGGGGCAGAGCGTGCGCGATCTCGTCACCGTCAACGGCGTGCGCGTGACGCTGGCGGATGGAACGTGGGGGCTGGTGCGGGCGTCGTCGAACAAGCCAGAGCTTGTGATCGTGGTGGAAAGCCCGGTGTCGGAGGCCAACAAGATCGCGATGTTCCGGGACATCGAGGCGCGGGTCGCCAAGCATCCGGAAGTCGGCGAATACAATCAGAAGATCTGAGACGCCGTTACTTGGTGATGAGAGCGAGGCAGCGGCCGGCTGCCTCGGCGGCGGAGCGTGCCTTCAGCGGGCTCAGGACGCCGGCGCGGACCATGCGTTTGGTTTCGGCGACAACAATGCTGCGGGCTGCCTCGGGCGCGGGCTTGCTGGCGACGGTTGCGGAATAGATCTGCTGGGAGGGCGGCGGCAGGCCGGCAGCGCATGCATCACCGGCGGCGCGATCGGCGAGCGACGGCGTCGGTAGGGCGCTGAAAAGCGCGATGGCAATGATGGGGCCGGGCCGCATCACACAACCTCCAGAGCAAGCGAGAGCTTCCGTATAACAGCAGGCCTGCGGTTTCGCCTCAAGTTGTAACGCATAGAACGCCTTAACGGATCCCTTAATGCGCGCCCGTTTGACCGATCACAGTGAGTATAAGGGTCCCGTCCGTTCGCCAGGGATCGCCGCCGCCGTTGAGGCCTGAGCGTTTGGCGTGAAAGCCGATCACAGGGATTACGGTGCTCAATTGGCCCGTGGCCTTCAGCGTCGCGATGACGTGGTCGCGTTCGGTGTCGACATCTGGCGCGATGTGATGCGTGATCTGTCCGGTGTCCCGGCTGAGGCCGACGCTGCGATCGTAGGACGCGGCGCCGATCCATATTGGCGCGCCCGACGCGTCGTCCTTGGGGGCGCGCCAGAAGCGAACGTGGTGACGCTCGCGCGGCGATGCGGCAGCGGTCTGTTCGAAGGCGAGGTCTTGGCTGCGGCCGAACAGCAGAAGCGTGCTGACGGGGGCATTCGGGTCGGGGCGGTCGAGCACTGAGTCAGCGGCGATGCGAACGTCGTTCGATACGGACAACGGGGCGGCCACGCGCCAACCCGCGGCGGCGAAGATCGCCCTCACCTGCTCTTCAGTCCCAAGAAGTGCGACGTTGACGGGATCTCCGGGAATCCCTGCGGTGGTCTCCGTGATGCCGGGGATGCCGTCGAGGCCGGGATGGCTTTTGGCGTAGCGCTCCCACCAGAGGGGCATGACGAGATAAGCGGTTATCGCCCAGGCCGCGATGAGGGCCGGAAAAATCCACCAGATATGCCGCATGAGGATTCTCCGGATGATCGGTGCGGGTATGCTAGCGCCTCTTCGATCGCGTGGGCAGGGTCTGAGGCGACCGCTCTGCCGTTCACTGGCACATGACGCGCCCACCGGGACCTGTTCGGCGCGTGCGTGTCGCGCGCGTTCGTCAAAAGTCCTCTACAGAACGCATGGTAGAGTGGCATTGACTTGCACGGATGATCTTGCCACGACTGCGGTGATCCACCTCCGCGGACTTGCGGCACAACGGGAGACGACCATGGACCGGCGCCAGGACGACGATTTCAGCTTTTATCCGACTGCATTTATTGTTCTCGGCTTCTTCTTGGTGCTGGGGATCGGCAGCCAAGTGCTTGCGAAATTTCTGACACACCGCACGCCTGTGGTGGCGACAGCTCCCGCGCCGGCCGCCGCTCCCGCGAAGGCTGCTGCCCCGGCTGCCGCGACGCCAGCACCGGCTGCCGCACCGGTCGCGGCCGCACCGCCGGCTCCCGCACCGGCACCGGCTGCCGCGCC
>LNFM01002650.1_pt1 | contig 37146 bp, 33 predicted proteins | sample 596031 | NCBI WGS metagenome assembly LNFM01 (sample SAMN04254537, study PRJNA301005) | activated carbon metagenome | isolation source: dual media filters at the Ann Arbor, Michigan drinking water treatment plant | place: USA: Ann Arbor | reverse complement strand
TTGTAATTCCCGGCCACGGAAAGTCTGGTGGTGCTGAATTATTGGATTATACTGAAAAGCTTTTTCGAGTTGAGAATCAGCCATAAGTCTATTCTTCGTGAAATCTCGCTTCGGAATCCGCGATTAAAAGATTGCAGTTGATGAAGCAAAGGTTAACTTTAGATTTGGGAGACTCCGCTATGAACGAACTAAGAACATATTTTATATGAAAAAACTTATTCTCTTCCTTATCATCTCGGGCTCTCTCGCTGCTCAGGACAAGCCAGCTTATAAAGTATATACCAAAGAAGGCAAGCTCACCGATTTCACGGCCATGATGAAGCAAGCCTCAAAAGCAGAGATCATTTTTTTTGGTGAACTCCATGATAATGCCATAGCGCACTGGTTGGAATTGCAAGTCATGAAAGACCTTTATGCGCAACGGGGAACGGTTACATTGGGGATGGAGATGTTTGAATCCGACAATCAGCTTGTGCTGGATGAATATCTTACTGGCGTGATTGATGAAAAACTTTTACTGAATGAGGCCAAAGTATGGGATAACTACAAAAATGACTACAAGCCTTTGGTAGAGTTTGCCAAAGAAAATAAACTGCGTGCAGTGGCTACCAATGTACCAAGGCGATATGCCAATCTGGTTTATAAGAAGGGAATTGAAGCATTGAATTCACTTTCGGTTGAAGCGAAAAATACTATTGCACCGTTACCCATCACCATTGATCTCACATTGCCAGGTTATAAATCCATGATCGATCAGATGGGTGGACATGGTCCTGCAGGCAGTGCTGAGAATATGGCCAGATCGCAAGCTGTCAAAGATGCAACCATGGCGCATTTTATTTTAGCAAATAAGATGTTTCCTTTTTTGCATGTAAACGGATCGTATCATTCGCAAAATTTTGAGGGGATTGTATGGTACCTCAGACACTCTGAAGCAAAACTGGTAATATCAACACTTCAGGTGGTTGAACAAAAGAATATTGATGTATTGGAGACTGAGAACAAAGGTCTGGCAGACTATATAATATGTGTTCCCAGCGACATGACGAAAACGTATTAATAGATATTACGAATGATTAGCATTCTTTAATGCTGACTTGATCAATTCCTTCAAGAAGTTGATGATCTCATTTTCATCTTTGGCATCGCCAAAGTCGGTAAGCCGGGGAAGATTATGCATGAAAAAGTTCTGGTGGTGCACCATCTCAAGCATAGTACTGGTCAGCGACCGTGGATATTTATAGGATGGATTTACTTCAAGAAATATCGTTGCAATCCGTGCGCATAGATCTTTATATGATTTAAAAAGTTGCCGTTTGTTATCTTCGGTAACATGACTTGTTAAGTAGGCTTTTGAACTTTCTTTAATTACCAATTGATACAGAACCTTCTTATCCAGATCAGGGCCGTTTGCCCAATCGTCACGGACCTTCAGAAGCAGGATATCCAGAATTAGGTCAATTTTTTTATAAGGATCCTCGATATTGTTGGTATGCACCATCACTAAATACTCCATCCACCGCCAATGCCAGTCCACCAAATAAAGAAGTAAGCGATGCTTATTTGAAAAATACCTATAAATGCTGGATTCATTGGTTTTTAGCTTATTTGCAAGCTTTTTAAACGTAAATTCCTCAAAACCAAGCTTTTCGATCATAATTGCCCCCTGTGCAATTATGTTTCTACCCACTTCGGATTGAGACGGATCCCTTACGAAGAGTTTTTCATTTGGCTGAATTTGTACTTTAAAACTCATTTGTGAACAATATCTTAAAAAAGAACAATTTTCTGGTAACTAATAGTTGTTTGGATCGTTATTGTATTACAACAATATTTGGTAGTATTACATTCATGAAATCCGGACTGACTTTTTGCTTCGCCTTTGCCCTGTCGATACTCATAGGGTGTCAGGAAACCATTTTGTCTTTTGGGTTAATCGAGTCTTCTGTGATAGAACGTTCAGAAGAACTTCCTTCGAGAGAGTCTCAAGAGCACACGTTGAATGTTTCTTCAAGAGGAGTACGCCTTACAGCACTAAATTCAAATACAAACATTTCTGTTCCCGTCTTATACGATTACGCATTTCGTACTCAGGTAATATTTCGCCCTTCCTTTTTTAAATCCTCCCTTCACATTCTCTTTCTTTCCTTGCGTCATTAGCATTTAATGATCCGTCAGGTTAGATACTATCTGACTTGACCGACTTGATAAGGTTAAGAAATCTTATGAAATCTCTTGATGTAGGATTTACAGCCTGCATCAGTCGCAGCCTTAGAGATCAATCCGGCTAATGATAAAATAGAGTACACACCGAGAACATCGGGTTAAAATTAAATACATGAAAAATATAACTAGAGCTAATAGCTCATCAAGTGTCACGTATTTTATTTATATGGTGCAATCTGGCAGGCAAATGATATTGCTGTTTGCCAATTCGTGCAAGATAAGGCACTGGCATTATCCGAAAAGGACGTTACTACTTTTACTGATTATTGTTTTTGCTTCAACACAAGTCTCCGTAGCACAACAAACGAAAAATTTTATAAGTTTAGAGGATGCCTTATCGCAACCCGACAGTGTTCAATGGCTTACATTACGTAGTCAAGGTCTTAAGAAATTTCCTGTTGAGATTTTGCGTTTTAAAAACCTGCGCTATCTCGATTTAAGTTTGAACCAGTTTACCGAGCTACCTGAAAATATCGGGCAGTTAACAAATCTGTTCTACCTGGATTTATCGGGAAATAGAATTAAAGAATTACCGGCTAGTTTATCTAATATAAAAACCTTGCATAATCTGTATCTTGACTATAGCCGAAGAAAAAATCTGGATAAAGACTTTCGTATTATGGCTCAGCTTCCGTTACTAAGAGTGCTTAATATTCGGGGCGATAGTATTAAACAGTTACCCGGGTCAATAGGCAATTTAGAACATCTGGAATATCTTGAGTTATCTGAAAATCAAATTGAAGTTTTGCCTGATGAGTTTAGGAAACTTAAAAACCTTCAAGTTCTTTATATTAATCATGATACACATTTTGATCTTGCAAGGAATATTAAGGTCCTGAGCGGGCTGCCAAATCTCAAAGAATTACATCTTGAGGGAGATCGCTTCAATAAATTGCCGGAGCAGATCAAGGAGTTGAAAAATCTTGAAGCTTTGTATTTGCGAGATAACAACCTGACGGACCTGCCAGAGAGTTTGATTTATCTTAAAAAACTCAAATATGTAGATCTAACGAATAATCGAATCCCTCATATTTTGTTAGATCGTTACCGCGAGACTTTTGATTCAACTGTAAGAATTACCTTTTAACATACGTGCTTATGAAAACTACTATGCTTGATTATTGCAAAACAGTTTTATTTAAAGTGAGCTTTTGTAGAAAATTATTTCTAAAGGAATATCGAAAAGCAAGAAAAAGACTGACTGACCCTGAAGGAGTTGAACTGAGGAAGTGGTTAAAGGATTATAAACACCAAACCACTCAAAGTTAATTGTACAATTAAATACTAATAAATATGAAATCGAAACTAATGATTCCTTTTATATTACTTGTGATGTTATCGGGTAGTTGCTCCGTTATACGACAAGGTGAGGTAGGAATAAAGCGTAAACTTGGTAAGCTTGATCAGAAAATACTACAGCCCGGTGCAGTGGGTTATAATCCTTTTGTTACCCGGGTTATTAAAATGCCCATACGCACCATGAACATGGAGATCAGCACAAACTTACCATCCAAAGAAGGGCTTAACGTCACGGCTGTTATTTCAATCTTATATCGTATTGTACCGGGTAAGGCGCCTTCCATTATAGAAAATATTGGAGTTGGAAATGAGTCTAATGTAATAAGTAGTGTATTCCGCTCATCAGCTTCCGATGTATGCTCGCGATACTTTGCAAAAGATATGCACTCCGCGCAACGTGCTTCTATTGAAGCCGAGATAACGAAACAAATGGAGGCAATTCTTTTACCAAGAGGCTTTGAAATCGAAGCGGTACTATTGAAGAATATTTCCTTGCCTGCTGGTTTGGCCAGGGCAGTTGAAGAAAAATTGGAAGCGGAACAAGCTGCCCAGCGAATGGAGTTCTTGTTGGATCGCGAAAGACGGGAAGCACAACGAAAGATTATTGAAGCAGAAGGAATCCGTGATTCGCAGAAGATTATTTCCGAAGGGTTAACACCTGCGATTATTCAATGGCAAAGTATTGACGCCTTCCGGGAATTGGCTAAGTCTTCGAATTCTAAAGTGATTATTACTGATGGTAATGCACCTATGCTCATCAACCCTTCGAAAGACAATTGAAATTACTCGTTCGTATAGGTAACCCCTATACGAACAAACTAACACGGCTATGAAAACTACCTGCCTGATCATTTATATTCTTACATCGGCCATGCATTATTCTGCATTTGCGCAGCCTGACCCAGGACGATACACATCGCTTGGGGATGCTTTGAAAAATAAGGAGAAATGTGAATGGTTAGATCTAAGCAAGCAGGAAATCGGGCAGCTTTCTGATTCCTTGTTTCTACTAACGAAGCTAAAGTACCTTGACTTAAGTCGAACGCAGCTACAAGAACTTTCCCCGCGCATGGGTGAATTGAAGCAACTACGGTATCTGGTATTGTCGTATAATGATTTGAAGACGCTTCCGGAAGAAATTTCCCAACTACAGCTACTCCAATCACTTTATCTAGATCATAATCCAGAATTAGATGTTGCTCATGCAATCGTTTTATTGAACAGTATTCCGAACCTTCATATGCTTAGTTTGGCGGGTGACCATATTCGTGCCCTTCCGCCTGCTATTGGAAATTTAAAAGCGTTAGAAAGTCTGGAACTATCTGAAAACGAGTTTACTGATTTGCCAGAAACAATGATGCAAATGAATAAACTTAAAGTGCTTTACATAAATAATGACCCATACTTTAATCTAAAGGGCAACCTGAGCGTGCTTAGTAAAATCAAAAGCCTGAACGAATTGCATATTGAGAATGATGGATTGGAAGAAATACCTCCCGGTATCAGTCAACTCAAGTCGATAGAGTATCTATTTCTTGTAGGCAATAACATTCATAATCTACCCACTGAAATTGGAAAAATGAAGAATTTAAAATTGTTGGATATCAGCGATAACCCTTTGCCACCACCACTCTATAATGAAACTCTCTCTCCACAACTTAATATTCGTTTTAAGCGAAAGGATAATTGATGCAGCCTCTTGTTAGTATTGTTTTTGTTGAAAGCATGAAAACATTCGATTACTTTAAATATGGTATAAACATGAAATGGATTGTATTAGAAGAAAACCCAAAACCAGACTTATACATAGCTGTCATCGCTGCTGATGAAGAACGTATTTTAAAGGTTGAGAGCAGGCCTTGCTCTATATTCATGACCAGTGATGCGGCTATGGTTCGAGCTCGTCAGCTACGGGATATATTTAAAGTGAGAAACATTCGGGTTTTTTATATGGAAGGAAACTCGGCCTTCGTATAGAATTAATGTTAACACTTAATACTTATTATTTTAAACTGAATAATTGCAATGTTTCGCACTACTGAATTCTTTAAGTCAGGTAAATTGGAAATGCTTCTTTTATTTTTTGCAATTTTCTTTTCAACGCCTGCATTTACTCAGCAAGCGATTGAAGTTGATCTGGAGACTGCCAAAAGGGTTTTACAACAGGAGCGCGAAACTATTTTTATTGACGCTTTACAATTGTCTGTGACACAAGCTGCGGTGTTTCATCCTATTTATGTTGATTTTAATAAGGAAAAGCGAGTGTTGGACGACTTACTCTTAAAACTATTTGTTCAATACAGTGAGAATTACAACAAACTAGATCATAAGGTCATGCATCGTTTCATTAAAATGTCTGAAGAGCATCAAAGAAGGGAATCTTACGTACGTAAAAAATATTATCGAAAACTGGGAAAAGCTATTTCGACTGAATTGGCTTCTCAGTTTTATGAAGTGGATGATTTTATTAGCACAACGCTTAGACTTAATATTTTAATGGGCTTGCCATTCACGGGTAGTATAGTTAAAGAAGATCGAAACTAAAGTGCTTCGATCAAAACCAAGGTCAAATTTAAATTCAAACCTCCCATAACACTAAACTAAAATGAGCGATACCGCATTACTCTGGACATTCTTTAATGTGTTTGTATTAGTCATGCTAGCATTGGACTTGGGGGTCTTCCACAGAAAATCGCAAGAGGTTTCTGTCCGCGAGGCGCTTACCTGGACATGTGTTTGGATTACCCTGGCAATGTTTTTTAACTTGTTTGTTTATTACTATTTCGATCATGAAAAGGCATTAGAGTTTTTTACAGGATATCTCATTGAGAAATCACTCAGTGTAGATAACATTTTTGTTATTATACTAATATTCTCCTACTTCAAAGTGCCTTCGGCCTATCAACACAAAGTTTTGTTTTGGGGCATTTTGGGTGCGCTTGTAATGCGCGTAATCTTTATTCTTACCGGTGTTGAACTTATTCATAGGTTTCATTGGTTGATTTACATTTTTGGTGGGTTTTTAGTCTATACAGGTATACGCATGTTAACCTCGGGCGATCTCAAGATTGATCCGGAGAAGAATCCGATAGTCAAACTAGCAAGAAGAATCATGCCCATCACTCCCTCCTTTGAAGGTGATCGGTTTTTTATAGAACAAGAAGGCAAAACATGGGCTACGCCATTGTTCTTAGTGGTGATTTTGATTGAAACTACTGATCTAATCTTTGCGGTTGATTCTATCCCCGCTATTCTCGCTATTTCTGATGACTCGTTTATAGTTTACACATCCAACGTGTTTGCCATACTGGGATTGCGTTCATTGTATTTTGCGTTGGCTGGAATCGAGAAGTACTTTGTTTACCTAAAGTATGGACTGTCGGCCATCCTGGTATTCGTGGGAGTAAAAATGTGCATCGCTGATCTAATCAAAATTCCGATTGAGGTTTCACTCATCGTCATTGGCTTTACATTAATGATTGCCATGGTTAGTTCCAGGTTATTTCCCGTAAAGCAAAACGAGTAAAATATAGTTCACGACTTTGATCTTCTGATTTTTAATCCGTTCAAAATCTATTCAATTTATTTAAAGATATGAGAATATTTAACTTTTCAGTTCTGGTAATGATGCTATGCTGTATGAATGCATGTACAAGATCAGGCGAATCGTCAAACTCAAAATCAATAAACGAGTTTCCGATAACTCAGGTTATCCGCAAGGATACCGTGCTGTTTCATGAATATGTAGTTGATATTCATGCTATTCGCAATGTGGAGATAAGAGCGCGTGTTCAGGGTTATCTCGATTACATTTATGTAGACGAAGGCCAGCCTGTAAAGGCGGGGCAAATACTTTTTAAAATTAATGATGAAGAGTATAGCGCAGAAGTAGCCAAAGCCAAAGCAGCTGTTAATAGTGCTGTTGCTGAAGAACAAGTTATGCAACTGGAAGTAGAACGGGTAGCCATTTTGGTAGAGAAAAATGTGGTATCACAAATCGAGTTACGACTTGCTAAGGCAAAGGTTGAGATGGCCAAAGCAAAAGTAGAGGAAGCCAGATCTCATTTACTACAAGCTAGCATTCGTTCTGCTCATACTATAATAAAGGCACCATTCGATGGAGTGGTTGATCGCATTCCATTTAAAATTGGAAGTCTGATCAACGAAGGTCATTTGTTAACAACAATTTTCGATTCAGATTTTGTGTATGCCTACTTCCGCGTTTCTGAAAAAGAATACCTTGAGTATGTCAAAAGCCATCCCGATGATCGCAGGTCAAATAATGTGGAATTTATTCAGGCAGATGGAAATCTTCATCAGCATCCAGGAAAAGTAGAAACCTTAGAAGGTGAATTTGATACTTCTACGGGCACCATTGCTTTTCGTGCTAAGTTTCCAAATCCACAACACATATTGAAACACGGATCAAGTGGTAAGATTATGCTTTCCAATGCTATTGATGATGCATTGATTGTACCCCAAAAAGCAACATTTGAAATACAGGATAAGACGTTTGTGTTTTTGGTAGGAGCCGACAATAAATTGAAAGTCAAGAGTTTTGTTCCGGGAAACCGATTGTCACATTTCTACATTGTAGAGTCTGGCTTGCAAGAAGGTGATCGGATTATTTATGAAGGTATAAAAGATGCGCGCGATGGGATGCTTATCACACCCTCCAGTGTATCAAGTGATAGTGTCTTGGTGAAATCCTCCTCCAGGAATGGAAAAGCTAAGTCATAAATATTTTGTTTTAAAATAGCTCTAAGACAACGTTATGTTCAATAAATTTATCGAGCGTCCGGTACTTTCTCTGGTGATCTCTCTCTTCATTACCCTGTTAGGGTTATTGGCATTGGTCGATCTTCCCATTACGCAGTTTCCCGATATCGTACCCCCAACCGTGACAGTAACCACAAATTATACTGGTGCAAATGCGGAAGTCGCTTCGAAAGCCGTTGTCACAACTTTAGAGCGAGCCATCAATGGTGTGCCTGGCATGACATACATGACATCTGTTTCAGGAAATGATGGCACCAGTTTGATCCAAGTATATTTTAAAGTAGGAACCGACCCCGATCTTGCGAACGTAAATGTTCAAAACAGGGTCTCAACAGTATTGGATGAACTCCCCGAAGAAGTAATTAAAGCGGGCGTAAGTGTTGAAAAGGAAGTGACCAGTATACTCATGTATTTAAATCTTTTGAGCGATGACCCATCGGCTGATGAAAAGTTCATTTACAACTTTGCTGACATTAATATACTAGCAGAACTAAAACGTATTGAGGGTGTTGGCTACGCTACAATTGTAGGGGCGCGTGAATACTCGATGCGGGTGTGGCTAAAACCCGATCGGATGGCAGGTTATGGAATCTCGACCAATGAGATTATAGAAGCTATTCGCAATCAGAATATTGAAGCCGCTCCGGGAAAGTCGGGTGAAAGTTCGGATAAAGCTCCGCAAATGTTGCAATACGTTCTGCGTTATACTGGAAAGTTTAATGAACCAAAGCAATATGAAAATATTGTGCTGCGTGCTGATAAAGAAGGTTCCATTTTAAAACTGAAAGACGTAGCCGATGTAGAGTTTGGAGTGCGAAACTACAACGTTTTGTCTAAAGAGGACGGGCGTCCGTCTGCTGCGATTATGCTTAAGCAACGGCCAGGCTCCAATGCTAAAGAAGTAATTGAAAATGTAAAGGAGAAAATGGAAGAACTGAAAAAGACTTCTTTTCCACCCGGAATGAGCTATAATATTGGATATGATGTTTCTCGATTTCTCGATGCCTCCATTGCCGAAGTAATCAGTACGTTGATTGAAGCCTTTATTTTAGTGTCGCTTGTAGTGTTTCTTTTTCTACAAGATTGGCGCTCTACGCTTATTCCAGCATTGGCGGTTCCGGTATCGCTGGTTGGCGCCTTCTTCTTCATGCAATTGTTGGGATTCTCTATCAACCTGCTCACCTTATTCGCGCTTGTACTTGCTATTGGTATTGTAGTAGACAATGCAATTGTGGTTGTAGAGGCTGTGCATGTTCAAATGGAAACCAAAAACCTTCCACCTAAAGAGGCAACGCTGGCGGCCATGAAGGAAATAAGCAGCGCAATCATTGCTATCACGCTGGTTATGTCAGCAGTCTTCATTCCTGTTGCGTTTATGTCAGGTCCGGTAGGTGTTTTCTATCGGCAGTTTTCGTTGACGCTGGCCATTGCTATTGTTATTTCAGGTATCAATGCGGTTACACTCACACCGGCACTCTGCGCTATATTGTTAAAGAATAATCACGGAAAAAAGAGAACAGGATTATTGCAAACTTTCTTTGATAAGTTTAACGCCCTCTACGATTCGTTGTCGGATCGATATCAGTCGGTGATTCGACTAATCGCTGGAAGAAAATTAATTACCTGGGCAATACTTTTTATTTTTTGTGCAGCTACCTGGGGTGTAAGCTCTTTTCTACCAACTGGCTTCATTCCATCCGAAGATCAGGGGATGATTTACGCCAACATAACAGCACCTGCTGGTGCAACCGTTGAGCGTACAGAAGAGGTGATGGACCAAATTCAGCAAGTGGCGAAGGATATACCAGCTGTAGAATCGGTTTCAACCTTATCCGGATTTAGCTTGATCACAGATGGCGCGGGTGCAGCTTTTGGGATGGGGATGATCAACCTAAAACCATGGGATAAACGAGATGAATCCGTTATTGATTTGATAGCTCAATTGCAAGAAGAAACCAAACACATTAAAGATGCCAGTATTCAGTTTTTTGCTCCACCTACAGTACCGGGCTTTGGGAACGCCAGTGGTTTTGAAGTACGTGTGTTAGACAAAACGGGTACTGGTAACCTACAACAAACATCCTCAGTTACAAATGAATTTATTGAGGCACTAAAAAAGCGACCTGAGATTGCCGATGCTTTCACCAGTTTCGATGCCAGCTATCCGCAGTACATGATCCACATTGATCAGGATATAGCAGGGCAGAAAGGAGTAACGGTTGAGAATGCCATGAGTAATTTGCAGACTTTGATTGGAAGTTACTATACCACCAACTTCATTCGCTTTGGTCAGATGTACAAAGTGATGGTGCAGGCAGCACCACATTATCGAGCTGCACCAGAAGATTTATTGAAACTTCATGTAAAGAATGACTTTGGCGAAATGGTACCGTATTCTTCGTTTGTACATCTGGAACGGGTGTATGGGCCGGAGCAATTAACCCGATATAATATGTTTACCTCGGCCATGGTAAATGGTGATGCTGCAAAAGGGTATAGTAGTGGTGATGCGATTAACGCCATCAAAGCGGTAGCGGACGAAAAATTACCCAGAGGATTTTCCATTGAGTGGTCGGGCATGACACGCGAAGAGGTACTATCTGGCAACCAGGCCATGTATATTTTTCTTATTTGTCTGCTCTTCGTGTATTTGCTTTTGTCTGCACAATATGAAAGCTTTTTGTTGCCACTGCCTGTTATGTTATCGCTACCCACAGGAATTTTTGGTTCTTTTCTTATGCTTCAATTACTGGGATTACAAAATAACATCTATGCGCAAGTAGCACTGGTGATGTTAATCGGGCTATTGGGAAAAAATGCAATTTTAATTGTGGAGTTCGCCAACTTAAGACAAAAAGAAGGGCGGAGTATTTTAGAGGCCGCCATTGATGGAGCAACCTCAAGATTGCGTCCTATTTTAATGACATCCTTTGCTTTTATTGCTGGCTTGATTCCGCTATGCGTTGCTACAGGTGCCGGATCTATGGGCAATCGCTCGATTGGTACAGCCGCAGCGGGAGGTATGTTGTTCGGAACACTATTCGGAGCTGTTATCATTCCAGGGCTTTATGTAGTATTCGCCAGTCTGGCACAAGCCAGTTCCAGAAAGAGAAATAAGTCAGTAGCTAATGTAGCATCTCATTGAAAAAACTATGCGTTTCAAATCGTACAAAATATTATACGTTGTAATTATCGCAGCCTTTTTAAGTAGTTGTAAACTGGCAGAAAAAGTACCGGAACCTAGCCTCGCCAAAATGCCGGAACAATTTCAGCCTGCGGTGAAACCAATGCAAAGCCAATCGCTTCTGCCCTGGCGCGAGTACTTTACTGATTCATCCCTGGTCATTTACATTGACGAAGCCCTTAAGAGTAATCTTGATTTAAAGATTGCTTTGCAACGCGTAAATATTGCTGGGGCAAACGTACGCATGGCGAAGGGTGCACTTTTACCATCGCTTAATGCAGTTACTTCCGTTGGCCAGCAGCGGTTTGGTGAATACACGATGGATGGAGTTGGAAACTTTGATACAAACTTGTCGGGTAATGTACCGGAAGACAGACACATACCGGTGAACATGCCTGATTATTATTTAGGCTTTCAGAGTAGTTGGGAAGTGGACGTATGGGGAAAACTGCGCAGTAGAAGAAAGGCAACTTCGGCTCGTTTTTTTGCCAGCGAGAAAGCAAGACACCTCATACAGACCATGTTGGTATCTGAAGTAGCCCGCCACTACTATAGTTTACTTGCTTTGGATAACAAACTCTTAATCATCCGTGAAAACGTGCGGCTGCAAGAAACTGCTGTTAGTCTTATCACAGCACAAAAAGCCGGAGGACGAGCTACTGAGTTAGCAGTAAAACAGTTTAAGGCACAGTTGCTCAACACCCAAAGTCTGGAAGATTTAATTCAACAGGAAATCATTCAGCATGAAAATGAATTGAACTTGTTAATTGGCCGCTATCCGCAGCCGATTGCCAGAGGCCAATCGATTTTAAAACAAGCGCTTCCCAAAGAATTACAAACCGGATTGCCATCGCAACTCTTATTCCAACGTCCGGATATAAAGCAGGCAGAGTTTCATTTACTGGCTTCACGCTTTGATGTCAATGCAGCAAGGGCCGCCTTCCTACCTTCCTTGAACTTAGCAGCGGGAGTAGGTCTACAATCATTTACAACAAGTGTTTTGTTTAACACACCCACTTCAGCGGCTTATTCAATTTTGGGTGGGTTAGTGACTCCGTTATTTAACCGAAATGTTATTCGTGCCGAATACCGGAAAGCATCGGCTTCTCAGCTTGAGTCATTCTATGCTTATCAGCAAAGTATCTTAAACGGGTTTCAGGAGGTATCAACTCAATTGAATAGAATCAATAATCTTCAAAAGTCATATCAATTCAAAATACAAGAAGTGACAACCTTAGAAGAAGGCGTGGCTACTTCTAACGATTTGTTTGTTGCAGGGCTGGCCACTTACTTGGAAGTAGTAACTGCCCAAAAGAGTGTACTTGCCGCCAAGTTAGATGCTATTGATAATCGACAACAACAATTCAATGCAACCATTGATCTATATCGTGCATTAGGTGGGGGATGGTGATCGCGATGGTACGCTATAAATTCAATTGAAAGTTATAATGGAAAGATACACAGGTAGCCCAAGGGTTATGTTAAACGGAAAAGTGATCGCTAATGCCATCGGTAAATAAATTCCCGGATTCGCTTTTGGGGCGGCTATTTTCATAGCTGCTGGTACTGCAATGTAGGAGGCACTGGCAGCAAGCACTGCAAAGATAAAACGGTTACCAACATCGGAAGTAATAAGTCCGCTCAGCAAGGCTACAAGACACCCATTTATAAGTGGAATTAGAATGGCAAACGCTGCGGTAAATCGTCCGCTTTTTAAAAAGTCATTCAATTTTTTTCCACTTTCAATCCCCATATCTAAGAGAAAAATTGCTAAAAACCCTTTGAATAGATCCGTTGTGAAGGGCTTGATACCCAGCGCTTGTTGATCGCTGGCGAGCGAGCCGATAACAAGACTCCCTAAAATCAGCAATACACTTCCATTCGTAAACGAGTGTTTTACAATGCTTCTGATTCGAGGCGCATCTGCTTTTTTCTCGCTGTATAAGCGAATCAGGATAACCCCAATAATAATAGCGGGTGCTTCCATCAATGCCATAACGGCAACCATGTGACCGCTGAAAGTAAGATTTTGGATTTCAAGAAAAGAGATAGCGGTTACAAAAGTTACGGCACTAACTGATCCATATGCTGCTGCGATTGCTCCGGAATCTTCAATAGTTAGTTTTCTTTTTAGTATGAAGAAAGTATATAGGGGAATTGCGCAGGCTATAACAACGCCAAATAATACAGACCAAAGAATTTCAAGGGTAAATTGACTATGCGCCAACTCCTGACCACCTTTAAAACCAATAGAGAATAATAAATAAAGCGAAATAAATTTTGATGAATTTGATGGGATTTCAAGATCACTTTTCAATCGTACAGCCAATACACCGAGAATAAAAAAAAGTAACGCAGGATTAGTTAGGTTGTCAATCAATAAAGAATAGTTCATTAAGTTTAATTTATGTTTCTAGCTTTCTAAGGATTACATAAATCGCAGTATTGCGGATCTTCCATTGTTTTGTGTTCCGGATATTTCTTTTCTGTGGTATAAGCACAGTGTAAGCAGGTGTAAACCTGGCTGAGGATTGATTTAGTAGGAGTTTTACATAGGGCACAAGGCAATCCTTTTATGATATTGGTCATACCGAAGCCGGGCATATTACAATGAGGGCATCGTGAATTAATTTTATTCACTAAATCTTTTGCAGCTCTTTTAATTACTGTTAATCGGGTTGGATTATTCATGGCCCGCATATCCGTTTCTACACAAACGGTTTCATGGTTAACGATCTGTTCCCGAAAGGCGGCACGTAGTTGCCCCCAATCACTAATCCCCTTGATAATATCCTTGCATTCTTCCTTTGACCTGCGAATGATCAACTTGTGGCTGGGAAAGTGTGCCCGGCTCGCGAAGTCTAATAACTCCTGTTCCGTGCGAACATCTTCACTATCGTAGTTTGTATCGGTGGACAATACACTCGCGTTTATCTCCAGTTGATTCTTAGTATCCAGGAAAATCAGGATCTCTTCATTGGCAGGAATGAAAGGAAGAAGTGGATGTGGTCCAAAAGATCCCTCGCTGGCAATTGCTAAATCAAAATTATGCATTGACATAGCCTCCCGGCATTTATTTCTGGCCGTGGAGAGCGGGTCAAGTCTTCTTTCAATTTCCCCGGTAAAGGTACCAAAGAGATCAGTATCAAAGTCACTTGATGTATAGCAGATAACCCTTAATGCCTTTTCTACAATAGGTGCAATTACCTTTTCCTTTCCATGTTTTGTAGCAATGAGCAACTTTCGTCCATTGAACATAGATACCTTACACCATGAAGGTATTTACTTTACTATTTTAATTTCAATGGGACAGAAGACCTCGACCCTCTGTCCCTTTTTCTCCGCAGCAGCCAATAACTTTTTTAAGGCCGTGCCTGTTCTTATCAATTTCTTAATGCGTTTCTCTGAGAGCGAGGTATCGCCACCAAATCTTTCTGTTATTGAATGAATCTGGAGGTTATGAAAGTTGATTTTATTGTTGATGATCTCAAGCAGAATTTTACTTGCGTCACCAGCGGAAAATGTGCCATCAATCAGTGCGTATTCATTTGGTTTCTTCATACTGCGTTTATTTATTGTCCTTGACCCAGAGAATAGCCTGCCTTTCCATCAAAAGAATATAGGTTCTCAGTTTTAATTGTGTCGATTTGGAGATTGTTAGCACGCGTGAGTAATTCAATGATTTCAAGTTTAGAAATCATATTTCCTTCTTTGGGTTTAAATCGACAACGCCAATGATCTGTGCAAAATGTTTCACTAAAACCATCAGGCCAAACTTTTATTCCACGATTTGTAATCATTGAGAGGGTAACCTTAGGCGTATTTAGTTGTTGGACTTTTTGTGCCAATTCATCCGGACTAGCCCCATTCCAATGAACAAATACATCAACCCCAACTAATTCTTTTAGGGCTGATGGTTTTCTTTTATACTTAGGTAATTTGAGAGAGCTGTTTTTTGCGAATGAGACTGGTTTTAAGATAGATGGTTTCTTGCCCAGGTTTTCTATTACTGCTTTAGCAAATTCCTTAGTTCCTACTTTTTTTGAGCTGACTCCCTGCTTAAAAACATCATAGGTATGCACTCCTTCTTCAATGGTTCTAAGCCATGCGTTTTGAACTTTTTCAGCAACTTCAGTCTGTCCAATATGAGTAAGCATCATAATGGCTCCTTGCAATAATCCTGATGGATTAGCAAGGTTTTGTCCTGCTCTTCTCGGTGCTGATCCATGGATAGCTTCAAACATGGCACACTCTTCACCAATATTGGCCGAACCAGCCAGACCAACCGACCCTGCAATTTGGGCAGCTACGTCCGACAGAACATCTCCATACAGGTTAGGCATAACAATTACATCAAACGCTTCGGGAGTGTCAGCCATTTTTGCTGCACCGATATCAATAATCCAATGTTCATTTTCGATTTCAGGATACTCTTTAGCAATCTCATCGAACACCTGATGAAACAAACCATCCGTTTGTTTCATTATATTATCTTTTGTAAAGCAAGTTACTTTCTTACGGCCATATTGCTTAGCATATTCAAAAGCATAGCGAACAATTTTCTCGCAACCCGGTCTGCTAATTAATTTCAAACACTGAACCACTTCATCGGTTTGTTGATGTTCAATGCCAGCATAAAGATCTTCCTCATTTTCACGAACGATAACAATATCCATGATCGGATGCTTTGTCTTCACGAAAGGATGAAGGCTCATGCAAGGACGAATGTTTGCATACAAGCCTAAAAACTTGCGTGTAGTAACATTCAGACTTTTATACCCTCCGCCTTGTGGAGTGGTAATGGGGGCTTTAAGAAAAACCTTGTTTTTTCGGATGATATCCCAGGATTCGTGGGCAATTCCTGATGTGTTGCCAGCCAGGTATACCTTTTCACCGACTTCAATTTCTTCAATATGGATTTGCGCTCCGGCCGCTAGGATAATTTCGATTGTGGCGTCCATAATTTCCGGACCAATACCATCTCCTTTGGCTACAGTTATTGTTTTCATGCGCGTCTTGTTTACGTTTTTTACGCGACAAAATTCGTGTAATCAGATCATATAATAATATTTATATTTATAATAATATACATTAGTAATATTTATGAAATTAAACACTTCTCACCTCCACCTTCAGTAGCGATTTAAATTATACTTACTAATCCTTGGCTATTTAATTAAAAACCCGGGTTTAGTACCTCGTTTGGGATAGAGAATATGAAACACTCAATCGATCATTGGTTATACGGTTGTTTATATTTACTATTGCCAATTCCTTTTAAATTGCTTTGAAATGATACGAGAAGGTAGTTAATACTATAACCATGATTTTATACGGCATAAAGAACTGCAACACGGTAAAGTCGGCTCTAGATTGGCTGAAGAAAAACAAAGTAGAGTTTGAGTTTCATGATTACAAGAAGTCCGGCATTACAACAAGTAAGCTTGCTGATTGGAGTAAACAGGTAGGGTGGGAAAGTCTGGTAAACAAACGCGGTACCACCTGGCGCCAGTTGGATGAAGCGGTTCAAAATAAAATCACCACGGAAAAAGCAGCCATCGCCTTGATGCTCGAAAAGACCAGTGTGATCAAACGCCCGTTGATTGAGAAGAATGGTAAAGTTATTTTGTTGGGATTTGATGAAATTGAGTACACTGAAAAATTTAAATAGATATTTTTAAACTTTTGTGCCTTAGCGGCCCCTTTCTATGAGTCTATTCTCTTTCTTTAAATCCGACAAACTCATCTTTACAGATAAGGTTTGGCGTAATAAGCCCATGGCCTGGCGAGGTATGATTACCGAAGCACTGAAAGCGATTACTCAAAATGAAAAAGCTATTGTATTTACATTCTTTGATAAAACACAATTGGAAGTTATTGATTTTCTGAGTGAGTCTAATGTTCCCTATTTTCAGATTACCACAAATGAAATCGGTGAGGCAGGCAGACAGGAAAAAGTTGTTTTTCTGGGAAATGTTGAACTCCTGCAATCTTCAGCCACGATGAGTTTGATCAACACGTGGTCGGCTAAAACAAAAGTAACTTTCTTGTTTGCCGGGCATTATCCTTTGCCCTCTCAAGAGCAACCCGTCATTCAAAAGCTGAACACCTCGTTTCCAAAGTCTGAAATAGTATTTTGCTCCTCGCTGGATAATCCATCATTCAAAATTTTTGGTTCCGATCGCATCGTTGAATTGCTGGACAATTTGGGAATGAAAGAAGACGAAGCCATCGAGCATACGATGGTAACCAAAGCGATGTCAAATGCCCGCACCAAGGTAGAAAGCTCAGTACGCCACGAAACTAAAGCTGATTCTGAAGAAGAATGGTTTGCTAAGAATTTGCAAGGCGGGAAGCTATAAGAACTTAGAGGAAATTGTTTTACTGTCAAATCTACTTTTTAAAAAGTATGTTTGTGGTGCTTGAGAAGGTACATAAAAAAATATCGCTACTATCTTTTGTTCGCCTTCGCACTGTTGGTGGTTTATTATTTCTCTTTACCAAACCAACTCTTTCTTGATTCCTATTCCACTGTCTTAGAGGACCGCGAAGGAAAATTATTGGGGGCTACCATTGCCGATGATGGTCAATGGCGTTTCCCGGAAGGAAACCCAGTGCCGGAAAAATTTAAAGATGCGTTGATTCTTTTTGAAGATAAACGATTTTACAACCACCCCGGAGTTGATATCCTATCTATGTCACGGGCTATTCGTCAAAACCTTAATGCCGGAAAAATTGTAAGTGGCGGAAGCACGATTACCATGCAAGTGATTCGGTTGTCACGAAAAGAGTCGCGAACATTTTTTGAAAAGATACTTGAGATGGTGTTGGCTACCCGGCTTGAACTTCGATATTCTAAAAATGAAATACTTTCGCTCTATGCGGCTCACGCGCCTTTTGGTGGCAACGTGGTAGGTATGGAGGCTGCGTGTTGGCGATACTTTGGTCGCGATGCATCAGAGCTAAGCTGGTCGGAGGCGGCTCTGCTCGCAGTTCTTCCCAACAACCCATCACTCATTCATCCCGGAAAAAATCGTGACGTATTGAAAGTCAAACGTGACCGACTCTTAACCCGTTTGATGCAATCGGGTAAGATAGATTCAACCACCCTCGAACTTTCCATCGCAGAATTAATTCCCGAAAATCCGGTACCACTTCCACGCAGTGCGTCTCACTTATTAACGCGGGCTATTAAAGAAGGTCATGCCCAAACACGGGTGAAGAGCACGTTGGATTTTCCTTTGCAGGAACGTGTCAACCAGATTGTAGCGGATCACCAAAAGGTATTAAAAGGCAATCAAGTGTTTAATTCAGCTGCTATATTAATTGAAGTGAAATCAGGACGCGTACTCAGTTATGTTGGTAATGCGCCAGCCGGTCATGAACATGGTGAACAGGTGGATATCATTCAAGCGCGGAGAAGTACGGGAAGTATTCTGAAACCTTTTCTGTTTGCTGCCATGTTGGATGAAGGCAAACTTTTGCCGGGTACCTTGCAACCCGACATCCCAACGCTTATTAATGGATTCTCACCAAAAAATTTTACGAGAGAGCACGATGGTGCTGTTGCTGCCGATCAGGCATTGATTCGTTCACTAAATATTCCGGCTGTTCATGAACTTCGGGAATATCGGTATGAAAAGTTTTATGAGCTGCTGAAACAAATCGGACTCACTACATTAAATCAATCTGCCGATCATTATGGATTATCGTTGATACTGGGTGGGGCTGAAGGTACGCTGTGGGACATTACGGGTGCTTATGCTTCCATGGCCCGTACTCTTCAAAATTATTTTGAAGTTCCCGGTAAAATCCGTTATGACAAATCGGATTTTCATTCACCGATGTATTTACAATCCGATTCTCTGGAAAGAAATACCCCGGACGAGAGTTCGTGGTTAAGTGCGGCTTCAATCTATCTCACCTTTGATGCCCTGAAGGAAGTGTACAGACCCGGTGAAGAAACCGGTTGGCGAATGTTTAACAGCACAAAAAAGATCGCGTGGAAAACAGGTACCAGTCATGGCTTGCGCGATGGCTGGGCAGTAGGCGTTAATGGTGATTATGCCGTTGGTGTCTGGGTGGGTAATGCCGATGGTGAAGGCCGGCCCGGCCTCACCGGAACGGAGTCAGCATCACCGATCATGTTTGATATCTTCTCCCACTTACCCGGTAACAATTGGTTTCAGATTCCTTTAATAGAATTGAGTGAAGTACAGGTTTGCAGTCGAAGTGGAATGAGGGCTACCGAATTATGTTCCGAAATAAAAACCATAAATATTCCAAAAGCAGGGTTGCAAAGTCCTCCCTGTCGCTATCATCAAAGTGTACACCTCTCGTTGGATTCTAAGTATCGGGTTCATGCTGATTGCGAATCGATCAGCCGGATGAAATCTGTTTCCTGGTTTGTGTTGCCACCCGTGCAGGAGTATTATTTCAAGTCAAGGAATCTAAGTTATAAAGCGTTGCCTCCCTTTCGTAGCGATTGTGTTAACCCTGCTTCTTTAGCTTCTATGGATTTGATTTATCCAAAATCTGGTGCCCGGATTTTTATTCCACGGGAGTTGGATGGGCATCTGGGAAGTGCGTTGTTTGAAGTGGCCCACCGCCAGTCTTCGGTCACTGTATACTGGCATATGGATGGCAAATATCTTGGGGCCACCCGCAGCACACATCGTTTGGCTGTTGCGCCTGACCCGGGGCACCATATTCTCACGTTGGTTGATGAGCACGGTACTGTTTTGGAGCAACGGTTTAACGTTGTTGACAGGCAATGATGACTTTGTAAACCGGGTTTTTTTGCGTGTTAACAAAACTATGTTTACCTTCATCATTGATTTGGGGCATTCTATGCTACCCCGTTATTTTTTAAACTACGTCTGGTTTATTTTTTTGATTGTAACCTAACCAAAAGCCTATGCACCGCCAGTGTCTATTGTTCGCTGCTTTATTCTTAATTTTTCCAAGCCTTCTTGCGCAGGATAAACCTCATACCGACCAATCCCTTTATGTGGTGATCGGTGCGTTTGCCATTCCACGCAATGCAATTGAGTTTACCGAGAATGCCAAAAAGCAAAACTATCCGGCTGTTTATGAACTGAACCCCAAACGAAAGCTTTTTTATGTTTATGTGATGCACACAGAAAACAGAAAGGCTGCCATCAATGAATCAGTTAAACTTCAGAAACAATCACCCTATACCGATACCTGGGTATACTCAGGTTTGCTAGGCGATAATCCACAGGTAGTTAAAATCAATGAGGCAGAGCGTACCGAGGCAATTGAGCAGTTGACAGAGGATAAGAAACAGGCTGGTGATATGGCCCCCGGAACTATTGTTGGGGCTGAAGTAAATAAGGAAGCCAAGGGCGAATCGGATAGTAAGACGGAAGAAGTAAAAGCAGTTGCTGAGGGTGCAATTCTTACCCCTGATAAACCATCGATTATAGAGGAGCCCGGAACTAAGCCCTTTTTGTTTCGTATAACTGCGTTGGTCGATGGGGACACACTGGCCGGTGATGTCGATATTTTTGATGCCGATGCGGCTAATAAAAACCGGAAGTCAGGTACCTATCGTGGGAATGATTGGGTAAATGTGAAACCTGTTAATAAATCTGGAAATATGTTGTTGGAGTGCGAAGTATTTGGTTATCGAAAGCTGCAGCTTCCTATCAATTATATTACACCCGAATCAACGGACGGAGTTAATGTGGATGGCAACCAGATAATTGTATCCTTTGAATTGGTACGATTACAAAAAGGAGATAAGGCAATTATGTTTAATGTCTATTTTTATAAAGATGCCGCCATTATGCGTCCTGAATCACGGTATGAGGTTAATAGTTTGTTGGAAATGTTGCAGGAGAATCCCAAGTATAAAATTCGGATCCATGGCCATACGAATGGCAACTCGGCCGGAAAGATTATTTCTATGGGGGATAGTAAGAATTTCTTTCAGTTGAATCAGGATAATAAGGAGGGCCGTGGATCAGCCAAGAAACTATCGGAAGAACGGGCTTTATTAATTCAGAAATACCTGATTGAAAATGGAATAGATCCTGCACGCTCGGAGGTAAAAGCATGGGGCGGAAAACAACCTATCTATGAGGTAGATCATCAATCTGCTCAAGCCAACGTACGGGTTGAGATAGAAATTCTGGACAATTAAAGCCAAAAACCAGTTATGTATTATTATTGACCTTTATCTGCAGAGTAAAATTTGTTGTTTACTTCAATAAAGTATTAAATTAGGTGTTTATTACCCTAAATCCGGTATGCGAAAATCGATCTACACCCTCCTTTTGCTGGCATTTTGTTTTACCCTGCAGATTTCTGTAAACGCTCAAACAGAACCTAATTACTATGTTGTGATCGGGGTCTTTGCAAAATTGGATAATGCTGTCCGGCTTACCAATCGCGCAAACCAGCAAGGATTTAATGCACAATATGCCATCAATGCTCGCCAGAAATGGAATTATGTTTATCTACTCCAAACAACGGATAAGAGAAAGGCCTGGGCTTTCGCTATTCGTTTGCGAGCCGATTCAGAATATAAAGATGCCTGGGTATTTACCGGTCAGTTAGGTGAGGGACAATCTGTAGCCGAGCAGAAACCCGTTGAAGTGCCTATAGAAAAACCTGTCGAGCCGGTATTGATTGAGCCGGTAGAAAAAGACACTATAACCGTGGTGGAGACACCTGTTGTTATTACACCAGTGGTTGAAGAAAAGCCCGTGGTGAAAAAACCGGCTGGCAAACCATTCCTTTTCAAATTGGAAAGTAAAGATGGTAGCACGCCAGTTGTGGGAGAGATTCATGTTCAGGAATCTACGAATGCTACACGCTATCAGGCCTTTAAGGCCAATGAAATTGTATACATTGAAGCCCCCAAAAACTCACGCGGTAATTATGTGATTGTTACTCAAGCTGCAGGCTTCCAGCCTGTGAGCCTTATCTTAAGCTATTCAGAACCAAGTCCGGAAATCGGACCCGAAGGTGAGGCGGTAATTCCTATTGAGTTGGGACGTGTGAAGCGTGGAGATTATATTGATTTTACCAATGTGCGGTTTTTCCGTAACTCTTCCATCTTAGATCCCGCAGCGCAAAATGAATTGGATGGTCTGGTTGATTTGATGAAAGAATCTACAAGTTATAAGATTCGTGTACATGGTCATTGCAATGGCACCAATGATAAAGAAGGTTCCGTATTAGGCACAAGCACTAACTTCTTCGCCTTGGAGCCATCAAAGAATAAGATTGGTAAATTTTCAGCAAAAGAACTTACAACGGAAAGAGCTGCTACTGTTAAGGCATACCTGATCAGTCAGGGTATTGAACCCTCTCGAATCGACATTAAAGGCGAAGGTGGAAAAATTCCGCTGTACCCAAGCGGAGGTACACTTGCTCAATACAACGATCGTGTTGAAATAGAAATTACTAAACGATAAAGACTGCAAACAAAGAAACGCCTGTTCATTAACGTGAACAGGCGTTTCTTTTGAGTGAACTTTCATGAATTTAAATCATCATTGCTTTCAAAATATCATGTTGTGTAATGATGTGGGCTTTCTTCATTTCATCACGAACCAACAAAGCCTTATTATTTTTATTTAGCAAGGAAGAAAGTACATCCAACGTACTGTCAAGAGCAACAACCTGCATAGGATTGTCCATGATTTCCCCAACCGCTTTATCTTTCAGGGTGGGGTCGTATATAATCTTTTCGATTAGTGAAGAAGTGGTTACGCTGCCAACAAATTCATCACCTTCTACTACTGGCACCTGATCGACACCTTCCTGATTCATGATGCGGATTGTTTCGCCAATCGTAGAATTTTTGGAAACGGTGTACAGACTGTCTTTTCCATTTCGTCTTGCTATGATCTCCCGTGCAGTTCCATATGCACGTTCTTCCAAAAAGCCGTGGTCTTTCATCCACATGTCATTATAAACTTTATTTAAGTAGCGCGTGCCATGATCAGGTAAAAGGATTACCATTACATCGTCTTTTTTCAGATTCTCTTTCGCATACTCCAACGCTCCGTGCAGCGCTGATCCACTGCTCCAGCCAACAAATAATCCCTCTTCGCGGGCTAATCTACGGGCTGCAATGGCACCATCTTTATCAGTCACTTTTATAAAGAGGTCAATACTATCGAAGTCAACGTTTTTGGGCAGGATATCCTCGCCAAATCCTTCTGTTAGATAAGGATAGATTTCGTTTTTATCGAAGATACCTGTCTCTTTGTATTTTTTGAAAACTGAACCATAGGTATCAATACCAACTGCTACTAACTCAGGACGTTGTTTTTTCAGATAGCGTGCGGTGCCACACATGGAACCACCCGTGCCAACGGTAGCCACGTAATGTGTAATTTTTCCAGCTGTTTGTGTCCAGATTTCAGGGCCAGTGGTTTCATAATGAGCCTGAGCATTGGAAGGATTATCATACTGGTTGGGATAAATCGAATTAGGAATTTCTTTGTTTAATTTCCTGGCCACCGAATAGTAAGAGCGGGGGTCATCAGGTTCTACATTGGTAGGGCATACTATCACTTCGGCACCTACAGCTCTAAGAATATTAATTTTTTCCTGCGATTGTTTATCGGCCATCGTAAAGATGCATTTGTATCCTTTTGCCACAGCCGCTAAAGCAAGGCCCATTCCGGTATTTCCCGAAGTTCCTTCAATGATTGTTCCACCTGGCTTTAACGTGCCTGCTTTTTCTGCGTCCTCAACCATCTTCAACGCCATCCTGTCTTTGGTAGAGTTGCCAGGATTAAAATACTCCACTTTGCCTAATACAGTACCGGCTATGCCCTGGGTCACCTTATTCAGCCTAACCATGGGGGTGTTGCCGATAGTTTCAATGATAGAGTTGTAAATCATAATCAAATATTTTGAAGTGCAAAAGTACGAAGAAGGCAGCTAACGGGAGTTAGCCTGACTTAGAAATATCAAGCGGTAGCGCCCGCCAAAAGGTAAAGCACGGCCATGCGTACGGCCAAACCATTTTCAACCTGATCGAGAATAATTGAATGTTGTGAATCAGCTGCATCACTGCTTAATTCAACGCCACGGTTGATTGGGCCGGGGTGCATAATCACAATCTGTTTTTTCAGACTGTCAAGAACTTTTTTGGTTATCCCGTAATAAAGCGAGTATTCACGCAGGGACGGAAAGTATTTGATTTGTTGTCGCTCCAATTGAATGCGCAGCACATTTGCTACATCGCACCATTCCAGTGCTTTTTTTACATCCAGTTCAACTTGAACCCCTAATGAACTAATGAATTTTGGTAGCAGCGTAGGCGGACCGCACACCATTACTTTAGCGCCTAGTTTTTTAAGGGCAAAGATGTTAGATAAGGCAACTCGTGAGTGAAGGATATCACCAATAATTGCAACTTTTTTTCCTTGTACTTCACCCAATTTCTCGCGAATGGAATAGGTATCCAGCAATGCCTGGGTTGGATGTTCGTGTGTACCGTCTCCGGCATTTACAATATTTGCCTTTATATGTTTGGATAAAAAGTGTGGTGCACCTACACTGGCATGGCGCATCACCACCATATCCACTTTCATGGCTAGTATGTTATTTACAGTATCCAATAAAGTTTCTCCTTTTTTAACCGAACTGGTAGAGGCTGAGAAATTCACAACGTCAGCTGATAATCTTTTCTCGGCCAGTTCAAAGGAAAGGCGGGTGCGGGTAGAATTCTCAAAGAAAATGTTAGCGATTGTTACATCCCGCAAGGAGGGGACTTTCTTTATAGGGCGGTTTATAACTTCCTTAAAGTTATCGGCTGTTTCAAAAATTAATTCAATGTCTTTAGCGGTGATGTTCTTGATGCCTAATAAGTGTCGTTGACTAAGTGTTGACATTGCTTTTAATCCTTGTTATTGATCAACCAAATCCTGTTTTGTTTATTTCCTTGCGCTACCAATTCAACCAACACGCGTTGTGATTCAATTGTATTTACGAATTTCCCTACATAGTCAGCTGCAATCGGAAGATCACGTGTGTGAGTGCGGTCAACTAACACCAATAGTTCTACTTTTTCCGGTCTTCCAAAAGCAATCATGGCGTCCAAGGCTGCCCGAACGGTGCGGCCGGTATAGAGTACATCATCAATCAAAATAACATGCTTGCCTTCAATTACAAAAGAAACCCGTGTTTCACTTGCTTTGGCCGGAGTATCACGCCTTCTGAAATCATCGCGATAAAAAGTGGCGTCAAGATAACCAAGTGGTACATTAACCTTGGCAAGTTCCAGCAGTCTTTTCTGAATCAGTTCGGCTAAAAAAATGCCGCGGGGCTGCAAGCCCAGGATCACACTATTTTCAAATGAACCGTGATTTTCTATCAGTTGCTCGCAAAGGCGGCTGAGGGTGATATCCAGCAGGTCCGAATCAAGAATAAGTTTCTTCTGCATACGACTGCGTGAAATTAGTAAAAAGAATCGTTTTCTATTGATATTTAAGCTTGTTGATAAAAAACACCCTTCGGTAGACTGCGTCCTTGGCGGACACAGGGATTTTTACCAATTGAATTCCGGAGGCGAAAAAGTGTTCGGTATACCAATAATCGAGTTTGCTCCTCTCTATGTCCTTTTCTTTAGACGCCACTTTTTTATAGCCTGATTTTATTACATCTTCAGTTTTTCCTTCCACCACCTGATTGTCTTTGATGATTTTAGATCGGATCAGATTATCGTAAACATATAATAACACTATTCGGCTATCAGTTGGTGAGAGCTTTACAAATTGTTGAAGCTCCATGGTTTTAACATCATTAATTTCAAAGCTGTTATCCCAGTTAAGGTTTCCTTGTGAGTCAAAACCAATGACAACAGCATGTGTATATTGATATCCGTCAAATATTCGCTCATCACGTAAAAGTCCATAACCTCTTCCATTTGTGTATGTGTAGCGTGGGTAAAAGGCCTCCCCCAACATCACGTACTGATCTCCGTAGGGTACTACTTCATGAACCAAGAAACGATAGTTAAATCGAATTCTTTTTCCCTTCACCTTTCTTCGCTCGATGCGTTCTTTAACACGCCTTTCCCTTTTGGCTTTCATATAACTAAAGAAATTTTGAAGGTCCCCGAAGTTGTAATAATTGATGGAATATTCTCCTACTGGATTTATTTCGGCTACGAATATTCCTCTTGAATATTCAACATTTTTGCTTCCGTAGACTCCGGCTACCACCTGTTCATCATTCAGCATTTTTACCGACCGACCGAAAATCAGGTTCTTATTAATTTCTGGTTCTAACACAGTCGTTTTAACGAGATCGCCTTCCTCATTATAATTTCTGATCCACAAACATTTCTTGCGTTCAAAATTATTGGCGCTTACAATTACATCTACGGTTCCATTATCATACGTTTTAATCTGATTGAGTTCACCCCGCTCATTATAAAAACCAGGCAAAATTTTAGCCCGTTGAGTCGTGAAGCTATAGAACAGCACAAGCGGTCTGTAATTAAAATACCCTCCAATCATTACACCCTGATTGGTCACAACAAAGTCGGTAGGATCAAATGGTATCAGGTTTTTAATCGTATAAACACTATAGTTTCCATCTTGGATATTTACAGCTATTACCTGGAAGTCACCAGAAATTGTAAAACCGGCTTTTAATAGTATAAAGACAAGATTGTCTTTTGATTTAACATGGGAGACACGTAGTATTTTTTGGGTAGAGATGTATCCGCGCCAGTTTTCTTTTAGGGTAGTGTCTACTTTTATCAGTTCAAGCAGATCTTCTTGCCCTTTTCCAAAAACTCTTCTATAGATGAGTACACCTTCTTCTGCCAGTGAAGTAACCTGGTAAGGATCATTTTCATCCGTATCTCCAAGCGAAATCTCATACCGTTCCAGTTGGTCTACCTGTCCAAATCCGCCTGTGATGGCAAGAAAAAGTAAAAGAATGGATTTAATGTATTTCAATCTTATTAATATAAAATACAAACCGTGTCGGGTCTTCTGTTTTGCCCGACTTGTCTTTTATATTCTGATAGCCCGACACAAAAAATATATTTTTATACCAGGCACGAATAAGACTATTATTGTTAGAGTCTTGTCTGACGATGGCGGTTTCCTCCAGTTGCGTAACGAGTGTTTCGGGAATTATAACGCCATCGGGTTGGGCGTTGTTGATTATCAATTCTTTTTCTTTCTTATAGGCAAGTGCTATATGATCACCATAAAAAACAAAATCAGAAGTCTGTTCCAGTCCGGCTGCTTTTTTATCCTCTAATTTTAAGCCATAGTCGCTCAGTAATTTCCCTTGCAAATCAAAGAGGCTCAAGGATGCATGGAGCATTTTTGTTTCACCTGTTTGCGGGTTATTAAACTGATACGGAGTATTATAATACCGATTCATAAAAGGATTATACCCGTAGGGTGAATAGCCAGCATAAGGAATGCCATAATTATTGTTCCAATACGGATTAGTATTAAGACTTGTGGACGGCAAATATACTTCGGTGAGTAAGGCAAATCCCGTGGGTTGCTCTTCCAAACGCATAGGAATTGCATAGGTTTTAAAATCAGGAATTTCCCCCAGCTTATTAGCAGTCATCGATCGTTCTTTCAACGTTGCAATACGTTTTTCTTTTTGGAAATCAAGAAAGTGCTGAAGTTGTCCAAAATCATAATAGTTGATAGGTTGGTCAGTAAAAGGATCTATTAAGGTAGAATAAATACCGCTCGCAAGTTTTGATGTTCCCACTGTCCATGTTCCAACCAGCAACAATTCATCGTTAATTAATGTGCTGGTCATGCACGATAGGATTGTTCGGTTTTCATCTATCTCGATAATGTCCTCCAATAACAAAGCTCCGCTCGTATCAAATGTTTTGAGTAGTAACTTTTTCTTTTGTTTATTGCTTTGATCTGTAATTACCGTGTTTAAGGTATTGTTGCTGTTAACTCTTAAATCTAAAAGTTCAGTATCTGAAACAAAAAACCCCGGAACAATTTTCGTTTTTTCATTTTCAGTATCATAAAGTAAAATCGCTGGCTCATTAGAAACATAACCACCCAAGGCTATACTATTTGCCAGGGCGGAGAAGTGCGTGACTTTAAATGATAATTCCAGCTTAATCGTGTAGCGTCTTACGTCCTGCGACCCAATATGAATGGTGAAAAGAGTTAACTCGCTAGCTTCATTTTCCCCGGTTCTAAATAACAGATAGATAAGATTGTCTTTGTATTCGTATCCGACAATCCGAAGTCTATTTTCAATATCTAACTCCATTGACCAGACTTCTTGTAGCGTAGTATCCACCCGGATTAACTGCCATTGCTGCTTCCCGTCTTTGTATTTTTCCATGTCGCGTATAAGCGCAATTCCTTCTGCCTGCATGGAAACCAGGATAAACTCCTGATCGTTGTTTTTTTGTTCGAGTTCATAACGGCCTGTCTGGATACTTTGTGCGGCAGTCAATAATGAAAGAAAACTAAACAACAGCGTTTGCCATAGTGAAGTAGATCGGACAACCCTGTAAAAACCTTTTTTCATTTATTGTTATTCACTCAGACCCACTACCCAATCAAACTCTTCCTTTTTTACTGGCTGTACCGACAATCGTGAATTTTTTACCAATACCATATTTGCCAACCGTTTATCTTTCTTTATTGTTCCCAGTTCCACCGGTGATTTTAGTTTGCGCACAGGCTTAATATCTACGGCCACCCAATCGTTGTCTTTTGGGTCTGGGTAAAATTCTTTGGAAATCTCGGCAATACCCACTGCAGCCTTGTCCTCCATGCTGTGGTATATAAAGGCCAGGTCGCCCTTTTTCATAGCCTTGAGGTTGTTACGGGCCTGAAAATTGCGTACCCCATCCCATACCGCTTTTTTATCCCGAACAAGATCATCCCACGAAAAGGTGCTTGGTTCTGTTTTTAATAGCCAATAATTCATATCAAACAGGTAATTTATTTTAGTGTTTAGTTAAGTCCTTGAAAGTACATAAAATAGCGAATTGTATTCGTATTTTTCCGCAGTTTCATGTCGTTATAATTGTATAATAAGGTCACATGGAATGCCCATTACAAGTAAAGTTTACTTTGTTGGTGGGGCATTTCACACAGATTGAGAGTTAATGAAGGTTCTTGTAATTAGGTTTTCTTCTATCGGTGATATCGTACTCACCACTCCGGTGGTGCGGGCGTTAAAGACTCAATTGAATGATGCTGAAATCCATTATGCAACAAAAATCCAGTATAAGAGTTTACTGGAAGCTAACCCCTACATCGATAAGTCATTCTTTCTTGAGAAAGATTTATTCGCTCTTATCGTGGAGTTGCGAAAAGAGAACTATGATTATGTTATTGACTTACATAATAACTTACGAACCCGCATTATTAAAACTGCTTTGCAGGTAAAGGCCTTTAGTTTTAACAAACTCAATTTAGCGAAATGGCTATTGGTCAACTTTAAAATAAATAAGTTACCAGCTCGTCATATTGTGGATCGATACCTGGATACTGTACAAACCCTCGGGGTTAAATCAGATGCACTGGGGCTCGATTATTTTATTCCCGAAAGGGATGAGGTGCCGATGGACTGGTTGCCGGAAACTCATCGGGAGGGCTTTGTTGCCTATGCCATCGGGGCTCAGCACAATACAAAAAAATTACCCGTGAAGCGAATGATTGAACTTTGCGACAAAATCAATAGACCGATTTTGTTATTGGGTAATCAGGATGATTTTGCTATCGGTGAGCAGATTAGTGCCTTCTTTGAAAGACCCGAGACAAGTGAATTTGAACATGGCCTCAAAGAACTGAACAAGAAAACAACTATTTATAATGCCTGCGGAAAATTCAATTTAAATCAGTCGGCCAGCCTGGTAAAGAAAGCACGATATGTATTTTCTCACGACACCGGGCTGATGCACATTGCGGCTGCATTTAAAAAGGAAATATTTTCTATATGGGGAAATACCATCCCCGAATTTGGTATGTATCCCTACCGCACAAAATTTACGGTACTGGAAAATAAGAAGTTGAATTGCAGGCCATGTTCCAAAATTGGTTATCAGGCATGTCCAAAAGGTCATTTTAAATGTATGAATGATATTGTGTTTGATTTCTACTTGCCGTAGAATTTTTCACGCTAGGTTTAATAACTATCGGACGCAAAAGCCACTAAGTTTTCGCTGAGGAAATGAGGGTAGAATCCTCTGCGGGTGAGAGGAAATTCAAGGATCGATTTTTTTAGTGTGATTAAGTTTTTAGGATTTGCTATCTTTACTATGTATGTCTGCCACGAATCAAAAAAACAAGAAATATACCCCGCAGGAGTATCTTGAGATGGAGCGAAAAGCCGAGCACAAGAGTGAATTCTTTAAAGGGGAGATTTTTGCGATGTCAGGAGCTTCACGACAGCACAATGTGATAAGCGGTAATCTCTATGCTCTGCTTCATCAAAAGTTGAAATCAAGAGGATGTAGACCTTACGGATCAGATTTACGGGTTCACATTCCTATTAACTCGCTTTATACGTATCCAGATATTAGTGTAGTGTGTGGAAAGGAAGAGTTTTTGGATAATGAATTTGATACATTGTTGAACCCGGCTTTTATCTGTGAGGTTCTTTCTGCTTCTACCGCAGACTATGATACCGGTGGTAAATTTACTTTGTATCGGTCCATTGAATCGCTGAAAGAATACTGGGTTCTGTCATCCCTTGAGTACCGCCTGCAAAAGTTTGTGCGTCAATCTAATAACTCGTGGTTAATGTCTGAAACACTAATGGTTAATGAAACTGTGGTAATCGAAACTCTTTCGATTGAAGTTCCGCTGGAGGAAGTTTATCTGGATGTGAAATTTTGAATTTTTCAGGCATTAATAGGCCCGCACTAATTTTCCATCCATATAATTGAGATACGAACGGTTTACCACGCGCATGCCTCCCGGTGTAGGGAAGTTGCCGGTAAAATACCAATCACCAGCATGCCCTGGAATTGCTTTATGTAAGTTGTCTACAGTTTGGAAGAGCACTAGCAGCTCGGCCTTCATATCGGCTGGGCGAACGATGTCAGTTATCTTTTCGGAGATTTCATCGTAGGTAAACTGATCATATAATTTCTTTACATGATTGGTGGGTACCTCATCTTGTTCCGCCTGACGGCATAATTCGTAGACTTCTCCTAACAGATAATCTTTGCCTTGTTCTTTAATGAGTTGTATTACGGCACGGAAGGCAACAAAGTCACCCATCCTGCTCATATCAATTCCATAACAATCCGGAAAGCGGATTTGTGGCGCTGACGAAATCACTACAATTTTTTTAGGCTGTAACCGGTCAAGCATTTTTAGAATGCTTTTTTCCAACGTGGTGCCACGCACAATGGAGTCATCAATTACTACCAGGGTGTCTTTGCCTTTATTCACGACTTCATACGTAGTGTCGTAAACGTGAGCAACCATATCATCGCGGTGAACATCATCCGTGATAAATGTTCGAAGCTTCACATCCTTGATTACTATTTTCTCAATCCGCGGTCTAAAGGAAAGTATATCTTCCAGTGAATCGACTGACGGCTTTGAATCTATGATAATATCTTTCTGTTTATTGACAATATAATCCTCTATGCCCGACATCATTCCTAGAAAAGCAGTTTCTGCGGTGTTGGGAATGTAAGAGAAGATAGTGTTTTTGAGATCGAAGTTGATGGCCTTTAATACTTGCGGCACGAGCAGCTTACCGAGTTTTTTACGTTCCTGGTAGATTTCCGGATCGGTGCCACGTGAAAAGTAGATGCGCTCAAAGCTGCAGGATTTTTTTTCGAATGGTTTAAGAATTTCTTGCTGCTGAAAGTCCCCATTCTTGTTAACAATTAGGGCATGACCAGGCTGGATTTCTTTGATCTGAGAATAGTTAACATTAAAGGCAGTTTTGATCGCAGGCTTCTCGGAGGCTACTACTACCACTTCATCATCGGCATAATAATAAGCGGGGCGAATTCCGGAAGGATCGCGTACGACAAATGCAGAACCTGATCCTGTAAGGCCGGCCATGGTATAGCCACCATCAAAATCTTTGCAGGCTCTTCTTAACACACGCGATAAGTCGAGTTCATTCTCGATAATATCGGATACTTCCTTATTGCTATAGTCGTCTTTATATTTTTCGAAAAGGTTCTGTACTTCAAGGTCCAAAAAGTGACCAATTTTTTCCATCACCGTTACTGTGTCCACTTTATCTTTTGGGTGCTGACCTAAATCCACCAGCACGTTAAAGAGTTCGTCTACATTGGTCATGTTGAAGTTGCCGGCCATTACGAGGTTACGGCTTCGCCAGTTATTCTGGCGGAGAAAGGGATGCACGTTTTCAATGCTGTTAAGTCCGTGCGTTCCATAGCGCAGGTGCCCAAGCCAGACTTCGCCACTAAAGGCTACATTTTCTTTCAGCCAATTCGCGTCTTTGAATTTTTCTTTTCCGTCTTTCTGCGCTTTTTGATATTTCTTTCCGATTTTTTTGAACAGGTGTGCAACAGGTTGACTTTTTATTGACCGATAACGGCTAAAGAAGCGAAACCCTGGTTTTTGATCAATCTTGATGTTGGCGATTCCGGCTCCATCCTGCCCTCGGTTATGTTGCTTTTCCATCAAAATATACATCTTGTTGATGGCGTACGTAGGGCCATACTTTTCGATGTAATAGGAAAGTGGCTTGCGCAAGCGAATGAGGGCTATGCCGCATTCATGAAGGATGGAATCACTCATAAATTTGTAGGTTCATGTCGCCTGTACTCACCATACTTTAAACCTCAGCGAGTAGCTAAAGCACAAAGGTAATCTGATTAATCCATCCCATCAACACACCCGGTTGAATGAAAAGATAGATTAGTAGAATAACCAGAATAAGATGTAAAACGTTGCCTGAACCAGAGCTTTTTGTCAGGACAGAGTTAGCCTGTACTTCTTTAAGGAATAGGAAGTAGGGAATTTTGAGGTAGAAAAAGAGCGATACCACCGTGGCGATGAGCCCGGTCACAAAAAGGATCAGCAAAATGCCTGTTGAGGTTTCTGCGTAAGAGGCCCATAGTGAACTAAAAATTAGGAGTTTGGCCGTAAAGCCGGCTGTTGGGGGCAAACCGGTAAGCGCGATCATCCCTATTAACATGGAAAATGCCGGAAAAAAAGACACCCTTCCAAGGCCCGCAAAAGAGTCAACGGTTAGCATCTCTCCTCCATGCTCATACTGATTAAGCGTTGAAAAAACCAGAAAATTCATAAGCAGAAAAATGACGGAATAGAACATTAGAAAATGAATGCCCTCCATGCTTAACGTGGCTAGCCCAATCAATAAAAAACCTGACTGTGCCACCGATGAATAAGCCAGCATTCGTTTCGGATTGGTTTGAGCCAGGGCTGAGAGATTTCCGACAACAATAGAAGTCAATGCGATAACCGAGATGATGGTTTGCCAGGGATAGCCCGATTGCCCAAATAAATTAACAGCCAACACAACTTTAACAAGGATGGCTAGTCCGGCCAACTTTGGAACAATAGATAAGAATGCCACGATGGGTGTAGGTGCCGATTCATACACATCGGGTGCCCATAGATGGAAAGGCACAGCCGTGATTTTAAAAAGAAAACCTGCTAGAATAAGGAAGGATCCTATCAACACTAACGTTGATGATGAATTTGACAGTGTTGAAACGAACTGGCTCGAAGAAAAATCGAGTGTGCCCGACAAGCCGTATATCAAAGAAAACCCATAGATCATGCTAGCAGTGGCCACCGTACCGAATAAAAAATATTTGAGACTGCCTTCCGAGCTTTTTTTATCGAATCCAAAGCCTGCTAGTATATAGGAGCTCAGCGAAACAAGTTCGAGGGATAACAACACCATTACAAAATGCATACTCATAGACAGCAAACAAGATCCAAGCACGATGGCGTTGATTAGAAGAATGTATTCTGATGCTGTGGCCTCCTTTCTCTTTGTAGAAATGAGTATTGTTAAAAATCCACCAACTAGAAAAAGTAGTTTGAAGAAAGAAGAAAAATCATCCAATCGTAACATGCCACCGAACAGGGAGATGGGTTGCGATGGCCACTGTTGAATAACGATAAGGAAAGTAACTAAATAAGTGACCAGTGCAAGCGCGTGAAGGATTGCTTGTCGATTCGTGGTAAGAATCAATCCAATAATAATAGATGCGATTAAAGATGTTGTCAGAATTAACTCTGGCAACATGTTTACTGCACTATCTGAAATTTCTGTAAGCTTCAGTTCCATACCTGACTATGGATTAATAAGCTTTTCGAATGGAAACCAGGTGCTTACAAATTCCGTGGCAAAGGGGTTGATAAAATTCAATAACAATTGTGGAAGTATTCCGAAAAGCAATGCGGCCAGGGCAAGTGGCAGCAGCATAAGATATTCTCTTCGATTCAGATCGGGTAAGTCGGTTAAAGAATTTCGTACCGCATAGGTTCCATAAAACATGCGTTGGATAGTCCATAGATAATATCCGGCACCCAACAATAGACCCAGTGTAGCTGTGATGGCCATCCAGGTGGGAAGCAATCCATTCATGCTTTGCGATTGAAAGGCGCCAAAGAATATCATCACCTCACCCATAAAGCCAGCGAAACCGGGTAACCCCATTGATGCAAAAAAGGCAATCAGAACAAAAGCGGTATAACTTTTCATTTTTACGGCCAGACCGGAATAATTTTCAATCAATCTGTCGTTGGTGCGATCGTATAGCACACCGGCAATCAAAAACAGCATTGCCGAAATAATGCCATGGCTTACCATTTGATAAACTGCACCGGTAACCCCTTCAACCGTTGCCGAGGCAATGCCTAATAAAACAAAGCCCATGTGCGAAACAGATGAGTATGCAATCAATCGTTTCAGATCTTTGGATGATAGGGCATTGAGTGCGCCATAGATAATAGAAACTAATCCAACAAAACCCACCAGCCAGCTAAAATAAATTGCTGCATCTGGAAAAATCGGGTATGCAAAACGCAGTAATCCATACCCTCCGAATTTCAAAAGCAAGGCGGCCAGAATTACTGAAACGGGTGTGGGTGCTTCAACGTGTGCATCCGGTAACCAGGTATGAAAAGGAACGGCCGGAAGTTTGATGATGAAGCCGATAAACAATAAAAGAAATGCCCACAGTCTGAAAGAATAAGGACCAAGTTGTGAAGTTGAATCCAGGGCAAGTGCTGATCCCGGAATGAGGTTAGCTGCATTCTGCATGTGCAATACGTTGAATGTATGCACCACACGGTCTGAAGCATCGGGCGTTTTAACAGATAAATAAAGCCCTACTATAACAATCAGGATCAGAATTGATCCCAATAAAGTGTATAGAAAAAATTTGATGGAAGCATATTCTCTTTTCGGTCCTCCCCATATGCCGATGAGAAAATACATGGGCAACAACATGAATTCGAAAAACACATAGAAGAGTAAGAAATCCAATGCACAAAAACTTCCGATGATGGCTCCATTGAGAATCAGAAACAGGATAAAATAGCCTTTTCTATTTTTATCAATAGTCCACGATGAAATAGTTGCTATAAGTAGAATGCCGACTGACAAGGCGACCAGGGGCAGGCTCAATCCATCCAGGGCAACAAAGTATTCAGCTTGTAAAACTCCCCACGTACCGAGATCAAGAGAAATCCAGGGAATTTTTTCGATGAGTTGAAATCCTGATCCGAAATTATATTCAGTAAAAACGAAAATCAGAATTATGGATTGAATCAGGCAAACAGCAAGACTTAACACCCGAAAGCTTCCAGAATACCGTGATGGGATTAGGATTGCGGCTAAGCCAGCTACAATCGGAACGAATATCAGAAGCGAAAGCAAATACATCAGTATAAAATCCAAAGTATAAAAATAATGAGACCGGCCATAGCCCACAGCAGGTATGACTGAATTTTTCCATTCGCTATTGATCGCGTTAAGTCACCAATGCCTTTTGCAGCGGAGGCAGTACCGTTAATTAGCCCATCCAATAACTTTCGATCTGACCAACCGGTAACGTACGCCAGCGTGACCCCAACATAACTCACTCCATGAACAAATCCATCAATCCATTTTGTATCCAATTTTGCAGTAACGGATGAAAGGAGAAAAGTGAATTTCACCACAACAGTGTTAGACCAATCAAGGTAAACCTGTGGATTCAGTAAGGTATGTGATTGACCCTTTCGGTAGATAAAATAACCTGCGATCAATGAAAGTAGGATTAATAAGATTGACACAAAGGTGATTGTGTTATCAGCGTGCGGTGCGAATGAGCTTAATTTACTCACCAAAGAAGTTAACGACCATGAAGTGGATGCAAAAAGAAAAGTTACCGAGCCAATAGCCAAAGCAATCACAGGTATTCTCATAATGACCGGAACCTCCTGCGGTTGCAGTTCGGTCTTGGGTGTGGCAAAGAATGTAAACCAAACCAATCTGAAAATATACAGTGGAGTGAGAACGGTGACAGACCAGGTTGCTAAGAGAATAAACCATTTCCATGAAAATGCAGAGCCTGCCCAAATGCTCATATCCGATAAGATCATTTCCTTAGAAATAAATCCGGAAGTTAAAGGCAACCCCGCCAAAGCTGCAGCACAAACGACAAACCCCAAAAATGTAAT
>LNFM01002648.1_pt1 | contig 37157 bp, 31 predicted proteins | sample 596031 | NCBI WGS metagenome assembly LNFM01 (sample SAMN04254537, study PRJNA301005) | activated carbon metagenome | isolation source: dual media filters at the Ann Arbor, Michigan drinking water treatment plant | place: USA: Ann Arbor | reverse complement strand
TGGGCGAACTGGTCGGCGAAGCGATCATCGAGCACTCGCCCGATCAGGTCGAGGTGCGGACGGACTTCGCGATGTCGCGGTTGCCGGGCAAGGCCGTGCCGCGTGGTGACGCGGTGATCGACCCTGCCGAGGTGCACGCACCGCGCAAGCGCATGAGCCTGCGCGCATTGCTGAACTTCCTGTTCGAGCGGGCAGGATTCAACCGCTGGTATCCGGCGATGGAAGGCCGGCGCAACCAGGGCGTCCTTCACAAGTACCTGTCCGAGGCTGCCAGGGGCGTGACGGTCAAGGGAGCATCACTGGACGAGCGGCTGTATGTCCCGGAGCCGTTCAGGGTCGAACTCAGGGAGGAGATCGGCGAGCGCAGGCGGAGGAAACTCGCGCTGTTGCTGTCACCGGAAGACACCGCCCAGTACAAGATGGCCATCATCGTCGGCGAGTACAACGGTTCGGAGGCGACGGTCTTCGGCCGCAGGATCGTCGTCAAGCACATGCCGGATGTTCCCCTGTACATCGATACCAAGGCATGGGAGCGCGTCGAACGCAGCTATGCAGCCATCCTGCAGGCGCGCGACGCGGATGTGCCGAAGAAGCCGCGCGTGATGATGGCCGCCCTGGTCTACGCCAAGCGCGAGTACGTCTACCAGGTGGACACGGTGAGCATGATGCTGACCACGGATCAGTGGATTCCCCTGGACGGGTTGCATGAACTGCCACTGATCGAGTTGCTCCAGCGCGAGCAGCGCGCGTTCATGAAGCCGATGAGGTACGACGCCAGATCGGCGGCGGGTTTTCCCAACATCCTGCTGCTGGACAGTGGAACGGTGCCGATGCCGCTGCATGTGATGAGTCCGCTCATGGAGGCGAAGGAGCGGTCGGCGAAGGAGAAGGTGCTGGCCGGTCTGCCTGCTGCGTGGGTATGGATGACCGCCAAGAGCATGCCGGCGTTGCCTGATCGCCGGTAAGGTGGCGACCTCATGATTCTTTCGCGACGCGCCTGACGTGCGTCGCCTGGACCTGCTTCCGAAGCCCCGAAAAGTGTTCCGATCATGACGTCATTTGGCGAAGCAAATTCGGTGATCGGTACATTGCCTGTCCGCTCGGTCCGGGTGGATCGTCGTCATCGATCTCGGAGGTGATGGGCCATCGAATCGCTCAGCAAGGAACCCGACCGGCAGGCGCAGTTCAAGCGGAAGGTGCTGGCGCAATAGAAAGGTCGCCTGGATGCCCAAGGTCTCGGGCTCTAGGTCGGGGGATGCACTCGGTTTCAGTGCAACAAGTAGCGGTACGGGAAGGAAGCAACGCCGCGGAGTCGGATCGGTAAGTTGTTGCTCTGATCGAGCGCGTCAAGCGGCGGTCGGAGTGCGGTGGTCAAGGCAAGCACCTCGCAGAGGCCCCCCACAGGCTTCCCCTGTGGGGGGTGGCATGTGCACGCTGTGCGCGATTTGCACCCTGCCGCAAAGCACATCAGCGCGCATGGGACAGACAGTTGCTGCGACAGAACTCACCGGAGCAGTGCAGATGAACCAGCAAGTAGCAACCTTGCCGCAGCCATATCCGCCAATGTTTCGATCACGTGAAGCCGTAGATGGGCGCAATACGCCGCCAAGCCTTGCTCGCCCGAATCTGGCGTGGGGGGCTGCAGTTCGAACCGCATCGACAGTTCCCCTATGTGAGCCCCAAACTGCTCATCGTTGGCATGGCGATGACTGGCAATGAAGGCAACGGCGCGAGTAATGTGATCCGGGATCTCAAGTCCCCAGCGAGAGGCCACCTCCTGCACAGCGCCACCCAAACCTCGGGCCCGCACTAGCGTCATGACAGCCTCGACGCCGCGTCGGCGCTTGCGCCGGCTCTGCTTGTCCAGTTCGTATTGCGCGTCATTTTCGCGCTTTTCTTTGCCCATCGGCCCCCAGTCCAGTGGCATCCCTCGCTCCTGTTCGTTGACGCTCTCCTCGGTCGGTTGCCTTATACACTAGGTCTCGGTTTGGGACACACAGCAGCCTGGCGCATGGATGAACCCTGGAGAACTTATCAAGCTCGGCTGAACGAGCGGGCCGACGTTCTCTTGGACAGAGTACAGAGTGTCGGTTCGCACGCAAGCCAGCAAAAAATCTTAGCCGTTACCGCCGAGTTCAGCCGCGCGACGCATCAAAAGGGCTGGCAGGATCGCAACGATGAGCTGGGTCGGCGCGCCAGGGCCGCCACAGCGCTCTACCCCAAGATTCGCGATCACGGAAGCCCTCGAATCGAGGATCCCCCGGCAGGTCACGAGCTCGAAATTGCGGGTCGCCTGTTCGAACGAAGCTTCTTGCAAGAATTGCACCACTCCGGTGCGCCGCGCAAGCTGGCCCGTCGAATGTTGGGCGTATCTCTGGGTAGTTGGAGTGCCATGCGTGGCTCGATCTACCGCGCTCTTCAAGCGATCGACTACGAAGGCCTCGAGAGCTATGTCAAAGAAGTTATTGACTACCTCGGCGTCCATTTGCCCAAGACATTCGATGCGTTGCCATTTCAGTCTGTGTCGCAGGCGGCGGTGTCAAAGATCCTGCGTGGATTTTTCGGCGTTCACTGGTACGCCAGAGCGGACAGCGTAGGAGGCCTGCGGCTGCTGGATGCTGCTCCAGGAAGGCGAGAGCTCTTCGACTTGGCGTACGCCTACGGGGCTTCGTATGCCCTGATAGACAATCTCATAGATACGGACTTTTTCCGGTCGCCGCAGGATCGCGACTACTTTCTCGATGTGATCCTGCGGGCCATGGACGGCGCTGACGCAACGACACTCGCGCCCAAGGCGCCATACGCGAAAGAACTGGCGAGCCTCTGGCGAGACGTGAGTCCGACGCTGGCGCGCAGACCGCTGCTGCGGAGTTGGCTCACAGAGTTGGTGCGCGCCCAGCGCGCCGACGCGTGCATGACCCACGCTGCTCTGGCTGAGCTGCCGTCGGATGAAGCCTCAAGACTGTTGCTCCGTGCCGGCATGATGAAAGCCAGTTGGACGCGAATCAGTGCCAAAGCGATCGCGACAGACAAAGGCTTCGCCGACCCGGACTGCGTGCTATTCGCCGGCCTCAACAACCAGCTTTCCAACGATCTGGAGGGGCTGGCCAGTGACGATCGGTTCGGCGCAGTGACTACGTTTACCCATCAGTGTCGAACGCGCCGAAACGACTTCGACGCAATCGGAATGATGCTGACGTGCGCTGCGCATTCGGTCGACTACATGTCGCAGCGCTTCCAGTTCCCCGACGCCGCACTGGTAGACGCATTTGTCGTTCGCTTGTTGGAGTCTGCGGCGGAACTGCAGTATTCAGTGGGTCCCGCCCGCTACGGGGAGTTGCTTTCTCAGTGTTCCGCCGGGAGCCCAAGCCTCCAGTCGCAGCACCTGATTGCCGCGTTGAGCTCGATCGGGCCGGCGCCTCCCGTCGCGCACCAGGAGATGCTCCTCCTGGGCGGTGCCGACGACTACGCCCTGAAGCTCTGGCTCAATCGGCGAGGCCGCCAAAACATGGCACGCAGGCTCATCGTGGAGGTTTCGGAGCGGCACGGCATTGCGCTTGAGCGATTCATCCATGCCCAGGAGTTGTCACCGTGCGCGCGATATGCGATGACAGGTGACTGCGGTCGGTTCAGGCCATATCTGCTGCTGGTTTTGGCCGGACTCGTCGGCCTGGCCGAAAGTGCGGCGATGGCCTACGCGGTGGCAATAGAGTGTTTCCATTCCGCTTCGCTGATCCTGGACGACCTTCCGGCGCAGGACAACGCCGACGTGCGGCGTGGCAAGCCAACGGCCCACTTGGCCTTCGGCGAGGCGACCGCGCAGCTCGCCGTCGTTGAACTGATCGCGCTCGGGTTCTCGCTGATAGGACAACCGGTCAACGCGCCGGGGCATGCCGGTGGTCGGTTGGTGAAGGAAGCGCACCGCTGCTTGGCAGGGCGCGATGGACTTTGCCACGGACAACTCCGCGATCTCGAAATGCGCAACCTAGACGTTTCGGCTGATCAATGGGTGTTGATCGCAAGTGCGAAGACCGGTCAACCGCTGTTATTCTGCATTCTCGTTCCGCTCATCGCCTCGGGCGCTCCGCGCGATGCCGAAGTCTTGAGTCAAATGGGCGTGGATCTGGGTGTTCTCTTTCAGGTACGCGATGACTTAGCCGATCGTCCGAGTGCGCCGTGGGCTGCGCAACTGAAGACGGTCGCCGTGGCAGCCCGGCAGCGGTGCGCGACCCGTGCCGAGCCTGTGGATGAGCGATGGGGCGCCGTCCATCGGTTCCTCGTCAGCCTGGCTGAAGAGATGCACGACCAGATTGATCGCTATTCCACGTCCGACGCGGCCAACGCCGCGCCGTCCCTTGATCAACCACTTTGGGGCTAACCGATGAATATCACCGAAGCCTTTGTCAATACCGTCTTGGCGCTGACGCCTGATCTGGATTCCATCTATGAGACCGCTTCGAAGAGCACCCGGTCCGGCTGGGAGTCGCAGCAAAAGGGCATCGTCACGGCCTCCGGCATCGGCTCGAGCCTGATTCCTGTCCCTGGATTGCATCTTCCGGCAGCCGTCGCGGACGTTGCGCTGCTGGTCAACCGCATGGGCATGATGGCGTGGGGCGTCGGAGCCATCTACGGCAGCGACGAGGACTTCGGGAACATCATTGAAGAGGAGGATTTGGTACCAATTCTTGGTTACTGGGCCGACGATGAAGAGAGCAAACACAACTTCAAGGTCAAGGGTGGGTTGGCAGTTTCCAAGGTCGCGGCAAAGGTGGGCGGCAAAGTCGCGGCAAAGGCTGTGTCCAAGACGGTGTTGGCCAGCCTCGGATACATCGTCGCCAAGAAAGCAGGATTGAAGGCGGTCGCCAAGACGGCCCCGCCACTGATTGCCGCAGCGACGGCCTTCGCCGGCAAGGCGGGCGTGAAGGTTGGCACTTCCTGGGTGCCGGTGGCCGGCGCGGCGATCAACAGCAGCATCAACTACTGGATGGTTTCGTCGATCTCGACAGCTGCCAGCGCGTTCTACAACGACAAGCTGAACATCATCGCCGACATCGAGGATTGAGGATTGCCGCGGGCTGGTTGGCGGCCGCCCGCAGACACTTGCAGTTGAGCGCAGTCGGCAGTCAGGCGCTGGTCGTGTAGTCTCACTACGTTCATGTCCCAAGCCCTCGTCGGGCAGCTTGCAAGGAGTGGGTAATGGCGAGCGATGCGCTCACGACCGGTATCTCGCTGGATTTCATTGCCCTGCAGTCGGAGTTGATCCACACCGCCGCCGACCTATCGCGGCTGACGACGCTGGCTTCGGCATCGGGGGAGGATGCCGAGGCAGCCAAGGCCGCGGATCGGCTGAATCACCTAGCCAGCGGCACATTCGTGGTGGCCGTGATCGGGCAGTTCAAGCGCGGAAAGTCTACGCTGGCCAACGCGCTGCTGGGCGCGGAAATCATGCCCGCGGACGTCGAACCCGCCACGGCGACGATCAATCGTGTCGTCTACGGCCGTGTGCCCCGGGCGACGATGTGCATGCGCGGCGGCGGCACGCAGCCCGTGCCTATCGATAGCCTTGCGCGCTACGTCACCAAGCTCTCCGAAGAATCGTCGGCCGCTGCAGCCGCGATCGACGAAGCCCTGATCGAGTTTCCCGCTAGGATGTGCCTGAACAACGTCCAGTTGCTAGATACGCCGGGCCTGGACGACGTCGACACGTCCATGACCGCGCGTACGACGTCGGTCCTGTCGCGTATTGATGCAGCGCTCTTGGTGACGAGCGCTTTGGCGCCGTTGGAATCGACCGAGATCGATATTCTCCGAGACCTGATGCAGCACGTCGACGTCACGCGGATCTTCATCGTGCTGAATCAGGCTGATTTGCTGGAGCCGTTGCATCGGCCGCGCATCCTTGAGGCCGCCGCGAAGCGCGCTGCCAAAGCATTGGGGCGGCCGGGTGAGCACATCTTCCTCGTCTCGGCACGCGAGGCCCTGGCAGCTAAGCTTGCCAAGGACGAACCCCGCTTTGCCGCAAGCGGGTTTCAAGCGCTGGAAGATGCGCTTGAGCAGTTTCTCGTGCGCGACAGCGGACTGGCGCGGGTGCAGGCGGCCAACGAAACACTTGAGCGCCTGGCCCTGGCACAGGATGAACGTGCCCAGGCGAAGCTGGCACAGCTGCAACTGAAGGACGCCGAGAGCCAGGCGCGTCTGGCGGAACTCGAAGCCGGGCTCGACTCGATCGTGCAGCGTATCGCGCAATGGCCCGAACGCGCCGAGGGGCTGTGTGCGGCCCAGATGAGTGAGGTCGACGCCCAGGCCCATGACCTTCAGAAGTCCATCACCGAACAAGCTCTGGAGGCACTAGGCAGCGTCGTGTTCACGTCAGTCGACGTCGAAGACAATGATCGCCGCCACGCAAAGGTTCGGACGGCCGTCAACTCGGAGGTTTATCCGGCATTCATCCAATTCGTCGACACAGACGCCGAAGATCTTCGAGAGTTGCTAAGGGAGTTGACTGAAGATCTTGCGAAGCTTTCCGACGAATGGGATGCCGCGCTTCAGAGGGGCATCGTCAACGATCTTTCCGCACGCGTGATCGAGTCGATACGCGACGGCGTTGTCTCCGAAATGGCCCTGAAGATCGATGAAGGTCTTGAGCGCTATCTGGTTGCAAGGAAGCACTTCATTGCGGGCTATGAAGCGAAGTGCGATTTGCTGCTTCTTGAGGCCTTCGTTCGCCGGTTCGTGAAGACTTGGCGCGACGAGATGGTTGGAAGGTTGCCTGGAGCGTACCGAGATCACCTGCCCAATGTTGTCGGACATGCGTTCTCAGCATCGCTCCGGAGCACCTTGCGCCAGCAATCCGTCAAGGAAGTAGTGGCCGCGTTGCTTATACATCTGCAGACGCTCGCCGACCGCAGCAATCGCAGTCTCGACGAACGCAAGTGGATCCTACGACTCGAGCGGGAACGGGTCGACAAGGATCGCGTCCGCGCCGAGGAGCGTGTCCTGGCTGTTCTGTCCGGCGCGCGTGAAATCGCGGAGAGGGCAGGTGACAGACGCATCGCGCTGCGCCGCATCGTCAATGATCGTTCTCATCTGGGAACCTGACTCCTCTAAGGAAAGCCGAAATGCCCAATGACAACCTTCAAGATGCAGCCCCTGTGGACGGCCGAGAGGAAAGCAGCATCGGGTCCTTCGTGGACTACCGTCGCGCGGTCATCGATCTCTCGAACGATCTGCGCACTCTGCAAAAGCATGCCAACAACCTCGGCCTATCCGCCGCTGCCCACGAGATCGAAGCCGTGCTCCAGCGCATGCAAGCCGACAAGTTCAACATCGTGGTCGTTGGCGAATTCAACCGGGGCAAGAGCAGCCTGATCAATGCGCTGCTGGGCGTGCACGTAGCACCTACCGATGTCCTCGCCTGCACTGCCGTTCTGACGAGAGTAACGTACTCGCTGGATCGGCGCGCCGTGATCGACTTCAAGGACGGTCGGAAGGAAATCGTCGCTTTCGATGCGCTGCCCGAGTACATCACCAAATTCACGGAAGAGGCCGAGGCGCGCGCGGCCGGCATCAGTGGCGCGACGGTCTACTACCCTTCGCCGTACTGCCAGAACAACGTGGATGTGATCGACACTCCCGGGCTAAACGAAGACGCCGCGATGACTGAGGTCACACTGTCGGTGCTGCCAGAGGCAGACGCGGCCATCATGGTAATCCTGGCGCATGCGCCCTTCGGCGAATATGAGCGCGACTTTCTCGAATCGCGCCTGCTCACGGCGGATCTGGGGCGTGTGATCTTCGTGGTCAATGGCATCGACAGGATGAACAGCCCTGCGGACGCAGAGCGGGTCTTGGCGGGCATCCGCAAGCGCATCACCGACAACGTGATGGCCCGCGCCAAGCGCCAATGGGGCGAAGGGTCGGAGGAATACAACCGCTACCTTCGCAAAATTGGCACGCCCCGGGTCTTCGGCCTTTCGGCCCGCGAGGCTTTCGAAGCCAAGCAGACGATGGACATCGAACGCCTGAAGCGCAGCCGGTTCCCGGAATTCGAGGCGCGCCTGCAAAACTTCCTGACCGAGCAGCGCGGTGCGGTCATGTTGCAACCGCCGCTGAACCGGGCGCTGACGGCGTCGCGCGCGCTGATCGAGGCGCTGGCGCTGCGGGAGTCGGCACTTGCGCTGTCGGAGGGCGACTTCGAGCTGGCGATGGCCGAGGCAGAGCGAAAGGTAGAGCAAGCGAGGCAGCAGTGGCAGCTGGAGCGCGCCCGCATGGAACAGACGGCTCATCGCGTTCGCCAGGCCGCCGTAGATGTCGGACTCGGTTTTGTTCCGGCCCTGGAAACGGCGGTGAAGGCCGGTATCGAGGCGATGGTCATCGACCCGGCGCAGCTGTCGGGTGCGTCGCGCAAGAAGGTCGACCGTGAAATCGAAAGGGTCGTGAGTCAGGCCATGAGTCATACCGTTGATGCCTACTCGCTCAAGCTGACCGACCTGATCGAGCAGATTCTCACTCATGAGGCAAGCCGACTCCAAGGCCTCGACGGCCAACTGTCGTCGCTGATGGGCGACATGGGGCACCTGTTCAGCGACTTCGAGACCGAAGACCCCGGCAGAGGTGTCGGTGAGAAGGTAGTTATCGCCGCGACTGTGTTCACGGGGTTTGCCGGGATGGGGATGTGGAGCGGTTACCGTAGCGCAGGGCTAAAGGGTGCGGCTCTAGGGCTTGGCGTATCGGTGGGCACGGTGGGCGTCGGGGCTGCGCTTCTTGCCGCTACGGGTGTGGGCATCCCGGTCCTCGCTTTCGTGGCCATCGCCGGTGTGACTTCGTATTTCACCAGCGGCTGGGCCTCAGATGCTTTGTTCAAGAAGAGTCGCATCGAGACCTACAAGACCCGCGCAGCGCGAGCGGCGCTGAAGAACCTAGGCAAGGCCTTCACAGCCAAGAACGTCGCCGAAAAATTCGGCGAGGAGGCCTTGAAACGCTTCGAGCTGTTCAAGGAGACCGTCAGGGCCAACGCCGAGGCCGTGTTGTCCGATACCAAGGATCAGTTGAACCGTACCCGTGTCGAATACAAAGGCCAGCAGACGCAGAGCCAGCAAGACCGCGAGGCCGCCAGGGCCGTGCGCGCCGAGATCGAAGCGGTCCTGCAGCGCGCCGCCGTACTGTCGAACAAGTTCGCTAGGTGGCAGGCTGCCGACGACGTCGAAGCTGGGGCCACCGCATGAACACTACGCTGGGCAACCCGACGGACGTCGTCAGCATCGATTTCAGAGCGTTTTCCGCAACGCGCCAGCTCGCGCGTGCGGCGCACATGCTACGGGGGGTTCCGGACTACAGCTTCGGGCTCGATCAGCAGCTTCGTTGTGGACTGGCCACCATTCCAGCGTTGCGCACTGCCGCGCAAGTCGTGGTCCGATCGCACGAGCCGGTGATGCAGCAACTGCATCAAATGAACGGTATCGCTGTCGGCCCCGACCAGTTCCCGGAAATCTTCCGGATGGGCGAGCGCTGCGCCCAGATCCTGGGCATCGGAATGCCCCGCATCTTCATCCTCAACGAAGGTGCGGCCAATGCCTGGACGTACGCATCTGACGATTCGCGGCCCAGCATCGTCATCACGACGCTGCTGCGCCGCTATCTCGATGACGACGAACTGACCGCGGTAATCGGGCATGAGTGTGGCCACATCCACAATATGCACAGCGCATACAACACGCTGGTGGAACTGTTGTCGAACAAGTCCGCTTCTGGCCTGCTGTCCGCTGCAGCCTCCGGCGGCGCGCCTATTGCCATTGTTCTGAAGGCGGCGGCGCTACTGGGCCAGGGGATCCGGCTGGGCATGCTGAAGTGGTCACGCGCGGCCGAGGTGACCTGCGACCGCGCCGGTGCGATCTGCTCTGGCGGCGTGAAGCCGATGATGATGGCACTGGCCAAGCTCAAGACCGGCAGCGTAGGCAGCCTGTCAGACATCAATCTCCGGGCTTATGTGCGCCAGCTTGATCAGGTAGGCCGCACGCCGGTGAAGCTCACAGAGCTGTTTCAGACCCATCCGCTCACGCAGAAGCGGATCGCGGCGTTGGCCGCATTCGAGGACAGCGAAGTCTATCGCGCCTGGCTGCCGGCGATGGACGCCGCCCAGCCACCTCGCACGCGGCAGGAGGTGGAGCGTCTCTGCTCGGACATGATCCAGGTGCTTGGCCGTGGTTGATCCTGCCCCGGGCGCCACCGGCGCGACGCAAACCTACATCGTCCAGGGCGGAGCGACTGCACTGGAGGCGCTTGACCTGGAAGTGCACCATGACCCGGAGTCGGTCGGCGCCGACATGCTCACCGAAGTTCGCGGCCTTGAGATGCGACTGCATGGCGGGCGCGTTGCTCACGCCATCGGTCAAATCATCCTGGACCGTGTCCGCAAGGCGAGCGCCAGCATTGCCGAACGAGCGGCGTCGCCCTTTCGGCTGTGCGTCCTGGGCGAGTTCAAGCGGGGAAAGTCGACGCTCGTGAACGCGCTGCTCGGCGAGCAAGTCGCTCCGGTAGATGCATTGCCCGAGACCATCACTGTCAACCGATTCAGCTATGGTGAGGCGTTCTCGGCCGAGATGCGCCTTGCTGGCGGCGGCAGGATCGCGCTGCGGCGCGAGCACCTCCCCCGATCCGCACTGCTGCCCATCATCGAAGCGTCGCCGAGCGAGCCACTCGGCATCGAAGTCCAGTTGCCCATCGCCTTTCTGAAGGACGTGACGCTCATCGACATGCCGGGTACGGGAGACGTCAGCGCCGACGTCGCTCGACTGGTGCGCGAACAGGTTGGGGCAGCCGACGTGCTTGTCGTCGTCATTAACGTGCTCGCGCCGCTGTCCGAGAGCGAAAGGACACTGCTCAGACACGCCGTGCAACCGCACGATTTCCCAAAGATCCTTTTCGTCGTGAATATGATCGACCTGCTCGAGTCGGACTCCGACCTAGATCGGGTCAGGGCTCGCGTGTCAAGCGACCTGGGACAGGTGTTCCCCGGAATGCGCCTGCACCTGCTGTCCTCCCGAAACGAAGTCAACCGCGCTTCTGCCGGCAGCAACCACCCCGCTACGGAGCGGAATGTGCGCCTGGACGCCATGTTCGACGCATTTCGCGCGGAATTGGGGGAGATCGTTTCCAGCCAGCGCGACCTGATTCGAACGGATCGCCTGGGATTGGCCTGCAACGAAATGCTGACGGACATTGAGATTCGCGTGAAACTGCTGGCACGCAGCTTGGGCCGGCGGAGCGATGAACTTCGACGTGAAGCTGAATTGCAGCAATCCGTCCAGGCGCAACTCGACCAGGAAATGGGTCAGAGGTGTTCAGAGCTGATAGGTGCTGTTCGGGGGTTGTCGGATACGGCTGAAGTCTGGATGCGTGGCTTCGCTCAGCGACTGGCAGAGTCCTTTCCGACGCAGCTCGAGGGCCTATCGCGTGCGGACATCGAACGGGACATGCAGTTCTACATCACCTCGCGCGTCGAATCCGGGATCAGTTGCTGCTTGGAGGCGCACGTGCCCGCTTTCGAGGAGATGGGCCGCAAGCTTCTCGGAGAGACCGCGGAGATCGAGGTGGAAGTGGGCAAGGCAGCGCGCTCAGCGGCAGCCAGCGCGTTCACGGGCGCGCAGTGGAACGTCGGCCAGACCATCCGGTTCGCCCTGGACCAGGTGCTCGGCTTGGGACTGGCGGTCGATGTGGTTTCCGGCATCCTTGCGGCAGTGGCACCGGGAGCGGACTCGCGGCAATTCGTTGCGGGCCTGGTGCGCGAACGGCACACCCTTGCCGACTCCTTTGCCTCTGCTGCCGTGGCGACTTACTCGGCCATCGCTCGCAGCATGGCGTCTCAATTGGAGCAGGAGTACAGCGGCCGCCGTCAGGCGCTCCTGGACGCAACCCGGCAGGCGGAACTTCTACAGCGCGGAGAGGCCGGCGAGTTGGCATCAGCCCGCGCAAGCCTCGACGAGGCACTGGATTGGATCAAGGAATCCGGCAGGACCTTGGATGAACTTCGCAATCGGGTGGTTCGTGCCGAAGGCCCGTGAAGCGTCGCGGCAACTCCAGTGTCTCGCTACAGGCCGTAGCGAGTCTTCAGATACTGACGCAGTGCGTCGCTCAGTTTCTCGCCGTAAGCTACGGCCAGAACGGTGCCTAGCTGGCTCAGATCGACGGCATTTGCGTCGACAATGGCGGGCGCGAATACGCGCTCCATACCCTCGTGCAACAGAATTGCATACCAAGCCGAGCGTCCTGCCGGGTCGGTCGACTGGAACAGGAATATGCGATGCCGCATGCGGGCGAGTGCCGCATTGGTCAGCACCACACCTGACGACGGCTCTGCAGCGGCACCAGCCGATTGCCCGATGACGAGCTTAACGCCCATGGACACGAACGACAACGGGTTCTGTCGTAGGCCCGTGAGTTCGCGCACGCGCGATGTGACGCTGATCAGTACGTCGCCGATCGTCACCGGGTCCTTCAGGTGCTCGGACAGGGCAAGTGCGTACGGGCTGTGCGCCACGCCGTCCAAAGCCGATTCACCGGGAATGGTGGCGAAGTCGACGATCATGTCTCCCGGCAGCACGGCCAGGGAATGAGCCTGCTGCTGAAAGGTTCGCGACCGAACATGGCTCTGACATGCATCGACCAAGAGCACCTTCGGCACGTCGAGGCGAACGCCCAGCTCAGCGATGATCTCGTTCAGCGGCACGGACCCCGAACGCAGAGCGCCGTCGCTGATCGGATCCGCCGTCTCGCCCACCAGATAGCTTTGACCACCGACGATGACGCCGTGTCCAGCGAAATATACGACGACACAGGACTGACTCCCGACCGCGGACGGGGCTGGAAGGCCTTCGATTCGCCTTCTGAGTTCCGCGATGGCGTTGCGCAACGCAGTCTGGTCTCTTGCAGGGCTGTCCTGGCCAAGTTCGACGACATCGAAGCCAAGTTCGCTCAAGGACCTGCTGAGCAGGCGCACGTCCTGGTACGGCGTGGCCAGTTCGTCCAGGTGGTCATACCGTTCAATGCCGATGAGCAGAGCCACGCGAGCCATATGCCTATCTTGAGTTCTTGTTCAACACGGAGTCTGCCATGACAGCTTCGAGCAGCGTCGACCTGATGCATAGCGACGCAGACCGCTCACGCCTGGCCCGTATCCACAACGTGGCTCACGAGCGGTTTGGAGGCGGAGTCAGCCGGTCCGACGTGTCCGATCTACCGCTGAAACTCAGTCTGCTGCGGGCGACTCTTCGCCTGGCGCCTTCGATCTGGGACGACCAAGCGATCTCGCACATCATGTATGGCGGCGACCGCGGCAACGCCTCAGCCAAGTTCAGCCGGGTCAAGTACGGTACTGCCCGGCTAGACGAGTTCGGGGCCTCGATGCTGGCCGCGTTGGTCAACTACATCGTCTCCGTGCAGCCCTTCTGCGACGAACAGGTCACTCTCGAGCAGCGCGGCGGCGTACTCGACTGGGTCCTAGAGTTCGACGGCAAAGGTGGTCCCTGGTTGACGGCCAACGACGTGACCGGTGATACCCTGCAGTTGGCGTCCAAACTGCTTCGTCTGACCGAGGCACACAAGTACGAACTGCGCGACCCCCAGACGTGCGTGGACGCGCAGGACTGCATCATCGAATACTTGCGAGCGCCTATCGACATGGTTGAGCGTGACCAAAGGCTCGTGATTCAGCGGCCGCGGGCTCATGGTGCGGCCGGAGTGCGTTTCGGCGCCACGCAGGTGCCCGGAGCGCACCCGCGCCAGTGGGGCCCATTGGATCTGAAGGCCGGCGAGGTCGTCGAGATCGGTATTCCGCGCCGCGCGCGGATTCCTTCGACGGGTTGGCTGCTGACTATGCGAAATGCGGCGCCAGATCGCTCAGCCTTCGGGGTGCCGTCATCGGGTTGGGTGTGGGAGGAAGGTTGGGAGAACACCATGCGGTGGCTGCCCCGATTTCCGCTGCCGGCCAACGAGACCATCGTGGTGCCACCGGCCACCGGTCATGCGATCGTGGCGATGCCCGGCCTCTATCAGGTCTTTCTCTTCGTCGAGCCCGCGGAGTCCCGAGTCCTTGCGGACTTCCTGCTGGACCCGAGCGGGCCAACTGCGGGCGACGTGCCTTTCGACGCTGGGTATCTACGTTTGGCAAGCGCATTGTTGTCGGCGCTGGTCAACAAACGGCAATCCCCGCTGGCCGATACAGGCATCAAGGTGTACGCGTCGTCGTACCGGGTGACTCTGTAGCGAATCTTGGGCCTGTGCCGTGCGGAAGCTGCAGTCGAGCGCAGTTGGGCACAGATGCAAATCGTGAAGTGGTCGCATACCTTTGCGCTGCTGGCTGCCGAAGGTACCAACTTTCGGACAAAGCGATCGATTTCACATAGTCATCTGCCCAACAAAGGAGCACGATTCATGAGCCATCTCACGCATGCAGCGCACACCGTACACGCACTCAAGGAAGCCACGAAAACTGACGGCGTCGAAGGCGCCGTTGCCGGTGCGATCGGTATCGCCGGAACCGCTGCGCTTGGCGCCGCAGCGCTGGGCCTGGCGCTCACGCCACTGGGTTGGGGCGTCATGCTCGGCCTGGGCGCCACGGCAGGCGGCACCGGCGTCCTGAAGAAGTTGCGCTCGAAGTTCGAGTAGCGCCTCCACGGGCACTCGCGGGCTCAACCTGTAGGACCTGCGCTGCCGGACATCTGGGGGCGCTGGTCGATCGCGACGGGTCATACCGAAAGGTTGCACCCGATATGCGCGCCCCCTACGCACAGAGGAGTATCACGCCTTCGCCTCTCGAGGGGTCGTGGCGCTCGAGCCGCGCCGCTACTGCGAGCGCGTGATATCCAAATCTCTGCCGCCGAAGCGTATGCGTCCGGCGAAGTCATCTTGCGCCGCCCCTGACCACCGATAACGATCATGTCCAGTTAACGAATAGCTGGACACGATGGATACGGAGAACAGTCGCAAGCGCAGGCGGCGGTACGACGCGGCACTGAAGGCACAGATCGTTGCGGAGTAAGCGTCCGGCGAACCCATCTTGACGACGGGAGCTGAGCTCAGGCCGAGGTGGTGGGCTGCCAGTGATGCGGCAATAGCTCAGTGATGCGGCTGGCGGGTTGCGTAGGCAGCCGCTCGAGCACGTCGCGCATGTACGCATACGGTTCGAGTCCGTTGAGCTTGGCCGATTACGCCGAGCACCGAACTATGCCGAGCGGGCTTATGTTCCCCGGTAGCCGGCCAGCGATCGGTTCGGCATAGTTCAGTCTGCCTCCGTCCTCAACGACGGAGAGCACGATGACGATCGCGGAAGAGTATTTGAAGAGGAGCCGGCTGTTCCGGCGCCTCAAGATGGGCACCCACGGGCAACTTGTTGAGCTTTATGCAGCAAGCCTCGTTGAAGCTGGGCTGTCGCGTCCAGGCACTTGGCGCAGCCTCAATGTGGTCGGTGAACTCTTGGATTGGATGGCGCGGCGGCGAACCAAGCTGATCAACCTTGATGAACGCATGACGGAGCGCTACCTTCGGCACCAAGCTGCGAAGAAGTGCATCCAGCTGGGTGACCGAGCGGCGCTGAAGCGGTGGCTGTTGACTTTGCGCGCCGCCGGAACGATTGCGCCGGCGGCAGCCTTGCCACGCACGCCGCATGAGCAGATCTTCGCGGAGTTTGGCGACTATCTGCGAAGCGACTGCGGTCTGTCAGCCAAGACGATCGTGCACCACCTGCCGGCGATTCGCCGGTTCCTGTTCGAGGTCTGCCCCGGCGGCACAAGCGATCTGGGCGAGATCACGCAGGAACAAGTGATCCGCTACATCGAGCGTCACGCCCAAGACTGGAGCCCGAGCTCGGCCAAGGCGATGTGTTGGTCGTTGCGCGCATTTCTCAAATACCTTCATCACACCGGATCGAACTCGCGCTCGCTGGGTGGCTGCGTGCCCTCCATCAGGCGATGGAAGCTCGCAAGTCTTCCGACCTACCTCGCTGCGGCGCAGGTTCAGAAGGTTCTGGATGGTTGCGACCGTGCGTGTGTGACGGGGCGCCGCGACTACGCCATCTTGATGCTGCTGTCCAGGCTTGGCCTGCGGGCTGATGAGGTTGCAACCCTCACCTTGGATGACGTTGACTGGGGAGCCGGCGAGATACTTGTTCGCGCCAAGGGCCGTCAGCGCGCGGCGATGCCGGTCCCGCTGGATGTCGGCGAGGCCGTGGTCGCCTATCTGCGTGACGGCCGACCCCGATCGTCATGTCGAGAGCTGTTCCTGCGCAGCCTTGCACCCCACATCGGCTTTAGCAGCGGCAGCGCGGTCACGATGATCGCCAAGACTGCACTGGAGCGCGTCGGCATCCGCGGCTACGCACGCCAGGGTGCCCACATTTTTCGCCACAGCCTTGCCACCGAACTGCTGCAATGCGGCGCCACCTTGTCGGAGATCGGCCAACTGTTGCGGCACAAGAGCCATGACACCACTCGGATCTACGCAAAGGTAGACATCGAAGCACTCCGCACGCTGAGCCTGCCTTGGCCAGGAGGTGCGCAATGACGGACCTCCATTCGGCACTGCAGCGGTACCTGAGCATGCGCAAGGGGCTCGGCTACAAGTACGACCACCAGACGCGCCGGCTCGCCGATTTCGTCTCCTTCATGGACAGCCGCAAGGCCACGACCATCACCACGAAGCTCGCGATGGAGTGGGCAACACTACCGCCGGATCGGCATGCATCTTGGGCATTGCGGCTGACTGACGTGCGTGGCCTGGCACGCCACATTGCCAACATCGATCCGAAGACGGAAGTGCCACCGGTTGGCATCCTGCCAGGCCTCAAGCGTGCCAAGCCCTACGTCTATAGCGATGCAGAGATCAATGCGTTGCTGGCAGCGGCCCTGTCTTTGCCCCCATCAGGTGCACTGCGCCGCTGGACATACCACGGCCTGTTCGGAGTCATAGCGGTGACGGGCATGCGTCTGTCCGAGGCAATGAACCTCAAGTGTGACGATGTCGACCTGGACGCCGGCGTGCTGACGATTCGACTGACCAAGTTTGGGAAGTCTCGGCTCGTGCCCCTGCATCCGACGACCAGCGCCGCGCTGCGCAACTACGCCCAACTGCGCGATTCCCATCTACCCTCGCAACAGAGCCCGAACTTCTTCGTCGCGGAACGTGGTGGCCCGCTGCTGCATCAGTACGTTCATCGCGTCTTCTGGCGCTTGTCGCGTGAGGTTGGTCTGCGACGGCCTGGCGATCATGCGGGACCTCGCGTGCATGACCTGCGCCATCGGTTCGCCATTCGCACGCTGCTGAACTGGTATCGCGAAGGCATCGACATCGACAAGGCGCTGCCTTCGCTTTCCACCTATCTTGGCCACACCTGCGTACGGGACACCTACTGGTACCTCTCGGCATGCCCGGAGTTGATGCAAGAGGCGGCGCGGCGGCTCGGCCAACGATGGGAGGTCGCGCCATGAAGCCCGGCTGCAACGTGGCCACCTTGATCGAGCGCTACTTCACCGACCGACTCATGCGCCAACGCAACGTCAGCGCCAACACGATCGCTTCCTACCGAGATACGTTCCGCTTGCTGTTCAAGTTCGCGCACGCGAGGCTTCGCAAAGCACCGTCGGCCCTGACGCTCGATGAACTGGACGCGCCTTTCATCGGCGAGTTCCTGAGCGATCTTGAGACCCAGCGCTGCGTCGGCGTCGCCACACGCAACCTGCGCCTGACTGCGATCCGCTCCTTCTTTCGGTTCGTGTCCTTCGAGGAGCCGGCGCACAGCGCCCTTATCCAGCGCGTGCTCGCGATACCGAGCAAACGGCACGACAAGCGTCAAGTGCATTTCCTGACGCGCTCCGAGATCGAAGCCGTCCTGGCCGTGCCTGATCGGACGACATGGATTGGCCGTCGCGACCACGCTTTACTGCTGCTCGCGACCCAGACAGGCTTGCGCCTCTCGGAGTTGATCGGCTTGAGCAGGGAATCCATTCATCTCGGCGCCGGTGCGCACGTGCGGTGTGTAGGCAAGGGTCGCAAGGAGCGATGTACACCGTTGACGAAGTACGCCCGAATCGCACTTCAGGCTTGGTTGAACGAGCCGGTGCGGCGCGACGCCAGCGCCTTGTTCCCCACCCTGTACGGCGGCCCACTCAGCGCTGACGGCGTGCAGTCGTTGCTGGCCAAACATCTCGGCGTTGCCAGCAAGGCGTGTCCGTCGCTAGCATCCAAGCGCGTGTCACCGCACGTCCTGAGGCACAGCGCAGCAATGGAGCTCCTGCAGGCAGGCGTCGACTGCTCCGTGATCGCCCTGTGGCTCGGTCATGAATCGATGGAGACCACGCAGACCTACCTTCATGCACACCTCGCCCTCAAGGAGGCAGCGCTGGCGAAGCTTGAACCGTACAAGCAACATAAGCGAGTCCGATTCCGCCCTGAAGATCAGCTACTCGCCTTTCTCCAGGCGCTCTGACCGCTCCAACTATGCCGAACCGATCGCTGGCCGGCTACCCGAGAAGACAAATCCACTCGGCATAGTTCGGTGCTCGGCGTAATCGGCCTTATGCCGCGCACGGCATAAGGCCGAGTGGATCAAGCTCATCACGGCAGCGGCGCGTTTGCCCGCCCGCAGGCTGCCCGCGAACAGCCAGTTCTGCCGCCCGAGTGCGATCGGCCGGATGCGGTTCTCCACCCAGTTGTTGTCGATCGGCAGATCGCCGTCATCCAGGAAGCGCGTCAGCGCCACCCAGCGGTTGAGGCTGTAGTCGATCGCCCGAGCGGTGGCCGAACCGTCCGGGATCTTCTGCCGCTGCTGGCGCATCCACTGGTGCAGTGCATCGGCAACCGGTCGTGATCGTCGTCGCGCATCAAGCCGGGCCTGGCTGGTCGCATCGGCCACCTCGCGCTCCACGTCGTAGAGCTGAGCGAAGAACTTCAGCGCCTGCTCGCCCACCTGGCTGCCGTGGTTGGCCCACAACTCGTGGAACTTGCGCCGCGCGTGGGCCATGCAACCCACCTCGGTCACGCCGAGCTCGAAGCAGGCCTTGTAGCCGCTGAAGTCGTCTGTGACGAGCTTGCCCTGCCAGCCTGGCTTGTCCTGAGTTCCCGGCAAGCCGAGGAAGCCGCGCACATGTTGGCCACCGCGGCTCTCGGCGAAGTCGAAGACGACGTCCTTGATCGGGTTGAACGGTGTCGTGCAGTAGCTCCACAGGTAGGCCCGGTGCGTCCTGCCGTGGCCGGGCTTGAGCATCGCCACCGGCGTCTCATCCGCATGCAGCACCGGCTGGTGCAGCAGCTCGGCCGCGAGGGCGTCCACCAGCGGCTGTAGCTGCACGCCGCACTCGCCGACCCATGCGGCCAGCGTCGAGCGGGCGATCAGGTGCCCAGCCCGCTCGAAGATCGCTTCCTGGCGGTATAGCGGTAGATGGTCCAGGTACTTGGCCACCAGCACCTGGGCCAGCAGGCCGGTCGTCGGCAGCCCTTTGTCGATGACGTGCGGTGCGACTGGCGCTTGCGTGATCTTCTCGCAGCATTTGCAGACCCACTTGCCGCGGATGTGACGCTCCACAGTGAACACGCCGGGCTGGTAGTCCAGCTTCTCGGCCACGTCCTCGCCGATGCGCTGCATTGGCGTGCCGCAGCCGCAGGTGGTGTCCTCGGGCTCGTGGCAGATCTCGCGGCGCGGCAGGTTTGCAGGCAGCTTCTCGCGCTTCGGCGTCTGCTTGTCGCCGCTGGCCTTAGCCGGCGGGCCCATCGCCTCGATCTCGGCAGCCACCGCCGCCAGGTCGCCATCCAGCGTCTCCTCCAGCAGGCTCTTCTGCTCGGCGCTGTAGGCCTCGGATTTGGCGGCGAACTTCAGCCGCTTGAGGATGGCGTTCTCGTGCGTGAGCTTGTCGATGACCGCTTGCTTGAACGCGACCTCGGCGCGCGAGGCCCGCAGCTTCTCGCGCAATTGCTCTGGCTCCAGCGTGTCGATATCTTCGGCGATCACGGGGTGTGATCGTGCCAAGCCCTGCCTGCCAGCACCATTGGCAGATGCCGCAATGGACGAGCTACAGGAGCGTGATCACGCCTGCGTCGCCAATGCGCTGCCAGGGCAGGCCCAGCACCAGCGCATCAAGCTGTGCTCGGCTCAGCGTCAGCGTGCCGCCGACATCCTTGGGCCAGACGAACCGACCGCTGTTCAAGCGCCGGGCCGCCAGCCACACGCCGATGCCGTCGTGCACGAGCACCTTCATGCGGTTGGCGCGGCGGTTGGCGAACAAGTACGCATGGTGCGGGCGAGCAGCGCCGAACACGGCCACGACCCTTGCCAGGGCGCTCTCAGTGCCGGCGCGCATGTCCAGTGGCTCCACGGCCAGCCACACTGCATCGACGCGGATCACCGCAACAGCTCTCGCGCCCAGGCCGCGAAGTCGGCTGCGGCCGACACCGGCCATGTCACCTTCATCGTCACCGCACCGCGGCGCAGCTCGACTTCGATGTCGCGCCGCGTCTGGACCTGCACCGCCGATTGCGGCGCGATGGCCACCGCGACGAACTCGCGTGGTTTGGCGGCAGTCGCTTGATTACCCTCTCGTGCCAGCTGCCGCCAGCGATGCACGACGTTGGCATTGATGCCACGGACCATCGCCACCTTGGCCACCGACGCGCCCGGCGCGTCGCACTCCGCCATCACCTCGGCCTTCAGCTCTTCGTTGTACCGCCGCCGTCCCGCTGTCTTGTCGCTTGCCATCGTGTCCACTTAAGAATTGCGTGGACACGATCGTTCAGGGACGTGCGAGCTCAATCAAGATGGGTTCGCCGGACGCTTACGCCGAAGCTGCGGTCACCGTCGGCGCAATCGAAGACGGCCTGCAGTACATCCCATCGCACACCGAGATCGAGAAATCGAGGACGTTCGGCTCAACGGAGGCGAGCCGCGGGACCTGAGCGACAGGTGGGTGGACCCTGCCAGTGCAGTTTCCCACCCGCATCACCGACGAGCTGTCCGCGATGCCATTGCGGCACGGCGTGCAGCTGCGCTTCAGGGCGGGCGTCGCAAGGCAACCGGCCGCACCCACTTCAGTCGGAGTCTCTCGTAAGCTCCTGCAGTTGTTGCTCAATAGCTGCGCGGGTCTGGAGCTTGGGCAACCAGCGCTCGGAAAGGTCGGTGCCAAGCGCGTACCGCGGATCGATATCGGTGCGGACCGAAGCCTGCGGCCAATGACTTGAGCCGCCCAGCATCGCTGCGACGTCCGGCGGTGCACCACCGCTGGTGGCATCGAAAATGTCCAGCAGCCGCATAAGGCACGCGCGCGCCGCCTCCCGCGCGATCCTCGCGGTGCGAGAGAACCCACAGGAGAGCGAGCGGTCGTAACAAGGCCGCAGGTACGCGGCATAGGCGCGCGCGCACCCGGCCGGCTTCAGCGACACAATACGCCCGGCCTCCAGCAGGAACGCGAGATACGTACGTTCCGAGCAGCCGAACTGCAGGATGTCCGCCTGCACCTGATCGAGCGTCGCCTCAGCCACGCCATTCATGCCGCTTTTACGAAACAGGTGCCCCAGGGCCACGCGAAACCCGAGCGCTGAATGGTGCTGGCCGCGCGAGGTGTTGTCGAACACGTTGAGTATGCAGAGCGTCATCGCGCGTTGCAGATACGTCTCGCCGCCAATGGCACCCAATGTCGCGATATAGGTATGCGCGATGTCGCGACGGACGCTGCCTGGCGACCGCGCTGCGAGCTGGTCGTAGATCGCCAGCGCCGAGGCGTGGTCAGCCCGAAGATAGTGCAGTTGAGCGGTACGGGCGCTTAACCGAATCTCGATCTTGCTGCGTTGGCGCCGTTCATCGGCCGTGCCGGGAGCAGCCGATGCACGCAGGAACTGCCGAATCGTCTCCAGGCCTTGCTCCGCCTGTTCCAGGGCGTCCATCGCGGACAGCACAACGGCACGGTCCAGGTGGTCGTCGACGTTGGCAGCCGTCACTGCGCCGTCCGCCGAGGTCAGCCGAATCACTGAATCGACGCTCTGCAGTGCCGCTGGCAGGTTGCCAAGGTCCAACTGTGCGTAGGTCACCTCCCGGTGATAACGCGAGTGGTAGTGCCGGCTCAATCCCCAGTGCGGTCGACCCAGTTGGCCGTCCTCACTGAGCAGTTCGAGCAGTTCGGCGGCAAGCTGGTAATTTCCGTGCTGGTGCGACAGCTTTCGGTTGTGGACGGTGCCCGTGCGCAAGTTGCCATTCAGCTCCTGCCAGAATATGCGCGCGAAGCAGTAGTTGACGACCTGCAGGGGATCGCAACCTGCATCGGATAGCGGCGGATCGGGTTCAACCTCTGAAAATGGGCGCTGGGTGTAGTTGGCACTCGCCCCCTTTTCGGAGGCATCGCAGGCACGGATGTAGTGGCGCACACACTCGGCCAGAAAGTGCATGCGCGAGCGGCCCCAATGCGGCGCGATGGGGAACTCAATACCCAATGTCCGCTTGTCATTCTGTAAGCCAAGGAGGCGGTTGGCGATGACAAAGTGCGCGCAAGCGCGCTTGTGCGGCTCGCGCGCGGCCCACAGGTCCTGCACCAGGGCTCGCATCGCCAGGTCCATTTTGTAGACGCGGCGACCTTGCTCGTCCCGCTCGATGTCTATCAGGTACGGGACGCGTTCCACCGCGGCATCAAAGGACTCCGGCCTTGTCTGCGGACGGACCTCTTTACACAGCGCCGCTGCAGCATCCTCGGTGAGCCAGTACAACGCCGTGCTGCACCACTGGATAGCACGCATGGGCATGCCGGCATGACCGCCGGGCACGTTGCAGATCTGTGCGTACACCTCGTCCAAGTGCAGCTGCACATCGATAGGCCAGCGCTCCCTGGTTAGTCCGACCAGTCGGCGCCATCCCGCAGTGGGGTCGAAGTAGCTGAAGGTTTCATAGTTCGATGCGAACAACGCCAGCATGCGAATCGTGGCAGGCAGCACTGCGGCTTCGCCATTCCTGCTGTAGTACTCTCTTGCCCGCTTCAGCCTCGTGCCCTGTTCGTCAGAAGGCAGGTGGCCACGCAGCCCGCAGAAGCGTCGCCACTGCAGTTCAAGAAACTCCGCGCGCTCTTTAGTGGTCGACAGGCCGAAGGCTAGGTCCTGCTTCAGGTCCGAGGCGATCGCGACTTTGCTCGGATGCAGGCGTATGCGTGGCTCGCCGATGAGCACGATCGAAGCCGGACCGGTGCTGGGCTCAAACTGATCGGCTGCTGCCTTGATGAGTTCGCGCAGCGAAGAGACTTCGTGACTGCCAGATTCTGGCATCAGCGACGCATTCAAAATGAACAGCACCGCGCGCCGGGCGCGGATTTCGTCCAAGATCCTCGATGCCGTCGCGTGGGGAAATAGGCCCAATGTCGCTCGCAATTCCTTGAGCGCGAACTCGAAGGGGGCACGGTCTATCGCTTCCGGCGGCTCGCCATCAAGATCGTTCGTATACGCAGGGTACGGTCGCAGCAAGTAAGTAGTGGCAATGCCTTCCTTAGGGAGGAAGGTCCCGGCCAGTACGTAGGCCAATAGGGCCGCCCCGACGGTGGGCGCGTCCTTCCAGCAGACCACGCCGCATTTATGCGCCGTGACGAGCGAAAGCAGAGACTTGATGACACGCTCTTCGCGCGTGCTCATGCCCAAGCTTGCCACGTTCACGGGCTCGGGTAGGACGACGAGATCTGAGGCGCCCTCCAGGCGGAACGTCGTCGCCGTCGGGAGCAGGATCGCATTCAGCAAGCTCTCGATCTGCGCCTCGTCACTGCATCCGAATAGCCCTGGGCAGTTGAGCGCCCTCTCGATATTGCGCTGCGTCTCTAGGTCCAACAATAGCGGAATCAGCCGCTTGGGTGTAACGCCAGACGTGAGGCGGTTGAAATCGACGTCGCTCAGTCTCGCTTTCGACGCAGGGCGAGCCTGTGTCGTCAATGATGGTGCGCTGACCGCATGCGCCCCCCCGCTGCGCGGCATCTGCATACCGAATGCGCTTTCGAGGGCGTTCGAGGCTACATGTGACGGCACTTCGGCCAGCAAGGTCTCGAACTTCGCACGGTCCAGTTGGCAGGCGATCTGCCAGTACGTCCTGTAATTGCGATGAACGTACTTGATGATCCGATCAGGGGTCATAGAGGCGGTTGATCAATACTGGACCTGAAAACCAAGTGAATGCATGTGTCGAACTGGTGCGGCCAGACTGGTCTTGGTCGCAACCCTCCTGGTGTGGCCGAGACACGAGCGCCTAGTCGGCTCGGATCCGCTCGAATTCTGCACCCGGTGCGCACCGCACGGGTTGCGCGGCAACGCCGACAGGATCGGTATCAACCCGGAGGGCCGAGGCGCTTGTATGGGCACTCAAAGTGTGCAGTCGGCAGCCATAGGCGGGCCAAACAAGGTATGCCTGATCTGGAAAGTCAACGCTGTACGCTACGCCCCTGATGTCGCTGACATCACCGGCAAGTTCTGAAGCTCAACACCGGAATGACGGCATACTTCAGCAACCGCGCCTTGATCTCCCACCGGCGTTTCCCAACCCGTGTTCCTCCTGCTCTCCAGACGAGGCGTAGAGTCGAACGACGTTGCGCCCGTGTTGTCGCGGCTGAACGTGTTCCGGACGACCCGCGAGGACGCCAAACGGTACAAGGTCCAGATGACGCTCGTCGTCGGCGGCTACAACAACGATTCACGCGAGTTGGTCGACCTCCCCGAGGTTCGGGCCTCGTTGTGCCGGCTGGAATCCTCGTGGCCCTAGTGGGCCTACTTCTTCAACAAGGTCGACGACAGCATCAAACTGCTCCTGTCCTGCGTAGCGGGAGGCCGGTTCCTCGGTCGGGGAGCCGTCGAGATAGGCGCCGACCTGCTGGCGGCAACCTTCGACCGCGCCTTCGGCGGCATGAACAGGGTCGTTGACCGATTCGGCTTCCCCGAGGATCAGTTGGAGACCATAAGCAACGGCCTTGTCGGGGTCACGCAGCATACTTCAATCGTCGATCATCCCCTCGTCAGAGTGCAGCCGCAGTTGATCTATCCTCCGGCGAACTCGCCTCAATACTGAAAGCTGGCACATGGCAACCAAGAAGAGCGGACAGACCCTTGCCGCATTGAACGCGCAGATTGCTGCGCTGCAGGCGCAGGCCGATGCGCTGCGCAAAACGGAAGTTGCAGAGGTCGTCGCCAAGATGAAGGACGCGATTGCGCACTATGGCCTGTCGGCCGGCGACCTTGGTCTGGCAACGGGTGTCCGCAAGAATGCGAAGTTGCCCACAGCAGGCGGTAGCAAGCTAGCTGGCAAAGGGCACAAGAAGGCCGGACCAAAGCCATCGGCGAGGACGATAAAGTTCAAGGACGATCAAGGCAACACATGGGGTGGCATGGGCAAGCGGCCGGCGTGGTTCAAGGCTGCTTTGACTTCGGGCAAGACGCCCGAGGATCTCCTGGCAAAGAGCTAGGCCTGGCACAAATGCAACGGGCGCGCGTTTCGGGGGATCCTTCGCCCCCGCTCGTGCGGGGATCCGTATCGGGTGATGTTCAATGTGCCGGACATGGCTGACCGCTTGTACAGGCAGCTACTAACCGTCATGGCCTAACCATGAAATCAGCCGAACTTCGCGCAATCACGGTGCGCCTCGATATGCCCTTGGCCATGTTCCCGAAGTGAATGAGCCGGTGACTTGCCGGTCCAGTATGGGGCCGCCCCCCGGCACAGTGCCGCAAGTTCTGGCCGGCCAAACAGTGGCTCCGTCTTTGGGGGCCAAAGTCACAATCCCCTAGAACTTCGCCCGAAAAAAATCTCCAACCACGTCACCCGTTGCGGCACTAGCGCCAGCTTTCACCGCGGCATCTGCTGCGCGATCAGCATCACGACTTCTGAGGTACTCCTCGACCGCAGCCATCGCAGCACGCATCGCGATGTGCGCAGAATGAATCTTGACAAACGCTATCAGCGCAGCAGCGACTGCTGCCGGCACAGCCAATAGAAGTGGTAGCGGCATTGCCTATCTCCTCTAAGTTAACCAAAGTGAACTAGTCCGGCTTTAAGATTGGAGCAATTTCTCCATCCCCTTCGGGATACAGCTAAGAGTGGCCAATGGAACAGGAGATCGCCTTTGTGCGTTGTACCTTCCTAAACCGAGCCACTATCATTTGTCTAAATCGGCGCTAGCGACCAGCATTCCCGCCCCCCCCCTGGCTCGCCCCGCCGACAGAACGTATTGAGTTGCTTGGCAACGACTGCTCAATGCCGTTGTCGCGATCGGAGGCTTGATCCCCGGTTCTGGACGAAGCGGTCGCGCTAAAGCGGTAGCAGTTACGGCGCCCCACCTCGAGAGTGGATATCTTGTCCAGATTGACATGCTCCGCAGGATCGACGGCCTTGCGGCCATCGACGCGAACGCCACCTCCTGCGATGAGTCGACGCACCTCACCGCGGCTCATTTCTGTCGATGCGAAGTGCACAAGGTCAAGCAATGTGACGGGCCCGCTTGAGGTCTGGCGCAGCCGGTCAAGCGATAGGAACAGGAAGTCCTCGTCGGTACGCCTCCTTTCTTGGACTACTCGAGCGAACGCCTCGCCGGCAAGAGTCGCCGCATTCGCGCCGTGAAATCGGGCAACGATGCTGGCGGCGATTTCCTTCTTGACGGCCATCGGTTCGCTGCCATGTAGCAAGCGTTCGCGCAGTGAAGATCGCACCTGCTCAGGCATAGCAGTGGCCAACTCCAGCCAACTCGCCATTGCGCCATCAGGAATCGACATCGCCTTACCGTACATGTCTGTCGGCAGGTCATGCAGGGCGATGTAGTTACCCCGCGACTTGCTCATCTTTTCGACGCCATCGGTGCCGACCAGAAGCGGCACGGTCAGGACCGCCTGCCTCGGTTGCCCCATCGCGCCCTGCAGCGCTCGCCCAACTAAGCAGTTAAATAGCTGGTCGGTACCGCCAAGCTCGATGTCTGCCTCAATCGCCACGGAATCGTAGCCCTGCAAAATTGGATATAGCAGTTCATGAAAATGGATCGGCAACTGCTCGCGGCTACGGTTTCGGAAGTCTTCGCGCGCCATGATCTGCGCGAGCGTTACTTTGGCGAGAAGGTGCACCGTCTGCGCGAGGTTCATACCCGCCAGCCATTCTGAGTTTCGACGCACAGTGACCTGACTTGCGTCGACGATCCTTCCCAGCTGATCTAGGTAGGTCGCGCTGTTGTGCTCGATCTGCTGCGGCGATAGCGGCGGCCGCAACTCGTTGCGTCCAGTCGGATCACCAATCGCGGCCGTGAAATCGCCGATTACGACGATCACCTTGTGTCCCGCCACCTGAAAGTCGCGCAGCTTACTCAACACCACCGCGTGACCTAAGTGCAGATCTGGCGCGGTAGGGTCGAAGCCGAGTTTGACGCGAAGCGGCCGCCGCTCACGCCGAGCGAGCAACAGCTTCTCCTCCAGTCCATCGTTGGGCTCAGCGATAGCGATGTTGGACGAAAGCGCTGCTGACATGACATGTCCTCGAAGGAAGCTACTGTAGGATTGACGCTGCTGCGAAAATCGTCTGAAAACGTGCTCAAAGGAGTTCCGCATGGACAACGAATCCACGCCGGCTTTGCAGACCACCGATGAAGTTGTCGTACGTCTTCGGCGAGTCAAGGCGCTCGTTACCGATTTCGACGGCGTTCACACCGACAACACTGTGCTGGTCGACGAAACTGGCCGCGAATCTGTGCGATGCTCGCGAGCTGATGGCCTCGGCATCGACCTGCTGCGTGCCGCGGACATTCCTGTACTGATCCTCTCGCGCGAGTCCAACCCGGTCGTGGCCGCGCGCGCGGCAAAGCTGCGCGTCGAGGTGATCCATGACTGCCTCGACAAGATCGGTGCATTGCGAGCGTGGGTGTCTGCACGAGGGCTCCAATTGGCCGACATTGCGTACGTGGGCAACGACGTCAACGATCTCGAATGCCTGGAAGCCGCTGGCCTTCCATTCGTGCCGGCCGACGCACATACCGACGCGCGGCGCGCTGGCCTGCCGTTGCGGATGCGCGGAGGCGAAGGCGCAGTCCGAGAAGTGGCCGACATGATCCTGGCTGCGCAAAGATCGATCTGAGGCAGCGCCATTCATGGGATATGTCCAGCTGGCGGAATCTGCGCCTCAACCCAGAGCGCCTCAAGATTCGTGTTGTACTTCTGGCACGGGTAGGTAACCGGTTGGACCGTGCAATGGGCAAAGTGACGCAACAACATTGCGCGTAGTTCTGCCGTCTCACAGTAGTAGTGCGGCACGTCGGCGTGATCAAGGAACGGGTGCAGCCAGGTGTTGCACGCAACCTTGATGCCGCGCCCACAGTTGCCATCAACGGTGCTTGGGAAGTCGGCGAACAGCAAGCCGCCTGGGCGCAGAACTCGCGCCATTTCGGCGATCGTTTGGTCTAGGTCGTTGGGATAGCCGTGACCTGTCGACCAGACACACAGAAGCGCGTCGAAAGCGCCGGACGGCAGTCCTGTTGCACGCATGTCGGCAACATGGAGATCGGCCACTGGCAACTGCGCCTCCAGAAGCCGCTGTTGCGTCAACCGGATCGCTGTGGCGGATTCGTCGATGCCCGTAACCGCAAACCCATTGGCGGCCAATAGCTCAGTGTGCCGGCCGCTCCCGCAGCAGAGGTCAAGCACGGATCTACAGCCGGCAGCGTGCAGTTTCCCCAGCGTTGTGCGGACGGTGCTGAGCACCTCTGTCTGCACTACACCCTTGGTCGCGTACGTTGCTTCCCAGGTCTTCAGCATGGTGGTCCTCATAGCATTACGAAGGTCTGATAGAACCCCGCGGGAACGGCGGCCCGCACATCGAGATCAGTCGATCGAATAGGCACTGCACTCATCAATGCGTGCAAATCGATCCAACACTTTTCGAGGTATGCATCGAAACTATCGCGAGGGTAGTAGTCGGCACCGATGCGAGGCATGGGGCCGAGATCGACCAGAAACCAGCGCCCTTGTTTGGAACACCAGCGGAAGTTTCCAGGGTGGATGTCGAGATTGATCCGGTGCTCCGCAAGCAGGCAGTTGGCAAAGCTCCAGATCTCCTTAAGTTGGTCCCGCCCGATGATGTCGTCCGCGAATCGCCAGTTGCACAGAAGGGCGGTCCCTGATGGACCGTCGACTAGCGTTCGCTCGAGACTACCTGTGGCGTCGTCGTAGGCCAGGAGCGGTGTGAGGTAGGGCGCCAATGCAGTTGAAGCCAAATAGCGTGACAGCATGAATTCCTGGTGCATTGCGAAGCGCCGCGCCGCTAAATTGCGCGGGATCTTGTCGACAGAGTGCCCCGCTTTGCCGCCTCGACGCAGAACGTGCGCGTAGGCCCCGCTGCCGATCAAGTTCGCGTCCGGTACAGGCACCTCACCCACGAGCCGATAGAGAAACGTCGTTGAGAGATCCACGCTTGCATGGGGATCTGCTTCCGGACAATGCCAGTCGTCAAACGCGTAGTGCAGAAGCGGGCACAGCCCGTGCGCTGCCAAGTGGCGATTCAAACGGAGCGCGCGATCGAAAGGACTGCTCCCGGGGCGTTGGCACAAGCGGCCTGCAAGATGCACCAGCGTCGTTGACCAGTCATGCAACGTCGGCACCTGCATGGCACTCTCGGCATAGTCGCGTGGCCAGGGATGTCCAGCGACGAAGGGGGTCGGGCGTTCTAGCCATTGCCTCGACAAATTGCGCACGCGCTCGTGACGCACCTCCGCATCCGCCTCGACGAGGCGCAAGTCGTTGAACACTGAGGCATAGCAGACGGTATCCTTCTCCCCGTCTGTAAGCTCGGTGCCGAATAGACGCAGTCGCTCGAACAGCGACATGGGCTCAAGGCTCGCAACTCTCGCTGTCATTTGGGCACGTGCTTCGGCATCGGGCGCGTCGGCGCGACTGCGGTATCGCCGAGTTCGTCGAATGCCCTCTTCATGTTGCAGATGATGGTCGCGAGTACCGACATTTGTGCGGCGTCGAGCGATGGTGACATGGGGTAGGCCACGAGTACCGCGGCGTCAGTGCCACAGCTCGCGCGCTTGTACTGTGGCAGGAAGCGCAGTACGAAGCTCGTATGCGCGGCGCAACCGTGTTCTAGAAAGTGCGCGAGTCGGAAGGTATAAGCGTTGTGGTGCTGCAGGATGTCGGTTGGCGCTTCGAGGAGAGCGTCGAAGTTGCCGATCCGACCCGGAGCCCGCACGGCAAAGACCGAGGCGAACCCATTGCCGAAGCGATTAAGCAACTCGAATCCACCCCGTGCGAGACCATGTCGCAGTGCGTCCGCCACGCCTACGCCGTTAGCCAGGTAGGCACGGAAGCCGTCGTGGCCCGAGACCTGGAGCGCTGTCCACGCGGCGAGCACTGGCGCTGCGGATCGGGAGTGCTCGATCGTGTGGTGCTGCATGAAGTTACTTCCGTGGGACAGGAACGGAGTCTGAGTGCGCTCCGCGCGAAATATCGAGTGAATCTCGGTCTCGTCGCGGGCTAAGAACATGCTGGTTGAATAGGGGCAGTGGCCGAGCTTGTGGAAGTCGACGCCGAACGCATCGACGCGTTTGACCTGCGCCACACGCCTATAGGTTGTACGCAGTCTTTCGATGGTGACGGGCGAAAAACCAAGCGGGTTCACCCCGAAGTCGTAGCCGGAGAAGAAGAGCCAGGGCCAGCCCACGACCAAATCGAAGTACACGAACGGCCGATAGTTGAGCCCATGAGCCCCGCAGACGCGCTCTATGACTTCGATGGCGTCGTCTACGGCGTCGACGCTCATGTGCAGAGTGTTGCCCCCGCACAAGACGACCGCTGCGACTGGCCGGCCCTGCGCGAGCGCTGTCGTCAGCACCTGCTCGAGCGATTCGGTGTCCATCGTGTCGTCATCGTGCACCGCGACCCGCAGGCTGGCGTCAGTACCCAGTCCGACCAGCGAGCAAACTGTGTCGAGTGAGTAGTGACTGGCCGCGCTCGAGATGACCACAGGACCCGCACTGCTTGTCGCGATGCCAGCCTTTGCCGACCCTCGCAGGCAACGGTTTAGACCCAGGCGAACGGCGTATGTCAGGCAGCCCTTGCCGCCAAAGGTAAACACACCGCCCGCTTCGCGATCCCAGCCGGCCAGCTCGGCGAGTTGCCGCGTGATCTGGCGCTCGGCATACAGCGCGCCCGCGCTAACGTAGTCCCACAATGCGTTGGCGTTGTAGAGATTCGCGACTGACGCCGCCGCCACTGCGTCAAGCATGGGCGGAGGGTTTATGTTGTGCATCACCTGCGGGTGGTGCCACTTTGGCATTCCTGAGAGGATGCGGCCCAGCCCGGCCAGTACCTCAGAGCGCGGACGCCCGCTCGAAGTCAGCACCTCGAAACGTTGCAGTGCCTTCTCGTAGTCGACGCTTTCACCAAGGTGCACCGCTTCATCGCGGTTGCCCGGAACACTCGCGAGGATCGAGGCGACAAGCCCGTCCAGTTCATTGGCGTTGCGCTCGTCGGGCTGCAAGAAGTGAGTCCGCAGCCTTTGCAACACCTGCTCCCAAGGTGCAGGCGCTTTTGGTGTAATCAGTGGAGTGGATTCAATGAGCGTTTCCATAGTCAGCCGTACCCTCCATCGACTTGAAGATTGATTCCCGTCACGTAGCGCGATAGGTCCGACGCAAGGAAAACTAGCGGCCCGACCAGATCGTCGGCACGGGCCAGCCGGCCCAGCGGGATGCGCGAGGTGAACTTGCGCACGAACTGCGCGTCCTGGCCGCCCTCGACTCCGCCCGGCGACAAGGCGTTGACGCGCACACCACGTGGTCCCCACAGCTTGGCTGCGTACCGAGCCAAGTGAACGGCGCCGGCTTTTGATGCCACGTAGGCCGGCGGCTTCAGGAAGGCAGGTTCCATATGGTCGTACAACGCCGGATCTGGCGTTGAGCTCGCGTAGAGCGAGCCGACGACCACTACGCTTCCGCGGCCAGCTGCAGCCATTCGCGGTCCGAACGCCTGCAGGGTATGGAAGACACCACGCAGGTTCACATCGAGCGTGTCCTGGAACACATCGGGCGGCACGTCCTCAAACTTCTGCGGTACAGGCGCGCCCGGCGGGTGGTCGAGACCTGCATTGACGACGAGCACGTCGGGAACCTTGCTGGATGTCGCGATGGACTCGAGGCTGGCGCGGTCGGTCACGTCGCACGCGGCGAGACTGAACCGATCGCGCCTACGCAGCGAACTCAGAGAGGCGTCGTTCATCGCGCTTGGTAGCACCAAGCCCAGCACGTCAGCTCCCGCATCTAGCATTGCCGCGCACCAGACAGGGCCGAGCTTGCCGGCGGCGCCCGTGACCACGGCGGTGCGGCCGGCAAGCAGTCCGTCCGGCGACAGGTTCACTAGCGGATACGTGGCGGTATTCATTGGCAGCCGCGATCTACGTGCTCGAGACGAATCGCCTCGTCGCGATGCAGGTCGGCCGCGAGAGGTCGTCCGACGAAGTCCCCAATGCTGTCTGGCGCTATTCCGTCGCCAGGCGAACGCGCTACTAGGTCATCGGCGTGCAACACAGTGCCCGCGCGCAGGTCGCGGGCTGCAACGAGCTTCTTGCCCATCTTCACCAGGGCGGCGCGTTCGGACGGCAACACGCGCTTGCGGCCGTCGCCCAGGGCACGGTGCAAGCGGCGGGCGCCGCCCGTGAGCTGCGCCATACCTTCAGGATCGAGCGACAGCGCATGATCGGTACCCTTCATGCTGCGGTCGAGCGTGAAATGCTTTTCGACGATGCGCGCCCCCATCGCGATCGCGCACAGACTGAGCTCGACGCCGAGGTCGTGGCTTGAGAAGCCGATCACGCAGTCGGCCAAGCGGCGACGATAGTCGGAGATGATGTTGAGGTTGACGTCGTCGTCTCCTGCCGGGTACGAGGCGGTGCAATGCAGCACCGCGCGCGGCACGGACGCCTCGCGCAGAACCCCGACCGCGTTGCCCACCTGAGCCAGCGTCGCCGCGCCAGTGCTGAGGATGACCGGCTTGCCGAGCGCCGCGATCTTCTCAATGAAGGGGAGGTTGGTCACATCGCCTGACGCGATCTTGAACGCTGGCACGTCCAGGTCCGAAAGCAGGCGCAGGCTAGGTTCGTCGAAGGGCGTGGCAAAGAAGGTGATCCCAAGCTCGCCCGCGAAATCACGCATCGCGCGGAAGTCCTCGGCTTCGAGCTCGATTGCGTTGCGGTGCAACCCGTAGGTCGGCCCGAACGCGTTCGGGCCGCTATACGGGGCGTTCATGTAGTCAGACGTGTAGAGCGCAGTGTTGCAGCGCTTCTGCAATTTCACGGCGTCCGCACCCGCGTCCTTCGCCGCACGGATAAGGTCGCGACACAGGTCTGCGCGGCCTTGGTGGTTGTTGCCAATCTCTGCGATCACGTAACACGGCTGGTCGTCGCCGACCGGTCGGCCCTCGATGTCGAACGGTTCAATCGTGGACACCGATGCGCGGGTGGCGGTATCAATTGCGTTCATTTCACTTCCCTTCAAGCTTTAGGCCGGAGATAACTGCCGCTTCGATGCCCGCCGCGTCTAGGCCGCAACGCGCGGCTGCGATCGCCCTGGGGGCGGCGGGGAACGGCGCGTGCAGCCCCAGCGGCGTGACGCGTGCACCGACGCCGATCCCAGCGAGGAGTTCGCAGACTGCGGAGAACGCGCCACCGACGCACAGGTGATCCTCGAGCGTGAAGAGAGTCGCGCACTCAGTCGCGGCCGCCATCACGGCGTCGACGTCCAACGGTCGGATGGACCGCAGGTTCAGCACCCGCACTGCCACCCCGCGGGCAGCCAACCGGGCCTGCGCATCGAGCGCTTCGGCGAGGAGCAAGCCGCTGCACAGAATGGCTGCATGCCTGCCGTCGCCGAACTGCTCTGCGCGTCCAGGCAGGAACGGCGCGTGGGACACGCAGGCCGGGGAGGGGTTGTGGCGAACGTACCAGGGCCGGCTGTCGCGCAGTACGTACTCAAGCCCCATCACCAGGTCGTCGTTGTCGGCTGGGCAGAAGACGTTCATCGTCGGGATGCTGCGCATCAGCGCAACGTCTTCGATTGCCTGATGGGTTGGCCCGTTGCCTTCAGAGAGGAACCCAGGGCTGGTGCCTACCAGTGTGACCGGCAGCGACAGTGTGCCGATGTCGGAACGGATGAACTCGAACGCTCGCATTGTCAGGAAGGCTGCCATGGCGTGGATCACCGGATGGCGCCCCCGGCTTGCGAGCCCGGCTGCTGCGCCCACCATCGTTTGCTCGGCAATGCCACAGTCGACGTATCGGTGAGGAAAGTGTTCGCCGACGTGAATACACGGACCTTTGTTCTCCGCCGTTAGAACGAACAAGTCCTCGTGCACGTGCATGAGGCGCGTCAACGTCTGTTCGTATTGCATGTCAGCTCCTCACCGGTTGCAACTGCTCGACGAGCGCCTGCTCCTCGTTGGCCGTGATGGACACGAACCACGCCTCCCAGTTGTTCTCGTAAGCAGGCAGCCCGCGGCCTCGGACGGTGTCGAGAATCACTGCACGCGGGCGTCCGGAAGGGGGCACTGCGGCGGCGAAGAGTCGCTCAAGCGACTCGAAGGCGTGACCGTTGCCGCGCGCCACCTCGTATCCGAAGGCGCGGAACTTTTCAACCAGCGGCTCCAATGGAATCAGCGACTCCGTTGGCGCGTTGGCTTGGAATCCGTTCCGGTCGACCACGACAGTCAGGTTGTCGAGACGAAAAGCCGCCGCAACCTGTAGCGCCTCCCACACGGATCCTTCATCGAGCTCACCGTCCCCTAGCAAGACGATCACGCGGTTTGAGGTGTGCGCCGCGCGGAAGTGCAGCGCCATTCCTACGCCGACCGCCAGGGCGTGACCGAGTGAACCAGTTGGGAACTCGATGCCGGGAACATCGGCGTTCGGATGCAAGTACACGACGTCGTCGCCTGACTGATGCAACGGGACGCGGTCGCGCGGAAACAGGCCTTTCTCGATGAAGTACCCGTACAAAGCGGGCACGGCGTGCCCCTTCGACAGCAGCAGGATGTCACGATCCTTGTCGTGTGGACGGAGCGGCGAGAAGCGCAGCACGTGCTCGTAGAGGTATACGAGCGCGTCGACGCACGAAAACGCAGATCCTACGAAGCATCCGCCGTGGCGCGCGAATCCCAGAACATTGCGGCGAACCTTCATAGAAAGCTCGACCAGCGGTGCATACGGTTCAATCTGCAAACGGTCGGCGTCGTCAGCTGCGACACCAAGGGGAAGGATCGCTTGGTGCACCGGATGCTCCTTTGGGTCTGTTTGTGGTGACGAGTCCGGCAGGGCCGGGCAACTCGCCACCCTCTCGTGCTGGAACGACGCGGTCATGGGATCCACCTTGCCGAGTTCGCCGCGATGTGGAGCAGGGCTCCGGTTGGCTGGTCTTGTGGGCCGGCGTGATCGGTCGTCATTGGCGTTCTCCTGCGGTTGCGCGATGTGGGGGCTACTTGTTGCTGGCCGCGTTGTCTTACTGTTCGGTGCGGGGATGCGACGCAAGCGTCGCGCGGCGCGACTAAGTGCGGTAGGACTGATAGGCCAGGTACCAGAAGCCCGGGAGGCTGATTGGCCAGAACGGCACGATCAGGCCCAGCACGATGAAAATGATGGTGGTGAACTTGACTTCGTTGGGGCGGTTCGACATGGCGAGCTCCTTCGGGGCGTGGCGTCGGGGTTTGGCGACATTCCGGTGCGATGGGGCCTTTCACCGGCCACAGAAAGATACTTTTGCGTATTTGCTAAGTCACCTGTTCTGGACTGCGCTGAACTGCGCGCGACTGCTGCGGTTTGCAGGGAGCATCGCCTTGCTGGCGCTGCCATACCCCCATGCGCAGATAGATTCGGCGGCGCTGGCGCGCGCCACGTGTCGTGCTGGCCGATCTGGAAGGGCTGGTGCACTGAACGTCTTGACTTCAGGTTCTGCTGCAGCGGTCGCGCCGGCGCTGCCCGGCGTTCGGCGCTGGTCTGAACGAGTAGGCTCATCGCTGCGCTCCCGGGCGCCGCTTCTCAAGGCGGGACTTCATGTGCGTGCTCCTGTGCCGATCGGTGGTTTTCATCCTACGGATCGGTGCGTCGAAAGCACGCGGCGGACGGGTTCGACTTTCGAAGGCGCGGGGTTGTACGGCGCAGCGGGTTTCAGTCGGCGTTCGTGTAAGCGGGGCGGCTTTCGGCTGCGCCGCCTGCCGGCAGGCTCCGTACTTTCACTAAGGCGGTGGGCGCCGTGCACAGGAGAGTGCCCCCCAGGCGTGATCTGCCGCCAGGCAGAGCAGGCACGGCTGCGCGATGCGCGATGCGCGACTACACGTCCATCTTGCCGCCGGGAGCCATTGCGTTCCCGGGACGTGCACTGCCGACCAAAGATCTGTGTGAACGGCTGTCAGGAAGCGCTGTTTTCTACCTGTGAGGACGCGGTTCATCTGATACGCACCGACGAGGACCGGGGCAACGATCCTGGATCGCCGCCTAGTCTCCCGGTGCTGGGGCCGTCTGCTGATGCGCTGCCTGTCCGACTTCGAGCTTGTCGTCGAGCCGGCCAGCGGGCGTGCAGCGCGCGGATCGCGGGGTTGATGAACGGCGGTCCGGGGAGAGCATGGTTGCTCCATCCCTCAACCTGGACAAGGAGCTTGCAATGGCAAGTGCAATGGAGAACGTGGCGACGAACGGCCAGGCCGGTCCCGTCGCAGTGGTGCAGGGCGGTGCGCTTGCCGTGCCCACACTGCTGGGCCGCACGGCACCCCGCATCCCGGTGGCCGGCCGCATCCGTGCCGGCATCAAGGTGCTGACGCGCCGCGCGGCCGAGAACGAGCGCGTGCGCGCAATCTACGAGCGCGGCGTCGAACAGGGCAAGAGCTTCGACAGCATCGAGCGGGAGATCGCCGACGCAGTGCCGGACCTGAAGAACCCGCTGGCGCCGAAGAACGTCCCCTACTTCACGGTGCGTGGGGAGGACTTCCCGAATCCGGAGATCGCGCGGCAGATCACGGACCTTTTCGGCGAAGACCGGGGCGACGGGGTGAAGCGGCTGTACCGGTACCCGGTGGTCTTTCCGGCCGATGCGTGGCAGTCGGTGATGCCGCATGAACTGGTGGCGTGGACGGCCAACGAGCGACGCTTCTGGTCGGAGTAC
>LNFM01005079.1_pt1 | contig 37159 bp, 34 predicted proteins | sample 596031 | NCBI WGS metagenome assembly LNFM01 (sample SAMN04254537, study PRJNA301005) | activated carbon metagenome | isolation source: dual media filters at the Ann Arbor, Michigan drinking water treatment plant | place: USA: Ann Arbor | reverse complement strand
CAATGCCGCGCAACCGGAAAGCAAAGACGTGGCGGCAAGAAGGCCAGTGGCCACAAGCAATTTTCTGTTCATGGATGTTCCCTAGATAATCTTGGCCGCGCCGCCAAGTGCTTTGCTGTATTTGGCACCGAATGCGTGATTTCGCCTGTATCGGAGATGAATTCGCTGATGTCAGTTTGCGCTTCCGAACGTGAGCGTCGTCGAACCGCCCAGAACGCGAGTGCCATTGAGTAGCGCCCAATCGGTATCTGGCCCGCCCGATGGTGGTGCGTCTGGCGGCGGCCCGGGGACCGCGTAGAGATAGTCAATCGCAAGATTGCCGCCGGGACCAGAGTCAAACTCCAGCAACAGCCTTGCCCCTGTTGTTTCGGCGCGCCAGCCGACGCGGGTGGGTTTGCCTACCGGTAACTGCACCGCACGATCATTCACGCGCACATTGGTAAGAGCTCGTGACGGCGTGATTACGAAATTCATCAGCCTCGGCGCAGTGGCACTCGCGAGACTAAGGGTGACCTTGCCACCTGCTTCGCTGATTTCGATTTCCGGCGGCGTGATTTGGGTAGTCGGCGCAGATATGGCTGGCCATTTTATGCCGTCGAACCCTTTTGGAGTCACCACGCTCGCACTGCCTTCGGGCAATTCGCGCGCAGTCGACCCCGTTGCCCAATAGCTTTTGCCAGTTCGGGAGTCGCTGTAGTGGAACAAATCGCCCGGTTTGGGATGACGCGGCGAAAAGCTTGGCGACAATGCGAACCATATCGCGCCCAATCCGGCCAAAGCGATAAGTCCGCCACCCACGCGGCGCGACCAAACGCTATCCCCAAACGATATTATAACCGGACCAATCAGCGCGATAGCAAAAGGAATGAGGAGAACCACCGGAGCAGGCGTCATCGGCGCGACCGAGACATAGGTAATGATCACCCCTGCCAGCAGCAGCGCGCCCCACAATCCGCCCAATAGCGCGCTGCCGTATAGCACTATCAGCGACTGAACGCCCTTGTTCGCTGCCATGAACAGGAACAATGCGCCGATAAGCCCGCCCCAGTCGAACAGCCAGGCCGCTCCGGGCATCCATATCTGCGCTGCGAGCGCGCAGATCAACATCAGGATGACCGACCCTGTCCACATCGCCGCGCGGGGCTTCGCCAGCAGCAACGCTCCTGCGGCCAGCGCGACATAAATCCACAACGCCGCGTCCATCTCGTTGATCCGTTCGCGCATCGGGATGATCCCCGGCCCATAGGCCCAGTTTGCGATAAAGTGGCTCGCCGCACCGGTCACGGCCATCAGCGCCGCTACACCCGCCGTCCCGCCGATCGCCTGCCGCCAGCCAACGCCGATCCGCTGCACCTGCGCCAGTATCAGCAACGCGAAACCTGCAATCAGAAGCACCCACCCGCCCCAACTCGGGTACCGCACCACATATAGGCCGAAGACATCGAAATAGGCCGCATCCGCGCCTTGCGCCGGTAACGCGTCGGCGATCGCCAGCGCACGTGTGGTGGTCAGCGCAAAATCGCCCAGATGCCGCATCGCTGCCGGGTCGAGATTGTCGATATTATCCGTCGGCATATGATAATCATAAAGTCCGTCGAGATAGGCCGCGTTGATGCCGGTTATCCCCTTAGCGAGCGAAACCGACAGGTCGGTATCATTGGGCAGCAAGCGGTAGACATCGCCTGCCAGGCTATTGCCAGAGGGACTGACCGCATTTTTCGCCCACAGGTCGATCAGCGCAGCGTTGCCCGGCGATGTCTGGAACATGAAGGCACGGCCCTTCGATCCGCGCGCCTCGACATTGACCACCGCGCCGATCCGCGCCGCCAGCGGGTCGCGGTCAAAAAACTCCTGCGCGCCGATCAGGCCCAATTCCTCGGCATCGGTAACAAGAAACAGCACATCGCGGGCCGGCTTCGGCCCCGCAGACAGCACCCGCGCCGTCTCCACCACAGCCGCGACCCCTGCCGCATCGTCCGACGCGCCATTGGCCCATGGCGCACTGTCGACATGCGCCATCAGCGCCACGGCTTTGCCCTCCCGGTTACGCCCCGGCAGCACCGCGATGATATTTTCATAAGGCGAAACGCTGATCGATCCCTTCCGCCGTGCATCGAAATTCGCCTGCCGTACGCCGACGCCCGCCTGCGTCCGAACCTCAAGCCCTAGCGCGGCAAACCGCGCCTTCAACCACTCGCGCGCCTTCGCATTACCGGCAGAGCCAACTGGCCGCGGTTCGCGTGCAATCGCATCCAATGTCCTGTTCGCTTCGGTCAGCGAATATCCCGACCCTCTGTCGCCTGCAGGCGGCACCCGGGCCCACAAAGCCAGCGCAATCGCAAGCGCCACGACGATCGGCAACAACAGGAAATTACGCATGGACGGAGTCTCCCAAATCCGCCGCGACCCTAACAAAGCAGCAGCCAGAGACTAGTAATTTATAGATTATGACGAAAAATAGGGGTCTTAGGTTCGTTCGCGACCCATATGGCTAACTCGGCCAAGCGTTGGAAAGTTCATCTGCATTTCCCGTCCCGAAGATTTGACGGTCGGGCCGGACCAGTACGGCACTAACACCTTTCTCCTCCAGCCATGCCGACAAGCTGCTGGCAAACGGACGGATGGGTTCGGCGTCGAGCGCAACTTTCCGCAAAATCGCATTTGGCGCAGCATCATCGGCCTCACCCAAAAGCCAAGCACTGTCGCCCAATATGTCGTCGAGCCTCTCGCCCTGTTCACTTAAAAATTGCGGAAAATAGCCACCTGCCGCCGGTGTTCCCGCCAATATCATTCCGTCCGTAATCGGCGGCCAGGAAACATCGCCATCAGGCGACTGACCGGCGGCGCGCGCGGCGAGCATCGCGCGATCGCGTTCGGCGGCAGCAACCGGGTCGATTATGCAAACCGTCTGCCCCATCATCATAGCCATGCCGATAGTGGCACGAACATGCGGCTCACGCTCGGACTGGTAAGTGTCGAGAATTTCAGAGGCGGCTTTGTGATGCACCACATATCCAAGTTTCCATGCTAGATTGGCGGCGTCCCGTATACCGGCGCACATACCCTGACCAGCAAAAGGTGGCGTCTGATGCGCGGCGTCGCCCGCCAACAAAACCCGCCCCTTGCGCCATTGCTGCGCCACTTTGGCGTTAAAGCGATAGACAACCTTGCGCTCGATGGTGATCGCGCCATCCACATTCCATGGTTCGAGCAATTGCGCGACAAAATCGTCGTCAAGCACTTGTTCAGCGGTTTCGCCAGGCTTGACCATGAATTCCCAACGGTGCCTGCCATTGCCCATCAGCACGCAGGTCGTGGGGCGTTCGGGATCGCAGATTTGCAAATTTACCTGCGGCAGCCGCGAAAAGTCATGAACGATGGCGTCTACGACCAGCCACGGCTCATCGAAATTGAGGTCATCGAAGGTTATACCAGCGGCGCAGCGAACGGGACTGCGCGCGCCATCCGCGCCAACAAGCCACCGGCTGCGCAGCGTTCGGGCTCCGTCCGCAGTGTCGAACATGGCAGTAATGCTGTCCGCATTTTCGTTGAAACCTTCAAACTGCCAGCCTGAACGAAGCTCAACCCCGGGATAATCCGCAAGCCGGTCGCGCAACACGCGCTCGACCGATGGCTGATGGATCATATTGGCGGCAGGCCAGCCCCCTGCGCCAATCCGGTCGGATCCTTCGAAGCGCAACAATATCCGCCCATCCGCGGTCAGGAAATCATAATGTGTTGTCTGGCGGCTTGTGACCATGATCGCATCGGCGGCTCCAAGCCCTTGGAAAACGCGCATGACTTCGTGGTCGATATGCGCGGCGCGCGGCAGCGGATAGATCTCCGCTTCCTTCTCACAGATTATGACTTTCAGGCCATTCTGCGCAGCAAGCAACCCAAGTGTAACCCCGGTGGGCCCGCCCCCCACGACAATCAGGTCGCAGTCGAATGTGTCGGCCACGACCTAAATCTCCACCGCCATTGTCGCTTCGATAACGCCAAGCTTCTCCACCTCGCAACGCACGACATCGCCGGGTTTCAGGAACACGCGCGGGTCCATCGCGGCACCGATGCCGCCCGGCGTGCCGGTGAAAATCAGGTCGCCGGGCTCGAGTGTGATGCCGACGCTCAAATGTTCGATCTGCTGCCAGATGTTGAACACGAGATTTTTGGTGTTTGAATTCTGCCGCTTTTCGCCATTGACCTTGCATCTTAAGTCGAGCGCGTGCGGATCGCCGACTTCATCTGCGGTCGTAATCCACGGCCCGATTGGTGCATGCGTATCGAAAGATTTGCCGAGCGACCATTGCGGTGTCGCGTGCTGCCACATGCGTTCGGTGACATCATTGCCGACGCAATAGCCGAAAATATGCTCATGCGCGCGGTCGGCGGGAATATGTTTACCGCGCTTGCCGATAACCGCGACGAGCTCGACTTCATAATCGGCAGTGGCTGTGCCTTTGGCGATCAGGATCGGATCGAACGGACCGTTCACCGAAGTCTGCGCCTTGGTGAACCACACCTGCCGCTCGGGCGTGCCCATGTTCGATTCAGCGATATGGTCGGCATAGTTCAAACCGATTGCCCAAATCTTGGCGGGCTTTTGCACCGGCGCGCAGAGCTTGACTGAGGAGAGCGGTGTGCCATCGCCAGTTGCGGCGCGTGCTTCAAGTTGCGGACGGAGTTCGTCCCAGCGTTCGATCAACTCGATCATCGTGCCATCAAATCCGGTGTCGATGATGGTGTCACCCACCACCATGCCGGTTTTCAGTCCACCATCTTCGTATGTCGCGAGTTTCATGCTGGTGCTCCTTGTGGGCTACGGCGGAAAAGCCTTTTGAATCGAACCGAGAGCGCCATGATGAAGCCCGCAACCTTCGGGCTTGGCGCAAACTTCCCGGCAAATATCGGGTGTGGCGGCCCCCATTGAACGGCGAGAAGATCCTGAACGGTGGCCTTGTTCGAGCCATCATCGGCGTTGAACAGATCGCCGTCGGTCCAATGCTCGAGCTCATGTCCCCATGGGTCTTTCCAGTAATCGAAGATCTGGCTGCCCAGGATGTGACGCCCCACGCCCCACGCAGGTGTGCGGTTCGCTGATTTGAGATGATTGTGGCCCAACATCAGGTCGTCGAAACTGGCGACCTCGAACGCGGCATGGTTGAAGCCCTTGCCCGACGGCAATTGCGCTAGAAACAAGGTATGATGATCGGTCGGGATATCACCACGGTCACAGCGCATGAACGCCCCCATCGACGTGCCCGGGCGTGCTTCAATTTCGTCTGAAGTGATGAAGCCGAAGCGATCCTTGTACCAGTGTTCAGAGGTCCGGAATTCGCCAACGTTCAGGACGCAGTGGCCAAGACGGATGACATGCGCAGGTCCAGCGGCCAACCGTACCGAACTACGCTGGCGGGGCTTCAATGCCGCATCATTGCGCAGCATGTCGGTACCGGGTTGCTCGGGGGGTTCGAACGTTTGCCCTGCCACAACTTCAACCAACACCCCGTCGGGATCAGTCAGCCGGACCACTTTGCCGCCACCGGGTGTCGTGGCATCTTCCATCGCGACGCTCTCTGCTTCTGCCAAGAGTTGTAGATCGGAAATGCTTTCTGCGCGCAAACCCAGGCCCAAAAAGGCGGGGTCGCCGTGCTCGGTCACATGGGCAAATGGCGAACCGTCGCGGCCTTTTGCATAAAGCCGCCCATCAAGGCCATCAAAGCAGGAAAGCCCAAACTGCGTTAAAAACAGCCGCATTTCGGTCAAGTTGGGCGCGGAAAAACGGACGAACGCAATGTCTTCAATCTTGATGATGCTCATTGCCCTCTCCCCGACTCACAATTGACTTTTTAGTCAGATATAATAAATTGACTAATTGGTCAAGTGCGTGTTGGATAGCTTGATGACAGATGCAAATTTGGCAAAATCCCCGCGCGCGCAAAAGACGCGAGAGGCGCTTCTCCAAGCCGGCCTCAAATTATTCGCAGAGCGCCCCATTGATGCTGTACCGATTGATGACATCGTTGCGTCGGCAGGCGTTGCCAAAGGCAGCTTTTTCAATCATTTCGCCGATAAGCAGATGTTTGCTGGCGAACTGGCCAATGAAGTTCGCCGCGATCTTGAAGCGCGTGTTGCCGAAGTGAATGATGGCATCGGATGTCCGCTGGAGCGGCTGACGAACGGCATGCTGGTCGCGGTAGACTTCGCTTTGACCGAACATGACCGTACTGTTGTGATGCTCAGAGGCGCCTTGTCTTCCACCGCACGCGACCACCCGCTAAACCAAGGCCTGCGCGAGGATATTGAGGCAGCGATTGCCGCCGACAAAATACCCGAATCGTCGCAGACCGCTGGGCTCTTGTTCTGGCTCGGCAATTGCCAGATGCTGATGATGAACATTGTTGAACGAAGGCCCGCTCGTCCAGAGGCAGCGGCCAGGATGTATGACATCATGTCAATGGCCTTGACCGGACTCGGCGTACATTCGGCCGACGCAACCTCGTTTGCCGAACTGTGTCGCGCCCGGCTTACGGAAATGGAGATTTCGCGCGCATAAAAAAGGGGCCGCCGAAGCGACCCCTCTCCTCTCCTCGCCTTTTTGCAGGCTTTAGTCTTTTAAGAACGCAGGAACGTGGTCGGGGTTGCCGCCGCCTTCTCCGCCATTTCCACCTTCTGAACGCTCGGGGCGTGGGCCACGACCACCGCCGCCATCACGACGGGGGCCACGGTCGCCACGGCCTTCGCCCCGACCACCACGATCTCCGCCGCCACCGCCACCTTCACGACGAGGTCCACGATCGGGACGATCACCGCGTGGGCGTTCTTCGCGTGGTGGGCGTGTGTCTTCGAGTTCTTCGCCAGTTTCCTGGTTCACGACGCGCATCGAGAGACGGACCTTGCCGCGCGGGTCGATTTCGAGGACCTTGACCTTGACTTCCTGACCTTCGGACAGGACGTCGCTGACCTTTTCAACGCGCTCATTGGCGATTTCGGAAACGTGCACAAGGCCGTCCTTGCCGCCCATGAAGTTTACAAAAGCGCCGAAGTCGACCATGTTGACGACCTTGCCGTCATAGATCTTGCCGACTTCAGCTTCTTCGACGATGCCCGAAATCCACTTACGAGCAGCTTCGATCTGTGCGATGTCGGACGACGAAATCTTGATCAGACCTTCGTCGTCGATGTCGACCTTTGCGCCGGTCGTTGCAACGATTTCGCGGATAACCTTGCCGCCGGTACCGATGATGTCGCGGATCTTCGCTTTGTCGATCTGCATCGTTTCGATACGCGGTGCGTGGGCGGAAAGCTCGCCGCGAGCTTCGCCGAGTGCCTTCGCCATTTCACCAAGGATATGCGCGCGGCCTTCCTTGGCTTGATTGAGCGCCGCTTCAAAGATTTCGCGGGTGATGCCGGCAATCTTGATGTCCATCTGCATCGTGGTGATGCCTTCGGACGTGCCTGCTACCTTGAAATCCATGTCGCCGAGATGGTCTTCGTCACCCAGAATGTCGCTTAAGATTGCGTAATCCTTGCCTTCAAGGATGAGGCCCATGGCGATGCCCGAAACGGGGCGCTTGATAGGGACGCCGGCGTCCATCATCGCGAGTGAGCCGCCGCAAACCGACGCCATTGACGACGAGCCGTTCGACTCGGTGATGTCACTGGTGATGCGGATTGTGTAGGGAAACTCGTCCTTGGTCGGCAGCACGGCGTGGAGCGCGCGCCAGGCGAGCTTGCCGTGACCGATGTCGCGGCGGCTTGGTGCGCCGAAACGTCCAACTTCGCCAACGCTATACGGCGGGAAGTTGTAATGCAGCATGAAGTTCTCATAATGCAGGCCGCCGAGGCCGTCGATCATCTGCTCTGCGTCCTTGGTGCCCAAGGTGCAGGTTGCGATGGTCTGGGTTTCACCGCGGGTGAACAGAGCCGAACCGTGCGAGCGTGGCAGGAAGTGGGTTTCTGCGAGGATCGGACGGATTTGCGTGGTTTTGCGACCGTCGATGCGGGTGCCGTCCTTGAGGATGGCGCCGCGAACGATTTCAGCTTCGAGCTTCTTCATCAGCTTGCCAGCGGCCATCTGGTCCTGCGGGCTGGCGTCGGTGAAGGCAGCCTTTGCCGAAGCGCGAGCTTCGTTGAGAGCGTTTGACCGAGCCGACTTATCGGTGATCTTGTAGGCCGCGGCAATGTCCTTGCCGATAAGCTTCTTCAACTTGTCCTTGGCAGCCGAAAGGTCAGCCTGTTCGGCCATGGCCCAAGGTTCCTTGGCAGCCTGCTCGGCCAGCTTGACGATCGCCTTGACGACTTCCTTACACGCATCATGCGCGAACAGGACGGCGCCGAGCATGATTTCTTCCGAAAGCTCATTGGCTTCGGATTCAACCATCATTACCGCGTCGTAGGTTGCGGCTACCACGAGATCGAGATCGCCTTCGGCAACCTGCTCGTCGGTCGGGTTCAGGATATATTCGCCGTTTACATAGCCAACGCGCGCTGCGCCGATCGGGCCCATGAAAGGCACGCCCGAAATCGTCATCGCAGCCGAAGCGGCTACCAATGCTAGAATGTCAGGCTCGTTATGGCCGTCATAGCTCAGAACCTGAGCGATACAGTTGATTTCGTTGTAGAAACCTTCTGGGAACAATGGACGGAGCGGACGGTCGATCAGACGCGAAACCAAAGTTTCCTTTTCAGTCGCACCACGTTCACGCTTGAAAAAGCCACCGGGGATGCGGCCTGCTGCGGAATATTTTTCCTGATAGTGAACGGTCAGCGGGAAGAAATCCTGGCCATCCTTCACCGACTTTGCTGCGGTAACCGCGCAAAGCACGACAGTTTCGCCAAGCGACGCCATCACGGCACCGTCGGCTTGACGGGCAACCTTGCCCGTTTCGAGAGTGAGCGTTTGTCCGCCCAACTCTATTGATACAGTTTTCGTATTGAACATTATATTTCCTTTTGCCCGCTCGCCCAATGCGATGCGGGGCCTCTACTTGCGGATAATCCGATCCGCGGACGGTGGGGGCACTGGCGGCCCCTATGGCAGTCCAGCCTCATTGCCAGACAGCCCCATAAGCAAAAAGCGGCCCTTTACTGGGGCCGCTTTCGCAAAATTACTTCCGAAGTCCGAGCTTCGCGATGAGGGCGGCGTAACGCTCGCCGTCGATTTTCTTGAGATAGTCCAGAAGCGAACGACGCTTGTTCACCATCATCAGTAGGCCACGACGCGAATGATTATCCTTGTGGTGGGCTTTGAAATGGTCAGTCAAAGCGTTGATACGGTCGGTCAGAATTGCAACCTGCACTTCGGGTGATCCGGTATCATTTGCTTCGCGAGCATGTTCTTTAATAACTTCGGCTTTGCGTGTCGCAGTAATCGTCATGTTTTTCCTTCGAACATCATGGATTTAGAGATTAAAGCCACGAACGGTTTTTAACATACCGTCGATGTTCTCCACCAAAGCAACAGGCCGCAAATCTGCGCCCCTCGCCCAATGTAGCCCATCTTTCATGGCAATCCCGGTCAAGACGCGGCCCGCTTGGACTGCCCTTGCCTGTTCCGGGGAGAGATCTAGAGCCGGGATGTCGACCAGCCCTGCCTCTATCGGCAAGATAATGTCTTCTTGGGGCTGCCCTTGGCCGAATACATTAAGCTTGTCCAGCGAAATTGCGTTGTCCAGCGTGAATGGCCCGGCACGGGTGCGGCGCAGCATGGTGACATGGCCGACGGTACCCAGGGCATGGGCAATGTCACGAGCAAGACTGCGGATATAGGTGCCTTTGCTGACATGGACGCGCAGGGTGGCCCAACGCGTTCCATCGGCGATCTCACTTTCGGCTCGGCATTCGATATCGTGGATTGTTACCCGGCGCGATTGCATCTGCACGTGCTCACCAGCTCTGGCGCGATCATATGCCCGAACACCGTCGATTTTTAGCGCCGAGTAGCTTGGCGGAATTTGGTCGATCTCCCCGCGGAAACTGTCCATGACCTGTTCGATATCGCCATAATCCGGAATATGATCGGACCGAGCCACGATGGCTCCTTCGGAATCCAAAGTGTCGGTTTCTGTTCCGAAAGTAATAGTGAAATCATACGTTTTCGATGCATCGAGCATCCGCCCGCACAACTTGGTCGCCTCTCCCAGAGCAATCGGCAAGACCCCTGTCGCTAGCGGATCAAGCGTACCGCCATGACCGACCTTCACCTTTCCAAACCCAGCCTCGCGCAAATTGCGCTTCACCGCCGCAACAGCCTGCGTCGAGCCAAGCCCTATCGGTTTGTCGAGAATGATCCAGCCATGCATGCCGCCGCGTTATCGCCCTGCCCGCGCTTCCATGAAATGCTTGCGGCACATCGCGACATATCGGTCGTCGCCGCCGATTTCGGTTTGAGCGCCATCGATAACGGCTTTGCCCATTTCATCGACGCGCAAATTCATCGTCGCCTTGCGCCCGCAATCGCACACGCCCTTGAGTTCGACCAGGCTGTCGGCAATGCCAAGCAAAGCCGCAGAGCCTGGAAACAGCTCACCCTGAAAATCGGTGCGCAGGCCATAGCAGACGACCGGAATACCAGCTTTGTCAGCCAACCGCGCGCATTGCCACGCTTGCTCTTTGGAAAGAAACTGCGCCTCATCGATCAACACACAAGCCAATGCCGTTTCCTGATGCCTTTCGAGTACCGCTGCCTCGATATCGGTCAATTCTTCAAATCGGCTAGCATCCCCCGCCAACCCGATCCGCGAACTGATGGCCCCAAAACCGGGACGATCATCCAAAGCGGCCGTCCAAAGCATGACGTTCATGCCCCGCTCGCCATAATTGAATGCGGCCTGCAACAAAGTTGATGATTTGCCTGCATTCATCGAGGCGTAATAGAAATACAGCTTCGCCATTATTCGTCGCTGTCGGTCAGGTCCTGCTGCACCTTCGGCTGCGCCAACAGACCCTCGATATGTGTCGCCTGATCGAAGCTGTCATCGGCCAAGAACTTCAACTTCGCCGCATATTTCATGCTGACCCGCGAGGCGACTTCCTTTTGGAAGAACGCAGTATTGGTTCGCAGCGCCTTCAGCACAGCTTCCTCGTTCGCGCCAAGTAGCGGCTTAATGAATGCGGTTGCGTGGCGCAAATCGGGAGACATCCGAACCTCGGTCACGCTCACACTATGACTGGTCAGCACATCGTCATGCACCTCGTCGCGCGCGAGCAGTTCAGACAGGATATGCCGGAACTGTTCGCCCACACGCAACAAGCGCACCGAACGCCCTTCTGGCCCAGTATCGTTATGTTTGGCCATAAAGCTCCCCTTTCAGGCTTGAGCTAAAGTCACAACGTCCGTTCACGCTCCTCGACCTCGAAGACTTCAAGCATATCGCCTGCCTTGACGTCGTTGGTATCCGCCAGAACGACACCACATTCCATACCGGCACGGACTTCGTCGACATTGTCCTTGAAGCGGCGCAGCGATGCAATTGTGGTTTTCGATACGATGACATCTTCGCGAGTAAGACGGGCGAACAGGCCCTTCTTGATGACACCTTCGGTAACCAGCAAACCGGCCGCCTTGTCGCGCTTGCCCGATTTGAACACGTCCTTGACTTCAGCACGTCCGACAACGGTTTCGATGATTTCCGGACCAAGCTCGCCAGCCATTTCCTTGGCGATGTCGGCGGTCAGGTGATAGATCACGTCGAAATATTTCAAGCGAACACGATCACGTTTTGCGAGCGCCGCTGCCTTGCTATTCGGACGCACGTTGAACCCGATGAGCGGAGCATTTGATGCCGCCGCGAGCAACATATCAGATTCGGTGATCCCGCCAACGCCCGCAAGCAAAACGCGGACCTTGATATCGTCGGTCGAGATATTGTTGAGCGCGGTAACGATTGCCTCAACCGAACCCTGCACATCGCCCTTGATGACGACTGGATATTCCATCGCGCGGGTCGCCGACAACTGGTCGAACAGATTTTCAAGGTTCGGTGCTTCCTGTGTGGTGCGCGCCTTGGTCGATTGTTCGGTACGGTAGAGCGCCACTTCGCGCGCCCGTGCTTCGTTCTCGACCACAGTCATCACATCACCTGCCGATGGCACACCAGACAGGCCGAGCACTTCGACTGGCATCGCCGGGCCAGCTTCTTTGACCTGCTCGCCCTTGTCGTTGACCAGCGCGCGAACCCTGCCGCTTTGGGTGCCGACAACAAAGATATCGCCGCGCTTCAACGTGCCGCGCTTGACCAATACCGTTGCAACCGCACCGCGTCCCTTATCGAGCTGAGCCTCAACCACAATGGCTTCTGCCGCACGGTCAGGGTTGGATTTAAGCTCCATCAACTCGGCTTGAAGCGCGAGCTTATCGAGCAAAGTATCAAGGCCGGTTTTCTTGAGCGCGGAGACTTCGACGTCTTGCACATCGCCGCCCATCGCTTCGACGACAACTTCGTGTTCGAGCAAGCGTTCGCGCACCTTTTGTGCGTTCGCGCCTTCCTTATCCATTTTGTTGATTGCAACGATCATCGGAACGCCAGCAGCTTTCGAATGCCTAATCGCTTCAATCGTCTGCGGCATCAGGCCGTCATCGGCTGCGACGACCAAAATCACGATGTCAGTCACCGAAGCACCGCGCTGACGCATCTGCGTGAATGCTTCATGGCCCGGGGTATCGAGGAAGGTGATGAGCGAGCCATCCTTAGCCTTCACCTGATAGGCGCCGATATGCTGCGTAATCCCGCCAGCTTCGCCCGATACCACATTGGCCCCGCGCAATGCATCGAGCAGTGAGGTCTTACCATGATCGACATGGCCCATTACGGTCACGACTGGCGGACGCGATTTCAATGTCTCGGGTGCATCGACATCATCGTCATGCGCGATATCTACGTCGGAATCAGAAACGCGAACGATGGTGTGGCCAAACTCTTCGACCACCAGCTCCGCAGTGTCCTGATCAATAGTATCGCCGCTCGTAACCGGCGATCCGAGACGGAACAAAGCCTTAACCAGGTCCGAAACCTTTTCGGCCATACGGTTGGCGAGTTCCTGAACGGTAATCGTTTCCGGAACAACAACTTCGCGCGCCTGCTTCGGTTGGGCTTCGCGCCTGCCGCCATGCGAACGCTTTTCTTTTTCGCGGGCGCGTTTCAGCGCGGCAAGCGAACGCGCTCTAGCGCCGTCATCGCCTTCGAGCGCACGGGTAACCGTCAGCTTGCCCGATTGGCGACGATCATCGGCTGCACCACGGGTTGGACGGTGCGGTACTTTCTTCGCCTCTTCGCGCTCGCGCTCGGGGCGCTTAGGCGCTTCGACCGGCGTGAAACGGCGCGGTGCAGGAGCAGCGCCATCTTTATTGGCTTCTTCGGCAACCGGTTCAAACTTATCTGGCTCAACAGGCGCTGCAGCGGCAACGGGCGCTGGAGGCGGTGATGGCGGCGCGGCGGCTTCCTCACGACTAACCTGAGCGCGCTGCTTTTCTTCTTCGCTCTTCTGTGCACGCTGCTCCGCTTCACGACGGCTGCTTTCTTCGAGAACGGCGAGGCGTGCTTCTTCGGCTTCGCGGAGCAACTTTGCCTGACGCTCCTGACGACTGAGCATCTCATTGCCTGTTGGCCGCGGCGCAGGCGGGGTTGGGCTCGCAGCAACAGGCGCAGCCGCAACGGCTGGTGGCGGAGGTGGCGGGGCGGCGACTTCAGGTTCGGCTACAAAGCCGGGTTTACCGACGAGTTTCTTGCGCTTCACCTCGACCACTACCTTATTGGTACGGCCATGGCTGAAGGTCTGTTTGACTTCGCCGGACTCTAGCGAACGGCTCAAAGTGAGCGGCTTGCGCGTCAAAGTCGGCTTATTATTATTCTCATCACTCATCGAAACAGAACCCGTCCTTACTCAATCAATTGCGGAGATGGCCGAAGCTGCGGAATCGAGGGGCGCATTACTGCATCCTTTGAAATTTAGCCAGCGTCCAAGATGATGCATCACCCTGTCAGCGGCTTTTTGGTCGATCAGCGCAACATGCACGGCATTTTGCCGTCCAAGCGCCGCCGATATTGCATCGCGGTCAACGGGAAGCTTGATGCCGCCTTTGCCCGAGCCTTCTTGTTCTTCGCCGACGCGCCATGCCTGATCGCGCTTGCCGCTGCCGTCGGCACTTGCGTCTGAAGCGTGGAGGAGGAGTTTGACTTGGCCGCTACGCGAGGCACCATCGATCTTCTCTGCGCCTAAGATAAGATGGCCTGCGCGTGCTTCCAAGCCCAAACGGTCGAGAAACGCCTTTTGAAGTCCACGCTCGATGCGCCCCGAAAGGTCGTCGAGCAGTTCGATCTTTTCGGTTTTGAATGCGCGGCGTAGCAAGCCCGCCAATTTGCCCTTGGCCTGTGCATTGGTCAGTTCTTCGCCGGTCACACCGATCCACGCGCCACGGCCGGGAGCCTTGGCAAAGATATCGGGCGCGACGCTACCGTCGGGGCCGAGGGCAAGCCGGATAAGCGTGGCACGGTCGCCAAGCTCACCCGATAATATGCACTTCCTTATTGGGGAGTGTCGGTTCTCATTGAGAGTCGTCCGCTGCAACCGCGTCCTCCTCTTCAAACCAGTGCGCACGCGCGGCCATGATGATCTCATTGCCCTGCTCTTCGGACAGACCGAATACCGCGAGAATACCTGCCTTGTCTTCGGTGCGATTGCGGCGGACTTCGCGGTCGCTGCGTTCGTTACGACGCGGTTCACGAGCCTTCTGGATCAATTCGTCGGTGGCAAGGTCGGCAAGATCGTCGAGCGTCTTGATGCCCGCCTTGCCGAGCACAACCAGCATCGCTTCGGTTAGCACCGGCAGTTCGGCCAGAGCGTCCTCGACGCCCAATTCGCGGCGTTCGGTGCGGTTAGTTTCTTCGCGGCGATCAAGCGCTTCCTGTGCGCGGCTCTGAAGTTCTTCGGCAAGGCCTTCGTCAAAGCCTTCGATGGCGGCGATTTCTGCCGGATCGACATAAGCGACTTCTTCGAGTTCGCTAAAGCCTTCGGCGACCAGCAATTGTGCCAGTGTTTCGTCGACATCGAGTTCCTGCTGGAACATTTCAGAACGCTCGACAAATTCCTTCTGCCGCTTCTCGCTCGATTCCTGCTCGGTCATGATGTCGATACCGCGCCCAGTCAGCTGCGATGCAAGACGGACATTCTGACCGCGACGGCCGATGGCTAGGCTCAACTGATCGTCAGGAACGACGACTTCGATACGGCCTTCTTCTTCATCAATAACTACGCGGCTAACCGTTGCTGGCTGAAGCGCGTTGACGATGAAAGTTGCAGTGTCTTCGGACCACGGAATGATATCGATTTTCTCGCCCTGCATTTCCTGCACGACGGCCTGAACGCGACTCCCCTTCATCCCGACGCAGGCGCCGACAGGGTCGATGCTGCTGTCATAGCTGATAACGCCGATCTTAGCGCGGCTGCCGGGATCACGCGCTGCGGCCTTGATTTCTATTACGCCGTCGTAAATTTCGGGAACTTCCTGCGCAAACAGCTTTTTCATGAAGTCAGGATGCGCGCGGCTAAGCAAGATTTGCGGCCCGCGATTTTCGCGCTGCACCTTCATGATCAGCGCCCGGACGCGGTCGCCGTTGCGCACGACTTCACGCGGGATTTGTTGGTCGCGGCGGATGACGCCTTCTGCGCGGCCTAGATCGACAACAACATGACCGAACTCGACTGATTTGACGACGCCGGTGATGATTTCACCGGTGCGATCCTTGAACTCTTCAAACTGGCGCTCGCGCTCTGCGTCGCGAACTTTTTGAAAGATGACCTGCTTTGCCGACTGGGCATCTATGCGGCCCAGATCAACGGCGGGCAGCGGATCAACGATGAAGTCACCTACCACGGCACCTTTTTGCAGTTTTTCAGCCTGTTTCAGGTCGACCTGCTTGAAATAATCTTCGACTTCTTCGACCACCTCAACGACGCGCCACAGGCGAAGGTCGCCGGTCTGCGTATCAAGCTTGGCGCGGATGTCGTTTTCGGCACCGTAACGCGCACGGGCAGCGCGCTGAATGGCTTCTTCAAGCGCCTCGACGACAACCGCCTTATCGATCATCTTCTCGGTAGCAACTGCATTGGCAATTGCGAGCAACTCAGCCTTGTTGGCGGCGATACTACTGGCCATGGTCTTCGTCTTCCTGTGCTTCGTCGTGAATGGGTTCGGCCTCTACTTCGTCGGCCCCATCGCTGTTGATGGGCGCAGTCGACGCAATAAGGCGGTCTGTCAAGAGCAGCTTGGCGCTGCCCATATTGGAAAATGCGAATGTGAGGCGACCCGACTTACGGTCGTCGACAAGGATAGTTTCGCCGTCGATGCCGACAATATTGCCGCGGATATTCTTTCGGCCATCCATCGGCTCGGCGAGTTCAACCTTCACCTCATGTCCCGCCCAATCGGTAAAATCTGCCAGCCGCGTGAGCGGGCGGTCAATACCAGGCGAACTGACTTCAAGCCGGTAAGCCTCTTCAATTGGGTCGATCTCATCAAACTTGTCCGAAATCCGGTGGGAAAGCGAGGCGCAATCATCAATGCCCAGTTGCCGCGTGTCGGGGCGCTCGGCCATCACCTGCAAAGTCGGCTCGTCGCTCCCCTGCCCGCCGGTTTCGAACCACGCCACGCGCACCAATGCAAAGCCAAGTGCTTCGGCTTCTGGCGCAATCAACGCAGTTAATTTATCGAGGTCGGGCAACGTGGTTCTTTCTGATGCAATGCAAAGCTTTCCGGTACCGGCCCCGTGCGGCGCCAGCCCTTTCAAAGTCTCACAATGTAAGGATGACGTCCGTATATGCTCGGCCTGACGATTATGCAAGGCTCTTGCTAACAGAACAATGTATCCCCAATTTGTATTGATGAAAAAGCAAAGGAGTATCCCCCTAATGAAAAAACTGTCTTTCCTCATCAGCGCATCATTTCTTGCCGCCGCCTGCCAGCCAGCCGTCAGCGACGCCGCCCCTACAAATAGCAGTGACAAGCCGTTTGATGTTGCGGTTGTCGCCGATTTCGAAGAGCCTTGGGCTATGACCTTCATCCCAGGCACGCCGCATGCCCTGATTACCGAGAAAAAGGGTAAGTTGAAGCTGTGGGAAAATGAAGGCGCTGTTGTCGATGTCGAAGGCGTGCCCAAGGTAGCATATGGCGGTCAGGGCGGACTGGGCGATGTTATACTCCATCCCGACTTTGCCAATAACAGATATGTCTATTTGAGCTACGCCGAGCCAGGCGAAGGCGGATATGGCGCGGCAGTTGCGCGCGGCACGCTTGAAATGACCGGTGAAAAGCCAACATTGACCGGCGTCCAAGTCATCTGGCGTCAGGAACCGAAAGTTTCGGGCCAAGGCCATTACGGACACCGCTTGGCCTTCGGCCCGGATGGCATGCTTTATATCAGCAGCGGCGACCGTCAGAAGTTTCAGCCCGCTCAGGACATGAACCAGAACTTGGGCAAGATTGTTCGCCTCACCGATGGTGGAATGGTGCCTTCGGACAATCCGTACTACGATCAAGGCCGTGTAAAGTCACAAATCTGGTCCTCCGGTCACCGCAATCCGCTCGGTATCGCGTTCGACGCGCAAGGCCGCCTGTGGAATCAGGAAATGGGCCCCGAGGGCGGTGACGAACTGAACCTCGTCAAGAAAGCAGCCAATTATGGCTATCCGAAAGTGTCGAACGGGCGCAATTACGGCGCGTCGACCGATGACATCCCCGATCATGCCGCAGGTGACGGTTTCGAAGCCCCCAAGGTTTACTGGAACCCGGCAATTTCGCCGGGCGGCCTGATGATTTATTCAGGCGACTTGTTCAAAGACTGGAAAGGCAGTGCATTCATCGGCGGCCTTGGCGCAAAGGCGTTGGTCCGGGTTAAGCTGGATGGCGAGAATGCCAGCAAGGCCGACCAATGGGGCATGGGCGCGCGTATCCGTGAAGTCGAGCAAGGCCCCGATGGAGCGATCTGGATTCTCGAGGACGAGCGCGCCGGGTCGCAGGGCCGCCTGCTTAAATTGACGCCGAAGAAATAAGTACGGTTAAGACGGCGGCGTTTACTTCGCCGCCGTTACCGTTCCGGTCAAATCTGCGAGAAAAGAGCGGACCCGCTTCGCATTCATCCCCAGATCGCTCGCCCCGACCCGGCTAACCGAGCGCATATCGACTACACTGCCCTCGCCTGTATCGGTCGGACGGACTCGTAGCACCACGTCATCCTTAAATCGGAACAAGGCACTGGTTTCTGTCGCTTCCAGATGTCCCACATCTGGCGACGAAGCTACCACATCCCAGCCCCGCGCTTCGGCAAGCCGCGTAGCCTTAGCTATTACTAACGGCACAGGCTCATTGATGCGCACCGACCGGATATCGCCATAGGCTTTCTGATGGACCGTCACCCATCGTTGCTGCGGCGTCAAACCACGCATCGCTTCGTCATCCGCGCCGGGAATATTGTCGAGATTGTCTGCCCGCAACTGGAGAGTTTGAAACGCCGGAGGATCGGCAAGGTCGGTCGACACATCATGAATAGCTGGCACGGTCAATGCGGCGAACAAAAACGTTCCGACCCAACCTACATAGACCAACGCTGCCAGCATACCGGCCCAGCGCCGCATGCGAGGCGGTGGCGAAATCGCTTTTTTTGCGCGCCACGAAAACAGCAATCCGAACAAAATCGCGCCGATGCCCAAGAAAAATGCCCAGGTAACGCCCTTCAATCCGGTTGTATAATCCCAGAATCCCCAGCCCGTGCCGAGCGCCGAAATCAACCCCCAAAAAAATGCGCCGATACCGGCAGCGAGAACCAGATTTCCCTGAAAATCGAACCTGTTTTTCGGAAGCGCAGCAGTTTCAGGCGGGGGTGGCGAATAAGTTGTCGCCTGAGGAGCTGCTTCGACAGGCTCTACCGGAATTTCCTGTTCACTCATCGTCGCAACTCCCAACCCAATGTCGATTAAGTCGGGCAGGTTAGTAGAAGTTCCCACCAAAGGCAATTTGCTGATACCGCTGTGTTGACAGGCTATACATTCAATTGGACAAATCGGGCGGGCGCTGACAGGAGGCGGCATGTTTACTGACCCTGTCCTGCAGAAGCGCGCCAAGCGATTTGTCCTGTTGACGGTGTTCATATATTCGATGGGCTTCGGCATAGTCATGCCGGTCTTACCCGATCTGATTCGGGAGCTTACCAAGGTCAGCCTGTCGGAAGCCACACGCATCGGAGCGTGGATCGGAGCCGCCTACGGGATTTTTCAATTCCTGATGGGCCCGTTAATGGGCAATCTCGGCGACCGTTTCGGACGGAGACCGATATTTCTGGTTTCGCTTTTCGGATTCGGCGCCGACTTCTTGCTCATGGGCTTTGCGCCATCGATTATCTGGCTGTTCATTGGCCGTGCCATCGCGGGCGGTTTTGGTGCGGTGTTCGGCCCGGCGAATGCGGCCATGGCAGATATGTCCACTGCTGAAGATCGCGCTGCCAGTTTCGGTAAGGTCGGCGCGGCTTTTGGGCTCGGGTTCATCCTAGGCCCTGCGATGGGCGGATTGCTGGCAGATTACGGCACGCGATTGCCGTTTTTTGTCGCCGGCGGCCTTGCATTTGCAAATGGTATTTACGGCTATTTCGTTTTTCCTGAAACAATGCCCAAAGAACGTCAGCGACCCTTCGAATGGAAACGCGCCAACCCGCTCGGCGCGCTTGCGACGCTTGGCAAAATCAAAGGCATATTGCCCATCGCATTCATCTATTTCTTATGGGTGTGCGCGACCAATATTTATCCCGCGACTTGGGCCTTCTTTGCGCCTGCGCAATTCGGCTGGGACAGCAAAATGGTCGGAATTTCGCTGACCTTGGTCGGTGTATCGATGCTGTTATTCCAGTCGCTTGTTATCGGCCGTGCAGTCAAACGCTTTGGCGAGCGGACGACTGCGATGATCGGGATGGGGTTCGGCCTTGCCAGTTTTACCATCACAGCGTTTCTTACCAACGGCGCCATCGCCCTGACGCTCAACGTCTTGAACGGCTTTTCGGGCATGGCTATGCCTGCGATCAATGCGATGATGTCGCGGCGTACTCCGCCCGATCAGCAGGGCGAACTGCAGGGGCTGAACGGCAGCATGTCGGCGCTTGCGTTCCTGATGGCGCAGCTTGTTTATAACAATGTGTTATCGACGTTTACCGGTGATCGCGCTCCGGTATACTTTCCAGGCGCGCCGTTCTTGATTGCGGCAGGCCTGAGCATCGTAACACTCTCTGCGCTTTTCTTCTTGTCTAAGCGCGACCCGGCCTCTGCGCCGGCTTAATTATGATTATGTTATGCCCACTTTTCAGCTTGCCTCCTGCTGACGTCGAAAAGCTGCTCGATGATGCTTTTGGCACCGACCGGCATCAGCGCACAGCATATTTGCTGCGGAAAGGCATGCCGGTCATCGACCATCTCTCGTTCGGCATTGAGGACGGCAAAGCTGTCATTGGCAGCATCCAGTGCTGGCCAATTGCGATCGATGACGCGAAGCTAGTATTAGTTGGGCCGGTCGCGGTTTCACCCCACCGGCAAAATAGCGGGCTTGGCAAACAACTGATGCACGCAATGCTAGCAGCAACAACCGCTGCCGATGCACCGATGGTGATGATCGGCGATCCTGAATATTATGGTCGCTTCGGGTTTGACGCCATCGGCACAGTCGGGTGGACGTTGCCCGGACCTTGGGATCCGAGACGATTATTGTTGCGCAACCCTGACAATGTCTCGCTGCCCATTACGGGAAGGTTGGGACCGCGGACTAGGCTTTGACGATGGGCGGGTTTCGCCGTATCGCCACGACATGCCTTATGACGCGCCCGATCTTGCCAAGCTAAGCCTCACCGACATTGCCGAACTGGTCGCCGCGCGCAAATTGCCTCCTGTCGAAAGCTGGCAGCCGGAAAACTCCGGCGACAGCGAGATGCGGATCGCAGCCGATGGCAAATGGTACCATCAAGGCGGCGAAATAACGCGACCGGCGATGATCCGTGCCTTTTCCGGTCTACTTCGCCGCGACGCCGATGGCAGCCACTGGCTGGTGACCCCGCAGCAGAAGCTGGCAATCGAAGTCGAAGATGCGCCGTTCATCGCGGTTGAACTGCAAAGTGCCGGGGAAAGCGAAAACCGCACGCTGGCGTTTCGTCTGAACAGCGATGACCTCGTTGTGGCCGGACCGGAGCATAAAATCGAATTGCGGGATGCCCTCCCCTATCTGCACGTCCGCGGCGGTTTATGGGCCAAGATGGCAAGGCCGGTCTATTATGAACTCGCCGAAATTGCGCTTGCAGAGAGTTCAGGTACACACCGCGTTTGGAGCGACGGTGTAGACTTTGCCATCGGTTCGCTTGCATGAGCTGGATCCAGCGGATCGAGGCCGCACTTGACCCCGCACGGTCTATTCCGATCGAAGACGAACGCTATCTCGGCGACGACGGCCACCGCGCTGCAGCCGTCCTGATCCCTATCACCGACCGCAGCGAACCCGGAGTTATCCTGACGCAGCGGCCCAACTGGCTGCGCAGTCATGCAGGCCAAGTCGCCTTTCCAGGAGGCAAGGTTGACGACGTCGACGCCGATGCAATTTCTGCTGCGTTGCGCGAAGCAAATGAGGAACTCAGCCTCTGTCCAAATGACGTGCAGATACTCGGCGTGGCGGACACTTATTATTCGGGCAGCGGCTATCGCATCGAACCGGTGGTTGGCATCATTCCGCCCGACTTGCCGCTGCGTGCGAACCCCGAGGAAGTCGAGGACTGGTTCGAAGTCCCCCTCGACTTCCTGCTTGATCCCGCCAATGCCTTGAAGAAGGAGACGATATGGAATGGGCAGCGGCGGACCTATTATGACATGCAATGGAGAGAGCGGCGAATTTGGGGGGTTACCGCCGGGATCATCGCGAATCTGGCGCGGCGGTTGATGTGACTGACCGAATTTTGCCCGACGCGGCCTGGCGCCATTCGGACCGTCTGCGCAAAGTTGTCGCTGCATTGGCGGACGAGCATGGCGGCCCGCGTTATGTTGGCGGTGCGGTGCGCGATACTCTGCTTGGCCTTGACGTCGCCGACGTCGATCTGGCGACCATTCTACATCCCGAGGTAGTGGTTGACCGGCTCGAAGCAGCTGGCATCAAGGCCGTTCCGACCGGCCTCGATCATGGCACGGTGACCGCTGTAGCCGATGGCAGGAATTACGAAATTACAACGCTTCGCAGCGATGTCGCCACCGATGGCAGGCGGGCAGTTGTGGCGTTCGCAACGGACTGGTGCGAAGACGCCGCGCGGCGCGATTTCACCATCAACGCGCTTTATGCCGACCCGGCCACGGGCAAGATATTTGATTATTTCGGCGGCTTGCAGGATCTGGAGGACGGCTCCGTTCGCTTCATCGGTGATGCCGACCAACGCATCGCCGAGGATTTCTTGCGAATACTGCGCTATTTTCGTTTTCTGGCCCGCTATGGTCGCGGCGATGTTGATGCCGCAGCGATTAATGCCTGCGCCAAAGGCGCGCACGGCCTGACCGCATTATCGCGCGAGCGTATTGCGCAGGAGCTCACCAAACTGTTGGTCTTGCCCAGCGCCGTCACAGCTATCGGTTTGATGATAGAGCACCGGATTTTTGCACCGTTTTTGCCAGAGCTTGCCGAAGACGCAGGGCCAAAATTCACCGCGTTGAAGGAGCGAGAAGACAAATTCCAACAACCACCCTCTCTTCAAGCGCGGTTGCTTACCTTATTACCGAAAGACCCCGCGACCGTTGATCGCGTTGCGGCGCGGCTGAAGCTTTCGAATAAATTGCGTGAAGGCCTTTCGAGCCGCGTTAAGTCTGACATACCAACGTCCCAGAATATCCAGGCCTTGGCGTATCAGAGCGGTATGCCGTGCGCTGTGGATGTAACAATGCTCTACGCTACTGACGGAGATGTCGGCGATTGCCTAGTGCAGCTAGACGGATGGCAGGTGCCCGAATTAGGCCTGAAAGGCGGAGAGCTGATTGTTATGGGACTTCATCCCGGACCGATGGTGGCCAAGACCCTCCGACTGATCGAAGCCCGCTGGATTTCAGAAGGGTTTCCATCGGCTCACCGGCTCACCGAGATCGCACGTCAAAGTGTCGCAGACGCCCTGTCTGCTTCGAGAAAAGCATAAGCTGCGTCCGCATTCATCGGGCGGGCATAATAATAGCCTTGCCCGACCGAGCAGCCAAGGCGGCGCAAGACGTCGGAAATTTCTTCGCTCTCTATACCCTCGGCCGTTGTTTTCATGCCGAGTGCACGCGCCAGTGACAGCACGGTGCGGACAATCGCGCGTTTATCCTTATCGATCATCATATCGGTCACAAAGCTGCGGTCGATTTTGAGCACATCGATCGGTAATTGTTGGAGATAGGCAAGGTTGGAATAACCGGTACCAAAATCATCCATCGCCAAATGCGTATCCAAATCCTTGAGCGACTCAAGCAATCGTTTTGCGCCGTCCGGGTCATTGATAAATGCGCTTTCGGTAAGTTCCAGCGTCATTCGGTTGCCCGCGATATCTGCATCGGATAACGCCGAGCGGACCGCGCCGACGACATCATCGCGTTGCATCTGCACCGCCGACATATTGACCGAAATCCGGAATTCCGATGCCGACGCCGAACGCGCGTCCCAGTCTGCAATTGTACGCGCCGCCTGATCAAGCGCCCACCGGCCCAGCGGAACGATCAATCCGCTTTCCTCTGCAACCGGGATAAAATCAACTGGCGAGATTGCCCCCAGATCGGGATGCTGCCAACGCGCCAGCGCCTCGAAGCCACTCAATGAACCAGTCGCGAGATCGACAAGCGGCTGGTAATGCAGTTCGAGTTCGCCGCGCTGCAATGCCCGGCGCAAATCGGTTTCCAGACTGAAGCGGCGGCGCGCCGTGTCGAGCGTGCCAGTTGCGTATAATTCGAACGACTTGGTAAATTTCGCACGTTTCAGCGCAATTTGCGCGTGGCGTAACGTGTCCATAGGATCGTCCGCGCCAACCTCCCCCACCGCCGCTGCGAACGCACACTCGACCTGAATTTCAAGGTTGGACAGCTGACAAGGTTCGACGAAAGCGTCGGCCAGCCGCTTTGCGATGCGCGTAACGTCTTGCTTGTCGTGGCCCAAGTGGACAAATAACGCAAACTCGTTGCCGCCAAGACGGCAGAGGATTTCATTGCTGCGGATTCGTGAATTCAGGCGGCGGGCGACCGTGATGATGAGTTCATCGCCCGCCATCGCGCCGACCGATTCGTTCACCCGGCTAAAGCGGGCCATGTCGACGAGGATGATTGCGTAGGCTTTAGCTGCATCCGATGCGGTTAGTGCCTCAATGGCCCCTTCCACCTCTTCTTCGAAACCGGTACGATTGCAAAAGCCGGTGAGGCTGTCACTCAGCATTTCGCGGCGCAGGTTTATGCGGCTAATCGCTTCGGCAGTGCGGTCGACAATTGACAGCAGGAGCAGATCTCTATCCTCGCCAAATCGCGCGACGCTTATTTCGAGTTCGCGGCGATTAACGGTATCCGGCGATTGCCAGCACTCAAAATGCGTATCGCGGCCTGCGTCGACCATGCCAAAGACCCGCTGCGCCAGCGAGGCCATGTCGAGACCGGACTCGCGCTTGAAACCCAGCGCCAGATCGTCAAATTTACTATTGCTCAAGACGTGCCGAACTGCGTTGTCCTGGATTCGGAAAATCGCTCCCGAAATTGGCAGTGACAGCACCCAGCCAAATTCTATCTTTGGATCAACAGGTTGCAGCATTCGTCCCTTGCTCAGCATCGTGCTGAAGGGCGACTTATCGTATTTAGGGCTGCGCGCTTTATATTCCATCGCCAACTACATTAGGCGGCAATTGTAAAAAATCGTCACTCGCATCGTGCCAAACAAAAGGTTAATTTTGCAGCAACGGGCCGTTAATCAAAACGATTATTGCGCGGAAATCCTTGGGGTGGCAATCGCCCCGCCGCGCCGCGCGCCACCCGCCACAAGGACATATCATTCTCGGTCCGCGTGCGTCCGCTATCGCCGCCCATTGCCCAGCTCAGCCCCTCACTCATCCGGAAGCAAATCGCGTCAGCCAGCCCGCCATCCTTATAGCGTTGCAGCGTCACCCCCTGCCCCTTGGCCATTTCAGGTATCTCGCTCAGTGGAAACGCCACAAGCTTTCGATTGTCACCAACAACCGCGACATATTGATCACGCAGCGCCGTATCGTCACTTGTTTCAGGAGGCGCTGGCCTGACAACTTTCAGCCGCGCGCCGGGTTTTAGCGTTACAACGGCGCGGCCCTTGCGCGTCTCAGCAATCACATCGGCCATTTTGGCGATGAAGCCCTTGCCGGTCGACGCCGCAAGCAGCATGCGGCCTGTGGGTATCCCAGGAAATACGGAAATGATGTCATTGCCCGCCTCGATATCGATCATCGATCCAACTGGTTCGCCGAACCCGCGCGCTCCCGGAAGCTTGTCGGCACCAAGCGTGTAAAAACGGCCATTGGCAGTCGCGATCAATATCTTGTCGGTCGTTTGCGTATGGAAGGCAAAGGCGAGCGCGTCGCCTTCCTTGAACTTGTAATCTTGTTTGGCCGAAAGGTCGGCATGGCCCTTCATCGCCTTGATCCAGCCGCGTTTCGACATGATGACCGTCACCGGCTCGCGTTCGATAAAGGCCTCAAGCGAGATTTCGCGCGCCTGTCCGGCCTCTTCCAATGATGTGCGGCGGCGGCCAAGCTCTGTTTCTTCGGCATAGCCCTTGCGCAGAGCAGCAAGGTCCTTTTTTAGCCGCGTTTTTTGCCGTGCAGGGCTTTCGATCAGTTGAACCAAACCCTCGCGCTCGGCCTGCAGCGTGTCCAGTTCGCGGCGGAGTTCCATTTCTTCCAACTTGCGCAGCGACCGCAACCGCATGTTGAGGATAGCCTCCGCCTGCCGGTCGTTGAGCTCGAATTCCTGCATCATCACCGGCTTGGGCTCATCCTCTGTTCGAATGATCTCGATAATGCGATCAAGGTTGAGGAAAGCAATGATATAGCCTTGTAGCAACTCAAGCCGCGCGTCGATTTTTTCAAGCCGGTGCTGCGATTTGCGGACCAGCACCTCGATCTGGTGATACAGCCAGTGCCGCAGCACCTCGCCAAGACCCATTACCTTGGGCGTCCGCTGCGCATCGAGAACATTCATGTTGAGCGAGAAGCGCGTTTCGAGGTCGGTCAGGCGAAACAGTGCGTTTTTGAGGTCTTCGGGATCAACATTGCGGCTCTTGGGCACCAGCACGATTCGGATTGCTTCGTCGCTTTCATCGCGAATATCGTCGAGAATAGGAAGTTTTTTGTCAGCTATCAGCTGCGCGATCTGCTCGATCAGCTTGCCTTTTTGCACCTGATAGGGAATTTCGCTAACAACCAGCTGCCATGTGCCGCCGGGCTGTTTTTCGATCCCAGTGGTTTCCCAATTACCGACTTCAGTGCGCCCGGTCGAAAAGCGCGCGCGCACCCGCATTGCGCCGCGTCCGGCGGCATAAGCCGCGCTGATGACGTCACGGCTGTCGACCAACACACCGCCGGTGGCAAAATCGGGTCCTTGAACGATCCGCATGATCTGCTCGTGCGTCGCCTGCGGTTCATCGATCAGCAGCATGGCAGCATCGATAATTTCGGCAGCGTTATGCGACGGAATACTAGTAGCCATACCAACGGCAATTCCGCTGGCTCCATTTGCGAGCAGGTTCGGGAACAGCCCGGGCATCACTTCTGGCTCTTCATCTTCGCCATTATATGTCGGACGGAAATCAGTGCCGTTTTCGTCGAGCCCGTTCATCAGCTCGATAGCGGTCTTGGTCAGCCGCGCTTCGGTATACCGATAGGCAGCCGCATTATCGCCATCGATATTGCCAAAATTCCCTTGCCCGTCGACCAAAGGATATCGTAACGAAAAGGTCTGTGCGAGACGGACCATCGCATCGTATACCGACTGATCGCCATGCGGGTGATATTTACCAATGACATCGCCGACAACGCGCGCGCACTTTTTATAGCCTTGTGACGGGTCGAGCTTCAACAGCCGCATCGCCCACAAAAGCCGCCGATGAACTGGCTTCAAACCGTCGCGCAAATCGGGTAGCGACCGCGCTGTGATCGTCGACATCGCATAAATCAGGTAGCGTTCCGACAGCGCCGCATCGAATGGTGCATCGACGATCGCGTCAAACGGGTCTTTTGCTGGCGGGTCGATAGTTTCGGACATTGCGCGTGCGATAGCGAGCCAGAGACTCGCCGCAAAGCGCATTTCGCATCAATCCACAGATTTGTTATCGGACGACCGCTCTGCTAACTGCCGCGCGACTCCACAGCCACAAGAAGGCCCACCTGATGATCCTACGTTATTCGCGCCCCGATATGGTCAAAATCTGGGAGCCGGAAAACCGTTTTCGAATCTGGTTCGAGATTGAGGCACACGCGACCGACGCACTAGCCGATTTGGGAGTCGTGCCGAAATCGGCGGCGGAAGCGCTGTGGAAATGGTGGGCAACCAATCCGAATATCGATGTGCCCGCGATTGACGCCATTGAAGCGGTGACCAAGCATGATGTCATAGCATTTCTGACTTGGGTAGCGGAGCAGGTAGGCGACGAAGCGCGCTTCATGCATCAAGGCATGACGTCGTCCGACGTGTTAGACACCTGCCTTGCGGTGCAACTGACGCAAGCGAGCGACATATTGCTCGCCGATCTGGACGCTTTGCTTGCAGCGATCAAAACCCGCGCGATGGAGCATAAATTTACCCCGACCATAGGCCGTAGCCATGGGATCCATGCCGAACCGGTTACATTCGGGCTGAAACTTGCGCAGGCTTATGCCGAATTTGCGCGTAGCCGCGAACGTCTGGTGGCGGCGCGTGCAGAGATTGCGACTTGCGCTATTTCGGGCGCAGTCGGCACTTTTGCCAATATTGACCCAAAGGTCGAGGCGCACGTTGCCGCCAAATTGGGTCTCGCGGTCGAACCTGTATCAACCCAGGTCATTCCACGTGACCGTCACGCCATGTATTTTGCAGTGCTGGGTGTCATTGCTTCGTCCATCGAACGACTCGCTATCGAAGTCCGCCATTTACAGCGTACCGAAGTGCTCGAAGCCGAAGAATATTTCTCACCCGGGCAAAAGGGATCGTCGGCGATGCCGCATAAGCGCAACCCGATTTTGACCGAAAACCTGACCGGCCTTGCCCGTATGGTGCGCAGCGCGGTTACACCGGCGATGGAAAATGTTGCGCTTTGGCACGAACGAGATATCAGCCATTCGTCCGTTGAACGTTATATCGGCCCTGATGCGACAATTACGCTCGATTTCGCGCTTGGTCGCCTGACCGGCGTCATCGAAAAGCTCTTGGTCTATCCTGTCCGAATGCAGAAAAATCTCGATCGCATGGGCGGGCTTGTACATTCACAGCGGGTGTTGCTCGCGCTTACCCAAGCGGGCATCAGCCGTGAGGATAGCTACCGGATCGTTCAACGCAATGCGATGAAAGTGTGGGAGTCGGACGGTGCAGAGTCACTGATGGAATTACTCAAATCCGATGCCGATGTGGCCGCCAAAATGAGCGCCCAAGACATCGAAGAGCGGTTCAATCTTGATTACCACTTCAAACATGTCGACACGATCTTCGAACGGGTGTTCGGGCAATAATCCCTACCCAAAGCCAAATTCTTTCCATAAGGTGTGGGAATGGAGAACCTGAGATGCGATTTTTAAAAACATTGATCTGGGTGACCGTCATCGTTGGCCTCATCGTGTTTGCAATCAACAATTGGGTACCGGTGTCTGTTAGCCTTTGGGGCGGCTTGCGGCTCGACAGCAAGTTGCCCGCCTTGGTCATTGCCTCCTTCCTTCTCGGTTTCTTTCCTCTTTATTTCGTACACCGCACGATGCTGTGGCGGATGCAGCGACGGATCGTGTCGCTGGAAGGTAATCAGCGCAGCTACGCACCGGTGGCACCTATTTCACCGCCGCCATCCCCACCGCCATCCTATGCATCGGGTGATGCGATATGACCAATCCGCTCTATGTGGCGATCGACACGCCCTACCTGGACGACGCTGTCGCGTTGATCGGCAAGATCAAGCACCATGTCGGCGGGGTCAAACTGGGCCTCGAATTTTTCTGTGCCAATGGTCATCACGGCGTCCATGAACTCCAAAAGCTCGGTCTGCCAATTTTCCTCGACCTGAAGTTGCACGATATTCCCAACACGGTGGCGAAAGCCATGCAGGCCATCAACACGCTCGAGCCCGCGATTGTCACGATCCACGCAGCAGGTGGTCGTGCAATGATGGAAGACGCCAAAGCGGCTGCGGGCGCAAATACCAAGGTGGTAGCAGTAACCGTGCTCACTAGTCTCGACGATCATGATTTGAGCCGCGTTGGTGTGCCGGATAGCCCCGATTCACAAGTAGCCCGCTTGGCCGCACTGGCGCAAGATGCCGGGCTTGATGGTATCGTCTGCTCGGGCCACGAAGTCCGCGCTGTCAAAAAAAGTTGGAAGGACGGATTTTTCGTAGTCCCCGGCCTTCGTCTTGCTGGCGGAAACGGTGGTGACCAGAAACGTACCGTTACACCAAGGCAAGCCCGCGACGATGGCGCCAGCGTGCTGGTCGTCGGACGGCCAATTACCAAAGCGGAATATCCTGACGATGCCGCTAGGGAAATCGTCGGAACGCTTTAATTGACCGACCACGCGACCCCGAACCTGCCGTCGCGCACCTATGACCGAACGGCTGAATTTTATGCAAAGCTTGGGTTCCAGGCCAGCTGGCACGATGCCAATTGGCTGATCATTGAACGCGGCGGATTATGCCTTGAATTCTTCCATTACCCCGATCTCGATCCTGCGGTAAGCTCTTTCAGTTGCTGTCTGCGCTTGGACGATGTGAATGAATTCTTCCGCGCCTGCATCGAAGCCGGTATTCCGCAACAATCGACAGGCTGGCCTCGTATCCACGCGCCAAAACTCGAACACAGTGGGATGATTATTGGCTATCTCATAGATCTTGACGGCACATTGCTACGATTGGTCCAGAACCCTGAATAATTGTTGGTTCAAACATATTTCAGCATGACGGGGATACTGACTTTGGGTATTTGCCCCCCATGCCAACCCAAATTAAATTCTGCGGCCTATCCTCCACAGCCGCGATTGATGCCGCTGCAAAAGGCGGCGCGACGCATATCGGGCTTGTTCATTTCGACAAAAGCCCGCGCCACGTCTCGCTTGAACAAGCGGCGATGTTGCGGGCGAATACGCCGTCGTCGCTGAAAGTCGTCCTGTTGCTCGTCAACGCCTCCGCACCTCTTACCGGCGTCGCCATCGAACAGGTAAAACCCGATGTCATCCAGTTCCACGGTACCGAGACCCCCGAATGGCTTCGCGCGGTTAAGGACGCGACGGGACTCGAAATATGGAAAGCGCTGGGTGTGAAAAATCGCGAGGCGCTGGTGAATTCCGACCGCTATATCGGCGCGGCGGACCGGTTGTTGTTCGATGCCCCGGCGCAGGCACTGCCCGGTGGGACCGGAACGCGCTTCGACTGGTCTTTGCTGGCCGAGCACCGGCACAAGATCGACTGGGGCCTCGCGGGCGGGCTAGACCCTGCCAATGTGGCCGAGGCTTTGCGCCTTACCCGCGCACCTTTGGTTGATACATCATCTGGCGTCGAGAGCGCGCCGGGCGTGAAGGATGTGGACAAGATTGCCGCTTTCTGCAAAGCGGTCCGCGATTATGACCATAGCTGAACTCACCCCAAACTCCTTCCGCAACCAACCCGACGAGCGCGGCCATTTCGGCCAGTTTGGCGGACGTTATGTCGCCGAGACACTGATGCCGCTCGTGCTCGATCTCGAACGCGAATATCGCGCTGCGAAACAGGATCCAGCGTTCAAAGCGCAGTTCGACGATCTGCTCGAACATTATGTCGGCCGGCCGTCGCCGCTTTATTATGCCGAGCGGCTGACCGAGGAAGTCCGTAAAGATGCGCCCGCAGGCAAAGGCGCGCAAATTTGGTTCAAGCGCGACGAACTCAACCACACCGGCGCGCACAAGATCAACAATTGCATCGGGCAGATTTTGCTCGCGATGCGCATGGGCAAGACTCGCATCATTGCCGAAACCGGCGCTGGCCAGCACGGCGTAGCGACGGCAACGGTATGCGCGCGGTTCGGCCTGCCCTGCTTCATCTATATGGGCGCAAAAGACATTGACCGGCAGCAGCCGAACGTGTTCCGCATGCGCCTGCTTGGCGCTGAGGTCATTCCGGTGACCAGCGGCGCTGGCACGCTCAAAGACGCGATGAACGAAGGCCTTCGCGACTGGGTCGCCAATGTCCATGACACCTTCTACATCATCGGCACCGCCGCTGGCCCGCACCCCTACCCCGAACTGGTCCGCGATTTTCAGAGCGTGATCGGCACCGAAGCCCGTGCGCAGATGCTCAGCCGCATCAACCGCCTGCCCGATCTGCTGGTCGCGGCAATTGGCGGCGGGTCGAACGCCATCGGGCTGTTCCACCCGTTTCTGGATGACAAGGACGTCGCGATGCTCGGTATCGAGGCGGCTGGACATGGGCTTGAAAAAGAACATGCCGCTAGCCTTGCTGGCGGACGCCCCGGAATTTTGCACGGCAACAAAACCTATTTACTTCAAGACGAGGACGGCCAGATTGCCGAAGCGCACTCGATTTCGGCTGGACTCGACTATCCCGGCATCGGCCCTGAGCATAGCTGGCTCAAGGAAATCGGCCGCGTGCGGTATGACAACGTAACCGATGTCGAAGCGCTCGCCGCGTTCCAGTTGCTCTGCCGCACCGAAGGCATCATCCCAGCACTGGAACCAGCCCACGCGATTGCAGCAGTGGAGCGCGAAGCCAAGAAAATGGACCGCGACCAGATTATTTTAGCGAACCTGTGCGGGCGGGGTGACAAGGATATTTTCACCGTGGCCGAGGCGCTGGGTACGAAGATATGAATAGTCGGCGAACTTTAATGATTGCGATTGTCGCGCTGACGCTTTTGGCTTTTTCCAGCTTTACTCTTATGGATTTCGTTGCCGACAATTCCCAAGTTCAAGACCAGCTTCAATTTGCCGGATACGGATTTTGTGTTTTGGCTTTGATCACTTCTTTTCGGTCATTCTGGATTAAGCAATGACCCGCCTCTCCGCCGCCTTCAACAAACCGCACCCCGCGCTTGTCACATTCATAACCGCTGGTGATGGCAACACCGCCGCCAATCTCGACGCGCTGGTGGCGGGCGGAGCCGACGTAATCGAGCTCGGCATGCCCTTCACCGATCCGATGGCAGACGGCCCAGCCATCCAGGAAGCGAACATCCGCAGCCTTAATGCTGGTACCACCACTTCCGATATTTTCGCGATTGCTGCCGCTTTCCGATCGCGCCATCCCGACACGCCGTTGGTACTGATGGGCTATGCCAACCCGATGACGATCAGAGGCGGTGACTGGTTCGCGTCCGAATGCAACAAGGCTGGCGTCGATGGAGTGATCTGCGTGGATATCCCGCCCGAGGAAGACCCCGAGTTGGGGCCCTGGTTGCGCTCTGCGGGAATCGACCTCATCCGCCTCGCCACCCCGACTACCGACGAAGCACGCATGCCGACCGTTCTCAACGGCGCATCGGGCTTTCTCTATTATGTGTCAGTCGCCGGCATTACTGGCCTGCAACAGGCCGCGCAGACCAGCATCGACGAAGCAGTCGCTCGCCTGAAGGCGCACACCGACCTGCCAGTCGCGGTCGGCTTCGGGGTCCGCACGCCTGAACAAGCCGCCAACATCGCTCGCGTCGCCGATGGTGTTGTCGTTGGCTCAGCGATAGTCGAGCTCGTTGCAGAGCATGGTATGAACGCCGCTGGCCCAGTCCGCGAATATGTGGCGTCGTTGAAAGCGGCTATCCAATCGGCAAGAAGCTAACTACAAAGCGGAGTCCTGAGCCGTCAGCGCACAAGCGCTGGCGAAAGTCGAAGGGCGCTTCTCCGCCGAACGCATTGCTCGACTGAGAAGCGCCCTTCGACGGCGGCAGTCGCAAGCGACTGCTGCTCAGGGCTAAGGTAAATATTACAGGGACAGAAAAAATGAACTGGGTCACCCGCGTCCGCAACTCAATACCCTTCATCGCCAAGCGCGAGACCGCGGAAACGCTCTGGCACAAATGCAAGGGCTGCAACGCAATGATTTTCCTGAAGGAGTTCGAGGAAAACCAGTCGGTCTGCCCTAAATGCGACCATCATGGCCGCATCGGTCCAGCGGAGCGTTTCGCGGCGTTATTCGATGACGACAGCTATGACGTTCTCAAACCGCCAGTCGTCGGCGAAGACCCGCTGAAGTTTAAGGACACAAAGAAATACACCGACCGCATCAAGGCTGCGCGTCTGGCGACCGGCGAAACCGACGCGATGCAGAGTGCCAGGGGCGAAATCGATGGTCAAACGGTCGTGGTGAGCGTCCAAGACTTCGCCTTCATGGGCGGATCGATGGGCATGGCGGTGGGCGAAGCGTTCGTCGACGCAGTCAAGGCCGCCATCAAAGCGAAATGCCCTTATATCATCTTCACCGCAGCCGGCGGCGCGCGGATGCAGGAAGGCATATTGTCTCTGATGCAAATGCCACGCTCGACCGTCGCAATCCAGATGCTTCATGATGCGGGCCTGCCCTATATTGTCGTGCTCACCGACCCTACCACGGGCGGCGTCACGGCATCCTACGCGATGCTTGGTGACGTTCAGATCGCCGAACCCGGCGCTTTGATCGGCTTTGCCGGACAGCGAGTCATTGAACAGACGATCCGAGAAAAGCTGCCCGAAGGTTTCCAGCGCGCTGAATATCTGCTCGAGCACGGCATGATCGACATGGTCACCCACCGCCACCAACTGCGTGACACTTTATCGAAGCTGATCGGCTATCTGGCACCGGTGAAAAAGGCGGCTTGATTTCCAGCATCCTCGACCACTTCAATCGTCATCCCGAACTCGATCCGGGATAACACGCGGCGCAAGCGTGTTGTGCTGAAACAAGTTCAGCATGACGAAGAATAGAGCTTAAAATGCCTGACCACGCAATCTCCAATAACCCCACCGTTCAGGCGCAGCTTGACCGGCTGACTATGCTATCGCCCGGCCGCGATGTGCTGGGGTTGGAGCGCATCGCCACGCTGCTAGACCGCCTCGGCAATCCGCATCACGGCCTGCCGCCGGTTTTCCACGTGTCCGGTACCAACGGCAAAGGATCGACCTGCGCCTTCTTGCGCGGTGCGATCGAGGCGGCGGGGCTCACCACCCATGTCTATTCCAGCCCGCATCTAGTTCGATTTAACGAGCGGATCAGGGTCGCGGGAAAGCTGATTGACGACGAGACGCTCTCGGCTTTGCTCTCGGAAGTGCTGGACCATGCAGAAGGGCTGGAGGCCAGCTTTTTCGAAGTCACCACCGCCGTTGCTTTCCTTGCCTTCGCCCGATCGCCAGCAGACGCCTGCATAATCGAGGTTGGCCTTGGCGGCAGGCTCGACGCGACGAACGTCCTGGTTTCCCCTGCGATTTGCGGCATTGCATCGCTTGGCATCGACCATGAAGCGTTTTTGCTGGCACCAGAGGAAGGAACCCCTGCCGCTCCGCTCGACCGGATCGCCTTCGAAAAGGCGGGCATTGCCAAGTCCGGCGTGCCGTTGGTGACTCAGAAATATTCCGCTTCGATGGCGAAGACGATTGCCGCGCAAGCCACATTGACGGGAGCAAAATTACTGGCGCGCGGCGATATCTGGGATGCAGTCAGCTATGAAGGCTGCCTGCATTACCGCGACGAGGCTGGCAAACTCAGCCTCCCCCTTCCCCGGATGACCGGCGCGCATCAGGCGGATAACGCCACGCTCGCCATCGCCATGCTGCGCCATCAATCGGCGATTGTAGTCCCCGAAGCGGCTTTATCCGCAGCGATGGAATGGACCCGCTGGCCCGCGCGGATGCAGTTGCTTGGGCCTGGACCACTGACCGCCTTGCTTCCCGAAGGATCGACCATATGGTTAGACGGCGGCCACAACCCCGATGCCGGCGCTGCGATTGCCAAGACGATTGAGGATGGCCCGCCGGTACACGTCATCATCGGCATGTTGAAGAACAAGGACGCGCTCGGTTTCCTCAAACCCTTCGCGCACAAAATTGCCTCGCTACACGCAGTGCCGATACCGGGACACGAGCATCATGATCCCGCCGACCTGTGCCAGTCATTGCAGGACAAACTAGACATCGCACATACAGACAGGTCACATGATGTCACCGTGTCACTCCGCCAACTGGCAGCGACCAGCGGTCCCGCAAATATCCTGATTTGCGGTTCACTCTATCTTGCCGGAGAGGTTTTGCGCCTTAACGAAGAAGTTCCAACCTAAGCGACCCTCGCTGGCTGCCCCTTCCAAGCCAGCAACCCGCCTGCCACCAACACGCCTGCAAAAAACGCGGTGATGCTATTGGCAAACTCAAGCGGACCCGACAGCAGCAATCCGATCAACCCTGCGACCACCAGCAGGAACCCCGCGATCCTGATCGGCCCCACTGGCTCCCTCAGCTTGGTTTCATCAACCGCTTCGGTCTGACGGATTCCCTGTACAACATACCCCTTGCTCCACAACAGCCACAGCAGGAACATGCCCGGGATCGCAGCAACGATGGTGAAGCCCCAGAACCAGAACCAGCCTACATTTTCGGCAATGATGCCCGCAGGACCGGCCATGAAAGTCCGCCCAACGCCGGCAAAGGACGATAGCAGTGCGAACTGGGTTGCGGTGTAAGCGATGCTCGATAGCCCCGACAGATAGGTCGCGAACACGGTTAGCCCGATGCCGCTGGTCAGATTCTCGGTGCAGATTGCCGCGACCATCATCCAGTAACTGTTACCGCTTGCAGCAAGTAGCATGAACATGCCGTTCGAGAACATCATGAGCAGGCCGGATATTAGCAGAGCCCGGCCCATGCCGAGCCAAAGAATAAACGGCGCGCCCAAGGCGGATCCAACGATCAACGCGCCAAAGCCCCATAGCTTGTTCGCGGTAATATAATCGGTGTCGGAAAAGCCGAGATCGACTATCATCGGGCTAAGCATCGCCTGACCCATCGCGTCGCCGACTTTATAAACCAGCACGAAGCCCAAGATGATAAACGCGCCGTGCCGCGTCAGAAATTCGCGGAACGGGTTGACGACGGCTTCGGTCAACCACTGACCCGGTGTCTTGCCCGCGACATGCGAATAGCGGTCGACGAACTTGCCGGGCCCGGCCCATAATGCACCGATGATCGCGGGAATGATGCAGAAAGCGGTGAGGCCGTAAGCGGTCGCCCAGCCAAGGCCAAGCCCCTCATTCGAAGCAAAATAGATCGTGCCAGCACCCGCAATCAGGTTACCGGTGCGATAGCCGAACTGGTTGGTCGCGGTGCCGTGCGCGAATTCATCCTCTTCAAGGATTTCGATACGATAGGCATCGATCACGATGTCCTGCGTCGCCGACAGAAAGGCGGTGATCAGGGCCCAGATCGCGAACAGCCCCATATTGCCCTGCTGCGGATTGCTCGCGCCCAGTTGCCAGATCGAGAAAAACAGCAACGCTTGAATGAAGAACAGCCAGCCGCGCCGCTGCCCGAATGTCTTGGTCAAAAACGGCAACGGCAATTTGTCGACCAACGGTGCCCAAAGAAACTTGATCGTGTACGGAATGCCGAGCGCCACCATGAAGCCGATGGTCGCAGTATCAATGCCGATCCTTGCCAGCCAAAAAGTCATCGTCGCGATCAACAGCGTCAACGGAAATCCGCTCGAAACGCCGAGCAGAAAGGCGATAGCGGGATTCTTGCGCAAATAGGGGCGGAACGTCTTGCTGGTTGTCGCAACAAGCGCGACCGCCGCCAATATGCCGACGAAAATCAAGAAACGTTGTAAATCAACCGACATGCGGACCCCTCCGAATTTGTTAGCGGAATGACTAACGGCATTTTCCTGAATGGCAAATGGCTATAACCGTCACGTGACTTTTGTCCGCAACTAGGGCAAAGGCGCGCGCATGGCTCA
>LNFM01002644.1_pt1 | contig 37181 bp, 24 predicted proteins | sample 596031 | NCBI WGS metagenome assembly LNFM01 (sample SAMN04254537, study PRJNA301005) | activated carbon metagenome | isolation source: dual media filters at the Ann Arbor, Michigan drinking water treatment plant | place: USA: Ann Arbor | reverse complement strand
CGCGCTGCCGCGCGGCTTGGTGACAAACGTCGTTTCGTCGCTCGATTTGCAACTCCAACTCGCTTGTTATGCCGTGGAGTTTTCGGCGCCTATGCCCTGGGGCCCTCCCCTCGCCGCCACCCTCGTCGCCCAGTTTGTCAGCGATCACGCCGATCACGAGCGCTCGATCAACGGAGCGGCCGCGACGCTCTCGAGCGCGGTCAGCTCTCGGGCGCCGGCGGGGGATCGCTGTCGGGCCCTTCGTCCTCGGGGCCGCTGACCTCCGAGTGACCGAGGGAGAGCGCGTGGTACAGGCGAGCCAGCGGCGCAGGCGCCCACCAATTCAAGTCGCCGAACAGCCGCATGGTGGCTGGCACGATCAGCACGCGGACGATCGTGGCGTCGAGCGCGACGGCGATGGCCATTCCGACGCCGACGGCCTTGAGGATCACGACCTCTGCGAGCGCGAAGGCCGAGAACACCGCCACCATGATGGCGGCCGCGCTGGTCACGAGCCGCGCCGAACGCTCGAGCCCTTCAGCGACCGCGCGGGTGTTGTCCTTGGTGCGGAGGTACTCCTCCTGCATGCGCGTCAGCATCAGGACCTCGTAGTCCATCGAGAGGCCGAACACCGCGCAGAACAGGATCACCGGCAGCACCGGCTCGACCGGCTGCGGCTCGAAGCGAAGCAGCCATCGGAGGTGGCCGTCTTCGAAGATCCAGACGAGCGCGCCGAAGCTCGCAGAGAGGCTCAAGAGGTTCATGAGCACGGCCTTGATGGGCAGCACCACCGAGCCGAGCAGGATGAAGAGCACGATGGCGGTCATCACCATCACGAAGCCGATGGCCCACGGGCTCTTGGAGAGCACGTATGCAGTGGTGTCGACGTCGAGGGCGGTCGGGCCGCTGACCCAGGACTCGCCGCCGCTCGGACGGATCGCGCGCGCGGCGCGAACGACCGAGCGAGCGGTCTCGGAGTGCGAGTCGCCGCGGGTGACGAGGCTGAAGATGATGACTCGGTCAGTCGAGACGTACTTTCGCGCCTCTTCGAGGAGCGTCGGTCGAAACATGTCCGGCAGCCCGTACACATTGACGTAGCCGTCGGCGTCGAGCGAAGGGTCGAGGTCGACGTAGCTCTCGACCTTGGTGACCCCTGGGATCGCCGCGAGCCTGCGAGAGTACGCGAAGCTCGCGCGGACGCGGGCCTCGTCGGTGCTGCTCGAGCCTTCGGGCAGCCTTTGAACGACCGTGACTCGATTGGCGCCGAGCTCTGGAAAATCTCGGACGATCGCGTCGTAGCCCCGGCGCGCTTCGACGTGCGGCGGCAGGACCGTGACGCTCGCGGCCGCCATGGTCATGCGCAGAAACGGCGCTCCCGCGGCGATGGTAAACGCGAGCGTCGGCGCAAGAACGAGCAGCGGGCGACGCATGACCCAGCGGGCGATGCGACGCCAGAAGCCGCCCGCGTCGCTCGAGTTTGCGCGGGTCTTGACGATGCGAAGCGCGTTGACGCGAGGGCCGAGCAACGACAAGAGCGCCGGCAAGAGCGTGAGGGCGAAGAGCACGGCGAGCGCGACGACGATGGCGCCGGCGACACCCATCGAGGCGAGGAAGGTGCCTCGGTAGAAGAGCAAGCCAGACATTCCGATGACGACGGCGACGCCCGAGAAGGCGACGGCGCGGCCAGCGGTGGCGAGCGTTCGACTGAGGGCCTGGTCCGTCGGGTGACCGAGCGCGAGCTCGTCGCGAAACCGATTGACGATAAAGAGCGCGTAGTCGATGGCGACGCCGAGGCCGACGAGGGACGTGACGTTGAGGCTGTACTGCGTGACGTCCATCGACCGAGACGTGAGAAACACGCCGGCCATTCCTGCGACGACGGCGAGTCCTCCGACGCCGACCGGAAGCGCGGCAGCGGCGAGCGAGCCGAACACGAGCAGCAAGACGAGCAGCGCGAGCGGCGCGGAGATCAGCTCGCCCTTGAAGAGGTCTCTCTCGAGCGTTCGATCGAGGTCTTCTTTGTACGCGAGGTTGCCGGTGAGGGTGAGCTCGACCGCGGGATCGGGCCGCAGCCTCGCGCGCAGCTCGCGAAACGTCGTCTGCGCCGTTTTCATGTCGCCGCGGACGGAGGCCTGCAAAACGACGCCGCGGTTGTCGCGGGATCGAAGGATCGCGGCCACCGTGGGCGCGAGATCGAACGGAACGACGAGCTGCGAGACCCGCGGATCATTCTTGATCGGGGCGACCGAGCGATCGAGCGCGCTGCGAAAACCCTCGTCGTCGATCGTTCCGCGTCGCGCGCGGGCGACGACGAGAAACGACGTCGGTCCAGGACGGCCGAGCTCGCGCTCGAGCACCGTCTGACCGCGATCGGCCTCGGTCATCGGGAAGTTCGCCGGCGCGAGCACCCCTCCACGCGACAGAACACCGATCGACAGCGCGAGCACCAGGGCGCTCAGCGCGAAGATCAGCGTTCGATATCGATGAATGATCAAACCCCAGCGGGCAAGCATCGGACTCTATTGCTCAGAGGGTGAACTCGGCGGCGTTGTCCCCCTCGGAGACCTTCAGCCACATCGCTGCCTGATCCCCCTCGTACACGAGCTTGCCACCCTGCGTGAAGCGAAGTTGATAGCGAGCGAACGTTCGGAGCGATCCTTTTCGTAGCTGGGTGGTCCAGCCTTCGAGCTCGAGCGGCTCTCCCATCCGCGCGAGGTGATGAAACTTCGCGCTGTGAATCTTCGCGCCATACCCGATCCAGCCGTCGGCGTGCCGAAGTCCGAGGACGTAGTACGCGTGGACAAATCCTACCATCCCGGTCATGTGCACCATCAGACCGCCGGAGACGTGCCTCGGGTGACGGACGGGATGCACACGCTGATCGCGGGTGAGCGGGAGGCCTTCGTGCGCGGGCATTCGACAGCGGACGTAGCTGCGCGCGGCGTCGACTTCGAGCACATCGTCGATCAAGAGCGCGTCAGGGGCGTAGGGACAGTCGTCGATAAAAGGTTGTTCGAGCGCCATTGAGCGGCGCGGAGGGTACACGCATGGCGCCTTCACGCGAACGGGCTACAAGTACCGCAACAATTCGCGTGGCGTGCGCGTCGGTTGCTACGCTGTGCTACCTCCCGTTCGCACGCCCTCGAATCGCAGCCCTCGAATGCTCCACGCAAATCGCAATTCAGCCTTGGACACCGCCGTGTTGCTCACGCTCGACGCAGCGGGGGTGGCCTTCGCGCTGTTCGACGGCGACGGGATGAGCGTCGAGACGAGCCGCTCATTTGACGCGCTCTCTGCGCTGCCGACGGAGGCCCAGCGGGACTTTTTGCACGATCGAGTGCTCGCGGCGGTGTCGCGCGCCCTCAGCGGCGAAGACGTCGACGATCACTGCGACCTCGGGGGGGACGGCGAGCAGTCGGACGCGCACTGCCGGCGCCTGACGGCGCGGAGAGTCGACGGCGCCGACGCGACGCGGGTGGTCGTGTGGCTATCGGACTCGAGCGACGCGGCCCGCGCGGAGGCTCACGCCAAGGCGAACGCGGCCCGCGCTGCGAAAGCCGAGGCAGCCAAGGACCAGTTTCTCGCGACGCTGTCGCACGAGCTTCGCACGCCGCTCGCGACGATCCTGGGATGGACGCAGCTCTTGAAGAGCCGCAGCCCCGACGCAACCACGATCGACGGCGCGATGGCCACCATCGATCGAGCGGCGCGGGCTCAGCTTCGATTGATCGACGATATCCTCGTGGCCGCGCGAGTGGTCGCTGGCGCGCTCAGGCTCGAGCGACGAAAGGTCGACGTCGCGCTCGCGGTTTCGCGCGCTGCCGAAGCGGTGCGAGCGACGGCAGAGAGCAAGGACGTGCGGCTGCAGATGGCGCTCGAAGACGACTGTTTCGTCGACGGCGACCCGGGAAAGCTCGAGCACGTGGCGTTTCATCTGCTCGGCAACGCGATCAAGTTCAGCGCGCGCGGCGGGTCGGTGCGCGTGTTGGTGGGCCGCGATCGCGCCCGCCAAACGGCGACGATTTCGGTGAGCGACGACGGCGTCGGCATCGTCGCTGAGCTCTTGCCGCGGGTGTTCGATCGCTTTACGCAGGGCGAGTCGGGCCTCACCCGCGCCCACGGCGGACTCGGCCTCGGGCTGTCGCTCGCCCGGCACCTCGTCGAGGCGCACGGCGGCTCGATCGACGTCGAGAGCGAAGGCCCCGGTCGAGGAACGACCGTGCTGATCCGAATGCCGCTCGCCTCGTGAGCTACGGGGGAAATTTCCCACTTCCTGCAGCGGAGCGGATCGAGGCTAGCATACAAGCCGTTCGAAGCGTCCACGCGCGGTGATTTCAAGCTCCAAGGGTGTCGTTATATGGCATTCTTGTGGGCGCGATCACCCGTCGCTGCATCGTCCCAACTCCATGCCCATCCTGACCGACGAAGAACGGCTCGGCTCCACGCTCGCCGGAAAATACGTGATCGACGCGATCATCGGGCGCGGCGGAATGGGTGCGGTCTTCTCGGGACATCACGCGATCTCGGGCCGGTCGGTGGCGATCAAGGTTCTTCACTCGCATCACGTTCGTGATCCGGTGGCGGTCCATCGGTTCCTCAACGAAGCGAAGACCGCCGCGGCGTTTCGCCACCCAAACGTCGTCGACGTGATCGACGTCGATGCGCTCGATGACGGGACCGTGTACCTGGTGCTCGAGCTGCTCGAAGGCGAGACGCTCGGCGAGCTGCTCGACCGAGAGAAGAAGCTCTCGGTCGAACGAACGTTGTCGACGTTGATCCCCGTGCTCCGCGCCGTCGCGCACGCGAACCGGATGAACATTATTCACCGGGACCTCAAGCCGGACAACATCTTCCTCGCGCAGAGCAAGCGCGGCGTGGTGTCGGTGGTCCTCGACTTCGGCATCGCCAAGACGCTCGACGGAGGCGAACAGAGCGTCAATACGGTCACCGGCACGATTTTGGGAACGCCGCAGTACATGCCGCCGGAGCAAGCGCTCGGGGCGAGCGAGAGCGCGCCTTCGCTCGACGTGTACGCGATGGGAGTCGTCGCCTTCGAGTGCCTCGCCGGACAGCGTCCGATCGATGGCCCGACGCCGACGGCGATCCTCGCGAAGCTCATCAACGACCAATCGACGAAGCTCTCGAGCGTCGCGCCCGATCTTGCTCCGAGCCTCGTCGACATCATCGAGAAGGCGAAGAGCCACGATCCTGAAGCACGCTTTCAGACCTGCGACGCCTTCGCCGACGCTCTCGAGCAAGTCGCGGCGCAGCTCGGCATCACCGTCGAGATCGTCGATGCGACCGGAAGGCTCGCGACGCACGAAGGCGGGCGAAGCCAGCGACTTCGGACGGTCTCGGGCGTCGATGTTTCGGCGCGCTACGCCGCGGTGAAGGCCCAGTCCAATCCGCCGCCGATTATCGCCGAAACCATGGACGAGGCGCCGCGCGGTACGCCGAGCAGCGGCGTGGCGATTCCGCGCAGACCGCACAGCACGTTCGCTCCGACCACTTCGTCGCGCAGCCCCGGCGGGTCGCCAGCGTCGCTCATCGGTGCGGCTGTGGCCTTTGTCATCGTCGCCGGCGCGGGCGCTCTCACGCTCCGCCGAACGACCGCGACGCCCTCGCGCCGCGCCCCGGACATCACGCCCACCGCCGCCGTCACGCCCTCCGCTGTCCTGCCGCGCCCATCCGCGATCGAGCCCGCGCTGTCTGTTGTGCGACCTACGGTCACGCCTCCGACGACACCAGCAGCAGTGTTGTCCGGAACGACGGCGAGTCGCAGCGACGCCGGCGCGTCACTGACCGACCCCGAGCGTCGCGCCGCAAGAACGCAACGCGTCGACCGCGCTCACTCCGCCACGTCCGGCGCCACCGCCGGGCCTTCCGCTGCACAGCCCCAGGTCGCTCGACCCGGGACAACAACGACAACCGCCACGACCAGCGCTTCGACCAACGGCAATCGTCGACTGCCCGAGGTCGCTCGCGAGTGGTGAAACAGCTCCCGTGAACTTCGCAAAGAGTCGACCAAGCGTCTGTCCCCTGCGCCGTGCGTTTTGCGCCTGGACGCTAGCGGCCGCGTCGACGGCCGCTTCGAGCGCGGCGCTCGCACAGGTGGACGGCGGTTCGCCGGACGGAGCGGCGGCTTCGATGAGCGCGGCGTCCACCAATCCGGACGCGGGCGCGCGGCCGATCGATGCGCGCGCGGCCGAAGCGCGACGCGCGTTCGAGCGAGCCGTCGCGTTCTCGCAAGAGGAGCGCTGGGGCGAGGCGCTCGAGGAGTTTCGGCGCTCGATGGAGCTCGTCGAGCGTCCGAACGCGGCGTTCAACATGGCCACGACGCTCGTGAGGCTCGGCCGGCACGTCGAGGCGATCGCCGCGTTCGAGCGGTACATGGAGATCACCGACCGCGTCGCCGACGCGGTTCGCGTCGCCAACGCGCAAGAGCAGATCACAGCGGAGCGAGCGATCGTCGCGACCGTGGTGTTGACCGTCGATCCGCCGCAGGCCGAGCTTCGCGTGGACGGGCGCAGCAGAGGCGACGTCACAGGAGCAACCCGCACGATCTCGCTCGATCCAGGCTCGCACACGATCGAGTTGCAAGCGCCTCGACACCGACCGTTTTCGACTTCGTTTCGCCTGACCAGCGGCGAGAGGCGAGAGATCGCGGCGCGTCTGGTCGCCGTGACGACCGCGACGCTCGAGGTGAGCCCCAGCGTCGCCACCGCGTCGGTGCTCGTCGACGGCGCGCCGTTCGGGCGCGGGCCGCAGCAGGTCCCATCGGGGCCACACGAAATCATCGTCACCGCCGTCGGGCACGATCGATACCGCCGTCGCGTCACGCTCGAGCCCGAGGCGTCGCTCCGCGTCGACGCCGCTCTGCAACGCACGGTCATCGCGCGTGGGCTCCACGAGAACCCGCTGTTTTGGGTCGCGGTCGGCGGCGGAGTGATCGCGGTCACGACCGCGGTGGTGCTCGGCGTCGTGTTCGGCACGCCTCAGCCAGAGACGATGACCTCGACCGGCATCGTGATTCAGGGCTTGTCCGGCCGCTGACCGCGCGAGGCGCGAACGCGCGCGACTTCGCGCGTGAAGATTCGCCGCAGGATGGCCGAGGCGCAGCCGTAGGTGCTCTCGACGCCGAAGTAGCTCAGGGACTTCGAGAGCAGCTCCTGTCGTCGCGAGTAGGGCGTGTCCGAAGCGTAGTGCACGACGCCGAGCTCGAAGGGAACTGCGTTGGACAAGTGCACGATCGAGCCGCTCGGGTGGCGGTCGGGAAACGCGAGCTCGAACACCGCGCTCAGATAGGGACCGGCCTCCATCTCCAGCACTGTGTATCCGTCGCGGTAGTAGTCGGCCATGTATGCGCGGTTCTGCAGAAACGCCGACCGAACGGTGAGCGCCTTCTGTCCGTCGAGCACGGTTCCGCGGCGCATGAAGGGCTCGAGGTCACCGGCGCTGAACGCGTTGCGAAACATGTAGCGATTTCGCGAGTGCTCGTCGAACACGGTGTCCGAGAGCATCACGTCGCCGACGCGTCCGTTGAGCGTCGCAGCCTTGCCCATCACGTAGACGCCGAGCATGTCGCTCGCGCCCTGAACGAGCCGCGTGAGCAGGTGATACGCCGCCATGCCCAGCGGGTAGTCGATGTTGAGCACGACGGCGTCGCTCTGCGCCAGCAGCTCGATGCCATCGACGCGCACGCGAGGATCGAGCCGCTCGGGCTTGAGCGCCGCGAGGTCGACCAGCTGCGCCGAAACGTCCACCTTTCCTGGGCTGGGGACGGTGCGAACGCCGGACTGCGCGTCGAAATCTTGCACCTGCTGCAGGAGCGAGCGCGTGTCGACGTCGGACTCGTGAAGCCACGCGCGCAAGAGGTAGTACGTGAGGTTCGACAGCGTGTCCTCGTCGCGGTTCTCGAGCGCGCTCTCGACGACCTCCGCGAGCCGCTCCGGGTTCTTGCGGCGAACGAAGTCGATGATCGATTCGCGATGGGTCCGCGCGTATCCACCACACAAATTCAAGATCGAGTGCGTGTTGGACGAGACGAAGTAGAGCGGCGGACGCTTGCGCGGCGCGTCGCGGACGTACGCGGGCTCGATCCCGCTCCACCAGCGATGGGCTGCGCGCTGATAGCCCGTGTAGGTCGTCGAGAGAACGCGCAGGCGCAGGTCGCACTCGCGCGAGACGATCGCGCGAAGACCGCGGTCGATCCCGTCCCCGAGCCCGGCGCGAAGCGTCGCGACGCCCGCAGCGTCGAGGCCGAGGAGCGTGGCGAGCTCGGCGTCGTCGATCGAGAGCGAGTCGCCTTCTTCGGTTCGCGCGATGGCGCGGCCGAGCGCTGTGTGCGCGAGCCGTTCGTGGAGCTTGTTCCACTCGATCTGGTAGGCCGTGACGATCGGGATGAGGTCGTCGAGGTCGCTTGTGCTCGTGAGAAACACCGCGAGCGTCTTGTCTCCGTCGTAGCGGAGCGGCCGTCGACGGCCTCGCGTGCGCACCTCCGCCCAGTCGCGCACCTCGAGGCCGATGGTCTCGAACTGCTCGTGTGACTGCCCGAGGATGATTCGCTCGATCGACGCCATGCAGGACGGCAGGCGCGCCGCCGCATAGGCGAAGGCCGCGACGTCGGGAACGACATCGTGCGCCCCGAGGTGCAGCGTCGAGTCGCTGAACGCATGCGCTTCCTCGAACGCGCGGACGCGCACCTCGCCGGTCGTGCGCAAGAGCGAGTAGTACGTTCGAATATAGAGTTCGACGCCGTCGCTCGCGCCCTGGAGGCCGCCGTCGTCGCGGGGAGTCACTTTGCTAGAGGTCATCGTCACCGAATGCGGCGTAGGCTCGCAGAATCACCCCGAGAAACACAATGGCCCGCGAATGTGGCGCTCGCGTGAATGACAGAGAACTGTCGCCAAATCGGAAACTGCGGCATCGTTGTGGTAGTTGAAGAGCGGGCGCGGCCGCTGCGACAGGTCCAGCGAAGCCCGATCGCTCGAGGAAGAAGGCACACAATGGGATTCGATCCAAACGGCGGACAAGGTGGACAAGGTGGCGGATGGCCTGGCGGACCGCCGGGCGGGCAACCGCAAGGCGGAGCTTGGGGCGGACAGCCGCAGCAGCCCGGCGCGCCGTTTCAACCGCAGCAGCCGCAGGGCGGTTTCGGCGCACCGCAGCCCGGCTTCGGCGCACCGCAGCCCGGCTTCGGCGCACCGCAGCCCGGTTTCGGCGCGCCCCAGCCGGGCATGGCGCCCTACGGAGCTCAGCCGCCAATGGGCGCGATGGGCGGCGCCAAGCCGAAGCAGACGATGTTGCTGCTCGCGATTCTGCCGTTCCTCTTCGGATTCAGCGGCATTCACAGCTTCTACGCTGGCCACACCGTGAAGGGCATCCTTCAGTTCATCACCTTCGGCGGCTGTGGCATCTGGCAGCTGATCGACATCATCGGGATCTTCAACGGCAACTACCGCGACAGCAACGGTCAGCCGCTGAGCCCGTAAGCGCCACGCCGAGCCTCGCGAGATGGGTTTCGATCCAAACAATGGACAGGGAGGCGGCTGGCCGCCAGGCAACCCGCCGCAAACGGGCTGGCCTCCCCCAACCAACTCTGCACAAGGCTCGGCGTCCGGCGCCTCCCCACCGGGCAGCTTCGGCGAGCAAGCGTCCAACGCTTCGCTCGTCCCGGTGGGGAGCCCCTTTGGGTTGCCGCCCTCGCCCACGTCGCCGAGCAGCGTGAGCGACAAAGACCAAGCGACGGTCTTCTTGCTGTCGCTGTCGGGCCTGCTCGGTATCGCCGGCATCGACCGGTTCTTCTTGGGTCAGCCGGGGCTCGGGATCCTCAAGTTGCTCACCGCAGGCGGCTGCGGATTCTGGTCGCTGGTCGACACCGTCACGATCGGGATGGGCAAGATGCGCGATGCCCAGGGCCGACCATTGCGCACCGAGCCGACCGTCGGCACACCAACTCGCAAGCAGTCCGTCGCGTTCTTGCTGTCGTGTCTCGGGTTCTTCGGGATCTCCGGGATCGACCGCATCTATCTCGGCCACACTGGCCTCGGCATCGCCAAGCTGCTGACCGGCGGTCTGTGCGGACTCTGGACGCTCTACGACTTCGTGATGATCGGCACGGGCAAGGTTCGCGACGCCCAGGGCAACTCGCTCTTGCCCGAGTGAACAGCGCGTGTCACGTCACACGGGCGCCGCTCATGACGTCCCTGGCCGAGAGTAGACGTGGTCTCGCGCCGTCGGCGCGCGAAGCCGTCGCCGTCTGGCAGCGGAGCCGCTGTCGATGAGCGCGCCCGACGAACACGGCGCGGTTCACCCGCGACGATCGCCGAGGGTCATCGCGGCGGCGGTGCTCACCGCGGCGTCGCTCGTCGCCGCGTCGCTCTACGCAGGGGTCGCCACCAGCGGCGGGGCGACGTGTCCCTCGCGCTGGCTGTTTCATTCGCCGTGCGCGGGCTGCGGGATGACTCGAGCCTTCGCCGCGCTCGTTCACGGAGACATGGCGTACGCGCTGAGAGCGAACGTCGCCTCCCCCGCGCTGTTCGCGCTCGCGCTCGGCGTGGGGCTGGTCTTCGTCGCGCAGCTCGCCACCAACCGCCCGATCTTTCGTGAGCTGTCGGCGAAGCGGTGGGTGCGCGCTGTGCTGTCGGCCGCGCTGATCGCGCTCGCTTTGATTGCATGGGTCAGCAATCAAATGCGCCACCGCGCCGGCGAGGGACCGCTGCACTTGCGCTCCTGGCACCAAGAGAGAAACCGCGCTCCTCTGGCGGACCTACCGGGCGGCGAATCGTAGGGTCAATTGCGGATCGTCGGGCACTGGCAGAGCGATCGCCGGGTGAGCATCGCGCACTGCCCTGCGCGCAAGCGCGCGACGTCATCCGCGGCTGGACCGGGTCCGAGGCGAGCGATCTGACCGACCACGCTCTGCAGCTCGTCGCATCGGTCGCTCGTCCGCAAGAGCACTCGCGCGCGTTGGGTCGGATCGAGGAGGGCGATGCGCTCGCGCGCGAGCCGCCCCGAGCGACGCCGCGCGTCGTTGCTGGGACCGAACACAGTGTCTTCCGCGAGGACTCGGGCTGCGGTCCGCGAACCCGCGAAGGAAGCCGCGTGCAAGAGGGTCTCTGCCGCGCTCGCAGCGGAGTCATCGGCGAGCGCCTTGGCGAGGGCGCGAACGAGCGGCTCGTCTTCGACGAGGCTCGAGTCGCGGGCGACCGCGTCGGCGAAGGTCGCGACCGCCTCGGTGTTGCGTCGGTCCGCGCTGAGCAAGAGCGCGAGGTGATAGGCGACGAGTCCATCGTCGTCGGCGTGCGGTCGTCGCGCTCGTCGCGTGCGGAGCATGGCAATCGCGGAGGCGGAGTCACCGTGGGCCGCGAGGCCCAGGGCGCGCGCCACCTCGCTGTCTTCGCGAACGGCGGTCAGCCGTCGAGCGATCGGCAGCGCTCGCGGCTCTTTCGGCGTCCGATGCGTGAGCGTGTGCACGACGTTGTACACGCCGGACAAGAACGCCCCGACCGATACCAGGAGCACCGGCAACAGCACGACGACCGGGACGAATCCGAGCCGTGGAATCCAGTAGACCGGCAACCCAGCGATCTTCGTCGGCGGGACGAACGTCCCTTGCGCGCTCGGCGATCCGCCGCGGTCTTGCACGGTCGGAGCCGCGTCGGACACCGTCGGCGGCGCGGTGAGCTCGCTGCTCGAGGCGAGGAGCGTATGGTGGTGCTCGACGGAGTCCGCCGGCTGCGTCGACGCGTAGGCAACGGCGAGCCGCTGCACGGAGTCGGCGAGCGCTTCATCGAGCGCCGCCATCGCGTCGGCGACCGAGGCATATCGCTCGATAGGGCTCTTGGCGAGCAAGCGCTCGAACACCGCGTCGAGCGCGGGAGGCAGGTCCGGAGCGAACTCGGTGGCGCGCGGGATGGGTCCGTTGACCTGCAGATCGAGCAGCTCGACGAGGTTCTTGTGATCGAAAGGCTTGCGTCCCGACAGCAGCTCGAACGCGAGGATGCCGAACGCGTACTGATCGGCCGCAGCGTCGACGCGCCGACCGAGCGCTTGCTCGGGGGACATGTAGTGCGGGGTTCCGAAGACCATGCCGGTCTGGGTGAGCGGCTTCTCGTTGTCGGACGCGGTGGTCAGGCGCGCGATGCCGAAATCGATGATCTTGACGAGCTCGTCGGCGCCCTGCCGCTCGATCACGAGGATGTTCTCGGGCTTTAGGTCTCGGTGAACGATCCCGAGGCTGTGCGCGCGAGAGAGCGCGGAGGCGATCTGTCGAAGGAGCTTCAACGACCGAATGAGCGGCAGCCGCGGTACGGACGAGCTGACCTCCCTCAGCGATCGGCCGAGGATGTACTCCATCGCGAGAAAGAACGTGCCGTCTTGAAGCTGGCCGAAGTCCGTGGCCGCCACGACGTTCTCGTGTTCGAGCTGAGCCATCGCGCGCGCCTCGCGCTCGAACCTCGCGCGCACCTCCGGGTTGGCGTGCATGTCCGCGTGCAGCGTCTTGATCGCGACCTTCTTGTGCAGCGCGACGTGCTCGGCGACGTACACCGCGCCCATTCCGCCTTCGCCGATGCGCTCGATCACGCGAAATCGCCCGGCCACCAGCGTTCCGATCAACGGGTCGGGCGGCGGCGCGAGCAGGGCGTTCGAAGGCCCGACAGTCTGTGCGTCGCGGTCGGTCATGCGAGGGGTTCGTGCGGGAGCCTGTGATTCAACGACGTGGGAGGATGCGACGACACTCAGCGAAACCAGCCCCAGCCGCGGCGGTGACCGCGACCACGGTGTCGACCGCGGTGTCGACCGTGATGGTGATCGTCGTCATCGTCGTCGTCTCCGCCGACCACGACGACTCCCGGGATGGCAGGCGCGATGACGATCGACGGCGCGACGATCTCAGCGTGGACGCCGACGACAGGCGTCGCGACGACCGCACCACGCGCTGGGCCGCGCGCCACGACGACCGCCGTGGGGATCGTCGGAACGACCACGACGTTCGACACGACGACTCCGCGATGATGATGCCCGCGAATCTCGACATCGGGCACCATCACGACCACGTCTGGCGGGAGCGGCACGCCCGCGTGCGCGACCCACACTTCGCCTTCGAGCCGGGGCTGCACAGGAACGACGCGACCTTCGACGCGGACGTTGACCGTGGGGACGGTCACCTCCGCGGGAGGAACGGCGCGACCCTCGCGGTCGTAGAAGTAGAACGCCACGTCGCCGCCGCGCGCCGCGACGGTTTCGACTGCGTAATCGCCCACGAGCTGCACCCGGCCGCCGCGCTGTGCCGCGGGCAACGGAGCGGTTGCCGCCACGGCGATCGGCGGCGCGACCACCTCGATCGCGGGCGCGGTCGCAGACGGCTGCACGCTCACCTCGACGGGGTAGGTCCCGACGGGAATTCCAGCGACGCGACCGACGTAGCGATGCTCGGCTTCGTCGTAGGTCATCGCGACCGGAAGCGGATCTTCATCGGGACGACGGATCGAGACCGAGACCGAGTGCGCTTGCAACGGTTCGCCTCGAGGGTCGCGCACGTAGGCAACGATCCTTCCATCGGGCTGCGAGGTCACCTCCGCAGAGATCGCCGCTCCGGCAGCGACGGATCCTCCGTGCTCACCAGGCGCTGCGACGCGCGGCTCCGAGCTCACCGTGGGTGGTCGCGGCGAGTCGCCGCAGACGCGAAGCGCGGAGAAGGCGAGGAGCGAGAGAACTGTGATCTTCATGGTCATCTCCGGGAAGGCCGATCGCTGAGGCTCGGCGCGAAACGCGACGATCACTCCCAGTGTAGGCCACTCGTCGCGCGGGCGCTGGACTGCGAACGCTACTCGCCCGTACACCAGGCGGCGAGGGTGAGCGCAGGTGCGCTGGTTGGTCTTCCAAACTGCCAATCGAGCGGCAGAAACGCGCCGCCGCCGATGTCGAGGTGAACGTAGGCGAGGCCGCTGTTCTTCATTCCGCTGGCGACATCGAGAAACGCGAACGGTCCTTGATGACCGCGCGCGGTGTCGACGCTGGCCAGTCGGTTGCTGCTCACGAGGTCCTCGGCGTTCGAGCGCGCCGCGCAAAACGCGTAGTCTTCGCGGCGAACGCGGGTCCACTCCATGGGCTCGCCCCAGCGCTCTGCGCACGCCGCGAGGCTCGCGATGACGCCGCGGTCGCGGGCCACTTTGTTTTCGATCGCGCCGACGTAGGGCCCGAACGCGCGGATCACATGGCCGGTGAGTGTAGCGACCGATGCGATCACCGATGTTCCAGCGTCCGACGCCGCGCGTTCGCGCAGGTCCGACAAGAGGTCCGCGAGCACGAGCCTGCCCTCGGCGTCGGTGTTTCCGATGCGAACTCGCACTCCTGCGTGGGACGCGATGACCTCGTCGCTCACGAAAGACTCTTCGCCGATCGAGTTGCGCACCATCCCGAGCAGCGCGACCACGCGAACGCCCTGCAGCTTCGCCGCGGCGCACGCGCGGACAAACGCAGCGACGGCGCCGGCGCCACCCTTGTCGCGAGACATGCCGGCCATCGAGCCACCAGTTTTCAAGTCTGCGCCGCCGGTGTCGTACGTGAGCCCCTTGCCCGCGAGGTACAGCGTGCGGTCGTAGCGCCCTCCTTCGGGAACGTACTCGAGCTCGATCACGCACGGTCGATGACGCTCGACGACGTTCGACGCCCGCGCGACCGCGCTCAGCAGAGGCCAGCGGGCGGTGTCACGGTGGATCACGACGCGCACGTCGGTCTCGGCGAACGCGCGCTCGCAGAGAACCGCGGCGCGCAGGGGCGCCATGCGCTCGGGCTCTGTTCCGGTGATGTCGCGGCCGAGCCCGCGGCCTGCTTCGAGCCCGTGCAGGTATGCAGCGCGCGCCTCGCTGAGGCCAACGACCCCGATGGCCGTGGCGCCCTCGCCCGCCCGCCCGGCCTCGCGCGCTTCGAGCGCGTGCCACTGCGTCGCGAGCGCGGCGAGCGCGGCGACGTCGAGCGCCCGGCGGTACTTCGGGTCGTCGGGCGTCGCGACGGTGAGCAGGGGCTTCTTGGCGCCGGAGGCGACCGCCCTGTTGATCGCGCTCGTCACGGTCTCGGCGACGAGGCGAACGTCGTCGATGTCATCGGTGAGTGTGTTGCACGTCGCGAGAACGACGCGCTTTCCCGGAGCGTGATCCGAGGGAAACAACGACGGCCCTTGCGGGCCCCGCGCGAACGCACGATCCGCGTCGATGACCGAGCGGACCAGCGCCGCGATCGGCTCGGGCAGCGCGAGGGCCTCGAGGTAGTTTGCGATGGGCGAGGCGCTCACGATCACGAGCGCGTCGAACGATGAGGCTTCGCTGGCGATCGCGTCCTTCGCGACGCCGAGCAGCAACGGCGGTACGTACATGGCGCGGGGCAAGGTATCAGCGCTCGACGCCGTTGACGACGCTGACGCGTCTACTCGAGCAGGTGCGCGACGCTGAGCAGCGCGATGACGACGCCCAGCAAGGACTCACCGGCGATGATCCCGGACGCGATGGGGATCGTGTACGTCTCGGCCTTCTGGGCGCTGTAGCGCGAATAGCCGTACGCGAGCAGGGCGCCGAGGAACATGCTTACGGAGTTCCACGCGGGGATCACGAGCGCGAGGCCGACGCCCATCGCGCTGGGCAAGTACTTCTTGTACTTGGGCATCGAGAGCTCGAGCAGCGGGAGGATGATCCCGATGATCCCGCCGATCAGCATGCCCCATCGCGCCGTCGGATGAAGCGAGTGCACACCGTGAGAGAGCGCCTCGGCGACACCCTTCCACACCTGTGCGGCGGGCGCGGGAAACTTGTCGCCGCCGAGCGTCCCTGGCGTCGGCACGAGGACGTAGAACAGCGGCACGATCACGAGCGTCCCGACGATCGTCCCCGAGAGCTGCGCGAGAAACTGCCGCCGCGGGTTGGCGCCGAGCAGATAGCCGCTCTTCAAATCCGTGAGCAAATCCGCAGCGCTCCCTGCGGCTCCCGCGGTGATGCTCGCCGTCAACAGGTTGGTCGTCACGTTGGCCGGCGCGAGCACGCCGTAGGTGAGCTGGGTGATCTTTCCCATCGCGCCGACCGGCGTGGTGTCGGTCTCGCCCGTCGCGCGGCAGGCGACGATCGAGAGCACGAACGAGAGCAACACCGCGAGCACCGACAGCCACGGAGCGATGCCGAACCCGAGCCAACCGACGATCACGAGACCGATGGTCGCGAAGAGCATTCCCGCCCCGAACCACGAGTTGGGAACCTCGATCGCCGCCATCGCGTCCTTCTCCTCGACCGGCTGTCCCTCGCGGTACGGCACGCCCTCGCCCGGCTTCTGCTTTCGCGCGCCGAGCCCGCTGAAGGCCCTGAGGATCGTCCGCCACTGAAACGCGAAGGTCAGCAGCCCCGAGGTGACCATCAACGCAGCGCCCGGCCAGAGCGACCACGAAACGATCCCGCGATACGAGATGCGCGCGATCCCGCCCATCGCGTGGATCTTCGGCGCGAGGACTCCGTAGTTGATCAGCGCGGCGACGAGCATCGACGCGGTCGTTCGCAGCCCCATCATCGCCCCTGCCGCGACCATGATGAGCGAGCCCTCGAAGCCGATCGTCCACGCGAGCGCGGGCTGCCCGGCGATCGTGAGCTTGGGAATCCCGAAGGTCGCCGGGATCTTCGAGAGCTTCGTGAGGATCGCGAGGACGCCCTTGCTCGCGTGCGCGTCGCGCAGCCACGCCACGATCGCGCCCAGGCCCATCGCGCCAAAGAGCGCGCGGGCCTTTCGCGCGGACTCTTCGCCGGCAGAGTAGAGCGATCGAAGCGTCTCGGCCGCGGCCGTTCCGCTCGGAAACTGCAGCTGCTCGACGTTGATCATCTGCCGCTTCATCGGGATGGCCATCACCGTCCCGAGCACCGCGAGCAAGAACGTCCAGATCATCAAGAGCGGCCACGGCATGTGCGACCCCTTGACCAGGAGGTACGCGCACATCGCCGACACCATCGTCCCGCCCGTCGAGTAGCCCGCAGACGACGCGGTCGACGCCATCGCGTTGTTCTCGAGCAAAGACAGGTTGCTCTTGAACAGCCCGGCCGCCTGCAGCCCTCGCCCGAGCGCGAAGGACAAGATGCACGCGGTGATCGCGACGCCCAATCCCCAGCCGGTCTTCAGCCCGACGTACAAGTTGGACGCGGCCATCACCGCGCCGAGCGCCGATCCCATCACGAACGAGCGCAGCGTAAACTGCGGCATCGAGTCGCCCTGATAGACGGTCTTGTACCAATGCAGCTCCGGATCGACTCCCGGCGGAGCCACGTTCTTGCCGACAACAGCGCTCTCTGCGCTCTCGATGTGCATGAGGAGCGCGAGCCTACCAGAGCAGACAATCGCCCATGCCAGCCCTCTTGCCCGCGCGATCGCCGAAAGCGCGGCGCATCTTGACTTAGCATCACAGTGCAACTAAGTCTGCGTCGCCGGTCGGATTAAGCTCCGACCGCCGAAGGAGGCGCTGTCGAGCCATGAACGAGCGGGATATCAGCCGTGAGCGGGGACGAGAGAGAGATCTCGTGCTCGCGCCCAACGAGTTCGCGTTCATCTCCGATGAGACGAAGGGCAACATCAACGTTTACGTCGGTCCTCACAAGACGAGCCTGGCCAACACCGACCAGCCCGTCGTGTTCGACTACGAGACCAAGCGATTCAAGCGCGTGACGCTCGAGCAGGCCATCGGCGTCTTGGCGGTCGCGCCCGAGGGTTGGTACCTGGTCCTGAAGAATCCAGCGCGAGACAGCTCGCACCCTCGAACGGGAGCGCTCAACAACCTCCCCGAGCTAGACGTCGGCCGCAAGGTGAACACGCCCGGCCCGGTGTCCTACGCGCTCTGGCCAGGACAGATGGTGAAGGTGGTGCCCGGCCACAGCCTTCGATCCAACCAGTACCTCCTCGTGCGCGTGTACGACGAGGAGGCAGCGAAGACCAACTGGGCCAAGGCGGTCATCAAGCGGCAAACCACGCCGGGAGGCGACCCCGTCGCCGAGGACTCCGAGCAGGGTGTGTTCGATCCGAACAAGAGCGTTCCCGAGCTCACGATGGGCAAGCACCTCGTGATTCGCGGGACGGACATCTCGTTCTACATCCCTCCCACGGGCATCGAAGTGGTCGCCGATGAGCAGGGCAAGTACGTGCGCGACGCGGTCACGCTCGAGCGGCTCGAGTACACGATCCTGCTCAACGAGGACGGCAACAAGCGGTTCATCCAGGGGCCCGCGGTGGTCTTTCCGCGGCCGACCGAGACGTTCATCGAGCGCAACGGGAGCCGAAAGTTTCGCGCGATCGAGCTCACCGAAATCGCCGGCGTGTACGTGAAGGTGATCGCGCCGTACGAAGAGAACGGGCGCTCGTACAAGGTCGGCGACGAGCTGTTCATCACCGGCCGCGAGCAGATGATCTACTTTCCGCGCCCCGAACACGCGCTGATCCGCTACGGCGGCCGCGAGATCCACTACGGCGTGGCGATCCCCGCGGGCGAAGCGCGGTACGTCCTCGATCGAACGCAGGGAAACATCCGCCTCGAGCGCGGCCCCACGGTCTTTCTGCCAGACCCGCGTCGAGAAGTGATCGTGCGCAAGGTGCTCGATCCCAAGACTGTCGAGCTGCTCTTTCCGGGAAACAAAGAGGCGCTCGAGTACAACGCGAGGCTCTCGGCCCTCAAGCGCTCGGAGGCTGGCAACGAGTTCGTCATCGACGACGAGGCGCGGCAGGCCGCGCAGCGCACACGCGACGTCGCTCAAGAGAAGTCCAAGTCCGAGGCGGCGTACGTCGGCGATGCGGTCACACGAAATCAAACGTTTACCCCGCCCCGCACGATCGTGCTCGACAACCGGTTCGAGGGCGCCGTCTCGATCGACCTGTGGACCGGCTACGCCGTCCTCGTGAAGTCTCGCTCAGGAAAGCGTCGCGTCGAGGTCGGACCCACGGTCTTTCTCCTCGAGTACGACGAGAACCTCCAGGCGATGGAGCTCTCGACGGGCACGCCCAAGAGCGACGACAAGGTCATGCGCACCGCGTACCTGCGCGTGAAGAACAACAAGGTGTCCGACCTCGTCGAGGCCGAGACGTCCGACCTCGTCCGCGTGCAGCTTCGACTCTCGTACCGCGTCGACTTCGAGGGCGAGCCCGCGCAGTGGTTCGGCGTCGAAAACTACGTAAAATTCCTCACAGATCACCTTCGATCGCTGCTCCGTCACGCGACCAAGCAGCACGGCGTCGAGCACTTCTATGGCAACGCCGTGACCATCGTCCGCGACGTGATCCTCGGCGCCCAAGCGGACGACGGAAAGCGTCCAGGCAGGCGTTTCACGGAGAACGGCATGCGCGTGTACGACGTCGAGGTCCTCGGCGTCTCGATCGGCGACGAGGCGATCGCGCGACTGCTGGTCGAGGCGCAGCACGCCTCGGTGCAGCAGGCGCTCGCCGTCGCGACCGAGCGACGACGGCTCGAGCTCACACGGGCGCGCGAGTCGACTCGGCAAGAGTCTGCTTCGCTCGAGGCGCAGACGAAGCTGCAGCTCCTCGAGATCGAGGGCCGCGAGGTCACGCAGCGGCACGCGGTCGAGCTCGCGCGGATCAACGCCGACGCCGACACCCGCGAGAGCAAGCACAAGGCAGAAGTCGCGCTGCAGTCCATGCTCGACGCGGTGGCCGCCGCGCAGGTCGCCCGCGAACGAGCCCGCGCGCAGTTCGACGACGAGGTCGCTCGCGCCGAGCTCGACCGAACACTCCGCGAGCTCGACGCTCAGGTGCGCGCGACCGCTGAGAAAGCGAAGGCGTTTTCGCCGGACCTCATCGCGGCGCTGCAGGCGTTCGGAGACCGCGCGCTCGCAGAGAAGATGGCCGAGAGCATGGCTCCTCTCGCGATTCTGGGCGGAGAGAGCGTGTCGGACGTGCTGCGAAGGCTGCTCGCTGGCACCTCGGTCGCCGACGTGCTCGCCAAGGTCACAGGCCAACCCGACGCGAAGGCGCTGCCCGACCGCGCAGAGTCCTGACGGGCCTCGATCGCGCGAGCGGTAGCGCGCGCGCGGTGATTCTGCGACCATCATCGCTGTGAGAGTACGGCGTTGGCGCGCGGGAACGGCGCGATTGACTGGGCTCGCCTTCTCGGTGGGCCTCGCGGTGGGCGTCGCCTCGCCGCGCGAGGCGCGCGCGCAAGAGTGTCGACGGATGTGCCTCGTCGGGGAGGTGCGCGACAACAACGGCTGCTGTGGCCCTGCTGCGACCGCCCCTCCCTCCGTCCGGTGTCCCGCTGGCACGACGTGGAACGAGTCGCAGCGCGCGTGCATCGGCCGCCGCGTGTGCCCCTCGGGTTCGCACCCCGAAGGCAGCCGTTGCGTCGCCGACGCCGTCGCATGTCCTCCGGGAACACAGCGCGTCGACGGTCAGTGCCTCTCGCAGATCACCTGCCCTGCTGGAAGTCGGCTCGACGGCTCGCGGTGCGTGAGCGATGTCACGTGTCCACAGGGCACGACGCTGACCAACGGCGCGTGCGTCTCCAACGACGTGACGTGTCCCGCGGGCACGACGCGCCGGCCCGAGGGAGGCTGCGTGGCGACCCCGAGCTGTCCACAGGGCACGCAGTTTGTCGAAGGCCGTGGATGCGTCGCGCCGCTCGTGTGCCCGGCGCTCACCCACGCGGACGGCGAGCGCTGCGTCCCGGACCACGTGTGCGTCGAAGGCGAGCAGTGGATCGACGGCGCCTGCCGCTCTGTGTGCGCGTCGATCACGCACTCGCGTTGGGACGGCGAGCGACGCTCGTGCGTGTGCAACGAAGGTTTTCGCGCGGAGGCCGGGCAATGCGCCGCGGTCGCGGCCGAGCGTTGCGCCGAAGGTTCCCACGCCGAGGGCGGCCACTGCGTCGCGGACGTGGTGTGTCCCGACGGCTATCGCTATCAAGCAGGACGAGGGTGCGTCGATCCAGGAGCAGAGGCTCGCGCGGCTGCCGAGCGAATCGCGCGGCAACGAGAGGACCAGGCGCGACTCGAGCAGGAGCGTCGTGACGAAGAAGAGCGGCGTGCGACGCGGTGGGGCCGCGGGCCGGGCGTGCAGCTCTCTGCCGGCGGCGGATATCAGTTCGTGTACATGCCCAACGCGTACGTCGCTGGGCGACCGACGGGGCCGAGCTCGCTCGCCGATCCGTCAACAGCGCAGGCCGCGTGGTCGAACGGCATCGTCACGGGAGCGGCATCGCTCATCCTGGGCGATCTGTCGCTGGCGCTCGCGTACACGTGGGGCCCCGGCAGCCCCTGGCCGACGCGCTCGCCCGAAGGCGTCGGCACGACGGACAGGAGACCCTGCCCCACCTCCGATCCGCCGAGCTCGCCCATCACGCGGACCGATGGAGGATGGTGCGTGGTGACGGCGCCGATGCATCTCTTGATGCTGGACGTCGGGCAACAAGGCGTCGGCCCGCGGCACGCCTGGCGCATCGGGCTGGGTGCGGGCTGGGATTTTGGCGGCGGAGCGCTCGCCTCGCAGCTCAGCTATCGCTCGACCATCAAGATCGTCGCAGGGCTGTTCGTCGCGATCGACGTGCGCGGGCTGTTCCTCGTGCGCCTGCTCGAGAACAACGTCACGCAGATGAACTCGCTCATCGGCCGAGAGGTGTTGCAGACACCAATGGGCTTCAACCGAGACGTCGAGGTTCCGGGCGTTTCGCGGGTGCAGGCGAGCTCGCCGCCCGTCGGCGTCGGCGGCGCGTTTACCGTGTCGCTCGGATACTCGATTCACTGAGCGAAGATCACGGCGCGGTCTTGACGCAGCGAAAGCCCACGTTTTCAAGCAGCAGGCGCTCGGCTGGCGAGCACCCCGCAGAGGCGCAGCCAGCGTTGCGATAGAGCAACCCGGCGGGCGCAGGCGTTCCGGCGGGCAACGTCTCTCGCAGAGGAAGCCCGCGCACGGTTCGATACGGCTGCTGCCAATTGGGCGTCCGTCCGTCGTCTTCGCGATAGTTCGACGATGTCCACTCTTGACCGTTCGTCGCGAGCCCAGTGATCCCGTCCTGCACGGTGTCCGGCGCGAACGAGCCCGCTGGAAGCAACCTCCCTGCGCCGCCCGCGAAGGCAGGCTCCCCAGCGGGGGTCGGGCCGTCCCACGACTCGACGCGAGCCTCTCCGCGACGAGCAGCGAACTCCCACTGCTCTTCTGTGGGCAGCGCGCCGCCGATCGCTGTGCAATACGCGTTGGCGCTGGCCCAGCCGACGTTGACCGCCGGGAGCGCAGCGCGCGCCTCTGCGAGCGACGGAACCCACGGCGGGATCATGAGCCTGTGTTCGTAGTTCGACTCGCTCCACGCTTCGTATTCGCCGAAGGTCACCTCGCGCTTCATGATTCGAAACGCCGGACCCTCGAAGTGCGCGTTGGCGATCGGCAGAAACCCGCCGCGGTTGTCGGACGCCGGCGCCCGCCCCAAGGCCACACGAGCGGCCGGCGCCGCGACGAGCGCCCACTGGCTCGGGTCCTCGGGCGGCGGTGTCCACGACGGACGCGCGGCGGACGCGTCGGCGTTGGTGGACGAGCCGAGGCCTGCGTCGCTCGCAGCCTCGAGCGCGGCGTTGCGGCGCTTCACCCACAGCGCGCCGAGGACCGATCCGCTGACGGCGACGACGAGAAAAACGCCCACGAAAATGAGCCACGATCGCGACGAGGAGTCGTGGTCGTGGTCGTGATCGTCGTCGAGATCGGCGTCGTGATCGGCGTCAGGCGGCTCCGACAGCGGAGTTCGCGGTCGCCGAACGTCTTCGACCGGCGCGTCGACCGTCTGTGCCCCGCCGCCAGCCCCGTCCGTTGATTTGTTGTGTCCCCACTGGCCCGACAGGTCCGGAACGACGACGATCGGGCGCGACAAGCCGGTGTTTCGTCGGGGTCGAACGTGACTTTCGAGCGCGTTTTCAGTGGCCTCGAGGAGCTCGGCGACGCTGTCGTAGCGCTGGTCGCGATGCATCGCGAACGCCTTCTCGAAGACCGGGTCGAGCGCGGCGCCTACGTCCGCTCGCAGCGCAGACAGCTTCGGTCGCGTCGGGTCGAGGATCTTGCCGATGACCTCTTGGTAGTTGCCGCCGTCGAACGCGGGGCGCTGCGCGAACATCTCGAAGAGCACCGCGCCCATCGCGAAGATGTCCGTGCGGCGATCGATGCTTCGCACGTCGCCGAGCACCTGCTCGGGCGACATGTACTGGATCGAGCCGATGATCTTCCCGACCTCGGTGCGGCCCATCGAGTGCGAGCTGTCCTTGCCCAGGATGCGCGCCACGCCGAAGTCGAGGACCTTCACCATGACCGAGGGCGATCCGACGCCCTGGACCATGATGTTCTCGGGCTTGAGATCTCGGTGCACGATGTTCTTCTGGTGCGCGGCCAACACGCCGGCGCACGCCTGTCTGAACACCGAGAGGACCTCGTCCGCAGAGAGCACCTTCTTCTGCTCGCTGGCGACCTCGAGGACCTTGCGAAGCGACTCGCCCTCGACGAACTCGCTCACCAGGTACGGAACGCCGTGGTCTTCGCCGAACTCGAGCAGCGCGACGACGTTGGGGTGCGAGAGCGCGGCGGTGGCCTGCCCCTCTTGCCAGAACCGCCGGACGACCTCTTCGTTCGCGAGGTGTTGCTTCAGCAAGAATTTCACAGCGACGCTGCGACCAAACGCCTTGGCGTCGGAGGCGATCCACACCTCGCCGAACGCGCCCTCGCCGAGCTGTCGCTCGAGCTTGTACCGCGAGGCGATCGTCGCGCCGGTGCTTCGGTCAGCGTCGACCATTATTCGATGAATACCCGCACACGAATATCGTTGGTCATCCCGTCGCGCCATGCGACGGCGAAGCGACCCGTGCCGCCGAAGGCCGCCGACGGCGTCTCGCGGTTTCCTCCGGCAGGCGCGCCCTCTTCAGCGCTCGCGTTGAGCTCGAAGTCCGCGGTGCTCGCGTTGAAGCGGTTGACGAGCAGCGAGCCGTCGCCGCGAAAGAGTCGACCTCGGATGGTCCCGCCCGCGTTTTGCCAGGCGACGAGGACCGCGCCCGAGCCGGCGACGGCGACGGTGGGCGCGGATTGGTCGCCCTCGACCGTCGTGGGCGCGAGTCGGTCCATCCCCATCGGCGCGAGCGCCGAAGAGAACGCGCGCCACCGCACGGTGCTCCCGCTGGTGTCCATCGGGTCGGCCGCGCTCGCGTCGCGCCACGCGACGACGACGACCGTGCCGTTGGTGTTGATCGCGACTTGATCCTGGTCTCCGGCGCTCTGCGCGCTCGCGATCGCAGGCGCTCCCATGAGCGTCCCTGCGGCGGAGATCTTCGCAACGTAGACGTCCTTGGCGCCTGCGCCGCCGCTGACCCACGCGGCCGCGAACGATCCGTCGTTGAGACCGACGACGACGGGCGCGGAGGCGGTCGCAGCGCCTGGCATTCCCGCAGGGACGAGCAGCGCGTCGGCCATCGGCGCGGCGGTCATCGCAGCGAGCGTCGTGCTCGAGGTCCGCAGCGCGCCAGCGGTCGCGTCCTCCCAGAGAAACAACACTCTCGTGCCGCCGATCGCGACTGACGGGTTGACCATCCCGGCCGCCCCCGAGCCCATGGTCGTCGAATTGACCAACATTTGCTGCGCGACAGGCGCGTCGAAGCCCACGGTCGCGAACCCGTTGACGTCGAAGGGCTCGGTGCCCGTCCGCTCGACGGTCTGCCAGACGGCCGCGTAGCCGCCGGCCGACGCCGCGACACGAATGTTCGTCTGCTGACCGCGCGACATCGAGTCGACGGGGTTGTCGCGCGCGAGGATCGCGGGGCTCGTGATCAATCGACCGTTGGGGTCGAGCATGCGAACGAGGGGGTCGTCGGAGTTCGCGCTGGGGTTGAACCCGATGATCATGTTTTGCGACATCGCCCACGCGACAGTCGGCCGGTCCTTGCGACCCATGGTCGTCGGGGCCGCGCTGATCTCGGGGATTCGGCATCGCGCGTTGCAGAACTCGTTGGGCATTCCCTCGTCGCACGTCTCGTTGCTCGACACGACGCTGTCGCCGCAGCGACCGATGTCCGCGACCTCTTGCATCTCGATCGGAACGGACACGGTCTGACCCGCGTTGGCCATGATCATCGCGCAGCCCGAGCCGAGCACTCTGCGCACCGTGCTTCCGCCGGGTCCCGGCGCGCTGCCAGAGCCCTCGACGAGGACGATGTACGTCCTGCCGCCCGGAACGCGGTGCATTTGCATCACGCCCGCCTTCGAGAAGCACGTGTCGATCGGGGTGGCCTCGCCGTTCTCCATGCGGAGCTGGGTCCAGCGCGTCGCGTCGCAGCGCTCGTGGGGCGAGACGCCGCGGCCCGCGACCGTGCCGTACGGATTCGCGCCAGTCAGGCGACCGGTCGCCGTGTCACAGCCGAGGTCGCCGGTTCGTTCGATCACGCGAAGGTGAAGCTGGTCGTCCAATCGATCGAGCGTGATCTGCGGAACGCGCACGCGCATCGCGAGCGGCGCGGGCGCGTCAGTCACCGAGGGAGCACATCCTGCGGCGAGCGCGCTGGCGCCCGCGAGCAAAGACAGGAGCGAGCCCATTGACGCGTTGCGATGCGATTTCGGCGCGACGATTCGCGCCTCGGGGCGCGAGCGATCTTGAACCATGCCCAGAGTGTACCAGCGCGCGCCCGCGATACGGGAGCAAGACGTGCACGATCGTTTCAGCGGGGAAGGCTCGGGTCCGACGGCAGCGGGACCCAGGCAAATCGCTGCGCGGATCGGCAGCGGGGCGCGTCGACGGTGACCGATCGCACCGTCTGCGGCAGCCAGCGCGCCTGCGAGAGTCGCTGCCATTCGGCAGCGCTGGGCACAAACAGGTCGATGTGGTGACCGATGATCGCACCGCCACCGTCGACAGCGACGAAGCAGCCGTCGTGCGTCGTCCCGTCGGGCAGCGGCATCCCGGCGAGCTCGACCATCTCGACCGTGTGTCCGATCGGGATATACCTCCGGTCGACCGCGAGCGACCGGTACGGAACGAGGGAAAACCCCTGCACTCCGATCCCATACGGGTAGCTCCCCCGGTCGACCTCGACGAAGCAGGCTCGGGCCCCCTCGCGCCCGTCCCAATTGAGCAGACGGTCGTCCCACGTGAGGCCCGTGCCCTCCATCGACAGGTCCGCCAGAAACGTGGGACAGGCGTAGGTGATCGCGCGTCCACCCCGAGAAAACAGCGGCGTCGCGCGTCGGTCGCGCTCTCCTGCGCGCTCGCGTGCGATCCAGTATTCAGTCAGCTGCCAGCGACCCGGGTAGCGGATAGGCCCCTCGGCGCGTCCAGGCGCGGCGCAGACGATCATGGAGAGCGCGGCGACGATCGACCGAAGTCTGTGCTGCGCTGTGTCGTTACGTGCGTGACGCATCGCGCGGTGGATTCTCGCAGAAAAGTCGGTCACAACAAGTGTTCATGGAAGCCCGGAGGAGCGAGGCGCACGATCGCGCGAGGGTCGTTGCAGAGACGTCGGCCATCGAGACCGAGCGGCTCTCGCTCGTTCCGATCACGCTATCGATCGTAGAGGCGGTCATGCTCGACCGGCGCGAAGACGCGCGCAGGCTGATCACCGCGGATATGCCCATGCGCTGGCCGGGGCGAGCGCTGGTCGAGAGAGCGTTCTCGGCCTCGCTCGACCGCATCCGCGCCGCGCCCGAGACGCGCCTTTGGGGCGATCGGTTGATGGTGGTCAAGGGCGATCGCCCGCGCGTCGTCGGAAGCGTGGTGTTTCACGGGTTTCCCGAAGACGGCGTGGCGGAGGTGGGCTACGGCGTAGACGAGGACGTGCAGCGCATGGGGTACGCCACCGAGGCGACGCGCGCCGCGGTGGAGTGGGCGCTCACGCAAGAGAGCATCCGTTCGGTGCGCGCGACGACGTTTCCATGGCACCGCGCGTCGGTGCGCGTCCTCGAAAAAGTGGGGATGCGCAAGGTCGCCGTCGACGAGCACGACGTGCTCGGCGAGCAGTGGATCTTCGAGCGCCTTCGCTGAGCCCGAAGCGCGACTCAGCGACGAGGCCCAACCTAAGGGGATTTTTGGCTGCGCGCGAAGGGGGGCGACGCCTTCTGCGTAGTCGCCGGACGCGAAGTGCGCCATGTTGCCAGCCACGCGCGGCAAGGCGTCCGCCCGACGATCAGAAAGAACCCGCACCGTGACGACCGAACGAACGTTTTCGGCCCTCTGGCTCGGCCGCGTTCCCTACGAACGCGCGACGGCACTTCAGCTCGAACACTTCGAGCGCCGCAAGCGAGGCGAAGGCATCGACACCCTTCTCTTGCTCGAACATGATCCGGTCCTCACGCTCGGTCGCAGCGCGGACGGTTCCAACGTTGTCATCAGCGAGCGAGAGCGCGAAGCGCGAGGCGTCGATCTTGTCTCGACCACGCGCGGGGGCGATGTGACCTACCACGGTCCGGGTCAGCTCGTTGCATATCCGATCTTCGATCTACGGCCGGATCGCTGCGACGTTCGAAAATATGTGCGTGACCTCGTCGAGGTGATGTCTCGACTGTGCGCGGATTTCGGCGTCGGCGCCGGCCCGCACTCGCACATGATTGGCGCGTGGGTCGACCTCGACGCGCCGCGCTCGCCCTGGCCTGGCGACCAAGCAGCGAGGCGGCCCGCGAAGATCGGCGCGATCGGCGTCAAGATCTCGCGCTGGATCACGATGCACGGCTTCGCGCTCAACGTGCGAACCAAGCTCGACGACTACGCGATGATCGTCCCCTGCGGAATCTCCGAGCACCCGGTGTGCTCGCTCGAGTCCGTGGGCGTCACGGAGGCGCCTGGACTGCCGTGGTTCGCGCGGCGCGCAGTGGGTCATTTCGAGGACGTCTTCTCGGCGCGCTGCGTCAGCGGACCATGACTGGGGACCGGACGACGTCGAACGTCGGTGTCGATGAGATCGATGCGGTCGAAGCGCTCGAAGCGAGGGCGCTCGAGGACCGCGCCGCGCTCGAAGCGCTGCTCGAAGCGTGCGCGACGCTCGCGAGAGAACCGCATTTATTCGCGCCGGACGAGGCCTCGATCGATCGCTGCGAACGAGCGCTCGAGCTCGTCGATCTCAGCGCGGCGGCGGAGCCCGAGTTCACGACGGCCGCGCGACGATCCATCGCGATCATCGCGAGCGCGCTCGGGCGCGTGTCGTTGGCGAACGCAGCGTTCGCTCATGCAGAACAGCGCTTCGAACGCGCGCTCGAAGCGTTGCCAACACAGTCGACGCCGACCGAACGCGCGTGGCTTCTGCACGACCTCGCTCGCTGCCTCGAGGCGCGCGAAGCGATGACTCGAGCCGAACAACGCTGGCGCGAGTGCGCGGCGACCCTTCGGACGATCGACGATGCGATCGAGCGCGACTACTTCGAGAGCGCGTCGGCCGAACGACTGGCGGCCGCCGCCCGAGCGCGTTCGGACGACACCGCGGCGCGCGCGTTCGAAGACGCTGCGGATCGGTGCGACGATCGAGCGATCGAGCGCGAGGTCGCCGCCAACGCAGGCGCCGAGCGATTCTTCGCCGAGCGATGGAGCGGCTCCTCGCCTCCCCCGATCGCTCGCGAAGCGGATTGGATCCGGCGATCGCAGGGACTGGTGCGAAATCCGGGCGCGTCCGAGAGCACTGTTGGCACGGTCGACTGCGAGGCGATCTTCGGAACGTCGCAGGACGATCGCTGCGCGTGCGGAGCGCTCGCTGGGCGGTCGCAGCGCGGAGCGATCTGTGATCGATGCGGGATCGAAGTGCAGCGCGCGGCGCGGCGCCGATCACGGTTCGGTCACATCGCGCTCTCGGAGCGGGCGATTCATCCCACAGCGCTCCTTGGCGGACCGCACGGATCGATGTTGGCGCTGGCTCTCGATCTCACCGACGATCGCGTCGTCGCCGTCCGCGAGCGGGTCCGATGCGTGCGCTACCTCGCCATCGATCCGCGGGGGGCGGACACGCTCGCGCCCGACTCCGAGGAGCTGGCGGCGTTCGACGCGGGCCGGGGTGACCCAGCGTTTCTCGTGGGCACCGGCGACGAAGCGCTCATCGACGCGCTCGACCGCTTGAACGCCGACGGCGCCGCGCAAGAGGTGTCTCTGGAGCTCCGAGCGCTGCGCGGGCACAAGAGCGCGGATCGACCCGAACAACGCCTGCGGATCGACCGACTGGAGGCACGCGCGGCAGTGCTCTCGCAGCTAAGCGCCGGGGCCTCGCTCGCGATCGATCATGTTCCGGTGTTGTCCTCTGTGAGGCTCGAAGAGCTCGGGCTCAGAGCGCCGGTCGTCGCGCTGTACGAAGCGCTGATCGCCGCTCGAACACCGACCGACACCGACACGAACCTCGCCGCGCTCGCGGAGGTCTTTCGTCGGGACGCAGGCGCCGCCACGATCGAGTGAGCAGCCCGCGTTCGACGCCCTCGATCGACGAGACCCATCACGACAATGCCAGGCAGCGCGCGGTGCACTTTCACGGGACGCGCGTGGCGCCGAGCGCGGCGCTTTCGTTCGAGGGACATTTCCTGCCATGGCGGGCGAGGCGCGACCTTGCGCGACGCGATGCGATGACTAGTCTCCGAATCCGTTGAAGGTTCGCCGGGCGTCGCGGGGTCATGGATCCCGGCCCTGCGACCAAGGCGCGAGGCGGCGCTGGCGTCGAACGCTCCAGCGAAGCCTCGCATCGATCGAACACCACGGGCCCCAATCGGAGCCCAAACAAAGAGAGCGACCATGAACGGTCAGAGCACGAGCGCGACGGAGCTCATTCGAGCTCCCCCTGGTTGATCGCGCCAGTGCCCGCCGCGCCTGCGGCGAGCGATTCGTCCCGAGTCACCACCGTACGACGAGAGAGCAGCCCGCACCGCGGGCGCAGAAGGATTCGAGAGCACGGAGTCTGCACGAGCAAAAAGATGGCCCGACGGCCTCACGACGAGACGACATCGAGACTTCGCGCTCGACGTCGATCGACTCGGGAGCCGGGCGGGTCGAAATGAGCGGCGATCGTTCTGACGAAGAGTCAGCGTCGCTCAGTCGGGCCGCGCGAGTTCGGCGACATCTCCGGTGGGAGCAGTCGCGCGCGGGATTCGATGCCCTCTATCGACCACCTGCTGGGCATCTTTGAGTCAACAAGTCACACCCCGACGCCCCGGACCATCGATGGACCTCCAACGCGCTCATCCTTCTGAACATCCCTGACCGACCGTCGACCTCCGCAACACCGCCGCGCTCCCGACATATTCGATCCGATCGGGGCGCGCGACGACCGCGAGCGTTGACCAGGCCGTAGATCCCACGAGCAACCCACACGCGACGACGGTTCGCCGTCGATCTCGTCGTGTCCGCCCCGTCGCGCTCGCGCCGAGGCGCGCAACAGCCGCGATGTGTGCGGTATATCAACGCCCCCGTGCTTCGATCGACCAGACCTGTTTCGCTCAACGACGTGGGGCTCTGGCGCGCGCTGACCGAGCCCGACGTCGTTGAGTCCACGAGTGACGGCGATCCTCGCCATCTCGTGGTCCCACACGAAGCGATCGCCAGCGCGCTCGAGGCGCTCGGCTCCCGCGCGCTGCGCCGCCGCATCGCGTGGTTGGGCATCGTCGCGGATGCTGCAACGACCCACTCGAGCGCGCTCGTGCGCGCTGCCGCGCTGCGCGCCCTCATCGGCTCGAGCGGAGCTCGCGCCCACGCGGCGATCTCGCGCGGCCTGGACGATGACGACGCGACGGTGCGTGAAGCCGCCGTCCAAGCGCTGCGAGCGCTCGCGAGCGCCGAGCCTGCGCGCTGGATTCACGCGGTCGGGCACAGCCGCGGGGACGTGCGCCGCTACGCCGTCGAGCTCGGTCCGCCGCATGGAGCAGAGCCCTACGAGCTTCCGCTGCTCGCCGACGAAACCGCGAGGCCGATCATCGCGCAGCGAATCGAGCGATGGGCGAACGCGTCGAGCGCGGTGCCCGCGTTTGTTGTGCCGTTGCTGTTCGACGCGACGGTGCGAGGCTGGCTGCCGCTGCAGACGACGCGGGCCATCGTCCACCGCGTCGCGACCGATCGGCTCGCAAACTGGCTCTACGAACAGCCGGGCCGCACAGAGGTCACGGACCCGACGAAGGCCGATGAATCGACGGGCGACCCGCTCGACGCGCTGCTCGAGCTCGAGTGGAGCCGCGAGGCGCCGACCGGGCTCCCGACGGACGCGATCTGGTGGAGGCTCGTCGGACCGGTCGCCGAGCAGTTCGAGTCGCTGCGGACGCGGCTGGCCGCCTCGGCGTGGGTGGTCGCGAAAAGGCTCGGCTACTGGTCGGTCTCGGGCGTCGCGGCTTGTTTGCTGTTCGCGCCCGAATCGCTCGACGACGTCGAGGTTCCGACGGAGTTCATCGCGACCGTCGTGGCTGCGAGCGTTCGGACGCAGCCGACGGTGGTCGTCACTTCGAGGCGCGCTTCGCGCAAGCGCCTTGCGGGGATCCGTCACGATCGATCGCCGCTCACCGGCGAAGCTCTGCTTCGCTGCGCGTTTGCAGCGATGATGCAGCGCGGCAACTGCTTCGCGGCCGCGCTGGATGCGCTCGGACCCGAGCGGCTCGCGGACGCGATCGTCGAGCACCCTCGCCAGGCGGCGCTCCTGTTCGCGGATCCGCCTCCTCTGGCGGGTCCGGCGATCGACATCGTGGCCGCGGCGCGATCGCGATCGAAAGCGGCAGTCGCCCAGCTGGCCGATGCGCTGATCGAGCTCGGCGGCCCCGCCGCGACGACCGTCACAGACCTGGTGGGGAGCGAGGCGGCGCTCGAAGCGCTTCGACTTCGCTGCGCCGAGCCCGAGCAGAAACAGGTAGCGGCCAACGACCCACGAATTCGACTTTGCAGCTCGATCGCAAGCGACGCGCTGCCCGTGCTCGTGGACGAGCTGCTCTCTCGAGACCCGTCTCGAACGGACGTGCGCCGGTGGCTGGACGCCGCGCTCGCCACCGAGCCCGTCGATGCGCTCGGGCGCTACATCACGCAACGCTCCACGCTCGCGACTCGGCCGATGCGAATGCTGCTCTCGGCGCTCGAGGCAAAGCACAGCGCGGCGGTGAAGATCGCTCGCGCAGCGCTCGACGAGGTTCTCGCACGGGCGTTGCGAGAGGACCCGTCGCGCGGTTCGACGGAGATCGACGACGCTGGCGAGGCAGAGCTCTCGAGCGGGTCCGACACGCCCCCGACACCCATTGACGATCCCACGATCGAGCCTCCTGGCGCGCAGGCGCTGGACGACCTCACGTACTTCTCGGACGAGGAGATCGAGCAGCTCGTGAAGGGGTTTCTACGATGGCCGGTGACGGGCGTCGCCGCGGCGCTCGAGCTTCGGGATGCGCCCGCGCCGAATCCGTGGCTCTGTACGGCGCTCTTGCGAGCGCACGACGCGCCCGAGCACTGCGCCAGGGTGCTCAGCGCGTACTGGCCCGACAGCGAAGAGATGCTCGAGAAGCTCGAGCAGATCGTCGCCTCGACCCTGAGCCGCTATAGCGACCTCGGGCTCCTCGCGTCCGCGTGGTTGTTTCGTTGGGAGCGGCACGCGCGACGCTTCGTCGAGCTGGCCAACGACTCGGGCTCGCTCGCGCAGGTGTTGGCGACGGTCGAGCGGTGGCCCGGCCCGCTCGCGGCCCGCGCGTGGAGCGCGACGACTCGCGCGCTCGAGAGCTCTGCAAGCGGAGCAGGTTTGGACATCCACGGGCCGATGTGGAGCGCCGTGGCTCGGCTGGCCATCAACGAGATGGTGGGCGACGACATCGCGCACGTTCGCGACGAGGCCGCGAGATTTCTCGCCGCCGCGTCACGAGCGCCAGCGTCGTCGGCGATCATCGAGCCGCTCCGCGCAGAGGCGATCGCGAGCCGCGCGTCCCTTCCACCGGCGCGCTCGGCGACGCTCGGCGTGTGGCTCGATCGCGTCCGTGTCGACGCACGGCTGATCGCGCCGGAGCTCCTGGCGAAACGCGAACAACTCGAGCGGCTCCGCAGCGGCTCCCATGAGTCGCTGAGCGCGCTCATCGAAGAGCTCTCTTCGTCCGACGAGGGCCGTGCGCTGATCTGGTACGCGCTCGAGCAGGGCCCGCGCCCCGCCGCGTACGACGCCCTCGTCACCGCGGTCGCGGGCTGGCGAGGCGCGCTCGCGGCGACGGTGAGCGATCGTATCGCCTCGGGACCGATTCACCTCGCGCTAGAAATCGAGCGCGCCCGCGCGAGGGCGGGCGACGATGAAGCGATGGGCCGCGCGACGCGGAGGGTGCTCGACAGCGACGAGAACATCGACGCTTCGGCGATCGACGCCGTCGCTGGATCGCACGATTCCGTCCGCGCCGAGCTCGCGTTCGCGTGGCTGCACGCGCGCTCGCCGAGCGTCGTGCGTTGGGCGATCGCCGAAGCGTTGAGGCTCTCGGACATCGCGGGCTCGACGCTCGTGACGCCCGAGCGGTCGGGCGTTCTCGTCGCGAGGATCGAAGCGGCGTTGTTCGTGTTGGGGCCGAGCGACGAGTCGCTTCGTCGTCGCGTCGCTCGCTGGCTGTGGCTTCGAGGCATCTCGACGGGGTTCGTGCTGCTCGTTCAACAGCAGCTCGAGTCCTCTCCGGGAGCGCCGGAGTGGATCGCCTCGTCGACAGGTCGACAGCTCGAAGCGACGGTCGAAGCCGCGGTGACCGCGGGTCACTCGAAGCTCCCCGAGCCGTGGATCGTGGACCTTCTGCGCACACCGTCGATCAGCCCAGTGCTCGCCGCCGAAGCGTGGTCAGCGCTGTTGCAGTGGGCGAGCCAGGCTCCGACGAGGCAGGCGGCGATCAACGAGCTCAACCGGCTGCGGCTGTTTCGCTCGACGCGCGCAGCCAAGCTCCGCGCGGTGGCCCGCGTGTTCGCGTGGGGCGTGCAGGTCGGGCTCGTGTTGACGGGGCGCGCGATGGGCGTGCAGCTCGCGCGCGACGCGGCGCTGGGGTACACGCGGCTCGACGAGGACCGGGTCTTCGTGAGCGCCCTGCCATTGTTGCGCGGCGAGCGCTACGGGCGTGCGGTGGTCGAGGGGCTTTTGCTCCACGAGTTCGGGCATCACCGATACCACCGCGGCGTCGAGCAGCGAGAAGCGTGGGATCAGGGCTTTCGCGAGGGAATCGGGCCGCTGCTCAACCTCGTCGCGGACGAGCACCTCGAGCGCAACCTCCGCGCGCTCGACACCGAGTACGGCGACCGACTCAAGCGGCTCGACGCGTACGCGTTTCAGCACATGTCGCGTCCGATCGCGGTCGCGACCCTCTTCGAGGTGTTGCGATGCGACGCCCTCGCTGTGTTGAGCGGCGGCGGGCTCTCGTTCGCGCAGGACCCGTCGAGCGTGGTGCTCGAGCACGGGCGGCTCTTGCAGTCGCTCGAGCGATCGGGCTCGAGCTTCGCGCGCTGGGTTCGCGCGCTGCGAATGGGGCTCGGCGATCGTCACGGCGACGAGAAGGTGTCGCGCGCGCTCGCGCTATTTTCAGGGGCGAAGTTTCGAAAGAGCTCGATGGGCGAGCTGCTCGAGATCGCTCGGCAGGTTCGCGCGATCTTCGGCGAGGAGTGTCGGCTGCTCAACGTCGTGTCGACGCACGAAGACGTGGGCCACGGCGAAGAGGGTGAGCTCGACCGCGTAGGCGAAGGCATCTCCGACGACGAGATTCGCCGCGAGGTCGACCGCATCACCAACCCGCGCAAGTCCGACGACGACGGATCGAGCGGCGCGAAACCTGGCGGAAAGCGCTGGATCAACGTCACCGAAGGGACGGATTTCAACCTGATCAACCAGGTCGTCCGGGTGGGCTACGAGCCGATCAAGCACCGCGCGCTGGCCGACCGAGTTCGGCGTTCGGCCGGGACGTTGCGATCGTACCTCGAGCGTCTGGGCCTGCATCTTCAGCCGCAGCGGCTGCGGCTTCGCGGCCGACGCGTCGACGCGCCGAGGACTCGAGCGCTCGTCACTCGAGGCGACCCGCGCGTGCTGATCGCGCGCGAGATCCAGGTGAAGACGGACCTGTTCATCGGCGTCGTGATCGACTGCTCGGGGTCGATGGCGAGCGGTGAGAACATGCCTCGCGCCAGGCTCTTTGGAGCGCTGATCGCAGAGGCAGCCCGCGCGATGCCCAGCGTCGATGTGCGGATCTTCGGCTTCACCGACGCGGTGATCTACGACGCAGGCGACTCGCGGCACCCTGCCGTGCACGCGCTCGAGGCCGGCGGAGGCAACAACGACTCTGGCGCCCTGTGGCACGCAGCCAACGTCGCGCGCGCCTCCAATCGCCGGGCGAAGCTCTTGGTGATGATCTCCGACGGATTGCCGACGGAGTGCTCGGCGGCCTCGCTCAAGCACCTCGCGGTCGAGCTGACGCGGCGCCACAAAATGTGCTGCGCGCAGATCGCCGTGCAGCCCTTGCCCGAGGTGCTGTTTCCCAACTACGTCGAGTGCGACGGTCCGGACACGGACGTGGTGGTCCGGCGGTTTGGTCGCATCGTCGAGGGGCTGGTCAAACGCGCCATGGGCATTCCCTGAGGAGCCTCGAGCCCGACGGAGCGCGCAAACGTGCGTCGCAAACCGTTGGCGGAGCGGTCATCACCCTGCGCGGCGGGTTGACCGCGAAATCAGACCGAGATACACCCCCGCCCCCTCCCACGGCCGCGAAGCAGAGCGAACGAAGAGGTCCCTGCCGAACCATTCATCCGCGATGCGCGCGGAGTCGGCACACACAATCAAGGGACCCGCAGCGCGAACGGATGGGGGAGAGACCCACATGCAGACCGCACTCAAAATCGAAGGCCAGAAGCGTCCCTCCAACGGAAAGAGCCCCGCTCGCCGCCTGCGCGCCGCGGGCAAGCTCCCGGCAGTCGTGTACGGCCCGGGCTACGCCGCGACGTCCGTCTCGATCAACCCCAAGGACGTCAAGGCTGTGCTCTCGCAGCCGCTCGGCCGCAACACGGTGTTCACGCTGTCGATCGACGGCGTCGACCAGCTCGCGATGGTCAAGAGCTTCGACTATCACCCCATCTCGCGCGATCTGCTCAGCGCCGATCTCTACACCGTCAGCGTCGATCGCGCGGTCGAGGTCGAGGTTCCGCTGGTGCTCGTGGGCAAGAGCAAGGGTGTCGCCGCTGGCGGCATTCTTCAGCAGATCTTCCGCAAGCTGCCGGTGCGCTGCACGCCCGACAAGATCCCCGCGAAGCTCGAGGTCGACATCACGGACGTCGAGCTTCACCACGCGGTGGCCGCCAAGGCGCTCCCGCTCCCGGCGGGTGTGACGGTCATGCTCGACGCCAACCAGACGATCGTGTCGGTCGTGGCGCCCGAGAAGGAGAAGGCCGAAGCGGCTCCTGCCGCTGGAGCCGCCGCCGCTGCAGCCCCCGCCGCAGGCAAGGATGCCAAGGCCGCCGCGCCCGCCAAGGACGCGAAGGCCGCTGCGCCCGCCGCCGCCGCCGCCAAGAAGAAGTGATCGGCGCTCGCGCTGATGCTCCTCGTCGGTCTCGGTAATCCAGGTCCCTCGTATCGCTCGCATCGCCACAACGTGGGGTGCATGGTGCTCGAGCGCCTGCATTCGCTCGCTGGAGCGTCCGAGTGGCGCGAGAAGTACAGCGGCCTGCACGCCAAGGGAGTGCTCGCGGGACAACCCGTGACGCTGCTGCAACCGCAGACGTTCATGAATCTCTCGGGCACTTCGGTGCAGAAGGCCGCGACCGACCTTCGCATCGCGCCCGCAAAGATCATCGTCGTTCACGACGAGCTCGAGCTGCCGTTCGGTGAGCTTCGCGCCAAGTTTGGCGGGGGGCACGCTGGGCACAACGGGTTGCGGGACATCACCGCGAAGCTGGGCCCCGATTTCGGTCGCGTTCGCGTCGGAATCGGCCGGCCCACAGTCGGTGCGGTCGACGCGTATGTGCTCTCGGGATTCTCGAAGGTCGAGCTGCCCGAGCTGCCGGCGGTCCTCGATCGCGCGGTCGAGCTCATCGAGCTCGCGCTGCGCGAGGGGATCGACGTCGCCGTCGAGCGCAGCAACCCCGGCGCAGCGCGGGGCGGCAAGAAAAAGGGCTGATCGCGACGCGCGGTTGGAAGAAGACACGCCACGAGTTCACTCCGGCGCGTGTCGCCAACCGCTAGCGGCGCGATCTGTCAGCGACGCGCGGTTGGAAGAAGACACGCCACGAGTTCACTCCGGCGCGTGTCGCCAACCGC